>Ga0116231_10011503_pt1 | contig 13559 bp, 9 predicted proteins | sample S1TSphgellanicum_2_FD_89695 | JGI IMG/M metagenome (GOLD analysis project Ga0116231, IMG submission 89695) | Host-associated microbial communities from peat moss isolated from Minnesota, USA - S1T2_Fd - Sphagnum magellanicum MG | ecosystem: Host-associated > Plants > Peat moss > Unclassified... | reverse complement strand
GCAGGCACAGTAAAGCCTGTACTCATTTTAACACCTACCTATGTACACAGACTACTGCATCATGCCTGCCCCCTTGGAAAACCCCTGCATGCTAAAACCAGCTCCAATCCTAAACTCCTTGAGCCTCCTGACTAATGCATGCCAACCATTATGTCTGGACATGTATAAAAGGACCCAACCAGCTACCGAAGAACCCACATAGATGCAGGTCTCAGCTGAAACCTGCAAAAAATTGCCAATAAGTGAGTTAGTGCAGCCAAGGGTACGTCCACAAAACTAAAGACAATGACCACACAATTGTGAAGCATAGTCATGCTCATGGATAATAAACTATCTACAATGTATGTCAATTTTTGATACTAATTAATGCATAGGGATACACCCTTAGGTGGACAACATACTATAAAACATATCATGAAAACATAAAGCGTTAAAATACATATTTAGACCAATTTTTTTGGTTATATTCAATTGATGATTTATTCAATTTGTGAATGATTTTTCTTCCATTGTAATACCTCATTGTGCTTTTTATAACGTGCCAATATCTTTTTGGTAGATCCTACAATTGTATGAGAACCATTTGGTGTTCAATGAATGAAATTAAACATGACAAAATTCACAAATTCTTCAACTACAACCAAGCTTTAAACCAATTCACCATCTTTTTTCTTTCTTGAATTCTCTCCCAAGAAAACATAGTTGGCATATCCACCATTATGAACCAAAGGTCAATCACAATATGTGAAGGTGAAAAGTAATTTTCAGAAAAATGATATCATATATTAACAATAATTCTACTGAACATACTTTCCATGTAACATACCATATAACTACCACTAAAATAAATAAAAAATGTCACATGGTCTTAGGTATGGTATGAACATGTGGTGGAGGAAAATAAACTTATACATAGTTTCATATTGAAACAAAACTAAAGTATTGTGGATGGGGGTTTCTTTTGACCTTCCTACATGTTGTGCACCTTATTCAAAAGAAGCATCCTATCTTGCAAAACTTACAACAAAAATCAATTTTTTCATTTTTTGTAGATAAAAACTAATCCTATAGAGCTCAATTGAATGGGTCAATCATGCAAAGGAAATTCATAATATTACAAAAATAGAAGACAAAAATCAAGAATTGATTGGTTCAATCCTTTGCAAGTAACAACTTTGGCTTGCAACCTTTGTTCATAACACAAACATGTTTGCTTCATATACAAAGGATTTTTGAACATACTAAACATTGTGTCAATGATGCATAAATTTCACAAACCATGTGCAAGAATGTCCTATACTTTCTTAATTACAAGCCTTGCAATATGCCAACACTAACTATACATTGAAAACATTCATAGCAATAGGCCATATGTATGATGGGATTTAGGTGGTGCATGCCATTGAGTAATGCCAACTTATTGTCACAGGCATGAAAACAACCAAGTTTATAAGATTTCTTAACCAAAACGAAGATAATGGCATGCCTAGTTCCAAATGTAGATCGTGAAACAAAAAAACAACAAGAACACGACCTGTGTGAAATAAAAATCCAACAAGATTTATTGTATGGAAAAAATAAAAACATAACAAGGCTATGATAAGAAACGTACACAAAACTGGTGTTAAACATATTAAAAATAATTAGAAATTTTACTTTTATTTATACCCATTGGGCACTTAGTTTAAAGAAATTTTTCAAAAAACTTCCAACCCACATGTGGGCCATGTGCACCCATGTGTAAACTAAGAATGAATTAAGATCCAATTAAGAGGGAATTAAGATTAAACTAAAAGTGAATTGAAAGTTAACTAGAAATGAATTGAAAGAGAACTAAAAATTAATTAATATTTAATTAGAAGTGACTAGGGTTGAGTGAATTAAAAATTAACTAAAAATAAACTAAACTTCAACTAAAAGCTAATTGAAAATGAACTGAAATTAAATTAAGTGTTAAGCACAAGTTTATTACAAGTCATGGATGAACATTCATATGAATGAACTCCATGGCGTTGACATCGGTGACACTTACCTTTTGTCAATTTTTCATGCCTATTGTCATGCAACATCTTTACTATCACATGTAGACAAAAAACAAAGCCATAATGCACACATTAAACTTAAAACATTACACCCTTCTATTTTAATGTAGATTTCGAACTCCCTGAGAATTGCAACACACTTATCAAATCAAACAATTAAAACTTACAAACTAACATAAACAACATTTTGTGTCATTCAATGTCTAAAAAAATCAAGAGTCCCTTCAAAAAAATTAAGAAAACCTTTTCATAAATATGAAGATTTTGTCATATTTATATGGATCAAAGGGTTATTGTTGGCTACTCCCTTTTGATTGAAAAAATGTCATGAGTGTAAGTGTGGCAACCTTGTGTTGATAAAAGGTGAATGCATTTGTGATAAACTAGACATTTTAAACATCTTGATGATTAAGAAATCATGAGGGAAAAAAAATGATGCATTGAAATAAAATGGAATGAGAGATATTGATTGCGAATTATTGTAAGTACAAAGAAAAATGCTAGTAATCTCCTAATAAAAAGGAGGTTGTGATGGCTATTATGAAGATGATGCAACCATATGGAAAAAGGTTTCTTGATGCAAATGTAGCAAAGAGGAAAGCATAGCCCTACTTTGTGGATTTTTTTCAATTATTATTTTTTTTTTCCTTTATGTGATTCACAAATAGTAATTGGATTTTGCATTCAAGAAAAATTTCACACAAAATAGTTGATTGTTTCCATCATCATAAAACATGTTTGATGTTTTGGTTTAGACTAAAATGTTATTCACATGAAATAAACAAACATGTTAATATATAGAACACATAATTGTTGGCCCAAAGTTAATATTTACGTCTCTTTGATTTTCACTAACTAAACACAATTATACTAAAACCCTCCATTATGGAAAAGACACCTTTAATGAAGTTTCCAATTTAATTAATTATTTTTATTGTTCAAATGAAATTACTGCACATATTCATATTCACCAACTCATGGACCTAACCTAATATTTTATAATCTTTCTAATTTTGGGTAAAAAAAATTTGAAAAAAAATCCTTCTATCATTATAGGACGTGTTTAATGATGTTTTTGCTCCTAAATATTGAAGATTGGAAGGCCAACTAGAATTAAATCATTTTTTTCAATTGCCTCCTTATACATTGAATTTTGTACACAAATGTATTGTTATAATGGCTTAATGTTCACCATCATGTAGAGACCTTGTCAAGCTACTTGGTCTTGAGAAATCCATGTGACAATGCAACAAATAATGAATTTTAATCCAAGCCCCAAAACATTATGAACATCATTCTTAGACATATCAAATCAATGCCATCATTTAGTAAGCTTTTAATGATCCACATCCTTCAATATGAAACACATGAAAAACACCATCTTTTTACAAAATCCATGCATTTTCTATCACTATTATTGAGCAACATCCCAATTGCAAGGACTTGAAATGTATTCCACATGGGAGGTAGAAATTATATTTTTCACATCTTCAAACTTGTTCAACTATCATGCTTTGAACTATTCTTCTAATGCATGGCTTTTCTTATATTGTGATTGTTTTTGAAGAAAAATGGACAATTTGTTTTTGCCACTTATCATATTAAAGGTGGCATAAACAATTTTTCTTTTCCACAGCTTGATTACCCCATCCATCCTTTATCAACATCTCCATGTTGGTAGGAAGATCAATAAGTGTGTTTAAAATTATTTTTCTTGAACCTTGTCACATATAATGCAAAGCCATGTGTGTTCCTTTGTCTATGTTTCCAACTTTTATTGTTTTATATGCTATAATGTTACTATGCACAAATTTATCAATATTCTTGTAAAAACAAAGTTGTTTAGGTTTGTTTAGCCCACCGCTTGCCCCAAATCATTGAACCCCCAATGACTTTTAATGTGCACATGTAGAACATTAGGCCAACCTCTTATTCTTAAAAAATGGCAACAATCCAAGTGATGTTAATTTTTTGATGTTACATCAAACTAAATGCTACCCCTAAAAGCCATGATTTGCCAATAATCAAATACAATTTTCCTTATGAAGAAAAAAAATCTCCTTAAACACTTTTTTAACCATTTTAATTTTTTTTGGGAAATGGTTCATCATTCACATGATTTTCATCTTTAGACAATTGAGGGCTTTTACACAAGCCGCCATTGTTGGACAATCTTGATGGTTATGTAGACAAGGGTGAAAGCACATTTGGGGTCAAAAAATATTGTCACAAAAATTGTGTTTCGAGATTGTGAGATTTTCAATTTTGACCAAGCCAATATTAAAAGATGTTTTCATAAATTGTGTTCAAAATAAGATAGTTCAATTGCCAATAATGCAATTGTCAAAAAAAACAACATTTTATGTTGATATTCAATGATTAAAGAATATATTTGTGAAAAATTAATACATGTATCAATAATTACAAAGTGCAAATATATTTTTTAAATGATTCAAATAATTACAAAACTTTTTTGAATATTTAGTGATATATATGAGTTGATTATACCATTTCAATTCCATATAAAAAGTTTCGTTCCTGTGATTTCATAAAAAATATTTGGATGAGGTACCTCATTCAAATAAGCATAAGTGTGTTGAAAATTAATGTCATTTGAAAGACAACAAGAATTATATTGAAAGCTTTTGTATCAAAATTCATTTTATATGTTTATTAAAATGCTAGATGATTTTTTAAAAAAATTTCCTTCAAAATAATGTCAAATGTATTATAAAAAAAACATTTTCTTGCTCAAAATGGCCCATTGTAATGTGCTTTTGCCCACAACTTTTCTACAATTGGATTTAATTGGTAATGAAACATGTCAACCTTTTACATTTTGTTAGCTAGGTTTGTGTGGAGATTATCCACCAAAAGTCCATGGGAGAAAGTTTAACTCCCAAAACCAACATGTTAAGTTGTCACAAAATGTTGAATAAACTTTCATGAATATTAAATAATGAATAATTAGTCAAACCACATTTGCATTTCATTTGTCCTTGGTTCATTTATTATAATGTTATGTACCCACCTTTGTTTGCAACATTCTATAGTTGCACATCCTTCACATTGTTAGTGTGTTGGAAAACAAATTGTGGGTTCAAGCCATTATAGCCCAACATTAGTGGTCTTTTTTAATCATTAGAATGCTTATTTCTTATTATTGACATTGTGTGTCCATAACCTTCCAACATGCATAAATCATTGCAATTCTTTACTATGATACTATGCTTGATACTATGCTTGAGAAGCATTTATCATCTCTTCCACACATTACAACCAATGCATTTTTGTTGTTAGTTGATTTGTGGCAAATGACCCTTTTTAAATTTTTGATCTCCTATTTTATTAGCTAATTACTGGTGTTCCAAAAATCTATAAGATGGCCACTATGCTCTTAGCCGATTGTGCTAGACAATGCCTTTTTAATTTATGATCTTTTATTTTATCAATGTATTAGTGTGTCCCAATTATTATGTTCTTTCACTACTTGTGTTCTCGAGCTTTTATTTGCCTTGTTCTTCTTGTGATGGGTCCCCATCCCTACCTTTTTATATATAGGTTTTTTTTGTTATTTATAAAGGGTGTTATGAACTTATTCTAAATTGAAAACTCTATCAATTTGGATTTTTTTTTTTTGAGGCTAACCAATAATTTGAGCAACCAATTTTGCTGATTTTTTAAGAAATTTTTTAATCACATTATATATATTTATTTTATTTGAACATTTTTTGCATTTTGGTGAAATTTTGTAGTACAACCAATGCCAACCCCATCACATAGTTGTAGATGGGTATCCATGCCTTCCATACCATAGATTTAACAAAACATTTATTTTCCTATGAAATTCATATAAATATAAAAAATTGAAAAACAAGAGATTCAAGTACATATATATCAACATCTTTTTCTTTCCTTCGTCTAAAACCTAAATTTGAGGTCTTAAAATCACCTTTTGAGATAAGTTTCAATTCAAATGTGGTTTGACTTAGATATGTTGATTCCCATAGTTTAGTTTAATGGGATAATGGTAATACAACTATTTTGTTGAGATTTAAACAATTTCCAATGCCAAAAATTGTGACATTTGAATAATTATATATTTATGAAACTTCCTTGCTTTGGTAAGAAATAGGATAATCCTTAAAATATTTTGATTGTGATATAATATTCAATTAGTGGTAACCCGTGCCTGGAAAGCACAGCACGGCACTAAAGCTTTTTAAAATTTTCAAACAATCGGTGTGGCTATATAACCACGGTTCCCAAATTTTCAGGGAAAAAAAAAAGTCTAAAAACCAGTGCGCTTTTTTATCGGTTCTTTTGTAAAACCTCTGGTTCTTCTTTTGAAAGAACCGGAACCGGTGATTCTTTGATTATGGGGAAAAAAATTCAAAGAATCGGAACCAACACTGGAACCAACCACCATTAGCGAGTTATTAGAAGGGTGGTTCTTACCATTCGTTCTCACGGTTCTAAAAAAATCAATGAACTAAAATATGGAACCGACTGTTAAACACCAGTTTCCATCGGATCACACTGGGCCAGAGTGATTTAGCACCTGCTGGCGCACCATCCATCCACTGGATGCCTGAACACCGGTTTCCATTGGATCACATTGGGCCACAGTGATTTAGCACCCACCGGCGCACGATCCATCCACTAGATCCTTGAACTTGTTGTGGATGAACCTGAACCAATTATAATTGTCACAGACAGACTGACAGACTTGCTGAATTAATATATAAGACTAGTGGTAACCCGTGCCTGCAAGGCACGACACGACATTGATGCAGTGCAACAGTGATGACAGTTGGTGATGTTCCACTTGATGATCACATTCATTCTTGGTACATTTGCATCTGACGTTGCAGGTATAGGTATGAGTCGTTGGGATGAGCCTGCATGGTCACTTTATATGTAAAAGCCCCATTTTAGTCTAATGCAATCTAATCCAACCCATCCCCTTGGACGAAATTAAAGCCCAAGCCTTGAAAAAAAACTGGGAATCCAAAGGAGACCCCAAAGAACCCCATACCCACAAGAAGAATCACTGCAGCACCTCGCGGTAGACCACATTACTAGTGTAAACGCCAGCAGGGGCCCCATTCAGAGCCGCCCTCCTACCACCTCGGACCAGCACCCGGACGCCTCGCTGTGAGCCACACTGAGAGAAAGCCACATAAAGTTGCCTGTGGAAAAAAATAGGCTTGGGCAAGTACACCCCCACTGTCTGCAGTGTCTGCCTCTGGGCCTTATTAATAGTCATGGCAAATGCGGGCCGCAACGGGAACTGCCGCCGACAAAGAGTATAAGGCATCTTTTCCGTGTCAAAGGGAATGATGTTAAGGCGGGGAATGAAAACGCACCTACCCTTGTTCGGTCCTATGGCAATCTCAGCATCAATTATGTGCTGCATCAACTTGACCACAATAAGCCGAGTGCCATTTGCAAGGCCGCTCGGCATATTCCGCAGCAAAATCACCGGGCAACCTTCCTACAGGGTCAAAATGTGGGGTGGCACCCCTGACATGCTAAGGGAGTTTAGAAACTCGGTGGGGTAAACCCCTCTCTGTTCGCCTTGCACAACAAAATCAGCGCTGTGGTACATGCGGCGCTGTGCTAGTATGCCATCAGGTGTGGTGAGGTCAAACCGATTCATGATGGCGGTGTTGATGTTGTCAATGTCCTCATTCAGAGGAATTAAAATGGCCCTCTGAATGATGTGCTCATTACGTGACTATGAGTTTGTGAAGCGGCCAAGGTCGCCGTAAACTTCATCCACCAGGCTATCAATGGTGTCACCTTGGTAGCACATGTCTTCTGGGATCAAAACAGCCTCCTCCCCAACTTCAGGAAAGACTTGCTCTGTGCCCTCCCCAATGCGTTGCAAGTAGTCTGCCCAAGCTTGCTGTTGTTGGGCATCAACTGCGGCGTTGGCTCCACCTTGTGCCAAAAGCCTCTGAACACGCATGTTTTCATGTAGCTGACACATTTTAACACGATGCCAAAGGACTGTAGACCTTTTGAGACTAGCATCCACAATCTGGCCTCTCCTGCCCCGGGGAACCACAGGCAATATCTGCCTAAAATCACCTCCCATGACAACAACCTTGCCCCCAAAAAACATGTCCTTTAAGGCAGGGTCAACAACACCCATAACATGCTGGAGCGTGCGGTTCACAGCCTCAAACACATGCTTGTGGGCCATGGGTGCCTCATCCCACACAATGAGGCGTGCAACCCGAATCAAGGCCACTTGTGGACTATTCAGGGGAACATAACAAGCAGAGGAGCCACAAAGGCCTGCTACAGGAATTTTGAAACGTGAATGAGTTGTGCAGCCGCCCTCCAAAAGCAGGGCTACAATGCCAAAAGATGCCATCGACAACGATATGTCATCAGTAGAGCGCACCCTGTTGAGTAGGCACCCGTAGAGGAAAGTCTTGCTAGCCTTTCCTAGCCCATCAACAAAAAAGGTTTTGTTGAGCAGCCTAGGGTCATGGACCGCGTCAATGGCATTGTCGTAAATGGAACACTGGTGCTGATTTAGCAAAGGCACATCCCGAGCAAGCTGTTGAGCTTGCCGCATCACATTGTACCTGGCCCGCTCCTCGGATACAGCGGCGTCCCCCGGGGCAGCTAGCTGTGTAGGGATAGGCAGCTCAAAATCCTTTAAGGTTTTCCCCCCTTGGGCCTGCAGCAGCTGCTCCACTTCCCGCAAGACCTGGTCAAGGATGGCTTGGTCTAGCTGCCGATTGGGCGTTACCTGCGCGACACAATCGGGGGCGGGGGGGGTTATAATCCAGAAGGGCACAATTATTCATGCTTATAGCTGGCAAGGAAATTTGGTTTGTAATAGGATCCAGCAGCTCGTTGGGCACCACCTGGAGGAGCTGGCCTTAGGTTTAGTAGACGCAATCCAATGGGATTTGCAGCACCAATATGTGGTAAGACTCATTAAATGAAATGTGCGGAATGATGCTGAGGGATCAGCTTTTTGGTACATTGAATCCAACAATCGACCATTTAATAGAGAAGTTTCCAGGCAGTAGTTCAAAGAAGACAACAAAGCACAACTTATACCATCACAACCCAACGAAAGGGAGGCTTACAATATACACTTCCTTTGTGGAGGCCTTTTGGCCACTCACCTGGCGTGCTTGGTGCAGGAAATCCTCCATAAGGGCTCCCTTATGCATGTCCCACAGCCGCCCAGGATTGGTGACGTTGTTGAAAATCAGCAGGCTGGCAAAAAGTTGTCGCAAGCTTCTGGGTAGTTGCATGCCAACAATTTCTGAAAGGCACTGGACCCAATCAGCATCATCTTGCAGCAAGCCACATGCAAGTCATGCAGCTTTAAAAGTGGGGTGCATAACTATGGTAGGCGTGTGGGGCCGGTGGGTAGTTCTGAAGTCCTCAAAGCATGTGGCCCCTGCAACGTGGGTAAGCAAAACTCGCAGATAATAACGTTCGCCCTCTGAGGGTTACACAAAGCACATGCGCCCCACAGTTCCCAATGTGACATGATTGTTTCGGCATGCACCCCGTCGCCCTGTTGCCCTTTTTCGGAGGTGCCACGCCTTTTTGGATTTGCTCCACATAACGATTTCGGGATAATCAGGGTATAGTGTGGTCAACGTAACAGGCAGTGGCGGTGCAGGGTCATTGCTGTTGTGAGCCAAAGTGGCTGCAATCGCGTATTCAGATTTGACCTTTTGGTTGAAGTCATACCACCTAGTTAAAGTGATGGAGTTGTTGCGCATCATGGGCTTCCCCAACCGTGGTCCCTTCAGGAAAGTAAGTGGTTTGTTCATTAGGCAGATGAACAGCCAAGCGGTAAACATTGGGGTGCATGTTGTGTAAGTCAAAGGCAAAAAGCCAATGGCAAGCTTCGTTGGCACTGACATACCGCCCATTGAGGTAATTTTGGACTTCATCCCGGGCGGTAGGCACATTGTTCCCATCAGCCCCACCTGTAGCCGCCTGAGGCGCTGTAGTTGGCAGAGCCCGAGCTTTCGACTGCACCACTGCCAAAGCACGGTCGTGACCCTTGTAAACATACTTGTAAAGGTATTTCACAGCCGTGATGGAGTTACAGACCTCAACATTGATGTGGCACTGGTACCACATGGTCAGGTAGGGGTTGTACGGGACGATCCAACGGTTGTCAAAGACAAAGCCCAAGCTGCAAGGGGGAGGGGGCAACAGCAAAAAGTTGTCAGTCACCTTGGCATGCTTTGGTCCCTTTCTCGCAGGTTTGGCTTCGCCCTTCTTTCACATCATCATGCTTGAGGTGAAGTTTGGGACGCCTAAAAATCTGGAAGAAATGAGTTTCCAGGGCAGACTTAGACACAGACACTTATGGTTAGGTGCACAGGACAGTAACTCACTTGCCAAATTTCTAATAGCTGCACTTACGTGGGGTGGGTGAAGGTCCTGCCGTCGTCCCATCGTCGGTAGGTTGGGTAGCTGTCGATGGAGTCCTAAGTTTAGGGCTGAAAAGTCTTGGGATAACCCTTGCTGTAAACCCCATTCACCATGCAAGCACATGAAGGATGTAAGGCCCCACAGGGCCCATGCAACATGCGAGATGTCACAATGTTGTAAAGCTCGGGGTGGGTGGATTTGTATGGAAACTCGGCACACACGATCCGATCATAATCGTTGCTGTCACGCGGCTTGTCCTGGCTGTGTAGAATGATCAAAATGCGACTGTGCGGCAAGCCTCGCTTCTGCCATTCTACCACATGGATGTTTGCCATCGTAGTGCCCAAAACACCATTCTACAAAAGGTCTTTGAGGAGGGCATTGAGCTCATGTTGAACACCCTAGATGTCAAGTCAAGGCGGCCGCTGGCTTCCTCCCTAGGCCTCAGCTCATGCAGAATCTTTGGCCAATTTGGGTTGCACGTCATGGTTATGAATAGGTCAGGTTTCCCAAACTTTCTGACCAAGGCCATGGAATCCTGGTAGAGCTAGTTCATGTGGCGGGGGCTACCAGCAAAAGTGGCTGGAAGGACCACCATGCGCCCAAAGTTGGTGTTGTTAGCCCCGTCTTGCTGCATGGCATCTACCATTCCTTTATATTGGTCAGCACGTAGGGTGGTCTGGTTAAGGCACACCCACCCCAACCGCTGCCCCTTAGCCTTGGAGTATTGGTCAACCACCCAGTCTTGATATAGCCTCTTACCATAAGTGAACGTGCTATTGGTGGGAGGGTTACGGTCATGCATGAAATAAGCCGCATATTCCCTGGTAGTAACCTTGCGAGCGATGCGCCCTGCGGTAGCTCCTCTGCCTCGGCCCCTATCCCTACCACGGCCCCTGCCCCTGCCCCTACCCCTACCCCTACCTCCACCACGCCTGGGGTCCACTGCCGACTCCGCATCAGGCTGCTGCTCATCTTCAAATGGCTGGTGTTGCTCGTCCTCAGAGCTTAGCCCATCCATAACCGCAAGGGTAGCGCCAGTAATATTTGGGTGCCAGCTGGGCTCTCCATGTGGGTGGAACAGGACAAAATGCAGAGGGTCATAAGCATAGTGGGCATCACTAATCCTCCATAACCCCCCGTCCCTAGCCTGCACCATGATGTCTCGTGGATTGCTATCACCATCGCTTGTGAACAAGCACAAAAGGGAAGACAAATCAAGCACAACCGAGATAGTTGCTTGGATGATGGAAGGAACGTGCTATCGAGGAACGTAGGAATTAGGACGACCAACACCATAAAAAACAGCACAAAATGGGGCACCAAAAAGCAGCCATGCAGCCACCCCATTCACTCACCAGGCATGAGGCCGGCCACCTTGCTGGATGTGGGGGCGTTGTAGCGGCGGCGGTCAACGCTGCCATCAACACGGATGACAATCTCATACTTAGCCAGGTCTTGAGGGGGCAAATCCATGGCCTGCACAAAGCGTTGAACATAGCCAGTGCTCCCCGAAAACATCTGTTGCAGCTCCTGTAAAGTGCGACGGTCCAGGTCTATGTTACCTTGACCAAGAGCAGCAAAATGGGCAGTAGCCTGAGCATCTGCATTGTCTATGATATACAACTGGGCAAATTGATGGGGGCTCCCTTGAAGAGCTGCCAATGGCCCCAACAAATGATGCACAGCGCCCCTTATGGCAATCATATTGACCCCATCTGCGGGTGACTGGATGTTAATGCCAGAGGAGGCCATCTGCAAGGAGGAATTGTATTTCCGGATGTGCTTGCGAAAAGATACGATGGCAGGGGGGGGGGCGTGCACCAAGGGCAGGTTCAGAAGTGAGTAGGTCCCGTAATGGTTGAGGAGGAGGAATGGGGAAGAGGGCCTCATAGCTGCAAGATCTGCCTTTAGCACAGCAAAGGTCTGCGTGTCCCCGGGAAGCCTCATCAGGCCAAATCATAGCTTGGTAATGCTGGTATTCAGCTGTCCTACCCCCTATGTCAAGCACCGGAACAGTGGCCTCATAAAATTCTGAAAGGGGGACGTAGGCTGCTATGTGCAAATCTTGCTGACCCCGCGCATGCCGATGCCGCTCACGGTCACGGCGTTGCTCTTGCTGTCGCTCATGGTCGCAACGCCGTTCCTGCTACAGCTCACGGTCGCGGCGCCGCTCCTGGTCTGTCAGCCGGGCACAGGCCTTTGCGTGTTGTTCGCAGTCGCAGTCTTGCTGCTGCTGTCGCTCCTGGTTTGTCAGCCGAGCATGGGCCTCCGCCTGCTGCTCACAGTTGTAGCGCCGCTCCTGCTGCTGCTCCTGGTCTGTTAGCCGGGCACGGGCTTCTGCGTGTTGCTCGCGGTCGCGGTCTCACTGCTACTACCGCTCTTGGTTTGTCAGCCGAGCACGGGCCTCTGTGTGCTGCTCACGATCGCGGTCCCGCTGCTGCTGCCGGGTTGCGATGGACATGCGATCGAGATAGTTCTGAAATTTCTTGTGCAAGACAACAATATAAGTGAAGCTGCTGCTGCTTCTTCTCTGCAAGATCAAATTTGACTTGGATTATGAAATGCTGCTGTTGTTTTTCATAGCTTGAAAATTGACCAATTTGTTTGTTTGTTGTTTGCAGGTTCATCAAGATATGATAGAGCCATTGGCACACTACTTCATATACACAGGATATAACTCGTACCTCACTGGAAATTAACTCAACAGCAAGTGTAATGTGAAGCCTATTAAAGCAGCATAGAAGCAAGGAGTGCGTCAATGACAAGGAAAGACATTGAGCACTGGATACTGGAGGGAAAGCAGATCAAACTAATGCTTTTACAACATGTGTTGCTGGATAAAAAGAAAAGGTCAATGGGATGAGGTTTTGATGAGCAAACACTTACTGAGCTAATCTCATAATCACTACTAGCACCAAGATAGAACACATACACAACCAAGTCTGTGCATGATAGGGGTCTGAGACCAGCCAAACCACAAGACAAGCCTGATGAAAGATGTGCATAGCCATCAAACACATAGTAGGGCTTTGATTTTGGGTTGATTCCAGTACTGATAATCACAGCAATAATGAGACCATAAAT
>Ga0116231_10011500_pt1 | contig 13563 bp, 15 predicted proteins | sample S1TSphgellanicum_2_FD_89695 | JGI IMG/M metagenome (GOLD analysis project Ga0116231, IMG submission 89695) | Host-associated microbial communities from peat moss isolated from Minnesota, USA - S1T2_Fd - Sphagnum magellanicum MG | ecosystem: Host-associated > Plants > Peat moss > Unclassified... | reverse complement strand
ATAGAAATTTTTGTTGATATTTTTGGGTGGGGGGGGTTCTTTCCAATAGGACCTAAAAGAGAATTTCCTTTTCCCCCCCCCCCCCCCCACCCACCCCGGCACACATTTTTTCATTTTAGATTTCATAATAATTAACATCTTTTAAGTTTTTTATTGATTCTAAATTGAAGGTAGGATTGCCTTCCCAAAGGCAAATCCTCTTCCTCTTCTATGTTTGCATTTGGTAATTCGTTTTTTACCCAGCAACCTCATGGGAGCAAATTTTTTAAAGTGTACCAAAATCTTGTCACAATGTCACCCTTTTTCTATCTTTTTTACCTAGTCTTTTTTTACCATGTAAAAACACATTTATGGATGATTATGATGGAATTAAAAATTGTAATAGTCTAAAATATAGTCCTTTTGAAATTTTTGACAACTTTTGATTCATTATTTTTTATGGGGATCAAAATATAAGGTGAAAAAGGATTGTTATAAAAATTAGGCCCTTTTCATCTTCTGTGGTACACCTTAAAGGATTTTCACCCTTCTATCTTGATAGTAATACAATTATTAGCTACATGAATATACATTTGGTGACTGTGTGATGAGATTTTATTCCAAAAACAAAATTTTGGTTGTGTAGGTTTGATGTTAAGTTGATTTCACATTTGAAAGTTGTGAGTTGACATGAAAGGAAAGTTACTTAAAAAATTCCAAATCTTTGTAAACAATAGGCAATGGATATATAGTTCCTATTGCTCAAGGTAGTAATATAGTTTTAAAGAAAAGGTAATTGTGCTAGAATTGTGAATGTTGGAAGGATAATAGAATCCACAAGATTCGAAATTTAGAATAAGGGAGTGGAACCTGTAGGACTATCCAAAAAGAGGCAACAAAAAACATAGGACTTTAAAGCCAAACTTGAAACTTTAAGATTCGATACAATTTCAACATATTTTTTGACTGCACCATAGTAAACTAGAAGTAAGGAATAGTAGCACTACCACTTAACAAAAAGGGATAAAATATTCAACATTATTGTTTTAAAAAAAAATATGAGTCGTATAATAAACTCAAGGGTATAAAAAGAATTTGATCAAATTTTGGAAGAAGAATTGGGAGTGTTGAGTGCAATTTATTTAAAGGGGACAACAAAGGAAGTGTTGTTTATTATGGTAGTAACCATGGGTGTTTCTAACCTTAATGACAATATGGAAGGATCTTTAGATGATTAAGAGGTAAATATTGCCTATTAATATCATTATTAGCGCTAGGGAAATGGATCTTAGGCAAAAAGTTCTAGTAAGGAGGAGAATGAGGTTCATGAACATGTGTCATGTTTAATGAAGATTTGCTACTAAGCTACTTTCAAGGGCAATGGTAATGAAGCAAAAACCCCCAAAAGCATCAAGAATACATGAGGAGGATTCCAATGGAGAGGTGGTAGATACTCAAGAGGGTAGCTATGATGTGATATGGGGTAGATTACAAAAGACAACTCATACTTTGCAATTCATTTACACATCCACTATGGTGACCATTATAAAGGCCCCATCAATGATTACCTTTGAAAGGTGGAGGCGATAAACCCAAATTCAAAACATGAAAGCAAAGCTTGAAAGCAACTAAAAAGGTGAAGACAACCATCCAAGGTGCAGCATTCAAAGGTGATAGATCTACCACCCCTTGGACCCATGGATATGGGCACAATTATTGCCTACCCTCATTAAAACAAACCAAGTACATGAAAATTGATCCTTCTTTCTTAAAGAATGAGGAATTTTTTGAATGAAAAAAGGGAAGATCATTATTTTTATTATAAAAAAGGAGAGTACATTGGCCGAATTTGATCATCAAGGTTTAAGTTGTGCAATGACATAGGGCATTAGGCAATAATGTGTCATTACCACCCTTCATTTTAAAGGATGATTTAAAAGGTTACCACCACACACACATCAAAACAATGATTTGAGTGAGGACATGGAGTTGAACCACCTTAGGGTGAGGAAGAAGAAGGATAAGGGGAAATAGGACCATCGATTTTGGAAGAACCCATGAAATAGTCCAAACCCAAAACAAAATCACAAAAGGTAACCCCCTTTAGTTTTCTAATGCCTTGGGGAAAACTACCTTGAATAGTGGGATATCCAGGTTGGATACCTCCAATGTATGGGATGGGACCACCAATGTATCCAAGGATGGTGGGAATGTAACCCCCAACTACGTCACCCCATAGTATCACCATCAAGGGATGATGTGGAAATTATAACAATGGAAAAACTAAAGTTAACAAAGCTAAAAAAATTGGAAGACAACAAGGGGTAGCGAAAAGAAAAGACCTTCATTTCAAGCAAGCAACCCTGAAGTGTATTTTGAAAAAATAACACAATAGTCATCAACTTGCTATCAACAAAGGAGGAAGTCCACTTAAAAGCCCGTCAAATTCCTATTTTGATACAAATGATGGAGGAGTAGCATGTGAAGTACACCACCCCCACCACCACCAAAGGTGGCTAGGAATACCCCAAAGTTAGAACCCTTAGTTTCCTTGGTGTGCATTGATGTCACCCATGATGGTAATTACAAATAGTGCAAATGGTAATAAACAACTTCTGAACTACCTTGAATACACCATGAATTCAAACTTGGATGCCCATGTTTATATATTCGATAAGCCATTAAAATGTTAATGGGTCATTAATAAGGCATTGAAGATTGTATATTTCCAATGGACTTTGCAAGATTTAGCTTTGGGCTTGGGGAAATAATTTTGTGAATAATCATCCAAATTGTATTTTTAAGGAATTCACTTAGGTTTTTTGTGGATGGTACCACAAGGTTCAAATGGATGAACAAGTGTACATGAGTTTGAGGAATGTTAAACAAAATGTGAATGACCAAGTTGAGGAATACTATGAATGAATCCTAAACTTACCAAATTCATTCCAATATTTAACGGACAATCATCTACTAACTACTTTTTTAAAAGTTGGTTTGTTGCTTTAACTTCATGTTGCCATGGCTTACATGAAAAGAAATACCTTGATCCAACATTTTGACGTGACAATAATCTATGAGGAAAGTTCAATAGACACAAACGGTGATCCTGGGTGTGTATCCAATAATGAAAGGAGATTAAATAATAATAATAATAATAATAAACTTCTAGCTATAGAAGCAAGCCAAAGGAGGGATGTTAATATTGCAAAAAGTTTAACCATTTAGAGGAAAAATGTTTTTGAAACCCAACAACCTAAAAAATAGGTTGAAGGAAAAACAAGAAGAGGTCGTCACTGAGGTTATGGCGCAACATCCCAAATAAAGAACTTGGAGAAAGGGGAAAGCCCAAGGTGGTACTATAGCCAATTGTACCTTTATTTACTATTATTATGGATATCCAAGACATTCATTTGTCACTTGTCAATGGAAAGAAGAAATCTAGGAGATGATATGTAAGAAGGTCTAAGACTAAAAATCAATCCCTAATTTGAGGGACCAAAACTTTGAGGAGGTTATTGTTAACATGATGTTGGTTGTCATTAATATGAGTAAGGCACATGAGGAGGCATCTTTAAAAAGAGAGTGTTTCAAAGGAAAAGGGCTACAAGATTGGTACAAAGAAAAAAAAAATTAAATAATTGATGATGGATACCATTAGGGAATTAGGTAGATGCAAGGTAAAGTGGCTCATAACTATGAGGAAAAATTCCATATTTGACAGGTTTGACTAGGTGAAGGACTAACCAAACCAAAAAACCCTTCAATTTTGATGTTATTTTTCAAAAAAAATGCATACCTTATTGGAGGCCCCTATTCTATGCTTCTCTAAAAAAAACTAGCTTAGGAAACCCCAATTTGAAGTAGTTATGGACTTTATGAATTTTAAGGACTTTCATGTTATTTAAAAAATCCATAACAAAAATTCTATAAATCATATGATGTCAATTTTTTCAAACTTGTGGTTTTAAAAGAAAGACTCATCTTATTCCAATTCCCTATATAACATACTATGAATATTTGAATCATTTCAAAGTCCATATACAAAAATTGTTGCTAGTCAGCAAGTCCAAAACTTCGACTTCCAAAGTCCATAACATTTTGACCTTAATGAGTTATGCAAAACAATTTGTATATTCATTTTTATAATGAAGTTGACAATTTAAACCCAAGTCCCTAAGTTCAAATTGAAATATATGTGCATAAATTAAGTTTCCAATCACAACACCCCTACAAAATTTAATTTGTGACATGAAAAGTGAACCACTTTACCTTGCATCTACCCAATTGCATAAGGAGGAAAAGTCAATAGAGGTACCTATTGCTTTTGAACCATCTTGGCCCACACAATGCCTAAGACTATAGTCTATTGTGGAGCATTTTGAAGTGCTACTAGTAGTTACGACATCTAAACTAGTGGAGGAGGAAGTGGGACACCAAATCTTGGATAATAAGTTTACCAGCACCATTGGACAATTGCTTAAATTAGCACCCAATTTGAACACATACCTTACTATAACCAATCAATAACCTACCCAAGGTGAAGGTAATAACCCTAAAGTTATCATCATTATGGTCATAGGAATAGTAGACATGGTGCATGTTGGAAAAACATGGTGGATGACATTCTTTTGGATGGAAGTTTAGGGGTGAATGCCATCACAAATGGACTAAGGCAAAATTGGGATTATTGCACCCCAACCAATTCCATTCAACCTATAAATGCATGCATTATAGCAAAACACACCTTATTCCACGCCACATCCCATTCAAAGTGGAATGAAACATTTTGAATGGAATGTGAAAATGGAATAAATCACATCACCCCCAAGTGGAATGTGCCACAAATTTTAAATAACTTATATAATATTAAATAATTCAAAGAAAAATTGTAAATTAATTAGGTGCAGCCATTGCAAAGTGGATGTGCCAAGTGCCACAAATTTTTTGGGCAAGTTTCATTATTGGAATTAGTGTCACCATTTTTTTGGGCTACTAGAGTAGGCAAATTTGAAAAAAATTAAAGGATTTGATTTTTGGGCATGACGCACCTTCAAACTCCTTAATGGACTCAAATGTGAGTCCAAACTGAAAACAATGAAAGAGCAAAGAGTCGGGGCATGCTCCTTAGCTTGAAGCACTTTGAGGGGTAGAGAGGTGTGCCGGAGCTCCGGGATGGGACTAGGAAGAGTGATAAGCATCAACTACTCACACGGACCTGCACAAAACCAACACAAGGTGGTTAGTGCATAGTTGGAGCACTTTTGGTGTTAGGACAACCCACGGGCAACTCGAATTCACAAGACTCATCACGGCCCGGACTTGGGGGAAGCCACCACCTTCCCCCTTATAGTATACTCTGTGCCTCTCTACGAGGCCCACATCCAAATGGCTTTTTGTCCCGAGACTCTCAAGTGGGAGTCCTGAAATTGCCAAAGTCGGAATTCCCACGACTTTGGAGCCCCATAATTTTGCGTGTAGACTTCCAATCGAGATGAGGTTTGAAGCAAAGTTGTAGTCATCGTCGAGAGCTTTCCAAAGGTATGTGGCACGCTACCTACACGCAAGGAAATCGAACCGATTCCTGACTTTTAGTGGTCGGGAGTCAAATTGTCAATTTGACTCCTGGCCTTTCTTTTGGCCATAACTTGTGTTTCAAATGTCCAAATGGGTGATGCGAGCCCATATTTTAGACATCTACGTTTCAATAGCTTTCCAATTATGTAAAAAACTTTTCAAACCAATGGGTTTTGACCCTTGCAATCGCTCCTTGAAGATTTGGGAGTCCTTCGGGACTCCAACTCCCCAAGTGGGAATTGCCTTGGGAGTGTGAGAGTTCATTCTCTCACACTTTCCTACACTCCCGGGAGTATGAGATGTGCCTTCCGGGTCCCCCTCTTGTCTTGCCCTCTTACAAGCCCTTGCCTTGGTCGCGAACCCAAGGTTAAGGTTACAATAGTGCAATACCTAAGCTAAACCTAATGGGTAAATCTAGAGGCTAAACTTAATGGGTAAATTTAGTGGCTCAACCTAAGCTATATCTAGAGGCTAAAGTTAGGTTAAACCTAGTGGGTAAATCTAATGGCTTAACCTAAGTTATATTTAGAGGCTAAACTTAAGCTAAACCTAATGTGTAAATCTAATAGCTCAACCTAAGCTATACCTAGTGGCTAAACTTAGGTTAAACTTAGTGACCAAATCTAATGGCTCAATTTAGGCTAAACCTAGTGCCAAACCTAATGGCTAAACATAGTGGCAACACTTAATGGTTAAAATTTGGCTAAAATTTAGGTAAACCTAGTGGTTAAAACTAGTGACTAAACATAGTGGCTAAATTTAATGGTTAAACTTAGATAGGTAAGTGGGTGGTTAGGTAGGTAGGTAGTATGTAGGTAGCATGTAGGTAGGTGGATAGTAAGTAGGTAGGTTATATAAAGGTGAAAAAATATCAATAAACATTTAGGTAAATAATAGGTAGGTGGGTGGGTGGGTAATAGGTATGTAAGTAGTTGGTTGAGTAAATAGGTGGGTGAGTAGGTAGGAGATAAATACATTATGGGTAGCAAACCATGTTGCATTTGAATAAAAATCATTGACCATCTTGATTAAATGTTCCACTTGACTAAAGACCATTGCATTTTGACTAAAAATCATTGGTCATCTTAACTTAATGTCACACTTGACAAAAAAATTGTTCCATTTTGACAAAATATCATTGGCCATTTTAAATAAATGTTCCATTTGACTAAAAACCCATTATAACAAATTAGTCAAATTGAACCTTTTAAAAAACCATGATTTGTAATAGTGGGATTTATTATTGTGGCATTTGTTTCCAATAGAAGGGAAAATACCTTTTAGTTGGTATGTAGAACATAATTTAAGAAACAAGGATGATAATGAAGTACCTCCCTTTATGCATAGAAACCCTGACCTTGTTATTTTTTTCCATGAAAATGAAAGGGTAGTGTATGTGGAAAAGGACTTGGAGTAGCTACATGAACCTTTCCCAAGCAAGAAGGTAACCAAGTACATGAAGCCTACCATGGTATCCCCATTGAAAAAGTATTAATATCTACCATTTCAACAACTCAAATGAGGTGCCCATGACTTGTTTTTACGAGGGTGAAGGTGGTGCAAGGAAACAACCAAATGTGGAAATGGTAGTTGAAATAAAAAAGGAAGAACCCATCCAAGAGGGGAGGTCCACTCAAACAAATCCAACTATGAAATTGTTTGAATCATTTTTGCCAGAGATGGAAGCCAAAAGGAACACACCTATTGTCACCCTTTCCCCCAGGAGATTTGTAGAGGGGACAACCTTAAAAAAACACCCCCAATCTCTTGTCCCTTCCCAACACTATACTCCAGTGGTCAAGAAATGGAACCAATTACTTCTACTTACTTTCCTTTTATGCAAGCAACATAACCTAAAAGGGAAGTAAGGTTAAGTGGACAACAAGTTTTTTTTCCCTTGCACCCACCTAACCAACACCCATAAGGTGGAGTAAGGTTCCATGGCCAATACAAAAGGAAGGTCAATAAGAAGTAAGCAATAAAAGGAACATTCACCTATGCCTTCTTAGCAATCAATGCACACTAAATTATTAAGTGAAATGAAGCATTTACCATTACAAACTAAGTAGACCAACACTCCCCCAACTCAAGGCAATCCAAGCAATGAGTGGCCATAGTAGTGAAAAAAATTGATAATTTGAAGGATCTATTATAGCATATTGAAAGGAAGGCAATATTTTTAAGGACAATAGTGGGTCAATTGGAAGCCTTGAAAAAAAGGAAGGCAATTGCCATGAAGGGGCAACAAGTTGAATTATTATCCAAACACTATGTGGAGAGGATTATTGTCTTGGAAAAACAACTCAAGGAGGAGAAGGAGGTAGTCCAATAGCTTAACCATCAATTAAATAAGAGGTGCATTGTGTTGCTGGAATTTGGAATAGACAAGGCGTAAAGTAAAATTGCTAAAAGACAAGGTCAAGGACTTGTAAACTAACAATGACCATCAGCATGAGGTAATCAATGTGTAGATTGAAGAGTGTCTTAATTTGAATTGCAAGGTAGCCTCAAAAGGCAAACATGAAAGGACAAGAAAACCTTGATAGGATGATTAGAAAAATTTAGGGAAAAGATAATAACCTTAACGCATTAGTAGAGTCAAATGATGGTAAGGGAGGAACCATACACAAAGGCAATAGTCACTACAAGAAAATATGGTCTTTTAGAAAGTTCAACTTGACTAAAATGTCCACATTGACCAAGGGGGCATCACAAACTTCATTGGCCACAATTTGACAATAATAATCGTGCAAAATTTGATTTTCATAAGTTCATATAGGGTGAAAGCACACTAAGGGTAAGCCATTTTTGTTCAAAAAAGGTGATGTATAACAAGTATTATAGTACACAGACATACAAGTAGATGAATGACATTTGTGTTTGAATATCAATGTCATGTGCATTACTTATACATGAATGTCATATGCCTATTCACATTGTTTATTTAAACATAAATGTTGTATGTTATTCGTGTTGTTTACACATGAAACTCAGGCACACAACTTTTGTGTTTAAATAATACAAACCTATGAAATAACAGATTTCACACAGATTTGGAATGAACCCATGAAGCTTGTAAATTTGTGATGGGATGGCCATTTTGTTTAAATTTTTGGGCCATGAAAAACACGAATTATTTACTAAAACAGTTGACTAAAATGATCGTTTCAACCATTTGACAAACTGAACATCTAATAAAAAAGGACATAGGTATATCAAGATGACCAAAGCCTAGTCAAATCAAGTATATTCAATGGTTTGGGCTAAATCAAATTGGCCATTTTGATTTGACAAAGTCAAATCAATCATACTAATTTGATTACTTAACATATAAATTTGTTTAGCCTAAGGTATATACTTAATGTAATTTCATAGCTAGGCTGAGTTAGGCATATTACACTTAATAGATACCTATAATGTTTAATAGGCTACTTACATCTCACTTTTAACCATGTGTAAGTACCTAGGCTTAATACATTAATTAGCTAATATTTAATAATTATTAGTTAATACTTGATAATTTAAATTTTTAATTAATTAATTGATTATTCATGAATAAAATTTTAATTAATAACCAATAATCAATTAATCCATCAATATATTAATTCATTAATTATTTTTAATTTTAAAATTTTAAAATTAAACTAATAGCATGTAGGTAGCCTACTAGGTATAAGTACCTACATGCTATTTATGTACATACATGGTACCTAGGTACATGGCATAACCTACTACTTAAGTAATTAATGTAAAAAAATTGAAGTTCATTGATTAATATTACTACATGTATAGCAAGACCAAAAAAATCAATGAAGTAGGTAAATTAATTACTCTATTATATTATTATTATTTATTAGATATATTATTAATATTATTTTAAAAAATTAAAACATATATGTAGTGACTGTCAAAATATTGTTGATTGGTCAAAAATCTAATAAAAAAATCCAACCAGAAAAACCAATCAAAATGGCTAGGTCCAAATTGACTTGTCAAAAATGGCACTTTGGTCAAGTTGAACATGGTGACAATTAAGGTACTTTTTGGTCAATTTTCCGGTCAAAAAAGCTATGTTTCTTGTAATGAATTTTCTCACCAAAATTGAATCTACCCCAAGGCATAATAAACCATTCTAGGGCAAAGGTTGAATAAAGTTAGGGGGTGATAACTTCTGAATTGAAGGCTTAGGTGGCCAAGTAAAAACACAAGGCCATGAAGGTAGCAATAACAAAGTTTAGACCTTTACAAGGAACATGTGATGTTGAAGTTGGAAAAGTAACATGAAGGCATAGGACAAGCAAGAGAAAGACCAAGTGGACTTGTCAAAGGAAAATTAGAAGCCTTTTTGGATGTAGCTCCTCTTTTCGCATTGGTGGATGAGACCACCTCTCATTAACATCTTCCAACCTTTGTAAGGCCTTCCCACAAATCTAGCTAGATGAAAAATCCCACCACTTTATAACTAACTTAAATGATAATTCCCCAAAACACAACTTATGAGATGATATGGCATATTAAAGATCCATAGTAGCTTAAGGACCAATGGCTAAATTTGCACCTTTAGATAGTAGGGCTACCATTTCTCCTTCTAGTATAGTAGGTAGTAGTGCCTCTTTTGCTTTAAAGACCACACAAGCCAGATTATGAAGATGTAATCTAGGGTAGAGGGGGGTATAATGGTATGGGTAGAAAATCTTTCTAGACTAGCAATCCTATGGGCCTCTTAATAACTAGGTAGTTACTAGTGATAGACATGTTTATTATGTTTTAATTTATTTAGAACATAAAGCCATTAGGTTAATTAGCCCATGCGAATGGGTGTTGATATTTGTCTACCAATCAACTAGGAGGGATTTGTGAAAAGATTAGGATAAGGACTTACTTTTGTGAATGGAACCTTAACATTGCGTTCTTTATGGAAATGGGAGATTAGGAAGAAGATTCTTCACATTCTTGTACAAGGATATTATGGAAGAATGAAAGAGAGGTTGTATGATGGAAGGAAGAGTAGTACAAGGGAATGTGTGAAGGTTATGGAACTTGCAAGTGTGTTCTTTTTCTCTTTTTTCTTTGCCTTCATTTCCCCTTTAGAACATGATATTAGTTCATTTGAATTTGATGTAAAAAATACCATAATTCTCATATTAGTTCCTTTTCTTCTTCCTTTAGAACTTATTTTTGGAAATTAGTAGTTTGTTAGAAGGTAATTGTAGCAAGATGGTAAGAGTAGTTTATAGGTAGTTGGTGAAAGGCAACAACTATAATGGAGTGGACAAATAGGTGTGATGGTATTTTTGGTTAGAGGAAATACTTTTTAAAAATTGGAAGGTAGTTACCTTCCAATCCCCCCTCCCAATTCTTCATTATAGATTTCACAATAATTAACCTCTTTTGAGTGTTTTCTTATTGATTCTAGATTGAAGGTAGGATTGCCTTCCTAAAGTTAATCCTCTTCCTCTTTTGTGTTTGCATTTTGGTAATTCATTTTCTACCCATCAACCTCCTATCTTGAGAATAGTAGGGCTATTGGGTCCACAATTATACATCAATTTAGTTCAAGACCAAGTTTGGTTCCATTTCCATTACACATAAATAAATAAAAATTTGATGCAATTTTAGGTTGTTCCACTAAAACACATAATTCAAGATCAAAAATTATGTAGCATTCATTATGTACAACCAATCAAATGCAATGACTTGCCAAAAATGGAAGGTCAAATTAGACCTTTTTCAACATGATTGTACTTATCTACTTTACGAACCTAAACCTAGTTAAAATGGGCAACGCCCCCCCAATTTAGGTTCTAATTCAATTTTGAACAAAACTAATTTCCTAATAAGGTTTTGATGGCAGTTCCAACAAAACTTATCAACATTGATTATAACAATATGGCAAAACATAACATATATCATTATGTCCATGATTGGGTTTGTAGTTTAAAATGACCAACAACTACATGTGATTATAGTCAAATTGGACCCATCACTTTTACAAGTAGTTTTTTTTGGTATTTAATCGTAAATGTCATTTCACACATGATTGTAGTCATATTTGACATTGAATTGTCAAAAATATTTTTTTAAGTATTCAACCTTGGTTAGAAGTTTAAGTAGCCTAACCCAGGTAACCTAGGTTAGGTTTAAAACCTAACCAAGGTTAGGTCACCCAAAAGCCCTTAGTAACATAAGATAGGTTAAGCCACCTAGGCCCCAAGCTAAGTTGCTTAGCCTAGCAAGGTCGCAAATAAAATATTTGACATTTTTTGACTCATTAATATTGATGGGGATTGAAATATAAAATTTCAATAAGTACAACCCCCTTTTTGTCATGACTGGTACACCTTGAAAGATTTTGACCCAAATCTTACCTACCCTCCTTAATTAGGCAAAAACAAATAAGTAGTTAAAGTAATTTAGGCTATTCTAGGCTATTTGAAGCTATTATATAATACATAGGTTATTATATACTAACTTAGGCTAATACTACCTAAGCTAGTTTAAGCTACTATAACTTAATATGAATTACCTATACTTTATACTATTATAAAATACCTTGGCCACTTTAGAATACATGGGCTACTTTTAAATACTTAGGCTAAAATAACTAAAATAGCTTAATTAACCTACCTACCAAGGTTAGAATAATATCATATCTTATTTATGTAGCCTAGCTACCTTCCATACCCAAGTTGACTAATAATTGGTTAAGCAAGGTCAATGGGACATAACTACTAGTCATGTAATTGTAATCATAATCATGTAGTCATGATTATGACTAAAGTTGCATAAATGGTATAAAATCATGCCACATTACATGATGAAGTTGAATAGTAGGTGCAAAATGTCCTAGTCATGGATGCCATGTTTTGATGTAATGTAACATTTTATTTATTTTTACTTTGTATTATATCCAACCTTCAAGAATATGTATGATTTTTATATCCTCAAAAGTAATGGAGTAAATAAGTTTTAAAAGTAGACCAAAAATATCCTTGTTCTACGTTGTAAAAATGAATACTTTTGACCTAATTTAAAAACTTATTTGCTCCTTTACTTCCAAGGACATAAAGATCATTGTATTATTGAAGGTTGATTCTAATAAAAAGTAAAAAACTATTTCGTAACACATGTTTATCACATACTTTACAAAAGTTTCCACAACAAAAAATGGACTTTGAAACTACTTACATTTCAAACAAACATATTGAAAACATATTTTTACAATGCAAAATTTGAAAATTAATGCACAATAGTGAATAATTATGTCCAATTCTACAATTCTTCATTTCTTCATCTCTCCATTGGTCACAACTAGAGTTTGGATCTCATAATCCTACCATTTGGTCCAACTTTTTCCTTCTTTTCCTACTTCTACATTATTGTCATCCAATTCATTCAATTTCTATATTGATCACATCATTCTTTGCCTTTTTTGGGGTGCTACCTTTGATTTTTCCTTGGTATTCATCCTCTCTTCTTCTTGGTGAAAGATCCTTTCAATACATTTGTGACAACCTCTTTTGTCTCTCCTTCATACTCAATATGTATCTATTTTAGGATTTGGAAGCACTTACTATACAAATCTCTTCTTAGTCCACATTGCTATAAATTGTTTCATGTAAGGAGATTGAAAGTATTCCATATTGAAATGTGTTCAAAATGCCCAAAGTCAAAGATGGACCATGCTAGAATTGAATTTAGAAACATGTCATCCAAGGGGAATTTTGGCTCCTTGGCTCCATCGCTATGATTGAAAACACTCTCCATCTTATGAACAACCTTCCAAATTGTGAAAAGCATCTATAAAACAATTTGCCTATTAGCAAGCATTTAAAGGGAAAAGCTTGAAAGGCCAAATGGGAAAGACCACCTTTGTATGTATTATAGGGTAAACAAATATGTATGAGGGAGTCATTAAATCCCCCCCCCCCCCCCCCCCCCTCTTTCTTTTCTTTTCTTTTTTATTTTATTCTCTCAATGTCAACTCTTATTCACAAGCAACACTCT
>Ga0116231_10011499_pt1 | contig 13565 bp, 6 predicted proteins | sample S1TSphgellanicum_2_FD_89695 | JGI IMG/M metagenome (GOLD analysis project Ga0116231, IMG submission 89695) | Host-associated microbial communities from peat moss isolated from Minnesota, USA - S1T2_Fd - Sphagnum magellanicum MG | ecosystem: Host-associated > Plants > Peat moss > Unclassified... | reverse complement strand
GAGATTCCTTGAGGCGATTGCGCTGGAACCAGACCGCGGCGGCGACGACCAGGACCGCGAGCGCGAGACCCGTGTAGGTTTGCTCGATGACACGGGTTTCGACGCTGCGAAACGCGGTGAGCGCATCGCCCGAGAGCGTGTTCGGATCCGTGCTTGCGAGCGAGCCGAGAATCAGCCTCGAGCCGACGTAGGGAAAAATCGTCGTGCCCACCGAATTGAATGCCTGCGCGAAGGTGAGGCGACTCGATGCCGTGGCGGGTGCACCGAGCATCGAGATCAGGGGATTGGCGACGACTTGCACGATCGTGATGCCGGATGCGAGCACGAATAGCGCGAACAAGAACATCCCGAAGACGCCTGAACTCGATGCGGGGATGAACAGGACGCAACCGATGGTTATCGTGATCAGTCCGACCACGGCCGTGCGCATGTAGCCCAAGCGTTCGACGATCGCGGCGGCCGGCAGGGAGATGACGAAATAGGCGGCGAAGAATGCGGACTGCACGAGCATCACGTCGGCATAGCTCAGCGTGAACAGCGACTTCAGTTTGGGAATGATCACGTCATTCAGACTCGTGATGCCTCCCATGATGAAAAACAGTCCGAAAATGAAGATACGCAGATCATCGGCGCGGGTCGACTGACCCGGGCTGGTTTGCACGCCACTCATCGACATTTTAGTGTGCCATCCCCGCTTAACATAGCCATTTTCAGCCAAGCCAACTACACTTCGCAGACCCGCGATCATACAGGAAGCATCCGATGCATCGGCTGGTTTCGATCGGCAACATCGGCGTCGACCCCACGCTCTACGAGTTCGTGAACCGGGAGGTACTGCCGGGCGCTTCGTTGGGCGAGCGTGCATTTTGGGACGGCTTTGCCGGTCTGGTCACGCGGCTTGCGCCTGCCAATGCGCAGCTCTTGGCGCGCCGCGATGAACTGCAGGCGCGCATCGACCGCTGGCATCGCGACCGTCCCGGTGCACTCTTCGATGGCGACGCTTACATCGCGTTCCTGCGCGAGATCGGCTACCTCGCCGCGGCCTGCGATGAGTTCGCGATCGATACCGACGGCGTCGATGCGGAAATCGCAAGCATTGCAGCACCGCAATTGGTCGTACCGGTGAACAATGCGCGTTATGCCTTGAATGCGGCCAATGCGCGCTGGGGCAGTCTGTATGACGCCCTGTACGGCAGCGACGTCATCGACGCAGCCGACGGCGCCGAGCGCGGGCCGGGCTACAATCCGGTGCGCGGCGCGCGGGTCATCGGCTACGCACGCCAGTTCCTCGACGAATATTTTCCGCTGGCCGGCGCGAGTCACAGCGACGCAGTCGGCTATCGGATCGACGCCGCGGGACTCGCCGTGCTGCTGCCCGCCGACGGCATCGCCCGGCTGCGCGATCCGACTGCATTCCAAGGATACCAGGGCCAGACGGCCGCGCCGCAGCTGGTGTTGCTCGTGCATCACGGTTTGCACGTCGAGATACACATCGACCGTAGCCACGAGATCGGCCGCGCTGACCGTGCCGGGGTCAGCGACGTGGTACTCGAAGCGGCGCTGTCGACGATCCAGGACTTCGAGGACTCCGTCGCCGCTGTCGATGTCGCAGAGAAGCTGGCGGTCTACCGCAACTGGCTGGGACTCATGAACGGCACACTGACTGCCGACATCATCAAGGGGGGCAAGTCCCACCAGCGCCGCCTCAATGCCGATCGCCGCTACCGCACGGCCGCCGGCGCCGAGTATTCGCTGCCGGGACGTAGCCTCCTACTCGCCCGCAACGTTGGGGCCCATGTGCAAACCGATGCGGTGAGGCTGGACGGCGAGGCGATTCCCGAGTCCTTGCTCGACGCCGTGGTGACAGCACTGATCGGCAAACACGATCTCGCCGCGGGGTGCGATCCGGGTCGTCCGCGCAATTCGCGACACGGCTCGATCTACATCGTCAAGCCGAAAATGCACGGCCCCGAGGAGGTGGCGTTTGCCGACCGGCTGTTTGCGCAGGTCGAGGATCTGGTGCTGCTGCCCCGGCATACGCTCAAGATCGGCATCATGGATGAAGAGCGTCGCACCACGGTGAATCTCGCCCAGTGCATCCATGCGGCACGCCATCGCGTCGTGTTCATCAACACCGGCTTCCTCGACCGGACCGGCGACGAGATTCATACCTCGATGGAAGCGGCGGCCGTACCGCGCAAGGGCGAACTCAAGCAGGCCATTTGGCTGGACGCCTACGAGCGTCAGAACGTCGACATCGGACTGGCCGCGGGCTTCAGGGGTCGGGCGCAAATCGGCAAAGGCATGTGGGCGATGCCGGATCTGATGGCTGAGATGGTGCGCACGAAAATTGCCCATCCCCGCGCCGGAGCGAATACCGCGTGGGTACCCTCGCCGACCGCCGCCACGCTGCATGCCCTGCATTATCACGCGGTCGATGTCGCCGGCGTCCAGGCGGCTCTCGCGACGCGTCCGCCCGCGCGGCTCGCCGATATTTTGACGCCGCCCCTCACCGCGGCGGCGAACTGGACGGTCGCCGAGATCGAGGCCGAGCTCAACAACAATGCGCAAAGCATCCTCGGCTACGTCGTCCGCTGGATCGACTTTGGCGTGGGCTGCTCGAAGGTGCCGGACTACGCCAATGTGGCGCTCATGGAAGACCGCGCGACCTTGCGCATCTCGAGTCAGCACATGGCGAATTGGCTGCATCACGGCGTGTGCACCCCGGCTCAGGTGCGCGATGCCCTGATGCGCATGGCGCTCATTGTCGACCGCCAGAACGCATCCGATCCCGCCTACCGCCCCATGAGCGTCGATCCCGAACGCAATGTTGCTTTTCAAGCGGCATGCGAACTGGTCTTTTCAGGTCGCCTGCAGCCGAACGGCTATACCGAAGCGATACTCCACCGGCGCCGCCGCGAACGAAAACTCGCGGTCTGACTCCCGCGGGCCGCTAGGGGCCCATCCCATATTCTGTTCGATACCGCGCAATGGGCTCGGACTTGACAGGCTTGTTATGTGCGCTACGTCACGCGCGTGCGCGGAACCTCGGTGATTGGCATGGAGGCCGCGCAGCGCCGGCTATTGCCTAATGGAGGCCGCCGCGAAGCACTGCCCGCGGCTTGGGATCCAAGGTCAATGTCAAGCAATCAATCCAGGAAGCTAGAGAATGAATATCAGGCATGAGCTCAAGCGCCAATCGCGACTCGCCGGCGCGATCGCCGCTCTGTGTTCGCTTTCGGTAATGGCGGCGCCGCAGCCCAAAGTGGCGTGCAGCGGCCATTGCGCGCAGCGTTACATCGTGGAGGCCCAAAGCGCATCAGCCGCCTCACGGCTGGTCGTCAATGGCGGCGGCCACGTGTCGCGCTCGTTGCCGATCATCAACGCTGTCGTTGCCGAATTGACCGGCGGTGAAGCGCTCGCGCTTCGCCACCGCCCGGGAATTCACGTGTACGAGGACCGCGCCGTCGCGGTGAGCGCGAACGCCACGGCCGCCACCAACAGCCCCGGCATGGCATACACCCCGTCGGTGAACGGCGCGGCGTCCCCTCCGGAGATCAGCGCCACGCCCCTCCAGCTTGCCGGCACGACGGGGGCGGGAGTCGTGATCGCGGTGCTCGATACAGGATTCAGCACCTATGCGCATCCCTATGATTACGACGGGTGGACTGGCCGCATCATTCAAGAAGTGGACTTTGCGGCGAGCGACGGGGCGACCGGATGGGCCAACGTCGTCGACGGCTACGGCCATGGAACGCAGATCACCTCGGTCATGGGCAGCGCCGCCAAGGACGTTGCCGGGCTCCCCTATGGAGTAGCGCCCGGGGCGCAATTCATCGTCGTGCGCGCCTTCAACGCGAATGGTTCAGGCAGCTACTCGAGCGTCATCAGCGGCCTGAATTGGATCGTCGCCCACCAGGCAAAATACAACATCCGCATCATCAACCTGTCGCTCGGCGCGACGCCGCAGTCGACCTATTGGAACGATCCGCTCAACCAGGCGGTCATGAAGGCTTGGGCTGCGGGAATCGTCGTGGTCGCAGCCGCGGGCAATGCCGGTCCCGGCCCACAAACGATCGAAGTGCCCGGCAACGTGCCTTATGTCATCACCGTGGGCGCGATGACGGACAATTACACCCCGTGGAGTCCCTCGAACTGGCGGCTCGCCTCGTTCTCGTCCACGGGTCCGACCTATGAGGGCTTCGTCAAACCCGAGGTGATCGCACCCGGCGGGCACGTGATCGGCACCATGCCGAACAACACCTACCAAACCACGACGCTCACCAGCGAAATCTTCGGCAGCACCGGCAATCCGTACACGCTGTTCCCGCTCTCCGGCACCTCGCAGGCGGCGGCGGTCACCTCCGGCGCGGTCGCGTTGATGCTGCAAAATGATCCCTCGCTCACACCGGACCAGGTGAAATGCAAGCTCATGGCGAGTGCGCAACCGGCGGTCAACCCGTCGAACCATCTCGCCTACAGCATCTTTCAGCAGGGCGCGGGCATGATCAACGTCCTCGCTGCAACTTCGACATCGGCGCTGAACTGTGCCAACCAGGGTCTCAATATCGCCGCCGACCTCGCGGGCACCGAGCACTTCGGCGGCGCGGCCAACGAAACCGCCAACGGCACTTTCTACCTGATGAACATGCACAGCAGCACGCCGTTCGCGGCCGATCCGAGCGACGGGTACTCGTGGTCCGGCGCCGCTCCGGGCGCCCAGGGCTTTACGTGGTCCGACGCCTACTTGTGGACCAAGGGCACCACGTGGTCCCAGGCCTATTTGTGGACCAAGAGCTACACCTGGAGTTCGAGCACCGTGTGGTCCGAGGCCTACTTGTGGACCAAGAGCCTGCCGTTCAATGCCGCGAGCAGCCTCTCCCCGGCCTCGCTTTCCGCCTACTCGGCCAGTGCGCCATTTCCGGCCCAAGAGGAATAGTTAGCCGCGGTCGTTGACAAAACTTGACGCAATACCTGGAGTAGCGCCGCCGATTTGCGGATAAACAGCATATGACAGAAGCGAGCGCGGCGACCCGGCTGCTGGCGATATTGTTGTTGCTGCTGCCCTTGGCCGGCCGGGCGGCGGAGTTGCCGCCGATGGTGTTTCGCCACCTGACCGTGGACGATGGCCTTGCGCAGAACACCGTCATGGCCACGCTACAGGACTCGCGTGGGTTCCTGTGGATAGCCACCCAGAACGGACTCGATCGTTACGATGGCTTCGCCTTGCGTCATTTCACTCATCAACGCGGTGCAGGCGACGGTCTGCCGAACAATTACATCTGGGCGATCGCCGAAGATCGGGCCGGCGATCTGTGGCTGGCGGTCAAAGACGGTGGTGTCGTTCGCTTCGACATCCGCACCGAGAAATTTACCAATTACCGTCATGAGAGCGGCAATCCCGCTTCGATCGCGACGGATCGGGCACGGCAACTGCTGATCGATCGGGACGATCGGGTGTGGATTGCGACCGCCGGTGGCGGTCTCAGCGTACTCGACCCGCGCACCGGCCGTGCGCAGCGCTTGATGCACGATCCGGCACGCAGCGATTCCCTCGGCAGCGATACGGTGGGGGCGCTGGCCGAGGATCACGAGGGACGGATCTGGGTGGGCACCGATGGCGGCCTGGATCTGTGGCTTCCGCGGCAACAGGGTTTTCAGCATTTCACCCACTCGCCGGCCGACCCGCGCTCGCTCAGCTCCAATACCGTGGCGACCCTGTATGTGGACCGCAACGATACGCTCTGGGTCGGCACCTATGACGGCGGCTTGAACCGGTTCGACGGGGCGCAGCGCGGCTTTGACGTGTACGCGGCGGAACCGAACAATCCGGCGCGTCTCAGCAACCCGGAGGTGCGGGCACTGCTCGAGGACAGCGACGGGCGTTTTTGGGTGGGTACCGCCGGCGGTCTCGATCTGTTGGATCGCACCACCGGCCGCTTCGCGCGCTTCGAGCACGATCCGACCGATCCCCAGTCGCTGCGCGACAACTACGTCGTCTCGCTCTACCAGGACCGCGGCGGTCTGTTGTGGGTGGGGACCGTTAACGGCGGTGTGAGCCGCTGGAACCCGCGCAGCTGGTTGTTCGGCCACGTGCGCCCGACCTGGAATGCCCAGGCCTATCCAATCTCCTTCGCGGACGACGGCGAGGGTCGGCTGTGGGTGGGTACCTTCGGCGCGGGCCTATTCCGATACGACCCCCGATCCGGTGAGACGCTGCCCGCGGACACGATCTTCCGGCACCCGCAGCTGTTGCCCGACGACCGCATCATGGCGCTGCTGCGCTCGAGCAGCGGCGACCTGTGGGTCGGCACCATGCGCGCCGGGCTGGTCCGTATCGCTGCGAACGGTACGCTGACCCGATTTGGAGGCGAGCAGCACGGTGCCGCAGACGACTCACGCACGCTCGGCGCCGCGGGCGTGATGGCGCTCTACGAAACGCAGGACGGCCGCATTTGGGTGGGTACGTTCGGCGGCGGAATCGCGATTATCGATCCGCGCAGCAACCGGGTGCAGCGGGTGCCCACCGATCCGGACAAGGGCTTGAACGCGGCCAATCCGCCGGCCACGGCCATCGTGCAGGCTACCGACGGCGTGGTCTGGGTCGGCACCGACGGTGGCGGTCTGCTCGCGCTGCGCCCCGACGGCTCGCTACTGTCCGTTTGGCATCACATCGAATCCAATCTGCGCAGCCTCGCTTCGGACACGGTCTACGCGCTGCATGTCGATGGCCAAGGGCGCATCTGGGTGGGCAGCGACAGCGGCGGCATCGATCAAGTGCTGGGGTCGGCGTATAGGCCCACGTCGGTCTATTTCATCAATCATTCCACCGCATGGGGTCTGTCGGACAACACCGTCTACGGGATCCGTAGCGAGCCCGATGGCGCGCTGTGGCTGAGCGGCAATCAGGGACTGATCCGCTATGTACCGGACTCGGGGGAGATACGCCGGTTTCACCGCGAGCAGGGATTGCAGGGCGAGGAGTTCAACGGCGGTGCGCATTTCCGCCTCCAGGACGGTCGCCTGGTGTTCGGCGGCTCCAACGGCTTCAATCTGTTCGATCCACGCAGCGTCTCGGCGGCCCACACTCGGGCGCCCCAACTCGCATTGACTACCGTGGAACTGCGCGGACAGCCGGCTGTCCTCGATATGCCGTACGCCTCGCTCGACCGATTGACGGTGGGCTATCGCGACGACCTGGCGAGCTTCGAGTTCGCTGCGCTCGATTTCGCCGCTCCCGAACTCAACCGCTACGAGTATCGCCTGCGCGGCTTCGATGACCGCTGGCTGCCCGTGCGCTCGGGCCATCGCGCGACTTTCACCAATCTCGATGCAGGCCATTACGTGCTCGAGGTTCGCGCCGCGACGCCGGACGGACCGTGGAGCGAGCACACGCTGGAACTGCCGATTACGATGCGGCCGGCGCCCTGGCGCTCCCCGGCGGCTTACCTCTGCTATGCGCTGGTGTTCGGCATGCTCTTATGGCGCTATCGAGCGCTCCACCAGCACAAGCTGCGTCTCGCGGCACGACAGGCAGCGCATCTCGAGCGTGTGGTCGAAGAGCGCACCGCGGAACTGAAGACCAGCAATATCGAACTGGCGCGCGTGACGCGCGCGAAGAGCGATTTTCTGGCGCGCATGAGCCACGAGATCCGCACTCCGATGAACGGCATCATCGGCATGGGCGAGCTGCTGTTGCGCAGCGGTCTGTCCGAGTCGCAGCGGCGGCTTACCTTGACGGTGAAACAATCGGCCAATTCGCTGATGCAGATCCTGAACGACACCCTCGATCTGGCGAAGGTCGAGGCGGGCCGGCTCACGATCAGCATGGAACCGTTCGATCTGGCGACGGTCATGGCGGAGACGGCCGAATCCTTCGCCGCGCAAGCGCAGGGCAAGCGACTCGAACTGATCGTTGCACCAGCGCCGGAACTGTCGCGACTGGTCGTCGGCGACCCGCTGCGTGTGCGCCAGGTACTCGTGAATCTCATCGGCAACGCGATCAAGTTCACGACCCGCGGTGAGATCGCGCTGATCTGCGATGTCGAGCAGGCGGGCCCCGATCGCATTCTCGTCACGTTAGCGATTCAGGACTCCGGCATCGGCATGACCGCCGACGTCGTCGCGCGTATCTTCGATCCCTTCACGCAGGGGGATGAGTCGACGACGCGAAAGTACGGTGGGACCGGTCTCGGGCTCACGATCTGCCGCGAGCTCGTCGAACTGATGGGCGGCTCGATCGTCGCAAGCAGCACACCGAACCTCGGCTCGACGTTCACGGTTCGCCTGGGGATGCAGCTCGGCGATCCGCTGCCCCTGGGACAATCGCCATCCGCCGCGCCCGTCGTGCTGCTGACGCGCAGTGCCGCGCTCGGCGACGCCTTCTTGCGCCAATGCCGTCTGCTCAGCGTCGCCGGCAGTTGGCAGCCGTCCATTACGGCAAGCGGAGGCCTCGAACAGCTCGCCGCCGACGGCGAGCGAACTCTTCTGATCGATGCTGATCAGTGTCCCGAGTTGACCGATGCGCTGCTCGCCGCCGGCGACGCGCCGTGGGCCGCTCGCTGCATTCTTCTGGGACGAGCCGACTCGATTGCGCCGTCGGTGCGCAGCTGCCTGAAACCGCTGCTGCCCGGCAGCCTGCGTGAGGCCTTGGCGACGTCCGCGGCCGCGCCGGCCCGCAGCGGCGGCGAGCCCCTGGCTCGTTTGCGCGGCCACATCCTCGTCGTCGAGGACAACCCCGTGAATGCCGAAGTCTTCGCCGGACTGCTGGACGAATTGGGTTGCTCGTATGCGACGGTGAGGAATGGGCGCGAAGCACTGGCGGCAGCCGCGACCGGCACCCATGACGCCATCTTGATGGACGTGCACATGCCGGACATGGACGGTTGGACCGCGACGCAGATGCTGCGCCAGATCGAGCATGGCCGGCGCCGAACGCCGATCATCGCAATCACCGCCGATGCGTCCGAGGCACATCGCCAACGCTGTCTGCAGGCGGGCATGGACGATTTCTTGACGAAACCACTCTGCGTCCACGACCTCCATACCACGCTCTCACGCTGGTTGAACCAGAGCGCACCGTCCGCGGTGGCCGCCTCGGCAAAGGCGGTGCTCTCGGCGCGCTCGCTGACGCAGATGCAACAAATCGAGCGCATGAGTCGCGGGGGTTTCCTCGACCGGGTGACGCGGCTGTTCGTCGAGAGCTCCGCCAAGCAGGTCGACAGCATCCTCGCCGCGGTCGCGGCTGCGGACTTGAAGAACATTCAAAGCCATTGTCATTCGCTCAAGTCCGCCGCGGCGCACGTCGGCGCGGATCGACTCAGCGAGCTGGTCGCCGAACTCGAGCGTGCCGCGCGCGCGGGCGATCTCGCCGGCGCGATCCACCGGAGCGGCGAATTGCGGTCGGCACGCGAGTCCGCGGTGGCCTCCTTGCAAACGGCGCTCGCGCAGCGAATCGCATGAGCGACACCAACGACAGACCGCTATTGCTGATCGCCGACGACGACGAGATCGCGCGGCTGTTCCTCGTCGAGACCTTGGAACAGGCGGGCTTCAATACGATCAGCGCCGCCGACGGCACGACCGCCGTCGCCGCCGCCGACTCGGCTCCGTTTCGCGCCGCGCTGTTGGACGTGGACATGCCCGGGCTCGACGGCTACGCGACTTGCCGCATGATCCGCGCCCGGCCCGCGTTGCGCCACCTGCCGATCGTGATGATCACGGGACACGACGACGCCGACTCGATCGAACGGGCGTTCGAAGCCGGCGCGACCGACTTCATCGCCAAGCCGCTCAATTGGAGCTTGCTGCCGCATCGGCTGCGCTACATCCTGAGGAACGCCGACGCCGAATCGCAACTGCGCTACGTCGCCTACCACGATCCGCTGACGGGACTCCCGAACGCACAGGCACTGACCGAGCACATGCAAACGGCCATCGCAGAGCCTCTCGGCGTCCTGCATTTCGAGGTGCAAGGATGCGGGCGCATCCGCTCGAGTTTCGGGCCGGACGCGGGCGATCAGGCTCTGAAAGCGCTCGCCTCCCGGCTGAACCAGTACACGTCCGCGGAACCGTCGACCGCGCTCGCGCGGATTGACGGCGACCGGTTCGTCGTTTGCATCAGCGGCGCACAGGTACGCGAGCGCGCGACCGACCTCGCGCAACGCCTGCAGGCGGTGGTCGAAGAACCCGTCATTTGCGGCAGCCATCAGTTTTGTCTCGCCCTCTCGACCGGTATCGCATTCAGCCCCGAACACGGCAGCGATCCGCAATCGCTGCTGACGGCTGCGGCGGCTGCCAAGCATCATGCACTGAATAACGCCGCGCGCGCCGCCGTGGTCTATGCGCACGACATCGGCGCTCGCGCCCGCGAGCACCTTGCGCTCGAGGAGGCGCTGCGGATCGCCGTGCGCGACGAACAGTTGAACGTGCATTTTCAGCCGAAACTGCGGACTTCGGACGGGCTTCTGGTCGGTGTCGAAGCACTGCTGCGCTGGCACGATCCGCGATTCGGCAAGGTCTCTCCCGATCGGTTCATTCGGATCGCCGAGGAATCGAGCCTGATCCTGCAGCTGGGCCGATGGGTTGCGCAGGCCGCCTGCCGCCAGTCCGCCAATTGGCACCGAGAGGGTCTGGAGACCCGGGTTGCGATCAATCTGTCTCCGCGGCAGTTCATCCACGACGATCCGGCGCAGTTCATTCACGCCTGCACCGAGGCGGCGGGAATCGATCCCGCGTCGCTGGTGATCGAAATCACGGAGTCCGCGTTGATCCAGGATCTCAGCGCCGTGCGCGCCGGCCTTTCGGCGCTGCGAAACCTGGGTTGTCGGGTCGCAATCGACGATTTCGGCACCGGCTACTCATCGCTCGCCTATCTGCGCGGACTGCCCATCGACGAGTTGAAAATCGACAAGAGTTTCATCCGCAATGTCGCCACGGATCCGATCGACGCAGCCATTTGCACGGCGATACTCTCACTCGCGCGAACGCTGCATCTGGAAGTGACCGCCGAGGGTGTGGAAACGGAAGAGCAATTGGCGTGGCTGCGCCGGCACGCCTGCGGCGAAGTACAAGGGTTTTATTTGGCGGCGCCGATGTCGGCGCACGAAATTCTCGCTCGCTACGGCAAACCCCACCGCAACCACAAGGCGATTGCCTAGCCCGCCGGTCTTTCGCAGCAGCAGCTCATTGCGGACGCACGAGCCGAAGGCCTCGGTATGCGAGCACCAAACCACCGAGCGCGCCGAGATAGCCGCCGAACCCGACGGCGACGTGCCGCGCGACCAGCTCGCCGCCCTTGTTGACGAGATCATTGGCCAGTCGAATGAGATCCCGGCTCACCGCATCGGCGCTGTTGGCAGTCGGGAACAAATCCTGCGACGCGTGTACATAGAGAATAAGGCCGACCAACACCATCAGCAGCAAGGGCGCGAAGTAGGCGGGCCAGAGCGCGCGATTGCCGCTCCAATGCGGCGCCAAGGGCGCGAGCAGGCAGGCAACGCAGACCACGGTGAACACGACAGTGCCCACGGTCGCATCGCCGCCGACGAACAGGCGCAGCGGATTGGCGATCGCATCGGCGAGATTGAAGAAGCGCACGTCGTGTTCCATCGGCCCCATGCTCGCCACCAGCGTGTTGGTGAAGAACCAGCCGATCAACAGACAGACCATCGCAATCACGGTAACGAAGCCGAGCTCACCGGCGGCTGCCGTCAACTTGTCGAAGAACGTCGGGCTTGTGCCCATGAGTGGCCTCCTAGCGGACCGGTGAAGTGTCGAACAGATCCTTCAATTCGCGCGGTTGGCTGCGCAGATACTGCGGCGGTGCCCAGGCGCGTGCCCCGAGCGCGGCGGCGGCATGCCAGGGCCAGCGCGGGTCGTAGAGCATCGCCCGGGCGAGCGCGACCGCATCGGCCTCACCCGCGGTCAATATCGCCTCCGCCTGAAGCGGTTCGGTGATCAAACCGACCGCAATGACTGGAATCGACACCGCCGACTTGATGCGCGCCGCGAACGGCACCTGATAGTTGGGTCCGAGCGGGATCGCCTGATGCGGCGATAGACCACCGCTCGAAACGTGAATCGCGGCGCAGCCGCGCGCAGCGAGGGCGTGCGAGAGGACGACCGACTGCTCGAGATCCCAACCGCCGGGTACCCAGTCGCTCGCGGAAATGCGCATCCAGACGGGCATTGCCGGCGGGGTCGCATCACGCACCGCCGTGAAGATCTCGAGCGGAAAACGCATGCGGTTCTCGAGCGAGCCGCCGTACTCATCGTCGCGACGATTCGACAGCGGCGAGAGGAATTCGTGCAGCAGATAGCCATGCGCGCCATGCAACTCGATCCCGTCCAGACCGAGTTCGGCGCTGCGCCGCGCGGCCAGCACGAATTGCTCGCGTACCCGCGCGAGTCCGGCACGGTCGAGTGCCAGGGGCGCATGGTCGTCCGGCAGAAAGCCGAGTGCCGAGGGTGCCAGCGTCTGCCAGCCGCCCGGTTCGGTGGGCGCGAGTTGACGACCACCGGCCCAAGGCACGTGCACCGAGGCTTTGCGCCCGGCGTGCGCGAGTTGCACCGCCACCGGCGTTGGCGAGTAGCGACGAATAGCGGCGAGAACGCGCGCCAATGCCGCTGCATTGGCATCGCTGTAGAGCCCGAGATCGCCCGCCGAGATGCGCCCTTGCGCCGCTACGGCCGCCGCTTCGATGATCAGCAAGCCCGCACCCGAGAGAGCGAGCTGACCCAAATGGATCATATGCCAGTCGGTCGCAGAGCCCTGCTCCGCGGAGTACTGGCACATCGGTGCGACGACGATGCGATTGCTCAAGCGCAGTGGACCGATGTCGAGCGGCGAAAACAGACGACTCATGGCGGCAAAGATTCCTGGGCAGCCTGCGGCTGCGGTGTGCCGGCAATGCTTGCCGGTGCGCGATGTCCTCGAAGCGGAATATTATAAGTGATCGTCGCACCGAAGGCCTCGGGCGACTGGGGGTCGTGGCGCACCTTGTCGAACACGAGCAGGCGGGTCCCAAGCTCGAAGCTCTCCTGCAGATCATGGGTCACCATGAATATCGTCATCTTGTGCAGATTCCACAGCTGCAGGATCAGCGTGTGCATGTCGGCCGTGATCCCGGGATCGAGCGCGCCGAAGGGCTCGTCCAACAAGAGTATCTTCGGCTCACAGATCACCGATTGGGCGATCGAGAGCCGCTGCTGCATGCCCCCGGAAAGTTGCCGTGGGTACTTGTCGGCCGATCCGCCCAAGCCCACCGCCTCGAGCAACTCGTCCGCCCGCGCCCGTGCCCGCCGGCGCCGTACGCCGAACAACCGTCCGGCGAGCGGCGCGCCGCGCAACTCGAGTCCGAGCAGCAGATTGTCGATGACACGCAAATGCGGAAACAGCGAGTAACGCTGAAATACGATGCCCCGATCCGGCCCGGGTTCTGCCGGCAAGGGTTCCCCGTCGATCAGGAAATCGCCCTTGCTGGGCGTCTCGATGCCGAGCAGCATTTTCAGAAACGTCGTCTTACCGCAACCCGAAGCGCCCACGATCGTGACGAACTCATGAT
>Ga0116231_10011496_pt1 | contig 13568 bp, 13 predicted proteins | sample S1TSphgellanicum_2_FD_89695 | JGI IMG/M metagenome (GOLD analysis project Ga0116231, IMG submission 89695) | Host-associated microbial communities from peat moss isolated from Minnesota, USA - S1T2_Fd - Sphagnum magellanicum MG | ecosystem: Host-associated > Plants > Peat moss > Unclassified... | reverse complement strand
TTCGAAACCTATCACAAAATGTGAGCTTCCAACATTGATGATAACCCCATGCCTTATATGCAACAGTTCCTTTGATTATTATGACATAGTTGTTGCTTCTTGCACTTGTACCTACCATGCATGGTGTATAGGCTTCCATTTGTAGATGTCCTAGAAATACACTTCACTGGCCATGGTGTGAATTTTGATCCCCAATGGTGTACAAGGATGGGTTTAAGATGCAAACAAAAGGTAAAGCTTGATTCAAAATGTAAAGTTTAGTTAGATTATTGTCTTATTTTTAATTTTTACTTTGAATTTTGAAAATAGTCACCAATGTGCAAGGCTAGTTGAGTGACCCTTGTTGATTGTGAAATCTTCAATGTTAAATTCCTCGAATGGTTTAGCCCACCCACAAAATAGTTTTGTAGCCAAGAAGAAGACTTTAAAAAAGAAGATTTTGATTGACTTGTCTAATATTGAATAAAATGTGCCATCAATTAAAATCTTATGATTAATTTCCTTCTAAAGAAAAATTAATCAATATAGTTGATTCTCACTTCTAACATAAGATGGTGTCTACTAATTCTAGATGTGGTTTTTGTGTAGGCAATCTATGAAGAATTACTGCATTGTTGCAAATGAGGAAAGGAGGAGCATAATGGTGTTCTTCTTTAACTTAGAATTTGGTTTATATTTTAGCTTGAATTCAGCATAGTACAAGAGCTTGTAGCACAAACATGGCTAGTTTTACAAAAGAAATGTTGAATATAGTCCAAAGTTGAGTGTTACAACTGTTGTTGATGGTTTTACCTTTTTTTTTTGGAACTTAAGCATTATGTTGTATAGATGTAGATCAATTCCATACATATGTGATTTTGTTTTTGGAGGAAACCGGGTGTGAAAGAATATCTGACTCATCGGAGTCATCATTCAACATAGACTTAAAACAATCTGTTAACATTTGTCTTACAGTTCAAATGTGTGGATCTTTTGTGTTGCATTTTTTTCCTAGACTTGGATCTTCCATAATTTAGTCCTAAAAATCCCCATGATTATGCACATCATATTCAAGATGCCTCATGTGTGGAGTCTTCAAGAGAAAATATCTTGAGATGTCAAGGTGTTTCAACCATTACATCCTCACTCATGGCTTGCTCATCATGTTTTTATGCCTCCATTGAACTTTCATTCTCTGCCATTTCAAATCCAGTCATTTTTTTCTCCTCCACATTTATGTCTAACTAGTAAATCTATAACATTAAAGCATTTTTTTCACAAACCAAAATATCTTTATCTCGAGAAGCCAAGTAAACCCTACTAGTGCTAACAAACCATTAATGGTGCACACAACAAGAACTAAGTTGTAACACAATAACAAGATTTTATTCACCAAATTGAAAGCCTTGTCTAACTTGCTCCTCACCAAAATTTCATCATCAACCAACATATTAAAAACAACATGTGCCACCCCCTGCTTGCAAAGTCTATTTGTAAAGTGCACAATCACTAAAATACCTAGTGCTTGTTTCTCAACTTCATGACCAATCAAACACAATTGGATGCACCAACAATAGGTAGAGTGTTAATACTAGGTTAAAAGGTGTGTAAAGACTAATGTTACAAATTGGTGCCTTCTAGCTTGCACATGGTAAATTTCTAACTGCACAAGAAACAAAGATTTATGTATTGTCCAATACTGCAACTAGTAGTAATGATAAGGATTTGGTCCTCACCAAATCACAAGAACACAACCAACATGTATTGCATGGCCAAGTATAATTTCTTCTAGGTAATATGGAGTGATAGCAAGGTATTTCGTGCACTTTTCTAAGTCAATCATGCTTGTGGCCTTGTAAAAATTTTCAACAAGGATCAAGAGGAATTCCAAACACATGGATGATCACATCCATTGGAGTTGTCTCTTAATGACCAAGTGTGTTACTTGGTTAGGTAATTGATTGGAAACCTTGGCCCTACCAAACGAAATCAATTCTTTGTAATAGTGTTAAAATTATTGCTTTAAAGTCTGTAAAGAAAACATGGTTTACTATACACACCTTCAAAGAACTATGTTCTCCAATACCAAATGCATTACCACTTTCTTACCAAAATAAGATTGCAAATTGCCTGATTTGATGTGTTAGCTCAAGTGAGACTTTTTATAGGTACACATGCAACCCATGGTGTAGTGCAATTCAAACAAAATTCTCTATATTCATTGTTGCATGTTTGAGGTCAGTAAGAGTAGTAGGATCAAGTTGTGGGTATAACTACACCAAATGTTGACTAGTCAAGAAGTCCAATATTGAATTCCATGTTCACATTTAAGCAAACATTCATCAATAGAATGTAAAATTAAAAATTGAATGAAGGTTTTCTTTAGTGTCCAAAAGAGTCACAACTTGCAATAACAACACGAATCTAAACCTCTAAAGTTTGATGTAAGATTGAAAATATGCAATTAAAAACATACAAGATGAAAATAAAACATGAACTTTTTATTGAGCCTTTAGGTGTTCACAAAAAACTCAACAAATGCACATCAACTTTTTGAACATTAACCTATCCACAAATGGCATTCAAAAGCTCACCATAGTCAATTTGTAGGATAAATATAATTCACATGTCAATTTTGTAAGGTTTATGGAAAAACAAATGAACAAGTGCCACATGGGTACAAGACTACATCAACCAACAAGAGAAGCATAAGTTGGGTCATAAACATATGTACTAAAATGATGATCAACATTGGCATAGTTAAGAAATAGACAAAATAGATGATGTTAATGACTCAACAAAATGCTTTAATCTTAGGCCAACCCTTAAACTTTTCTAATTATCACATGTGGGTAATTAACAAAGAATTCTCAACAAAAGTACTTGACAAAGTTCTACAATTCAAATTCAATCCACACCAACTAGAACACCATGTGAAAGGATCACAATAATGTGCATCGTGGATAGGATAACAAATTCACTCATCACTCATCATCTTTTAATTGAATACCATGATCACCTTCAACAAGCGCAACCTTAATTTGTTCTAATGAACTATGAGGTAGGTTGTAGACTACTATGCCCCCTTTAAGCCTATGATTTGCTTACACCATGGCAAATTTACTAACAATAACCCAATTTGAGTAAATGAAGGCATAACCTTCTTCAATCAATAGTTCATATGTTGACTCCTTGGGCCCACACTACTTGTAATACAAACCAATGACCACTTCATCACCTCTTTATCCACACTAAAACCATACACATATGGCCCTTTGTCCTCTTGCACAATATGCATTTGTTCCACACTACATAAAATGTAATTCCTTCCACATTACTAGCTTCTACCTTGATTGCAAATTTTTTTCCCACTTCTAAGTCCATAGCTAGATCATTACTCTCTCCATCATTTCCCCAACCAACTCCATCTGTTTCAATGTTACAATGTGCATTAGAAGAATTGCAGGGCTATAACGTCAACAAAGTCTAAGGGGACACATGTAACTTGGAATCACAATCCCGTTCTATAATATCATCAACACGCTTATCACATAAGCATGAAAATTCTCTAATTTCCAAAAGTACATTATTTGCATGGCTTATAGATCACACAGAGTGAAGAAATCTGGACCCAACTATAGTTCAACAATTATAGGCATGGGTCTTATCCACCTCCCCAACTTTGATTTCCATAAAGTTGCGCTTAACATCCAACTGAACGTGCTCATAAGCAACATGCCTTAAACTCATGGAGCTTTGAAGAAATGCAACAACCTACTAGGCATTCTATAGTGGAATCCCATGTGGCTTTAATTGTTCCTTTTGTAAGGCTTGTTTTAAGCAAGCTCTTGCTCCATCACGGGGCCCTTTCCCATGACCTGTGCCCCAATAGTTCCATTCCATGGCACATCCCAAGGGGAGTTGGTCACATGTTGTCAAACTTGGATGCCTAGCAACATAAAACCAAGACCTTGCCCCGTTGAATTGAAAGGCAGCCCCATCATTCCAAACAAAATGATGTTTAACGTAAAAACCTTGTGAAGTGAGGTGTCACCAATGCACATTAAATGCATGTTGCACAAAAAGATTGTCATGTTTCCAATCATTTGAGATATACTAAAAGTATTTGGTTTTGAGGCATGGGCTTTGAGGGTCTAGAATGTCATATTCATGGTTTGTGTTGTACACAATGTGTATCGGAATTATCAACTGGAAGTTATATCAATGCTACTTTTGGATTTCATTTTGATGCTTGAAAAGTAGTTTTCTACAAAATCTATCAAGGACAAGATTTCATTCGGCTCTAATTTCTCTTTGCATAATCTTAATTGAGTTTTAATCGCCATCCTTAGTTTTTATAGCAGTGACTTTCTTAAAGGCTCTCCACTCTACTAGTGACAAATTGGAAGAATCAAGTTCTTTATCACAAACAGGTAATCGCTTGATGCCACAACGGATATAATGACATTTTACACAATCCAAGTTAAACCATTTTTTTCTTGGTTTTCTTGGACACAAGATTTTTTCCCATAACTCATAAATGGACTAGTATATGTGTTTCATTACCTGACATGACACAATTGCACCTATTGCTGCCCCATGCCCTGGATTGGCACAAATTGCTTCACAACCACAAGTGCAAATGGTACATCATCTCCTTGATGCACATTTTAAGCCCTCATATTGTTGAATCCCACCTTAATTTCCATCATCTCCTAGTGGTATTTATAGCAACATGAATTGAAATCTTTCAATTTTCGAACATAATAGGGCTTGAACTTGCGGAAGGCAATAAACCCAATCTCAACTTGCAAGTGTTGAACTTTAAATCCTATGAAAAAATCAATATGCAATTAGGTCTAAGGTGGGTGTTTAGTAAAAAAAAAATGGGTCAAATTAAAAGTTCATGACAATGGACTATAAGATATAGAAATTACTTAAACAATTTTATTGCAAGGGGCTTTGAAGTCATCTTAAAACTTAGGAATGTAAAGTAGTTTATTTTTCAAGGCATTGAATGTATTGTAATCTAAGACTCAAAACATTGAATGCAGTTTATGAAACAAGACTGAGATTACTTGATGATCCAAGACATTGAAATGTATAAAAGACTTTGAAGAATTTGAAATAATTCAAGACTTTGGACTTTCAGATGCATCAAGATTCAACCTTCAAGATTTTAGGATTAATTCAAGATTGAAGATTGTTAGGACATTTTGATTGGTTTAAGACTTAAAAGTTTCAAGATTATTAAATTGGTTTAGGATAGATGAAAATTTTAAATTGGTTTAAGAGTTACGACTTTCAAGTTGGTTCAAGATAGGCAAGACTTTTGGATTGGTTCAAAAGTTGGGACTTTCAAGTTGATTCAAGATAGGCATGACTTTTGGATTGGTTCAAGACTCAAGACTTTCATATTAGTTCAGGACTTAAGACTTTCAGATTGGTTCAAGACTCAAGACCTTGAAGTTGGTTCAAGATAGGTAACACTTTTGGGTTGGTTTAGGACTCAAAACTTTCAGATTGGTTCAAGATATGTAGGACTTTTAGATTGGTTCGGGACTTAAAACTTTCACATTGGTTCAAGATTTGTAGGATTTTTATATTAGTTTAGGACTTAAGACTTTCAAACTGGTTCAGGACTCAAGATTTACAAATTGGTTTGACTCGGGACTTTTTAGATTGGTTCAAGACATAAGACTTACAAATTGGTTCAAGATTTAGGATTTTCAAAAGGGTTTCAGACATAACACCTACAAATTAGTTTAGGACTGAGGACTTCTAGATTAGTTTGGGATAGAGACTTATGAATTAGTTTAGGAGTTAGGACTTTCAAACTTGTTCAAGACACAAGATTTACAAATTGGTGTAAGACTTAAAAACAAAAATGAACTCAAGATTTTGAGGGCTTCAAATGATTCAAGACTTAGGAACATAAAAGAAAGCTCGAGATTTTAAGGAATTTGGGGTACATTTCATCACTTAGGATAATGACAAAAAGCATGGTTTAGGAGCATGAATTTAATTCTTGATTCAAAACTCCAAAACTTAAGACTATGAAACATTATGGAAACTTAGGCATTTAAAGTAATGTATTACTAAAGATTTGTAATTTTGTTAAAGAATGAACACTGAAAGTTATTTGGGTCTTAGGAATATGGATAATCCAGTAGATTTTGAAGTTCATTTCCAAACAAAAAAAGAATATGTCCTTGATTTCATGTAAGTGCATGCATATGTTCAAAACATTTGTCACAACCCTAACTTTGGGTTCACAACCAAGGCAATGGGCATGGAAAGGTGAAGGCCAAGAATGCAACCTAGGAATCACATTCACATTCTCGAGAGTGCAGGAGAGTGTGAAGGAATAGCCCACACACTCCCAAATGGGCTCCCACTTTGGGAGTTAGAATCGCAAGTGACTCTCGAATCTTCAGAGAGCAATTTGAGGGGTCAAACATCATTGGATTAAAAATTTCATTATGCCATTGGAAAGCTCTTAAGACGTAGATGTTTAAAATGGGCTCACATGATCCATTTGAATACTTACAACACAAGTTATGGCCAAAAGAAAGGTCAAAAATTAAAATGTCACTTTGATTTTCGATCACTAAAAATCGAGAATCACCCTAAATTATGTGTGTGTGTAGGTGGCGTGCCACATATTGTTGGAATTTTTTTAACAAGGGCTATAGCTTTGCTTTAGATCTCACCTCAATCAAAGGTCTGCACAAGAAATTATGGGCTTCTAAAGTGACGGGAGTCGAAAGTTCAAGAATTTTGAGACTCCTAATTTCAAAGTCTGAAGAAAAATGACATTTGGGTGCAACCCTTGTGATTAATCATAAAGAATAAAATAAGGGGGAAGGTGGTGACTTCTCCCAAGTCTAAGCCATGGTGAGTCTTGTGAGTCCATGTTTATTTATAGTGAGTTCATGCATCAAAAGTGCTCCAACTATGCACTAACTAACTTATTGTTTGGTTTATGCAGGTCCATATGAATAATTAACCCACCTGTCACTCATCCTAATCCCCATCTCGAAGCTCAAACGCGCCCTTTTTACCCCTAAAGTGTTGTGAGTTAAAGAGCATATCCCAACTCCTTTTGTTATTTGCACTTTTGGACTCACATTTGAATCCTTCAAGTTGTCAACCTATCCTAGGATTATGTTTACATCACTTCTAGTCCTTAATCCTAGGACCAGTGGACTGAACAAATGCTAGGAATGAACATTAAAAATGATGCAAACATTGAAGAATACAAAATTCAAGGTCTAAAACAAAACAAAAATACATTCAAGATTTGAAAAGCAACTTACTTTGCTTTCTTGAAGGAAATGTGCAACATTTGTTTCTCAAATTTTGACTCCCATTTGACGACAAAGGACATCTTTCTTGTTCAAGGGGGTGACCTTTGTTTCTTCAAAGTACCACTTAACAACAAGGGCTTGACATCCTTTGCCAATACAACTTTTTAGACTTTCCTATTCCCCATTAACCCATCATTTTCCTTCTTTTTTTGCATCTAACAATTACTTCCAATGGAAAGCCCTTCTAAACGCTTTCCTATTGAAGCCCACACAACTCCCAACAACTCTTAAACTAATGTTTAATGATGTAGAGACAATAGTAGCTTCTATAACATTTTGAGCTATATATGTTTGTTCCTACACCAATAGCAAGGCTATTGCAAACATACTCACATTTTAACAGTTTTTCACGTTGCACAACATAATCTAGTGACATCAATTGCAACATTGGTAGCACCAACAACTTTTTAAACACTAACATTTGAAATTTTGCACCCTTAACACCTATAGAACGAAGCAGATCCAACCAATTTTTTTTGTATACCTTGTAGCAATTTTGTCAACATTTGTAACACACCTAAACACACTTTCACTCATCTTTACATTTTGGATTTGCAATCGAACCGATTATTTTTTTCTTTAAGGATTGTTCTATTGTGACGCCTTTGGATGGTATGCCTTGACCTCTAGGTGAAAGCACACTATAGGGGGGCCACTTTAGGCAAAAAAAATGTATTCTTGTTGGGTATATTTTGGGGCAATTTTTCTTTGATTTCTTCTAACATTTTGATATACATATAAAATGGATTTTAATACAAAGACCTCAAACATAATTCTTGTCATCTTTTAAATGAAATTAATATTTCAATATAATATTTTTTTCAGCACACTTATGCTTGTTTGAATGAAAAACTTGTCTAGATGTTTTTTGTGCAATCACATGAGTCAAACTTTTTAATTGTAATTGAAATGGTACAATTAGTTCATATTCAATATATGACTAATTATTTCATTAAGTTTGCAATTATTTGAATCATTTTAAAAGTATATTTGCACTTTGCAATATATCATTATTTGGTTATTGAAACACCTTAATTTGAATATAATTTATGGAAACCTCTTTTAATATTAGTTTTGTGGAAGTTGATAGTTGCATAGTTTCAAAAAACAATATTTGTAACTACATTTTTTGGCCATCATAATGTGCTTTGACCCCTTTGCATGGACTTTTGCATGGCTTGATGTGCTATGTGCACTAAACGTTTTTTGGAAACTTGCCTTAAATACTTTTTAGCACGCTTATTAGCCATGAGATCATAGTTGAAAAACTAAAAAATATGCCACATCAAATCACAAGGCCATAAGGGAGTTCATAGAAACTAATCTTGAAAAACTTCTACAACATTTGCAATAACATAGGTTTGAAACTAACCTCATACCTACACAATGTTGGCAAACACAATCAGACAAGACTCCATGAAACCCTTACAACAAACCTAGAGCCATGTAAGTGGAATGCCATAGTCGAAGGTCATAAACATGAATTTTTTATAAGTTTGTAACATTGGCAAACATCCTACATCTTCACAAACCTTGAAACATCATAATTTCACAAGAACCCAATCAAAAACAAATGAGTTATGCAAGTAATCACTATCACAAAACTTTGAAGTAAGCAAACAAGAAAAAACGACCAAATGAGAGAAACAAAGTAATCCAATGGTCAAGATTACAAGATTGAAATCAATGGCTTACATTTCATCACCATTGAACAATAGGATGTAATTTGAAAAGAAATCATATCGACGACTTACATTGCTTCAAAATTGAACAACTAAGATGCAATATGGGAAGAAATCAGAATGGCTAGGATTGTATCTAAAAATCAATGATACATATTTCGTCACCAACCAATAGTTTAGATTAAAAAGGAAAAAATCATGAGTGGCAAAGACAAGTGGGAAACTTGTAAAAGGCAGCTTGGATGACTTTTTCATGGATTTTTCATTTTATATCAAGAATGATATTTTGAAAAGTTAAACCTTTCAAGGAGGGGTTGAATGAACACATTCATCTACATTTTTCATCATAAATTCTTGCACATGTCACTAGCACATGGGGCTACCAATTCTACACCCTATGAACATAAAGGACTATGGAAAATGTCCAAAATAGGGGTCCTTTTCCTTGTAGCCCTGAAAAGGATTTTTTCTCCCCCTTTGAAGTCTTGTCAAAAATTTTTGTTTCATCTGGTCCATTTAATGAACGTGTATAACCATAGATTTAAGCATTTATTTATTGTGAAAAAAAATTAAAGCTCATTGGAGAAACTAATACATTCCTTTTGAGTCCTTTAAAGAAAAACATCAAGTTAAAACAAAGACTTTAAACAATTTTAAGGACTCAAAAAGAATCTTATGTAAGATTCAATTTATGATTTCATATTTTTCTTTGGTTAATATCTCAATGTTTTACTTATAAGAACAAAACAACACACCATAATTGTGATATGCTACATATTATGAATATTCAAAAAAATAATTTGAATTATTTTTTTGGTTAAACAGTCCTTTTGTGAACCTTAATTGTGAATGAGCCCAATATATAACTACAACCTTTCACAAGTAGGATTTGAAATAACATCCTATTACTATAGCTAATTACTAGTTGTTCAGAACATTTACTCATTGATTTCTTGGTTACAAAGGATAAGATTTCTTTTAGTGGTAGAATCCTACACCCTCTTTTGCTTTCCTGCTTGTAACTCGTGTAAGTTGATTTAGAAATCCCCAAGATTTTGTGCCAAATAGTTTTGCAAACATCCTTTTCTTGAAGCGTCAAAAATTTTGCATGGTTGCAATCTCCTCTTTAATATATCCTTTTTGGAATTCCAATGTGTGGATGGTTCTTTCCTCAAACAACTTGTTCCAAAATTCATGTCTAAACAATCCCGTCATTTGCTAAGGGAAATGTTGACAATAGTTCAAAGAACAACACATTGTTACTCCAACATGTTGAGAATTCAAGCTCGACTAGTTAGGTTTCATGAATTACTAGAGTACGAAAGTAAGTAGGTTACTTTCACAAGGTTGAATTACTTTCTTTACTTATATTAGTTTGGTTATTTGTGGTTCGGTCTTTTAGTTAAATACCTTGGTGTTGATGGTTTGGCTCTCTTTTTTTCATTGCTCAAATTTGTGTATTTCATGTGACAAGAACCTTGAGGAGTTTTTGATGTTATGTTTCATGTTGTGAGCATCATGTTATAGTTTCCTTTCAATAAAGATTTATGTTTGCACTTGAGTAGATCTCCTATTTGTTAACATGGTATCAAAGCTTAGGTTGTTGAATGAGAAAGTTGAAAGATATCTACAGCTAGAAAGTCTTTAGAACTAGAGCTTGAGAGTCTCTAATAATGTCATAGGAGTTTGTCAAGTGCAAAAGAGAAACATGGAAAGCAAAGAATGTGAAAAGAAAGAAAAGAAAAGAAAAGAGGTGAGAGGAGATCAACATATCAAAGGTTGTGGAAGTCAGATTCTAAAATCTAGATCTATTGTGAAAAAATCTTGGAGTGAAACTTGAAGAGATTATAGAAGACTATAAGACGCTTCTATTCTCAAATTTTCAAAAGAAAAGGATATGTTTTGTGAGAGTTATGAGCCTTTGAAAATTTTGTGCCAGATCTGGTTTTCTGGTCATATCTCCTTTGTTTGAGCATTTTTGGATCTACAACTTTGGGATCTTATAGATCATAAACGAATATATGGGTGAGAAATTTTATGTCATTTGGATCTGTATTGAGAAAGATCCAAGCATCTAAAGTTTTAATCTTAGTTTTGAAGTTAGTTTCTTTTGAAAGTGATAACTCTTTGTGGTCATCATTAATAGAGCTGAAATTGTGAGCAGACATAGAAGACATATATTTGATATGTCTCCCAAAATTTCAAGGAGTTTGGAGTTGTTGAAAGCGAATTATAAGTCATTTTGTGTTCAAGTCCTAGTTTGAGGTGATTTCAAGGAAGTAGCAAGATCTTTCATTTTTTGACGTTAAATGAGCTGAAATTTTGAGAGATGGTAGTAGACATAGTTGTACATGTTTCACCAAAATTTCATATCGATCCAAGGTCATATGTGAGTAGTGTAACTTTGCAAAGTTGTTGTGATAAAAGTTTGTTTTGAGAAGACATCAAAACAAATTTTTGAAATGGAGCAAATACATTATCAAGACCTTCATACAAAAGTGTGGTATGTAATCATGTACTTAATACCATACGAAATATTATACAAAATATGTACATATATGTAAAACCCATGTATAATATAGAATTTTGTATAATACTCAAGACATACATATATATGCAAGGTCCATTTTGTTCAACCCTAACCCTAACCCTAATCCTAGAAACCTAAGGAAGGAAAACCCTAATCCTAATCCTAGAAACCCAAGGAAGGAACTAAAATCATTTGTGAAACCTCAAAAAGACATTGAGTGGTGCCTTGAGAGATGGCGGACGGTCTTTCTCAAATTGCAATTGATAAACTAAACAAGAACAATTTCCAAGTGTGGAAATTTAGAATGATGAATTGCTTGATGGGGAAAGGCTACTAGGAATTCATAACTGGTGATGAAAAAGAACCTCCTCTCCCAGAAAACCCCACACAATAACAAATTCAAGCCAATAAAACTTAGCACGAAAAAGCAAGGAAAGTCTTATATTGGTTTTTGTGAGTGTGTCCGATTCCATGATTGTGCATATTCAAGATGCAAAATCACCCAAGTAAGCTTGGGATACACTGGTGAAGATGTATAGCACCAATACACAAGCTCGCAAAATGCAGCTCAAGTAAAAGTTGCATAATCTATAGAAAAACAAGATGAACATCAATGACTATTCTACAAAGGTGAAAAACCTTGCAGATGTTTTTGCAACTATAGGAGCCCCTGTAGATGATGAAGATTTAGTGGTCGTCACCTTGAATGGACTTGGAAAAAACCATAGCTAGTTTCATACTTCAATTGCAATTTGAAAAACATTTTCCTATTTCCAAGACTTAATAACACTACTTCTAAGTGAAGAGATGAGAATTGTTGATACTTCATCCAATGGAGGATCACAAGAAAGTGCTTTCTATTCAAATACTAATAGAAGTAGAGGTAGAGGTGGTAAAACTTCATTTCGAGGTTGACACGGAAGCTCGCATGGTGGACATCATCAACATGAAAGTCAAGCTCATGGAGGTGGATGAAGAAACTTTAGAGGAAGAGGAAGTCGAGGAAGTCGTGGAGGTTGTGGTGGAAGTCATCAAAGTTAACAACCAAATAACGACTCAAATTGTTATTACTGTGGGAAACTTGGGCACATGGCAGAGAACTATTATCAAAGGGAGCATGATGCACGAAATGGAAAGCTGCAATAAGGGAGTTATGTATCAACTAGCAATCAAGGTGATGAACAAATGTTTATGATGTAGCACATGGCAAATTCAATGATAGGAGGTGTATCTGATAATAATGTCTGGTATGTGGATTCTGGAACTTCAAACCACATGATTAGTCATGGAGAATGGTTTAAAGACGTAAAGGATTTGAAAACACTAAGGTTTGTGGAAACTGTTGATGACACTACACATCTCATCACACAAATTGGCAAGGTGTCATTGTCCATGCAAGATGGGCAAACAAAGTGCTTGAAAGATGTACTTCATGTTCCAACCATAACAAAAAATTTGGTCTCCAGAGGCCAAATGGTGGAACAAGGTTTACAGGTGACATTCAACCCAAATGGATGTTTTGTGAAAGACATGAAGAACCAAGGCAAATTGATTGCAAAAGGGGAAAGGAATGGATGAATGTTCACCTTGGATGCGACCATGCCTGATGTGAATTTCATGTTATTCACACATGGAAAAGGAACTAAAAACATCAAAATTTGGTACAAGCGGGTTGGCCATGTTCATTTCCAACGTCTTAAACTGATGGAGAAACAGAATCTTGTTGGAGGTGATGTTAGAAGTTTGTGAAACATGCCAATTGGGGAAGCAAGCTAGGCATCCATTCCCAGCTCAAACAACTCATGTAAGTTGCAAACCTTTGGAAATGATCCATTCAAATGTGTGGACTACAAAAACAGAATCCATTGGAAGATGCAAATATTACGTGAGTTTCATTGATGACCACACAAAGAAGGTGTGGGTCTACTTCATGAAACACAAAGGTGAAGTGTTTCAACATTTTTTGAATTTCAAAGCAATGGTGGAGAAGGAGAAGGGTGTGAGTAT
>Ga0116231_10011494_pt1 | contig 13575 bp, 12 predicted proteins | sample S1TSphgellanicum_2_FD_89695 | JGI IMG/M metagenome (GOLD analysis project Ga0116231, IMG submission 89695) | Host-associated microbial communities from peat moss isolated from Minnesota, USA - S1T2_Fd - Sphagnum magellanicum MG | ecosystem: Host-associated > Plants > Peat moss > Unclassified... | reverse complement strand
GGCCTTGCTTTGCTGTTCGGATTCATGTTGTTCGCAACCTGGAACGATCTGCAGCAGCTTCGTGTGTTCAAATTCATCGGCGGGCTTTTCTCCTGACCGCCCGCTTCACGGTTCCCCGAATGTATAGACCGCCCGCCCGCCGCGCCGCTTTCATGACCGGCATGACGATGTTTCTCGGCGCAAGCGCTCTGGCGAGCGGCTTGTCTCCCTCGAGCGCAATGGCTCAGAGCCTTGCCGCCGCCCCACCCGCTAGTGCTGCGGCGCCGCTGACGTCTGCGCTGCAGTCTGGTGTGGTCCGCCGCATCGTGGTTCAAGGTGTTGAACGGATCGAGCCGAGCACGGTTCAATCCTATCTCCCCATCAATGTGGGCGACACGGTCGACGCCGCCCGCGAGGATTTGGCGCTGAAAACCCTGGCGCGCACAGGCCTATTCTCGGACGAGAACATAAGCTTCATCCCCAGCACCGGCGAACTCGTGGTGCGGGTGACAGAAAATCCGATCATCAACCGCGTCGTGTTCGAGGGTAACTCGGCCGAAGCCGACGACAAACTGCGCGACGAAATTTCGATCCACCCCCGCGGCATCTTCACCAAGGCCAAGGTGCAAGAAGACGTCCAGCGGATCGTGGAGCTGTACCGCCGCGCCGGTCGTATCTCGGTGACGGTGACGCCCAAGATCGTCGAACTGCCGCAAAAGCGGGTCGATCTGATCTTCGAGATCGTCGAAGGCAAGAAGACCGGTATCACCAGGGTCAACTTCCTCGGCAACCATGCCTATTCCGACGATGCGCTGCGCGACGTGGTCGTGACCAAGGCGTCCTACTGGTACAAATTCTTCGCGTCGAACGATAACTACGATCCCGATCGGATCGAGTACGATCGGCAGCAGCTTCGGAAATACTATTCGGATCGCGGCTACTACGATTTCCGCGTGGTCTCCTCGATCGCCGAACTGCAAACCAACCAGCGCGACTTTGCGGTCACCTACACGATCGACGAGGGCGAGAAATACAAGGTCGGCCGCGTCCGGGTGACCACCGACCTCAAGCGCCTGAACGGCAATATCCTGCGCCAGCTCCTGCCGATCAAGGAAGGCCAAGTCTATCAAGCCGACAAGATCGAACAAGCGGTCGACGCCCTAACCTTCGCCGCGGGCGCCGCGGGCTTCGCCTTTGTCGATATCCGTCCCCACCAGTCGCCCAATCGCGCCAACCACACGGTGGACCTGACCTTCGACGTGCGCGAAGGGCCGCGCGTCTATATCGAGCGGATCGATATCGTCGGCAACACCGTTACCGCCGACAAGGTGATCCGCCGCGAAATGCGCCTGGCGGAAGGCGACGCCTACAACCGCGTACTGGTCGACCGCTCCAAGATCGCCATCAAACGGCTCGACTTCTTCAAGACTGTCGACGTTACCAATACGCAAGGTAGCGCGCCCGATAAGACGGTGCTTCAGGTCAAGGTCTTGGAGCAACCCACCGGCCAGCTGTCGCTGGGCGCCGGATATAGCTCGCTCGAACGCCTGATGCTCGATTTCGGCATCAGCCAGCAGAACTTCCGCGGCCAGGGCCAGGATGTTCGTCTGCGGGCCCAGATCGGTGAGCTCAGCAAGAATATCGACCTCGCCTTTACCGAGCCGAGGTTCCTGGATCGCGATCTGCGCGCCGGTGTGGAATTATTCTCCACCAGCTACGACTACACCAACTATGCGGGCTTCGCCGAAGCCTCCAACGGCGCCTCGGTCCACCTGACGTTCCCCTTGAACGTCAACGCGCTGTTCTCTCCTCGCTTGTCGTTCCACCAGGACGAGGTCAGCGCCGATGAATCGAGCTGCCAGAACGGCCTGATCTCGATTGTCATCTGCGATCAGCGCGGGCAGTTCTTTACGGTCGCGCCCGGCTATTCCTTGACGCTCGACCACCGCAACGATCCGCAGCACGCCACCCGCGGTTTCACCTTGACCGTCAGCCAAGATTTCGCAGGGCTGGGCGGTACGGTTCGCTATCTGAAGACGACGGCGCTCGGCGCCTGGTATTATGGCTTCACGCCAGCTTGGGTGCTGAAGATCCAAGGCGATATTGGCTATATCGGCGGCTGGGGCGGCGACTCGATCCGCATCAACGACCGCTTCTTCAAAGGCGGCGACAGCTTCCCAGGCTTCCAGATCGCCGGTATCGGCCCGCGCGATACCGAATACAACGAGGCCCTGGGCGGCAACGTCTATGGTATCGGCGAAGCTCAGCTCAGCATCCCCAACCATCTGCCCGAGCAGTATGGGATTCGTACCGCGTACTTCATAGACGTCGGTACGCTGGGTGTGTTGGATAAGAGCGTGCTCCGTCAGAGCACATATATCGAAGACAACCTTGCGCTGAGGGCCTCGACGGGTATTAGCGTGTTCTGGACCTCGCCTCTCGGGCCGATCCGACTTGATTTTGCGCAAGTTCTCAAGAAGGAAAGCTACGACCGTACGGAAGCCTTCCGCTTCTCCACTCAAACTCAGTTCTAGGACGCCATGACTTCTAAGCTTATCGGCGGCGCAGCCGCTCTCCTGATGCTGTCGGCTGTACAGGCCTCAGCTCAGACATCTAGCCATAAAACCGCCGCGGCCTCCGTGTCCGGTGGGACGGCGATCAACTATGGGCCGCCGATCTCTGGGATCTGCGTCTTCTCAAACGAGGGCGCGCTTGGCCTGTCGCTCGTCGGCAAGGCCGCGGCGACGCGCTTGCAGCAGCTTCGGGCTCAGGCTTCGGCCGAACTGAGCGGTGAGCAGGCGTCGCTGCAAGAAGACATCAAGGCCTTCCAGGCCAAGCGCGCCTCCTTGACCCAGGACCAGATCCAGGCGCAAGGCGCCCCCCTGGAAGAGCGGGCGCAGGCCCTGAACCAGAAGGCCACCCAGCGTCAACGCGAGTTGGAATACACCGCCCAGCACGCCCGCGCCCGCGTTGAGCAGGCGATGGAGCCTCTGGTTCGGACCGTGTTTGAGGAGCGGCATTGTTCGTTGCTCTTGAACGGCGACGGGGTCATGGCGGCCAATCCAGCGATGGACCTCACCTCGGCCGTCGTGACGCGCCTCAATGCGACGATGAGCACGATTACCTTCGATCGTGAAACGCCGCCGGCGCAACAGTAATCCCAATGGGTTTGAATGCCTGACACTCGCTTCTATGAGCAGCTCGGGCCTGCAACCTTAGCTGAATTGGCGGACCTGGCCGGGGCGGAGCTATCCGCCCCGGCCTTAGGTTTTAAGCGGATCGCCACAGCGGCTCCGCTGGCCCGCGCACAGGACGATGGAATCTCCTTCCTCTCCGATCGGCGTTATGTGACCGAGCTCTCGACGACGCAGGCGGGCGCCTGCTTCGCCCAACCGGCCTTCGCCAAGCTGGCGCCGGAAGGGTGCGTCGTTCTTTTGACGGCCGAGCCGCAAGCCGCCTATGCGAGGGCGGCGGGGCGCTTGCATCAGCCGCGCCGGCTGGACCCAGAGGCGTCGGCTGTCCATCCGTCGGCCGAGATCGAACCGGGGGTGGTGCTGGGGCGCGGCGTCGTGGTGGGCGAGGGCGCCCGGATCGGCGCGGGAACCGAGATCGGCGCCAATGCAGTGATCGGCCCCGGCGTCTGTATCGGTCGCGACTGCCGGGTCAGCGCCAATGTGGTGATCGGCTTCGCCCTTGTCGGCGATCGCGTGCGTATCCTGGCGGGCGCTGTGATCGGCGAGGCGGGTTTCGGCGTTACGGGCACACGCGGCGGCGCCATCGACATTCCCCAACTTGGCCGAGTGATCGTCCAAGATGACGTCACCATCGGCGCCTGCACGTGTATCGACCGCGGCGCGTGGGACGATACCTTGATCGGGGAGCGGACCAAGATCGACAATCTGGTTCAGATCGCCCACAACGTAAAACTCGGCCGTAACTGTCTTTTGGCGGCCCATACAGGCATATCCGGCAGCGTCACCGTGGGGGACGGCGCGGTGTTTGGCGGCAGGGCCGGCATCGCAGACCATCTCGAGATCGGCGCTGGCGCACGCGTCGCCGCCGCCGCCGGGGTGATGAAAAGCATACCGCCAGGCGAAACCTGGTGCGGGCAACCGGCCAGGCCGCTGAGGCGATTCATGCGGGAGACGGCGTGGCTCGCCCGCAAGGCGGCCGCCCGGGAGGGGGATGGGGAATGACCTTGGAGGACGCCGCAGCGCGCGGCCCAGATAGCAGAGGCGAGGGCGAGGCCAGCGTCAGCATCGACATGGCGGAGATTCTTCGCCGCATTCCGCACCGCTATCCCTTTCTGCTGGTGGACCGGGCGGAGGATTATCGCGCGCACAGGTCGATCGTCGGCGTCAAGTGCGTCACGATGAACGAGCCCTATTTCCTGGGCCATTTTCCCGGCAACCCCGTCATGCCGGGCGTTCTGATCGTCGAGGCCCTGGCCCAGACCGGGGCCGTTCTGATGTCCAAGTCCCTCAACGCCGATGTGGAGGGCAAGACCATCATGTTCATGTCCCTGGACAATGTCCGCTTTCGCGCGCCGGTGAGGCCGGGCGACGTGCTGCGCATGATGGTGGATGTGGTGCGCGCTCGCGACGTCGTGTTCAAGTTCCGCGGCCAGGCCTTCGTCGGCGACAAGCTGGCGGCCGAAGCCGAGTTCGCGGCCATGGTGGTGGAGCAGCGCGCGTGAGTACGGTCCACGCGACCGCCCCAATTCATCCCAGCGCCTTGGTCGATCCCGCGGCGGAGCTGGGCAAGGACGTTCAGATCGGCCCCTACTGCATCGTGGGACCCGGCGTTCGCCTGGGCGACAGGGTGCAGCTGAAGTCTCATGTCGTGGTCGAGGGCGCGACCGAGGTCGGCGCCGATACGGTTGTCTACGCCTTCGCCAACCTCGGCGGGCCGCCCCAGCACCTCGCCCACAAGGGCGAACCGACCCGGCTTGTCATCGGCGAGCACAATACGATCCGCGAGCACGTCACCATGCACACCGGTACGGTGATGGGCGGCGGCGTCACTCGCGTAGGGTCGAACAGCCTGTTCATGGTCGCCTCTCACGTCGCCCACGATTGCGTCGTCGGCGACCATGTCGTGTTTGCGAACAACGCGACGCTCGGTGGACATGTGACCGTCGGCGACTTCGTCTTCATGGGGGGCTTGAGCGCGGTGCATCAGCACACCCGCGTCGGCCATCACGCCTTTATCGGCGGCCTGGCGGCGGTGACCAAGGATGTGATCCCCTTCGGATCGGTCTGGGGCGTCTACGCCCATCTGGAGGGCTTGAACCTGGTCGGCCTCAAGCGCCGTGGCTTTAGCCGTGAGCAGATCAACGATCTGCGCGCCGCCTATCGCCTCTTGTTTGCGCCCGAAGGCACATTTCAAGAGCGCCTGGACGATCTGGCCGGGGTGTTCGCCGCATCGCCCGAGGTGTCGGAGATCGTCAATTTCATCCGTGCGGACGCTAACCGGCCGCTCTGCCTGCCCTCGCTGGACTGACGCCGATGCGCAAGCTCGGCCTCATCGCGGGAGGCGGGGCGCTGCCTTTGTCGTTGGCGGCGCGCTGTGCGGCCAGCGGCCGCCCGCTATTTGTCGCGCGGCTAAAGGGAATGGCCGACCCGGACCTGGCTCAATACGCGGGCGCCGACATAGGCGTCGCCGAGATCGGCAAGCTGTTTTCCACCCTGCATCAAGAAGGGTGCGAGGCGGTCTGTTTCGCAGGCGTGGTCAAGCGCCCGGACTTCGCCGCGCTAAAACCCGACTTGCGGGGCTTGACGCTCCTGCCGGGCGTCGTCGCGGCGGCGCGGCGCGGCGACGATGCGCTGCTGCGGCACCTGCTTGGCCTTTTCGAGCGCGAAGGTTTCGCTATCGAAGGCGCCCACGAGGTGGACCGGGCCATGACCTTGCCCCCAGGCCCGCTCGGGCGATACGCGCTGGGGCCTGAGCACAGCGCCGATCTCGCCCAGGCGATCGCGGCGGCGCGCACCCTGGGCGGCTTCGACATCGGCCAGGCCGTGGTAGTGGCGGGCGGACTGGTGCTGGCGGTCGAGGCCCAGGAGGGCACCGAGGCCATGCTCCGCCGCTGCGCAGAGCTCCCGACCCACCTGCGGGGCTCGCCTGAGGCGCGCGTCGGCGTGCTGGTGAAATGGCCCAAGCCCATTCAGGATCGGCGGGTGGATCTGCCGGTGTTTGGCCCCGATACTATCGAGCGGGCGGCGGCGGCCGGCCTGGCGGGCATCGCGGGCGAGGCGGGGGGCGTGCTGCTGCTTCAGCGCGACGACCTCATCGCCGCCGCCGACCGCTTGGGCCTGTTCATCGTGGGGATTTCGCCGGGCGCCGAGGCTGGATCGTGAGCGATCGGCTCTGCGTCATGCTGGTGGCGGCCGAAGCGTCTGGCGACAATCTGGGCGCCGCCCTGGCTAAGGCTCTGGCCACGCGGCTGGGGCGCTCGGTCAGGTTCGTCGGCGTGGGCGGCCCGCGTATGGCCGAGGCAGGTGTCCAAAGCCCCTTTCCGATCGCTGAGCTATCGATCCTGGGCCTGGTCGAAGGGCTCATGGCCTACCCCCGCGTTCGCCGCCGCGCCGCTGAAGCCGCCGAGTTGGCGGTGCGCGAGGCGCCCGATATCGCTGTCCTGATCGACTCTTGGGGGTTCACCTTGCGCGTGGCCCAGCAGATCCGTCGGCGCCTGCCCAATCTGCCTCTGATCAAATACGTCGGACCCCAGGTCTGGGCGTCGCGGCCGGGACGCGCCAAGACCTTGGCGGCGACGGTGGATCGCTTGTTGACGCTGCACGCGTTCGATGCGCCCTATTTCGAGCGCGAGGGGCTCAAGACCACCTTTGTGGGCTCGTCCGCCCTGACGAAGAGCTTTCGCGACGCCGACCCGTCCCGCCTGCGCGCCCATATCGGGGCTCAGCCCAACGACCCTATCCTTCTCGTGCTGCTCGGCAGTCGGCCGGGCGAGATCGCGCGGCTCGGCGCCCCCTTCGGCGACGCGGCGCGTCGGCTGGCGGCCGACCGCCCAGGACTGAAGGTTGTGATGCCGGTCGCGGCCACTGTGGCCGAGCAGGTACGCGCGCAAACGCAAGCGTGGTCTGTACGGCCGTACTTGATCGACGACGAGGGCCTAAAGAACGACGCCTTCGTCGCCGCAACTTGCGCGCTCGCGTGCAGCGGCAGCGTAACCACGGAGCTGGCGCTGGCGGGCTGTCCCATGGTGGTCGGCTATCGGCTGGGGGCCTTGACCCATGCGATCCTGAAGCGCCTGATCACTACGCGCTACATCACGCTGTTCAATATCGCTGCGGATCGGGAGGTGGCGCCGGAGCTGGTGCAGGATCGCTGTACGGGTTTGACGCTAGCGGCCGCAGCAGCGCCGTTGCTGGATGATCCGGAACGGCGTGCAGATCAGGTCGCCGCCCAAGACGCGGCGCTGGACGCCATGGGCAGAAACGACATCGGCGACCCGGCTGAGCGGGCCGCCGATGCGGTGATCGAGATGTTGAAGGGCAGGGGAAGACTTTAGCGGCTCCCGCCTCAATCAGCCCCGCTTATCGACGGATACGAAGTCCCGCTGCGTCGGGCCGGTGTAGATTTGGCGCGGCCGGCCGATCTTTTGCGAGGGGTCGGTGATCATTTCCTTCCACTGGGCGATCCAGCCGACGGTGCGGGCCAGGGCGAACAGCACGGTGAACATCTCGCTGGGGAAGCCCATCGCGTTCAGGGTGATGCCGGAATAGAAGTCGACGTTGGGATAGAGCTTGCGTTCGACGAAATAGGGGTCGTTCAGCGCGATCTGCTCCAGCTCCAGGGCGACCTTCAATAGCGGATCGTTGTGTTTGCCCAGAACGTCCAGCACCTCGTGGGCGGTCTTTTGCATCACCTTGGCACGGGGGTCGTAGTTCTTGTAGACCCGGTGGCCAAAGCCCATCAGCCGATACTTCCGGTCTTTCACGCCTTGAACGTATTCGGGGATGCGATCCACCGTGCCGATCTCGCGCAACATGTTCAGCGCCTCTTCGTTGGCGCCGCCATGGCTCGGGCCCCACAGGCAGGCGATACCGGCCGCGATGCAGGCGAAGGGATTGGCGCCCGACGAACCCGACAGTCGCACGGTCGAGGTCGAGGCGTTTTGCTCGTGATCGGCGTGCAGGATGAAGATCCGGTCCATGGCCTTGGCCAGGATGGGGTTCACCTCATACTCTTCCGCTGGCACCGAGAAGCACATGCGCAGGAAGTTTTCGGCGTACCCAAGATCGTTGCGCGGATAGACGAAGGGCTGACCGACAGAATATTTGTAGGCCCGAGCGGCGATCGTCGGCATCTTGGCGATCATGCGGATGGCGGAAATCTCCCGCTGCATCTCGTCATGGATGTTGGTGGAGTCGTGGTAGAACGCCGATAGAGCGCCGACCGCACCGACCATGATCGCCATGGGGTGGGCGTCGCGGCGGAAGCCCTGGAAGAAACGATCGAACTGATCGTGCACCATGGTGTGCATGGTGATAGTTTTCTCGAACTCCTGGTATTTTTCCGCGCTCGGCAGCTCGCCGTGCAGCAGCAGGTAGCAGACCTCGAGAAAGTTCGACCCTTCGGCCAACTGTTCGATGGGATAGCCACGGTACAGCAGCACGCCCTTGTCGCCGTCGATATAGGTGATCTGGCTCTCGCAGCTTCCCGTCGAGGTGAAACCCGGATCGTAGGTAAAGATGTCCAACTCGCTGTAGAGTTTGCGGATATCGACCACGTCGGGGCCGACCGTACCCTTCAGAACCGGCAGCGTGACTTCCTTGTCGCCAAGTTTGAACGTGGCCGACCCGTTCGGCTGAGCCTTATTTTCCATACTTCACCTTCGTTTGATGGCGATCAGGCGGCGAGCGCCGTCTGGGGGTAAGATACTCACCGCGGGCCTTATAGCGCGTCTTGCACGCCGTTAAAGGGCGTCGTCCAAACGCGCCAGACTCTCGTCTCGGGCGAGCGCTGTCAGGGCGCTGGCCAGGTCTGGAACCGCCGCCTCGCCTCCCAGAACGACACGCAGCGCCGGCCCGAACTTGCCAAGGCCCACCCCTTCGGCCTCGGAGAAAGCGCGAAGCTCTGCGAGCAGGGTGTCAGCAGTCCAGGCGGCGTCGAGGAGGGCGAGCCTCTCCCGCAAACGCCGCAGACGGGCGATGGTCTCCTCGGTCAAGAGCTTTTGACCTTTTTCCGGAATCGTCAGGGGTCGGGACGCCAGCGCAAATTGGGTGAGATCGGCCAGTTGCAGCAGAGTCTGGGCGCCCTCCTTGACCAAAGGGATCGCCGCGCGCAGCCGCGCCGTAGCGGCCTCGTCAAGGTACACGTCGCGACGGGCGTAGGCCGCCTTGGTCAGAGCCGTCAGGCGATCGTCGTCGGCTGCGCGAATATAGTGCTGATTGATATGATTGAGCTTCGCCCAGTCCAGGCGCGCGGGCGAGCTGCCGACGTCCTTGACGTCGAACCAGGCGACAGCCTCCTTGTCGGAGAAGATTTCCGCATCGCCGTGGCCCCAGCCCAGCCTCGCCAGATAGTTGCGCATAGCCTCGGGCAGATAGCCCATGTCGGCGAACTCGCTCACGGCCTGGGCGCCGTGGCGTTTGGAGAGCTTCGCCCCGTCCGGCCCATGGATCAGGGGCAGGTGAGCGAAGGCCGGTACGGTCCAGTCCATTGCCTGATAGATCAGGGTCTGGCGGGCGGCGTTGTTCAGATGATCGTCGCCCCGGATCACATGGGTGACCGCCATGTCGTGATCGTCAACCACCACGGCCAGGTTGTAGGTGGGCGTGCCATCGGTGCGCAGGAGCACCAGATCGTCCAGCTCCTTGTTCTGGAACCGCACCGGCCCCTTGACCAGATCGTCGACCAGAGTCTCGCCCTCGACCGGGCCCTTGAAACGCACGATAAAGGGTAGGTCGCCGCCTTCCGTGGGATCGCGGTCCCGCCAACTGGAGCGGTACGCTCGACCCTCCGCCCGCAACAGCTCCCGCTCCCGCTCGAGGTCCGCCGGCGGGGTGAAGTCCTTATAGGCGCGGCCCCGCGCCAGCATTTCGAACACCACCTCGCGGTGACGATCGACCTGAGCGACCTGGAACACGGGCTCATTGTCGGGTTTGAGGCCCAGCCAATCCAAGCCATCGAAGATGACCTGCACAGCCTGGGGCGTCGACCGCTCCCGATCGGTATCTTCGATTCGCAAAAGGAACGCGCCGCCCGTATGACGTGCATAGAGCCAATTGAACAGCGCGGTGCGGGCCGTGCCGATGTGCATGGAGCCAGTTGGCGACGGGGCGATGCGGGTGACGACGGCAGGACGGTCAGTCATCGAGGAAACGGTTCCGACAAAGGTCGGGGCTCTTAGCACGCGCCTAGCCTTCAGGCATAGGCTGTGGATCGGCCTGCCGCGCGCGCCGACGCTGACGTCCATCGTGGCGGCTGTGAAAGACGAGGTCGCGGGCCAGGCGGACCGAGGGTTCCTTTGGACGCCGGTGGCGTTCGGTTCAGGGGCCGCGATCTACTTCTCTCTGAAAACCGAGCCGGATTGGATATGGGCGTACGCACCGGCCTTGCTCATTCTCCTCTGCGCCCTGGCCCTCGCCCGCTGGACTGTCAATCGGGGGGTTCGTGTCGGTGCGGTGCTGCTTGTCATGGCGGCGATGGGCTTCGCCGACGCCAAGCTTGTGACCCAGTGGGCGGCGGCGCCGCTTGCGCCCGCCAATCTGGGCGTCGTTCGGGTTGAGGGTTGGGTCGTGGATGTGGCGAGCCCTAGCTAGGGACGCCCGAGGCTCCTGATCGCGCCGACCTTCATCGCGGGGCTTCCACCGGCGGCGACGCCTGTTCGGGTGCGCGTCACCTTGAGATCGGGCGCGCCGATCGCGCCGGGCCATGGCGTTTCGCTGCGGGCGATCCTCGATCCGCCGCCGGGTCCTGCAAGTCCGGGCGGCTATGATTTTGCGCGCGACGCCTGGTTCGACCGCGTGGGCGCAGTGGGTCTCGCGCTCACGCCGCCGCAAGAGATCGATCCGCCGACGCCGAGCTTGGCCTTGAAGATCGAGATGACGCTGAATGGACTGCGTTGGCGGCTCGCGGAGCGTTTGGCGGAGGACCTTCGAGCGATAGGCCAGGCGCGTGGCGCCGGCCTGGTCGCCGCGGTGACGACCAGCCATCAGGACTGGCTCGATCCTGCCGATACCGACGATCTGCGCAACTCGGGCCTAGCCCATATGCTGGCCATCGCGGGCCTTCATACCGCGGCGGTGACCGGCTTCGTCTTCGCCGCGATCCGCCTCTTGGTCTCGGCCTGGCCTTGGCTAGCGCTCAGGGTTTCCGGCAAGAAGCTGGCGGCGTTTGGCGGGCTGGTCGCGGTCGCCGTCTACCTGGCGCTGTCGGGCGCCCATCCGCCGGCCCGACGGGCGGCCGTTACAGCGTCGGTGGCCTTTCTGGCTATTCTGCTGGATCGGCGCGCGGTCAGCCTTCATTCCCTGGCGCTCGCCGCCCTGATCGTCTTGGCGTTGCAGCCGGTGGCCGTCGTCGAGCCCGGTTTCCAGATGTCGTTTTGCGCGACCGCTGCTCTGGTCGCCCTGGCGGAGCTATGGCCACGGCGAGGCGGCCTGATCCAGGCGCCGTGGTTCGTCGCCTGGCCTCAGAAGATCAAAGACGTAGGTCTAGGCCTGATCGCCGTCAGCTTTGTCGCGGGCGCTGCGACGGGGCCGTTTGCGATCCAGCATTTTAACCGCATGGCCAGCTATGGCCTCTTTGCGAACCTGTTCGCCGATCTCCTGGCCAGCGCGGTTCTGATGCCGGCCCTGGTGGTGGCGGGGATCGGCGAGGCGCTGGGCGTCGCACCCGTTTGGTTTAGGGCGCCGCTGGCTGTCGCGGGGTGGAGCGGGCAGGGGATCCTCGCGATAGCCCACACCTTCGCGAATGCGCCGGGCGCCTCCCACACCTTAGCCAGCGCTCCGCCCATCGCGCTTCTGGTGTCGTACCTTGGCATCGTTTTCGCCTGCCTTTGGAAAGGTCGGCTGCGCTGGGTTGCGGTCCCCTTGGCCCTCGCCGTCATGGTCTGGCCGAGGGACCCGGCCCCGGCCGCCTGGATCGCCGCAGATGGGGCCAATGCCGCCGTTGTGCTCGATGGCCGGGCCATCGTCCTGAAGCCGACAGTGCGGGCCTTCGCCAGCGAAGCCTGGATCGTGCATCGCGGGCTGATCGCGCCCTTCGACCCCGACGCAGAGGCCGCGCTGGCGTTCGACTGTAACAAGATGCGCTGCCTGCCCCATGTCGGCGTGACGCCGGCTATCGGCGCTTGGTGGACGCGGCGGGCGCCCAAGCCTGAGGTTCTGAACGATCTGTGTCGCGCCAGCGCCATCCTGATCCTGAAGGCGCAGGTCGAGACGCCGCCAAGCTGCGACGGTGTGCTCGTTCTACGGCCCTCCGATTTCGCCCGCGGGGGGGCGGCGGAAGTCTTTCCGTCGGCGACGGGCGACGGGTGGCGGCTAGACTGGTCGTCTAGCTGGCGGGGCTTGCGGCCTTGGACGGGGCAAGTCCTACATCAGTGATACCGCCGAATCAGCCCCACGAGCTTTCCCTGCACCGCGACCTGGTCTGGGCCGAACACGCGGGTCTGATACTTGGGATTGGCGGCCTCAAGCGCGATGGCGCCGCCCTTCTTGCGGAAGCGTTTCAGGGTTGCTTCTTCGCCCATCACGAGGGCGACGACGATCTCGCCGGTCTGGGCCGTATCGCCCCGGCGGATCACCACATAGTCGCCGTCGAGGATGCCCGCCTCGATCATCGAATCGCCCTGAACCTCCAGCACAAAGTGCTCGCCCGGCCCTAACAGCGATTCGGGGACCGGCAATCGTTCGCGTTCCTGCTGGATGGCCTCGATCGGCGTGCCGGCGGCGATGCGGCCGAGCACCGGCAGGTCGCGGACATCGCTGGCGATCTGGTCCTGAGGCCGGCCGCCGCCGGTCACCACCTGGGGCTTGAAGGGCTGGCGCAGCCTGGCCGGCGCGGCTTCCTCCGGCAGTTTCAGCACTTCGAGCGCGCGGGCGCGGTGTGCAAGACGCCGCACGAAGCCGCGCTCCTCCAAAGCCGTGATCAGCCGGTGGATGCCTGACTTGGACGCCAGATCGAGTGCATCCTTCATCTCATCGAAAGACGGTGAAACACCGCTTTCTTTGATTCGATCATGAATAAACATAAGCAGCTCATGCTGCTTTCGCGTTAACATTTGCCGCCTCGCGAATCAGTTCCGGGTCGCCCGGAACACCATGGGAATGTTCTCCTGATGTTCGCGAAATCTGTCAAGTGTTTGTATGTTGCGGCTCTGACAGCGGCGCTTGGGCCGTCTTGCCGCCGACGATCTATTTCAACCGGCTTTTCGGACGCGCCAGCGCTGCGCCTCGCGCCGCCGACAATGCAATATCTGGACATTGGGGCTTGAGACGCCTATGTGAGCCACAGTCGACCTCTGTCGCGCTCTGCTCTCCATCGCTCGCTGACGCGCCGGTCCTTGCAGCCGCTCTTCCCAGACTCGATCGCCGCCGATATCCGGCGGCGCAACTTCCTATGGAGACCTGCAAT
>Ga0116231_10011491_pt1 | contig 13577 bp, 11 predicted proteins | sample S1TSphgellanicum_2_FD_89695 | JGI IMG/M metagenome (GOLD analysis project Ga0116231, IMG submission 89695) | Host-associated microbial communities from peat moss isolated from Minnesota, USA - S1T2_Fd - Sphagnum magellanicum MG | ecosystem: Host-associated > Plants > Peat moss > Unclassified... | reverse complement strand
CTGGACATGGTCGCTGCCGGCTGGACGCCGACGGTGGGCTCCTACCTGGGCCGGGTCACCAAAGCGCGCATCCTGCAGGCGGTGCGGGAGGCCAAGGGCGACGAGGCGGCCGAGCGGCTCGCCCACCTCAAGAAGGGCGAGATGGCGGAGCGGGCGGAGGTGTTGCTGGCCGGGTCCTGCTGGCTGCCCGAGAAGCTGCGCACGCAAGGCCAGGTATTCTCAGCCGCGGCAGATGCCGAGGTACCGGGCACCGAATCCGGGGCTGGGCTGTCGGACGACCCGGAGCACGAGGCCGACATGGCCATCGAGGCGTGGCCGGTCGCTGCCGAGTAGCTCGACACCTTCCTCATCCAGGGCTCGTCGTTCCGGCCACCCCACGAGGCACCGCCTCGTGGGACCGGGGCAGCGAGCCCTCTTTTTTCGGAGGCCATCATGGTGGACACGGTGTCCGACCTGGCGCGCCGTCTCGCGGAGAACGCTGAGGCGGTGTGCCGTCATTACCTGTCCAACGGCCGTCGCCAGGGCCGCTACTGGACCGTGGGCGATGTTCGTAATACGCCCGGCCGGTCGATGTTCGTCCGGCTCAGCGGACCGCAATCCGGTCCTGGCGCTGCCGGGCATTGGACCGATGCCGCCTCGGCCGAATATGGCGACCTCCTCGACGTGATCCGCGAGAGCTGCGGCTTTGTCGACTTTCGCGATGTCGCCGATGAGGCACGACGCTTTCTGAGTCTGCCGGGCGCTGAACCGCGTCGCACCCGACCCGCAACAGCGGGTTCGGCGGAAGCCGCAGGGCGGCTGTTCGCGATGGGGCGACCGATCGGAGGCACACTGGCGGAAACCTACTTGCGCGAGCGCAGGATCACCGATTTGGGCGAGGCGAGCGCGCTCCGCTTTCATCCGCGCTGCTGGTACCGACCAGACCCCGGCAGCCCCGACGGTGCACGCGACACCTGGCCCGCTTTGCTTGCATCAGTGACCGACGGCGATGGCGAGATGACCGGGGTGCAGCGCACCTACCTTGACCCGTCCGGCCGCATGAAGGCGCCGGTCGCGACGCCGCGGCGGGCGATGGGTCACCTGCTCGGCAACGCGGTCCGGTTGGGCGTGGTGCACGACGTGATGGCCGCCGGCGAGGGCATCGAGACGGTGCTGTCGCTGCGAAATACTCTGCCTTTCCTGCCGCTCGCCGCCGCGCTCTCGGCCGGCCACCTCGCCGCCTTGCTGTTCCCTCCCGGGCTGCGCCGGCTCTACCTCATCCGCGACAACGACCCGGCCGGGCACAGGGCGGCGGAAAAGCTGATGGCACGGGCGCAGGCGGCCGGGATCGAGGCGCTGGTGCTGGCACCCACAAGGGGCGACTGGAACGACGATCTGCGTGAGTTCGGACCTGGCGCGGTGGCGACGGCACTGCGGATCCAGCTCGCCCCGGAAGACGTGACCCGGTTCTGGCGGGAGCCGGGACGAGGCGGACGAGTACGGTGAACGTGGGTGCGGCACGCGGTCGGTAGGATGGGTCACCGTGAGCCATCCGGCGGGAGAGCCGCGCCCACGGCCTTCTGAGAGGGCGATCGGACCGCAGGCGGCCCGGGCCGGCAACGGCTAGGGCGGCTATTTTCCCCTCCGGGCTGCGCCCGCATTCCTCGCGAGACAAAATAGCCGCCCCACGCCGTCCTCCGCTCCGCTGCGGCCGCTCGCACTCCGTGCGGCGGTGCAAGCCCGGTCCGCCTCCGGTCTTCGACGCCTGCGAAGGCCGCGATGGGCGCGGCCGAGCCGGAGACAGACACGATGACCCACCCCACCGACCGCGATCACGAGCCCCACCACGCCGCATCCTCGACCGCCTCGCTCCTCACCGAACTTCAGCTCTTCGGGCACAGGCCTTTCCAGGACGAGCCCGACAACCGCCCCCTCCCCGACCCGCACCAAGTCGGCACCGCACTGGCCGACATCTTTGACGCCCTGGTCGCCACCCTCACCGACACGCGCCTCGAACCCGACCTCGAGGACCTGCTCTGGTCCACCGTCAACCTGTTCCACCGCGCCGGCGACCGGATCGAACGCGAGCTCGACGGCAACGAGCAGGCGCAGCGCCGGAGCCAGAAAGAGCAGGACGGCTCCGAAATCCGATCGGTCGAGCTGGAACGGCTACTGGCGGAGGGCACCACGCTCATCGAACGCCGCAACGCCTTCGAGGCCATGCGCGACGGGGCGGCCGAGCTGTTCGAAGCTCACACCGGCTCCACCTGGCGCCCACGGGCCGGGTCGATGGTGAACCACCGCGCGCTCACCGCAGCGATGATCGACAGCCGCGACTTCCTGCAGGCCAAGCGCCGGGCCGAAACCGAAGTGATGCTGCCGCCGGGTCCCAAGGTCGCCTTTGCCGGGGGTTACGAGTGCAACGACCACGAGGCGATCTGGGCGGCACTCGACCGGGTGCACGGGAAGCACCGGGAAATGGTGCTGCTGCACGGGGGATCGCCGAAAGGCGCCGAGCGCATCGCCGCCTGCTGGGCCGACAACCGCAAGGTGCCGCAGATTGCCTTCAAGCCGGACTTCGCCCGGCACAAGAACGCCGCTCCGTTCAAGCGCAACGATCTGTTGCTCGAGACCCTGCCGATCGGGCTGGTGGTGTTCCCCGGCTCCGGCATCTCCGACAACCTGGCCGACAAGGCCAAGAAACTCGGCATCCCCGTGCTCGACTACCGCAAGGAGGCGGGGGCGTAAGCCCCCTCACTTCTTCCCTCATGCCCCGGAAACCCTGCGCAAGGCGGCACTTCGGCACCGGGCGGCGGCTCCTGTCCGGAGCGAGGGCCGTCCCTCTCACTGGCGCTGATCCTCGGTCCAACCCGAGGCCTTTCCGGTCAACCCGCACGGGGTTCGCACGATGTGCGACCGCGACGGCTACGCCTCTGCGGTGACCGCGGCCCCGGGCCGGACATGTCGGGCGCCTGTCGAGCGGGGACGGTCCTCGCTCCGGACAGGAGCCGCAAAGCATGTCGAACAACCTCAGCCTCGCACAGGAATTCGCCTACAGCCTCGCCACCTCGCTGATGGCCTGCGTTACCCTGTTCCAGTCCGAAGGCGGCTATGGCGCGATGCCGACCACCGAGTTTGATGGCGAACCCGACAGCGTCCTGCACATCTACGATCCCTGGGAGGACTGATTGCGCAGCCGGGCGGCGACAAGCCGCCCCTTGAAGCTGCTTGGGTGGAAGGCCTCTGCCGATCGCCAATGATCCGGCTTCTGTGGTTCATGCGTTTGTCGGGAAGCCGGCATGGTGCCGGTCCCGCTGCAGGAGGCGTCGGCCCGTGTGTAACGATTATGGGAACCGTATTCTCTACAGCGAATACGTCCAGGCGTTCAGCAACACGCGGTTGCTGCTCAAAGTGCCCGACGCAATACCCAACCTCGAGCCGCGCGATGACATCTGGCCGACTGACAAGGCGCCGGTGCTGCGCCTGACCGATGGCGGCGTCGAATTGGCGCAACTACGCTGGGGCTTCGCGCCGGGACGGCCCAAGGCGGGGCCGGTGATCAACTTCCGCTCCGAAGGTCGCCGGTTCAGCAACGGACGGTGCCTCATTCCGGCCTCGTTCTTTTTCGAGTTCACGGGAACGAAGTCGCCGAAGAGCAAGTGGCGGTTCACCAAAACGGGTGAGGACTGGTTCTGCTTCGCCGGGCTGTGGCGGCCCGCGACGGGCGATGTGCCCGAGGCCTTCACGCTGCTCACAACGGCGCCGGGTCCTGACGTCGCCCCAATCCATGACCGGCAGATGGTGGTGCTGGAGCGGGCGGATTGGCCGGCCTGGCTCAAACTGTCGCGGCCGGAAGCGGAGCTGCTGAAGCCCCTGCCCGCCGGCAGCCTGCACGTCGAACAGGTGCGGTAAGCCGACGGTCACCAAGCCCTCTCCTGCCGGTCTGGACACGCCCACGCTGCCTCCTCATGGCCTGATCTGGCCGCAGGACGGCTGACGCCTCGATCGCCTCTGCCGCAATGGCGGCCGGGCAACTTTCTTCCCCTGGGCTGCGCCCATTCCTCGCGAACCAAGAAAGCCGCCCGGCCGCCATCCTCCGCTGCGCTTCAGCTCGTTCCGAGTGCGTCGCCGATCGCCTGCGGCCTGTCGATCGCCATCGGAGGCCGCGATGGGCGCGGGCCCGAGATCAACAGGAGAGAGCACCATGGCGACCATCGGCACCTTCACCCGCACCAACGGCAGCTTCACCGGCGCGGTCAAGACCCTCAGCATCAACGCCAAGATCACGATCAAGCCCGCCGACAAAGCCAACGACCGCGCGCCCGACTACCGCATCTTCACCGGTTCAGCTGTGGAGTTCGGAGCCGCGTGGAAGAAGACCTCCGGCGAGGGTCGCGAGTATCTCTCGGTCAAGCTCGACGACCCCAGCTTCCCCACCCCGATCTACGCCACCCTGATCGAAGCCGACGAACCCGGCACCTTCAATCTCATCTGGTCTCGTCGCAACGGCGACTGACCCGGCGGCCGCCTCGCATCGAAAGGTGCGGGGCGGTGCACTAAGCGGGCTCTGGGGCGTCTACGGCAGGTTGTAGGAATTCAGTGCTGCGACGGGACTGAAAACCAGAAAGTGGGTCTTTGACCTCCTCTTATATTCATTCATGGCATAGCTTCTATACGGACCAATCCACTCGTCGTCGATCACATGCCAGCATAGCGTTTCATCTGGAATATAGAGTTCCGAACCACCGTCCCATGCCGGCATAGAACGTCATCCAAGGATCACGAATGATCATCAACCGCCTTTGGCGCGCCATTCCGATCTTCATCGGTTGCACCATGTCGCTCGGCGCCGCCTCGGCGGTTGCTGACGATTTCTACAAGGGAAAGACTGTAGAAATCGTCATTGCCTCAGGGCCCGGCGGATTCGATTTTATCGGCCGTCTCGTTGCGCGACATCTGGGTGAGCATATTCCGGGCAACCCTACGGTGATCGCCGAAAACATGCCGGGAGCCGGCGGACTGACGGCAACTAATTTTCTCTACCGTCGTGCCAAGCAGGACGGCACGGTGTTGGGCCAGCTCCCCGCCAATGTCATCGTCGAGGATCTCGTCGGCGCGCCCGGCGTCGCCTTCAAATCGGCCAGCTTCAATGAAATCGGTCGCGTCGCTTCCGGCATCAACATCACCGTCTCCGTCAGCGGCTCCAAAGTTCGAACGATCGATGATGCCAGGGGCAATCAGGTCCCCTACGCGACCACGGCCCCTGCCTCGCTCGTGCAGATTCTGCCGACATTGGCAAACCGGATGTTGGGCACGAAATTCAAGTTCGTGTCCGGCTATACTGATACCGCAACGACAATCCTCGCCATGGAGCGCGGCGAGGCCGAGGCGGCAACCGTCGGCATCAATTCGATGTACGAGCTGCGACCAGGCTGGGTGACCAACGGGCAGGTCAATTTCATCTTGCAATACACGGCCGCTCGCTCCGCAAGGCTGCCAGACGTCCCAGCCATCACCGAATTCGTGACCAAGCAGAGCGATCGTGATGTCCTCGACCTGTTCCTGACTGCCGTCACTCTGGGCCAGCACATCACGGCGCCGCCCAACGTGCCCGCCGATCGCCTCGGCACGCTGCGCGCGGCGTTCGACGCGATGCTGCGGGATCCGGAATTCCTCAAGGACGTCGAAATCTCCAAGATCTGGTTCGACCCGATGAACGGCCTTGAGCTGCAGAAGCTTCACGAACGCACATTCGATGCAGCCGTGATTGCCCGCGCCAAAGCCATACGGGCCGCCCGAGATTGACCAATCGTGGCGTCTGAGAACGCTCAACGGAGCAGGCCACATGTCATTCGGTATCGACGCGAAATGGATCGACGTTGAAGGAGCCAGGACGCGCTATTTCGACGCCGGGCACGGCGTACCGATCCTCTTTGTCACCGGCGGGCATTTCGGAAACCCGATCGCGACGTCGGTCGTAGAAACATGGGATCGGAACTTCCTGCCGCTCACGCGCGCCGGCCGTGTCCTGGCCGTGGAAAAGCTTGGCCAAGGTCACACGGACAACCCGGCGAACGACGATTACACGATGCAGGCGGTCATCCGTCATCTCGCTGCTTTCATCGACGCGCTGGACCTGCGCGGCGTTCACGTCATTGGGCAATCGGCAGGCGCCCTTCCAGCCGCGGCCCTCGTGCGGGAAAGGCCTCAACGAGTGCGATCCTGCACGCTGATCAACACCAGCACGCTGGCTCCCGGAATCGGCACGACGGAAGTCAATCTTGCGGGCTGCCCGCATCCGCCCTTCACGCGCGAGAGTCAGCGCTGGGTGATGGAGCGGTCCGCCTTCGATACCGCCTCCGTCACGAACGATTATATCGAGGCTGGTTATCGGGTGCTCAACCTGGACAAATCCCACGAGGCAGTGCGGGCGATGCAAGGGGGATTGAAGGATAGTCTGTTCGCCCCGCGCCTGGCGGTACTGAAGCAGGAAATGCTGGACTGGATGCGCCAAGGGGGGCTCGCCCGACCGACGCAAATCGTCTGGGGAGCAAACGATCGGACCGCTTCGCTGGACCGCGGAGTCGAGCTGTATCGCCTGATCGCGGCGAATGAGCGGCGGTGCTCCCTGCACGTCGTCAACCAGGCCGGGCACCACCCGTATCGCGAGCATCCAGACGCGTTCAACGAACTCGTCGCCGCATTCATCCACGATGTCGAGCGCGATGCTGCAGACGCTTGATCCAAGGGGCGGCAACGCGCCAGACAGCAGGGCTCTTTCAATGGAAGATTTCGCGCGTTCGATCGATGTGGCCGGCGTAGCAACGCGCTTCTTTGAACAGGGTGACGGCCCCAGGCAGGTGCTGCTCGTGCATGGCGGCGCCTGCTCCGGTCTGATCCGTTCCAACGCTCTGGTCTGGGAACGCAACTTCAGTGCATTCGCCTTGCACGCCCGTTCCCTCGCCGTCGAGATGCTGGGGCAAGGCGAGACGGATGCGCTGGGTCCCGACGGGCCATCCTTTCCAGAGACAGTAGCACATCTTGCCGGCTTCATCGCCGCAACCGGGCTCGACCGGCCGCACATCGTGGGGCATGACGAAGGAGGGCTGGCGGCGCTCACCCTGGGGCTGACCCGTCCAGACCTCGTCGCATCCGTCACGCTCACCGGCAGTTGTGCCGCACCTTCGGGCGACGCCCTCCCCAATCTCACGCTGAGCGGGGCACCTGCTCCGTTCCTATCGCGCGCGAGCCAGGCCTGGGCCCTAGAGCGCGTCTCTTACGCCAATCATCACGTCTATGACGGGCGCTTCCTCGACGAGGCGGTGAGGCTCGCGCGCGCGGCGCCGCGCGACGAGGCGGCTCGCGCCTCCACGCTCCGCAAATCGGTCAGCCGCGCCCGTTCGGAATGCTTTACCTTGTTGCGCGATCGTGGGATCGCTCGTCCGATTCTGCTCGCCTGGGGCCTAGACGATCCACTCGTGCCGTTCGACAATGCCGTGGCACTGTATCGGCTGGCGACGCCGCTGCAGCGGGCGGCACAGTTGGCCAGCCTCAACCAGGCCGGCAACATGCCTTTCCGTGAGCAGCCGACGGCGTTCAACCGCGCCGTCATCAGCTTCATTCTGGCGCAGTCATAGCAGCCGCGCGGCGGCACTCCCTCGTCAAAAGGCATCAAAATGGGATCCGACATCGCGACAGCCCTGAGCTCCGGATTCCTGATCGTGATGAATCCGCTGCGTCTGCTCCATCTCTTCGGCGGTGTGCTGATGGGTCTGGCCCTGGGACTGCTACCAGGGATCGGCGGCGTGGCCGGGACGGCTCTGCTGCTTCCCTTCACCTTCGCCATGGACCCGGCAACGGCGATCGCGACGCTGCTCGGTCTGGCTTCCACGAGCACCACGGCTGATCCGATCTCGGCGATCATTCTCGGCGCCCCGGGCCACGCCGCTGGCGCGGCAACCGCGTTGGACGGCTACCCCATGACCAAGCGCGGCGAGGGCGGCCGGGCACTCGGCGCCGCCTACACCTCGGCGCTCATGGGAGGCGTGTTCGGCGCGGTGCTGCTGGCTGTAGCCATTCCGCTGGTGCGGCCGCTGATGCTGTATATCGGCTCGCCGGAACTCCTTGCCCTCGGCGTGTTCGGCATTTCCATGGTGGCGGTGCTATCAGGCAAAACGCCATTGCGGGGCATCACGGTTGCCTGTCTTGGCGTCATGCTGGCCCTGATCGGCTCCGATCCACAGACCGCGACGCTGCGATGGACGATGGATGTCGATTATCTGATCGACGGCCTTCCCTTGGTTCCACTCACGCTCGGCATCTACGCGCTGCCAGAGCTCTGCGACCTCGCGATCAGCCGCAGTTCGATTTTCCTTGCGAAATCTGAGACCCCACCGGTCCAGAGTGGCCTGCTCGCGGGCGCGACGGACTGTCTGCGCAACTGGTTTCTGGTGCTGCGTTGTTCGTGGATCGGCTCGGTCGTCGGGGCCATTCCAGGGATCAGCGCGTCCATCATCGACTGGCTGTCCTACGCCCATGCGCTGAAGACCGAGAAGGGAGCGGCCATCAGCTTTGGCAAGGGTGACGTTCGCGGCGTCATCGCCGCCGAAAGTGCAACCAATTCCCGTGAGGGTGGCGCACTCATCCCAACGATCGTGTTCGGCGTTCCGGGATCGGCGGGCATGGCGCTGCTGCTCAGCGCCTTCCTGATGCATGGCTTGGTCCCCGGGCCGGAAATGTTGGCCAAGAACCTTGACCTGACCTACTCCATGGTGTGGAGCATCGCGATTGCCAATATCCTTGGTTCCGGCCTGTGCTTCCTGTTCTCGAACCAGTTCGCCAAGCTTGCGACACTGCGGTTCACGCTGTTCCTGCCGATCGTACTCTGCCTGATCTATATTGGCGCCTTCCAGGGCCAGCGCAGCTGGGGCGACATGTTCTCCCTGCTCACATTCGGTGTGCTGGGCTGGGTCATGAAGCACATGAAATTCCCAAGACCGCCGCTCATTCTCGGCTTCATCCTGGGCTCCATCATCGAACGATACATGTTCATCTCCATTGCGCGGTACGGGACAGACTGGTTGACACGTCCGCTGGTTATCCTCCTCCTAGCCGGGTCAGCCCTCAGCATCGTGCGCCCCTTCCTGCAGGATATTCGGGCCCACGGCGGCGTCCGTGGGCTTTTGACCGGATTCGAGGCGCCGAAGCTCAAACCCGTCCATGCCTTCTACATGCTTCTGCTGCTGATCATCGGCAGCATGTCCGTGCAGGCCTTCGATTGGGGAATGGCGGCCAAGATCGTTCCACTCATCGTCGGCGGCGTCGGTGTCGTGGCCTGTGCCGCATCATTGGGCAACGACGTCCTTCGCCACAGGGACGTTCACGTCGACGGCGCAAAACACGCGAAGATGCACATGGATGTAGTGACAAATCTTGGCGGCCTGCCCCCCCGGATCATCATGCTCCGGGGCACGGCCTTCTTCGCCTGGTTGATTGGATTTCTTGTCAGCATGGCTCTGATCGGCCTCATCCCGACGGTGCCGATCTTCATCATCCTCTACATGCGGCTCGAAGGCCCTGAACGCTGGCCGATCACCCTCATCATCGCGGCTGTCATGACGGTGTTCATCTACGCCGTGTTCGACAGACTGCTCTCAGTACCCTGGCCGGGCTCCGTGCTGGGCGATGCCGTCCCGGCCCTGCGCAGTTTCGTTCCTTCCATGTGATCGTTGCGTTGTCTAAACCGCGCCGTGCGTTCCGGTCCATGTATAGCTTCTATGCCACGAGCTGCGCTGCCCACCGGCCGGCATGATTTCTACACTGCGTTCCGCACAACTTTCAAACAACTCGCAGGCGTGAACATGACCTCTCCGAACTCGATGTTCCTTGACTACGATATTCGCAAACTAACCATCGGCGAGGTCCTCGAGCGACGTGCGCGGGAGATCGGTGAGAAGGTGTACCTGAATTATCTTCCAACAGGCCGGACCTATACCTATGGGGAGATCAACACCATCACCAACCGCTGGGCCAATGGCCTGCTGGCAAGAGGAATCGGGCGTGGCCACCACGTCGCCGTGATGATGGAGAACTGCGCCGAGCAGCTCCTGCTCTACTTTGCGTTGGGCAAGATCGGCGCGGTGACGGTACCAATAAACACGGCCTCGCGCGGGGATCTGCTGAAATACTACCTCGAACTCGCCGACGTCGCGGCGATCGTCGTCGATGTCGACTTGCTCGACCGCATCGCCGCGGTGAAGCCCGAGTTGCCGTTGCTTGCCACCGTCATCGGCGCCCAGATCGACGGGTCCTTGCCGAGCGACGCCGACCTTGGCGCCACCTGCATTCCGTTCGCTGAACTCGACCTGGGCAGCCCAGGACGACCGGCGGTGTCGGCCATTTACAGTGAGGCTGCCTTCATCGCCTTCACCTCGGGGACAACGGGCCCGTCCAAGGCGATCATCTTCAGCCAGGCGGCGATGCTTCTCACCGGGCTGAATTACGCGCGCAGCTATGGCTACTCGAGCGACGACGTCTATTACGTCTGCCTGCCGCTATTCCATGCCAGCGCGCTGCGCGGGGCCGCCTATCTGTCGCTGATGTCGGAAGGGTCGATTGCCTTGACGCGGCGCTTCTCGGTGTCGCGCTTCTGGCAAGAGGTGCGTCAGTCCGGCGCAACGACCTTCAACCTGCTCGGTTCGATGGCCAATTTCCTGTGGAACCAGCCGCCCTCCGCGGATGATCGCAACCACAAGGTTCGCTTCAGCCGCATGGCCCCAGTGCCCAAGTTCGCGGTGGAATTCGAAGAACGGTTCAACCTTCGTTTGGTGTCGACTTATGGGCTTACTGATGTCGGGGCCCCCGTCTGTTACACGCTCGACGATCCACGCTCCAAGCTGGGCTCCTGCGGCCGGGCTCGCCAAGGATGGCAGATCAAGATCGTCGATGAGGAGGACTTCGAACTGCCGCGCGGCCAGGTCGGCGAGCTGCTCATCCGCTGCGATGTGCCGTGGCACACCTCCAGCGGCTACTACAAGATGCCGGAAGTCACGTTGGCGATGCAGCGCAACGGGTGGTATCATACTGGCGATCTCGCCCTGATCGACGAGGACGGTTATCTGTTCTTCCGAGATCGGGCAAAGGACGCGATGCGACGCCGCGGGGAGAATATCTCCGCTTGGGAGCTCGAGCAATCCATCGAGCAGCATCCGCTCGTCGCCCAAGCCGCAGCTTATGCCGTGAAGTCCGAATATAGCGAGGATGAAGTCGCGGTCAGTATCGTCCTCGTCGAAGGGGCCACGCTCAGCGAAGCCGAGCTGATCGCCTTCTGCGCCAAGCGAATGGCCTACTACATGGTGCCGCGCTACGTAGAGTATGTCGAGAAGCTGCCGATCAACATGAGTCAGAAGGTCGAGAAGGTGAAACTACGGCAATGGGCCGTCGAAAGGCCCGACAAGCTGTGGGATCGCGAGCGCGCCGGCATCCAGATTTCGCGATAACCCCCGAGCCCGGCGCGCGTCGGCAACGTCCACGCGCGCCGGCCGATCGATCCGCTGCTACGATCCGGTTGGTCCGAAGCCGCCGCCGCCTGGAGTCTGGATTTCGAAGATATCGCCGGGCTGCATCTCGACCGAGCCGATATGGCCCAGCATCTCGACCCGGCCATCACGGCGGATCACCCGATTGAGCCCGACTTGCCCTGGCGCACCGCCAGCCATGCCAAAAGCCCCATGGCTGCGGCCATTGGACAGAATGCTGGCGGTCATTGGTTCCAGAAAACGAACACGGCGCACACCGCCATCCCCTCCGCGCCACCGTCCCGGACCGCCCGAACCGATGCGGAGGGAAAAGTCTTCGAGCCTGACGGGATAGCGATGCTCCAGAATTTCCGGATCGGTCAAACGGGAATTCGTCATGTGCGCCTGGACCATGCTCGTTCCCGCGAATCCGTCGCCGGCGCCGGTCCCGCCCGCGATCGTCTCGTAGTATTGATGCATCTCGTTGCCGAAGGTGAAATTGTTCATCGTACACTGGCCGGCCGCCATCACCCCGAGCGCGCCATACAACGCGTTGGTAATACAGGTCGACGTTTCCACATTACCAGCGACCACGGCCGCCGGCGGCAGCGGATCGAGCATCGATCCTCGAGGAACGATCAGTTTCAACGGCTTCAGACAGCCTGCGTTGAGCGGAATATCGTCATCGACCAGAGTGCGAAAGACATACAGCACCGCGGCCTCACAGACCGCCTTCGAGATATTGAAGTTGTTCGGTTGCTGTGCCGATGTCCCGGTGAAGTCTATCTCGGCGTCGCGCGCGGCGGGATCGACCCGGATGGTGACTTGGATCTGCGCGCCATTGTCGAGCGGCAGCACGAACCGGCTGTCCTTCAGTCGCGTGATCACACGCCGGATCGATTCCTCGGCGTTGTCCTGCACATGGGACATGTAGGCGATCACGACATCGCGGCCGAACTGCGCGATCATTTTGCTCAGCTCCTGCACGCCCTTCTCGTTCGCGGCGATCTGCGCCTTGAGATCGGCGATGTTCTGCTCGGGATTACGGCAGGGATAACGGCCGCTCTGCAGCAGCTGAATCATCTCCGCTTCGCGGAGCCGCCCTTGGTCCACCAGCTTGAAGTTGTCGATCCTTACGCCTTCCTCCTCGATCGAGCTCGAGAAGGGCGGCATGGATCCCGGTGTCGTCCCTCCGACATCCGGATGATGACCTCGGCTGGCGACGTAGAAAATCGGCCGCTCGCCGGCATCCTCGACATAGACGGGGGTGATCACGGTGATGTCCGGCAGATGGGTCCCGCAATTGTAGGGATCGTTCAGGACGTAGACATCGCCCGGCGCCATCGTGTCTCGATTTCGCTCGATCACGGTTCGGATGCTGGCGCCCATCGAGCCGAGATGGACCGGAATATGCGGCGCATTGGCGATCAGCCGGCCGGCGGTGTCGAACAGTGCGCAGGAAAAATCCAGGCGTTCCTTGATGTTCACGGATTGCGCGGTGTTCTGCAGCTGCAGGCCCATCTGCTCGGCAATGCTCATGAACAGGTTGTTGAAAATTTCGAGCAGCACCGGGTCCACGACGGTGCCAGCGGCATGGCTGGCCGCTCGGGGGACCCTGCGATCCATGACGATGTGATCGCGTTCGGTGACGACAGCCCGCCATTCCGGTTCCACGACCGTCGTGGCATTCGCCTCGGCAATAATGGCCGGGCCCGCTATGGCGTCCCCGGGCATCAGATCCTCACGCGCCACGAGTACGGCCTCGTGCCAGGTCCCACCTGAGTACATGAGCACGATCTCCCGGCACGGCACATCGCGCGGCGGGTTCAACGAATGAAAGCGCTCCGCCGGCGCATCGCCCACCACCACGGCTTCCACCGACACGGCTTCGACAATCAACTCCCGGCCGGGAATGACGAAGGCAAAGCGTTGCCGGTACGCCGCCTCGAACTCCGCCTTTATGGCCGATAGACCGCCGAAGGGGACGACCAATGCCAAATCGGTTCCTTGGTAACGAACATGCACACGCTGCCGAATCTCGAGATGCGCGATTTCGCCCTGTTGCTTCATCAACTCCGTTCT
>Ga0116231_10011490_pt1 | contig 13578 bp, 12 predicted proteins | sample S1TSphgellanicum_2_FD_89695 | JGI IMG/M metagenome (GOLD analysis project Ga0116231, IMG submission 89695) | Host-associated microbial communities from peat moss isolated from Minnesota, USA - S1T2_Fd - Sphagnum magellanicum MG | ecosystem: Host-associated > Plants > Peat moss > Unclassified... | reverse complement strand
TTTGCCAAAAACTTCAGACCTAGCTTGTGCAATGCATCCTTGTCATACACTTGGACTTTTATCATTCCTGTCAAAGAACTGTGACAGAATTTTTCCTAAAATCTGCTACTACTCTTTCTCAGTGGGCTTCAAATTGCTAACTTCACTGTTGTGGATCTCTAACTCTGTACTATGTTTGCAGAATTGTCTGCAGAGGATTGAATTCAGGTTGCTGAAATGAGAAAATTTGGAGTGCTACTCCCCAGTTACACAGGGCTATATATCCACAAACAGAATCTGGATCCTTTTCCGGATGGAAATCATAACTCTCCAAGCTGGGGAACAAACAACAAATCACTATGTCAATTGGGTATGTAGACAAGAGCTGTTCCCAATCTGCTATGCAGTTTGGCTCTAAAATCTGCAGCTCAATATCTCACATGTGGAAAGGTTTGCAAGCTTTGAACACAATTGAATTTTTGTGCATTTGAGAAATGTTCACAACAAATTTAAGGTCATTTTTCCTTCTGAACTATAAAACCTAATTTCATCACTGATCAGTATTACTCTGCTTGGTATACTCCAATTGGGTTTTGATGGGCCATTGATTATAAAAAGGTTTATAATGCTTCTCATGACAGGAGGGGGTTTCCTGGGGTTTGGGAACTCGATGTTCCCCTTGTGGTTCGCCCTCTTAGGTGGTTCTTTCGGCTTCTTGGATGAGGGTCCTTCCATTTTGTACCTTGTATTCCCCCTTTTTTGGGTGCTTTGGCTTATTTATGATTGGCAGGGTTTCATCATCACTTTTGTGCCCATATTTGTCAATCCCACTTTGATTGTATGTATTATGTATTCTTTTTGAACCAAGCAACAAACTTTATGATGAGTAGGAAAAGTTTTTATTGCAATGCTCCAGTAAAGCTACTCACACAAGTCTTGGAATTCTTTTCAAAATTTGATGCCACGATCCATGAACGGTTGTTCTAGAGCATAAAGTTTTATTCAAAATTCAATCCAAAAATGCAAAATATAGCCATGCCCGTCATTGAACATAGGTGAATGAACAATCAGGGCAAAAGATTTGGTTTAGGCTAGTCAATGCACCTTGATTATAGTGGCCAACATGTGTTTTGCACCTAATGATTGAATGTTTAGTGGTGAACAAATGTGTCAGTTTTTTTTATAACTCACACTTGGGTAGAATGTTGTGTGTTTAGCCATGAGATAAGTTCAAAACATTTGAGTGGTATTTGCATCCCACTTAAAATTAATATTTTGTTTGTTGATGAGAGTGGTTCTTTGCGTCTCTAAAAAAGGAACATTGCCCAACCTAGCAACCCAAGTGTTTGGTCATAGGTGTAAAGTAGGGCAATAAAGAAAAAATTCCAAACCACTTCATAGAAAGCAAGTGTTTGATAAGGGGGAAAAAAGCCTTTCTTACAAAAACTTGAGATTCACATTACTTCACACTACCATTGATGTTCAATTGACATGAGGTCAAAATATTAATATATTTTTAAGTGATTTAAATAGATTATTTAAAGATAATTAGCAAATGGGCACTGGTAATCCATGATCATATTTGGATTGTCCATGAAATCATTTTCACTTCCATTAATTCTAAAATATGAAGATTCATTTTTACCTACTAAAACATCAACATTTTTAGCATCCATGATGTTTTTTTTGGCAACCCTCATTGCTTCAAAAGTGATTGTTTTGGGCCTTTCCAATGTCCCTTAACATCCTTCTTACCAAGCTTCCCAATGACCTTTAGTTCAAAAAATATATAAAATATAAAATATTTTTAACCTTAATGCCCACAACATTCCCTATTTTAGCATCCATGATGTTTTTTTGGCAACCATCATTTCTTCAAAAGTGATTTTTTTCGACCTTTCCAATGTCCCTTAAAATCCTTCCTGCCATGCTTCCCAATGACCTTTAGTTCAAAAAATATATAATATTTTCAACCTTAATGCCCACGACATTCCCTATGTACTTCTTGGTGTCCTCGGACATTGTATCCAATGCCCTCAAGGTGCATTTTTGTTAAAACAAGCCAATCCCTATGTAACAAAGTCATTTTTTTCTTGGTTTCAACTCATAAATTAAATTGGCATTGAATTTTTTAATGAACTTTCACAATGTTAGTCCTAATGTATTATGAAACCATTTGGAATTTTTTGAAATGAATCTAATGAGTTTGGAATACTCAAAATGATTTTTCAATGTTTAATGTCTATTTTTGTTACTTAATAGACTCTCTAAAGGCTTTCTATTTTTTTTCAATGACATATTTATGAGATTTTAAAAACTAAACAACTACATAATAGCATAATGTAACATGACCTCTAAGTCATAAATATTATAAAAAAATTTAAGTTGACATGTATTTCATGATCTCAAGAATATTATTTTGAATGACCAATGATATTGGCCACATCACTTTAATTAAACTACCCATTAAGGATTCAATCAAATGGACACCTTTTGTTTATTTTAATTAAAATGCACTCCTCAACCCTCAATGTTTGGTAATATTTGCCCCCTCTTGCCCTTTTTGCATATAATTTTCACATGATATTTATGAAATTGCAAAAAATCACAAAAACATATATAATTTATGATCTATGAATAAGACAAAAGTAAAAAGGAGATTGAGTACTATGCATAATATTGAAACTACTCATCACAATTGTTTTCGCATGTTAATTACAAAATGATTTTCTTTTCCATTTTCACCTTTCGCATTGACATTTGTTCCTTTGTTAATAATCTTTTGAACAATGTCAACATATTCATATGAAATTGAAATAAACAACACATGTTCATATGTGAATGACGTGACATGTTGAAATAACTTTGATATAAATGAATTTTAACAAAAGGGTAATAATGATATAGCTTCCATGCTATATATGAACGATGATGTGGGGCTTGTTACCCAACCAGTAAGGGGTCAATGGTCAGCTACAAAACCGCTTGATCACAGTTCATCATGCACGGTCTTTTCAGCCTGTCCGGCTTGTGAAATGTCATGTTAGATTGGCTACGTACAACCTTCGAACATGTGCGGTGGGTGTGGAGGGGCGGCTAGAGCTGGCATTGTTGGTGGGGCAATTGTCAGATCTGGGCATTGGACTTTGTGGGCTATAGGAGCTACACTAGCCAAACGAAGGCAAATGCAATATCCCTGTGGAGGGGGGCGATTGGTCCGTGCTTTGGTCAGGTGGACGCATGGGGCGTGGGCCTCCTGATTTCACCTAGCTGGAAGCAAGTCATGTTTTCCTTCTACTAGTTTGGCCTTCATTTGCTTTCAACTCGTTTTAGAGTGGTTGTTGGCCAGCATGTGACAGTGGTGGTGGCCTATGGGCCCATAGATGTGTTTGACGCTTACATCAAGGATGCCTTTCATTTGCTCTTATTTGGTTGCTTGAAGGTCATGCTTCCTACTGACAAGGTGGTGGTGCTAGGTGATTTCAAAGTTGAGCTTAGCTGCGGCTGGGAGTCCTCTGCTGGTGCGATGGGCCGGCATCACCTCCATCACAGCGAGGTGCCTTTTGACAATGGGGAGCGCCTCTTGGATCTGGCGACATCTTTTGGGCTCCGCGTGGCCAATGCTTTCTTTCCACACTGACTTGGCCACTTGGGCACCGAGTTCCATCCTCCCACCCAATGCTGGTACGTCGAGGATTACATTATGTGCTTTCGGAGCCTCATGTGTGGGGTGTCAAACTGCATGGTCTTTACCAATGTCTGCCATGGCAACAGTGACCGCCAGCTGCTGGCTGTCACCCTGTAACTGCATCTGTGAGTCCTTCCATGGGTAGTGGCCTTTGGTGGGTTGTGGGATGCAGTTGCCCTATGGGACAAGCCGCATGCAACAACGGACTTTTGTCGCCTTTTGCGCAATCGGTTTGTTTTGTTGTCTCCTAACCTTTTGGACCCTGAGGTGGAGTGGTCTACCTTGGAGTGTGAGAACTCTGAGGCCACGGGGCAGGTGGTAGGGAAGGCCAGGCCTGCTCACTACCACAAGCTTAGTCTCACGCAAACAACATTGTTCATGGTTATTGATAAGCACCAGGTTCATCATGCTTTGCTGGGCCGCCCTTAGTTTGTTGAATTACGTGCTTTGTTGGGCCGCCCTTATTGAACTACGTTTGATTTATAAGGAGGCTAATGGGAAGGTGAAAAGGGCAGTTGCTACTGATGCGAACGCTTTTGCACAGAAGCAAGTTGAGGTTGTTGAGCGTTTGTAGCAGGCCGGTTGCCCAAGGTAGTGGGCTCAACATGTCAGGTCCATGGCTAGTGTGGTGTCGGGCTAGGGTGCCTTGCAATGCATCTTGGATTCTCTGGTGTGCCACTTCACAGCCCACAGGCCATGTTATAACGTTTTGGGGAGCATTTCGCCGAGGTTTTGGGGGGTGGGGGGACATTTCACTGTTAGTTCGGGATCTCTTGGACACCTTGGTTTGTGAAGTTGAGTCTTCCCTAGGTGCTAAAGGTGAGGTTGAACCCTTTTTGTGGGAGGTGGTTGAGTGCATTGCACAATGCAACGGCTTTTGGGGAAGATGGTATCACTGCCCCATTGTTGAAGGCAAGTTTGGAGCCTGCTGCTTGGCTCCACATGGTCATCTTGGCTGTTTGGCATAGTGGCAAGGCCCTTTAAACGTGGAAGAACACTTTGGTGGTTCCACTATATAAGGGCAAGAGCTCGCACTATTGCAAGGACAATTACCGGGGAATCAATATGTTGAATATCCCAGGCAAGGTTTATGTGTTGTTACTGATGCATCGTTTAGGGCAATGTGTGGGCGGCCAACTACATGAGGCTCAGTGTGGTTTTCATGGTGGCAAGGGTATAGTCGATGCAATGTTTGTCTTGGGCCAACTTTCAGGGTGGGCCTAGGTTAACACCAACTTGCAAGTACACCTAGCCTTCATTGACCTCACCAAGGCTTATGATAGCGTCAACCAAAATGCCCTGTGGCAGGTTCTTTGTACCTATGGTGTCCCTACCCGCCTCATCAACCTCTTGGAGGACCTGCACTTAAAGACACAGGCCGCTGTGCGATTTGGTAGTCATTTGGGGGGCAACTTTCCCGTGACTAATGGTGTGCGATAGGCTGTGTGGCTACCCTTTTGCTTTTTAATGTGCTCTTGGACTTCATCGTTAAGGAAGCCTTTAAGGTGCTGCCAAATTGTGGGGTGGAGGTTGATTTTTGGTCTGGAGAGGAGCTCGTGTACACCCCTCGTTCGAAGCCCTTGTCTTTTGCCACATTATTGTGTTGTTGCATGTAGACGACATGGTTCTGTTCAACACGGATGTTAAGAAGCTGGTGAAGATGTTGAAGGTGGTTGATTTTTAGGCCTCTGGTATGGCCATGCGCATCAATGCTACCAAGACCAAAATATGTCAGTGGGCAAAGGTGCCCCCAAATTGCCTATTGACACCCCCATCCACAGTGGCTCGATGTAACTGGTGGAATCTTTCAAATATTTGGGAAGCATCGTCAACTCCTAGGCCAACTTGCACGAGGTTAATACTCACCATGGGCTGGGTGTTTTTGCCCACTTCGCCCATGTGTGGGGGAATCACCACCTCTTGGTGTAGACCAAGGATAAGGTTTTTAGCTCTTTTATCGTTCCACACTTTGTCTATAATATTGAGACATGGCCTTTGACACAAGCACAAGGGTACATGCTAAAAATCGCATATAGTAACTACCTGAGGTGGATTTTGGGGGTTGGCATCGCTGATTGCCACAGCTTTGAGCATTTGAATGGCAAGTGCCAAATACCTTTTCTAAGGTGGCTTTTGGCCCGAAGAAGGTTGTCATGGCTGGGGCACATGGCTAGGATGCCTGAAGAAAGGTACCCACGTCAGGCGTTGTTTTCATGTATGCATGGTGCCAAGCATTCCAAGGGCTGCCCTACCCAATCCTTTGTCTCCATAATGTGCAAGGACCTTTAAGCAATTGGCATACCATCCGCACAAGGGGGTTGGTATGAGCGTGCTTAAGACCAGCCTTAATGGTGGGCTAACATCAGGGAGCTGCCCACCTGGAATGGTGCCTTGGTGCCCACTTGGCAATAGCCTCTCAAGTCTTGTTGACTAGAGGTTCGGGCATAAATAGCCTTTGTAACTTTTGTCCGTTTGGTTTGGTGATCATGTGGCACCATTTGGCTGACACTTTTGACATGCATTACTTGCGTGGAAAGGGCTAGGCTGGTAAAATGCAATGATGATGAAAAATGATATGATGCAATGTGTAACATGCAATAATTGTTTTTTATTTGCACCAAGATTAAAAACATAAAAATAAATTTTAAAATGAAAATCCTTTCATAGTAAGAAAAATTTCTAAATGTTCTTGAAATGAGAGACACTAATCCATTCTTATATGAAATTGAGGTGCCAACAACATTATTGTACAACTTAAATTGAATTTGAATTTCAAAATTGATTTCAAATACATTAATGAAATTTGAATTAAATTCCAATTAAATGATTGGATTAAGATTCCATTCAATTCCAATTCAACAATTAGATTAAGATTCAATTGAATTGAATTCAAATTTAATTAAATGGGATGCAAATTAGTGGAAGACGTATTCCAAATCTTCTTGTGAATATGTTGTTGGAAAATAAAAACTTTAAAAAGATAAATGTGAAAAGACACCTTTCCATGCTTTTCACTTAAGAATGGGCTAAATAAATTTTAGTTTGGAACTATCCAATCTATAGCAACTTATGGAACTTAAAGTTGTCTTACCTAAACCAATTTGATGAATTATTGTCACTATAAATATGCCAAAAAATACAACCCAAATGTTTAGTATAAGATGTAAACCAACACAATAAATCAATATTTTTGTTTGTTTCACACAAAAGACTTGTTTATTCATGGGGTTGATTTAATTCCGGATTACAAGTGTTTTTAGGTAGAAACGATTTTTTGAGTGCACAAAAAGGACTTCAACATTCAATACATAACATCTTTACATTCCAACACAAAACAACATTAATGACCCTAAAAACCATGCAACTCCCTTCCATTGCAAGCACATTGGATTCCCACCAAAAACCTCGCCTTTCAATCACTAGTTAAACCATAAGAGTAACATATCAAACTTTTCAAGAATGTTAGAAAATTTTAATGTTATATTAAATGAGCTTCAATCTTTCTTTATAAATTTTATGTTCTACGGTCAAAGTCTTAAGATGAAAGGAAAACAAATTTGCAATAAGGGGAAGGAAATGGCAATGTAGGATTTAGCTCACAAGAATGTGAAATACATGGTACTTTATTAGATCAACTCACACAAGCATTAACTATAGAAAGAAAAAGTTTTTATGTAGATCAATTTTTCCAAAATAAATACAATAAATATTTACATTATTATTGGATCCGAGGGTCTACAATCCCAAGAATAGTATGGAATTTAGGTAGATTTCGTTCTAGAATTTTTTTTCATATTACAACCAATCAAAGTTTGAAGTTCACATCTATGGCTTGCACATCAATCACATGTGTCAATTTAGTGTGGGATGATTTGTAAACTTTTATGTAATATTTTTTTCTAGTGAGAATTTGGAAAGTCATGCATTCCTTATTATTTAAAACTAACACATCTTTTGAAATCTTGGGATAATTATAGGAGGCCAAACTTTTTACCTCTTATAAGTCCCAACCAAATGTTGCCAAGTACTTGAAGGCTAAGGCTACTCAACAAATGACTACCATGATGTTCAATATACCTCATACATGACAAAATGGATTCTAATAACAAATCAACAATAGATAATGAAAACATTCCATTTACAAGTGCACTAAAAACAAACAAATCAACAAAAATAAATAGGCTTCTACAGCTTCCCAACAAGGGAAATGGACAAGTAAGGCCTTGGAAAAAATAATGGATGTAGTGGATGGAGGTCAATTCTTTTTTGAGAAAAATAAGCAAGTTTTGGCACATACCATGAACCTTTCTTTTGAATCATTTGAATGGCAAGACAAGCTCAATGAAAGTAGGCTCATAAGGTGTGTTAACAAATGAGGAGGATAAAACACTTGTGGCTTAGGTTTTGGGTATGCATGAAGTAATACTTTCCATTACCTAAAATGCTAACACTTACTAAAACCAAACCTACCCCCTTCGAACTTGGATTGCTTGGAAATAATTGGTGGTATGCGTTTAAGTGCCAAATTCAAAACTCAAAAGGATTTGAAATTTGCAAAGCACTAGGTTTAACAAGTTAGGCATTTCATTATATTAGAATTTTCAAATAGTCTAAATTGAACATAAATGTAATATTGATCACATCTAAAACTTAGATGAGATAGGGATTTAAGCAAGGCAATAGTCCAAAATGAAGGTTATGGCAAAAAGAGGTTAACAACATGTTTACAACACCATTCCCAATTTTGGGGAATGGTTAATAGTAAATTGTGTTGTGAATGCAATGGAGGCTTCCCTATTTAGATTTTACATATTTAAGGGTAAAAGGATGAAAGAAGATTACATTAGACATTATAGATGAAGGACATGCATGGCAATGCAAATAAAAACATGGATGATGTCTAGTTTCCCATTCAAATGATTCTTTTCATTTTCTAAGAGGTTAGGGGGCTTCTTGCAATCAAATTGGCATCTATTAGTCCTAAATGGGCATGGTTCACATGTTAAATTATTAGCTATAAAATAAGCACAACAATTTGGGTTGGATATGGTCACCTTACCTTCTCATGTTTTACAATCTTTAGATGAAAGTTGTTTCAAGCCTTACAAGACTACTTATAGGAAAGAAAGAAACAATGCCTTGGTTAGAAACAACCATTGTGAACTAGAAAAATGCACACTTCTTGGTTGGGTGGAAAAGGATTAAATCAAGCATTATTAAGAAAAAATCATCAGTGGATTTAGGGCAACACGAATCTAGTTACTCAATCCATTGCCACATCTACTCACAAGAAAAACAAGGGGGGACAAATTGTTAGTAAACTAGATTTAATCACACACATTGACATTTAATGAACATTAAAAGATTTTGTGGTAGAAAACAATGGATAAGGACGCAACAAAATTTATCAAATAACAAAAAAAAGAAAAAGGAGGATAAGAAGGTTAAGAAAATTGTTGAATTTTTCATTGTGGTTAAGAAAATAGCTCAAATGCAATTAAAAAAACTTTAGTGATTTTTTTGTGATAATGTTTGGTTTATAATTATAGTAAAAGAGGTGAGGCACACACTTCACTAGAATTTCAATGTGGGATTTAAATTCCATCTTCTAGGGTTTAAAGGTGTCAAGCTAGGGAATACATTAAAGATTCAAAAAATAACTAAAGGCCATGGCAATGGTTTTGCAAAAATTCAAGGGCCATGTTGTAGCAAGGTTACAACAAACCACCAACCTATGAAAGAGAGAAGTTAACTTGGTGCATAACAAGAAGAGGATGGAAACGATTAAAACAAACATGATCATGTGCACACCAAGAGAAGGATGAATAGGAAGAGGATGGAAAGGATCAAAATGAACTTGATTAGATGCACAACCTAGAAAATGGGACAAATAGGAAAATGATGGAGATGATCAAGAAGAACATAATCACAACCATGAATCAAGTGTGTAGTTTAAAGAAAAGGGACAAACATGAAGAGGATGGAGAGGATCAGGACAAACATAATCAACTACACAAATAGGAGAAGAGGATGAACATTAAGAAGATGAAGAGGATCAAAATGAACAATCATGACCATGATTAGGTGCACAACCAAAAAAAAAGGTCAAACATAAAAAAGATGGAAAAGATCAAAATGAACATGAATAAATGCACAACTAGAAACACATCAGGGTAGATGCAAGCTACAATGGTTCAATATCAACAGAAATTACATTCTTTACAAGTCCATACAATATTTTTTTAAATGATTCAAATGGATATGGTTGTTACTTTAAAAAATAATATTATTCTAATATTTGAATAATACATGCTCAATCATTTACAAACCTTCCCAAATTTATGTGAAAACATGTGTTTAATGTAGTTGACATGATTTTTTGATTTGGAAGTCATAAAAGGAAAACCTACAAAGTCCATAAAAATAATGCCCCATCTTAAACTTTTTTAAACATATGCTTTTGGGACAATTTTTTTGAAAAATAAACAAAAATTGCAACTCATATGGACTTATGAAAATATGGTCAAATTTTAACCATTCAAAAATCCTTAGTTATTAAACAATTAAGGTTTTCAAAGAAAAAATTCTTCATATGAGTTTATCATTTTATACTACATTATATATTGAGCTCCAATAACAAATTTGGAATGTGAATCAATATAATTTTTTTAATTTTGTGATGTTTTAGTTAGACAACTAGTTCATATTTTTTGATTTCAAAAGTCCATTACTATTAACAAATGAATTTTTTTATCAATAAGTGACCACACAATTCTTTTCATAATGAAATTATTAATCGATCCAAATCCCAATTAGTATATTTAAGGATATATTAATCATCATATGCATTTGAATAAAAGGTACCTAAAGAAAAAATAATGTTTCATCACAAAAGTGAACCATCGTAATTTACATCTACCCATCAAGAGAAGGGGATGAATATGAATGGAAAGGATCAAAATGATCTTGATCATGATCATGTACACATTATGAAAAGGTGATGGATCCCTCGTGATCAAGATTCACTAGTAGAAATCAGCTAAAATGTAACCACTCCATTTACAACTACATGTGATTTGTAGTCGTTTGTGACTAAATTTGAAAATATTTGCAATTACAAGACCAACTTTCAACTATTTTGGTCATTTTCACAACTATGATGCAACTATTAGAAATTCCATCCTATGGTTGCATCAATTTTACATTTATTTTCATCCATTAATAGGTTAATATGTCCCATTAGTCGCAATAATCATCAAATTAGTTGCATATTAAATATATTCAACACTAACATAGGGGTGTATTTTAATGTATGTATTAAAATTATATATAGATAATATGCATACATATGCATATAGTTCATATAATGAATCTCAAAATTAATATTTGAACTTTGATCTTTTTTATTCAAATCTGAAAATTATTATTTCAATTGTTTAAAACATTATTTGAATTTGAAATTTTTGATTTGAATATTATATTTTGAATTTAAATTCAAAAAGACTTATTGATTTAAAAATTGATTTTGAATTCTAAATTAATATTTTTGAATCCAAAAGTTAGTATTTCAATTCAAAAATTTATTAATTGATCATAAAAATGACATTTTAATTTATATTTCAACTCTAAAAAAATTTCATTTAAATTTTAAATAATCATTTGATTCGAACACGAAATTTAAATTCCAAATTATTATTTTGGATTCTCAAAATTAATACTTCAAGTCTGAAAATTGGTAATTGAGTCTAAAAATGGACATTTCAATTTTGAATATTCTTATTTGAATATGAAAATTGACATTTCAATTCTGAAAATTGTTATTTAAATTCAAAAAACTTATTTGATCTAAAAATTGATATTCGAATTTTAAATTATTATTTTCCAATCTAAAAATTATTATTTCAATTTAAAAAACTTTATTGAATCTAAAATTTGATTTTAAATATTTTTATTTGAACTTGAAATTTGATATTTGAATTATGAAGTTTTAAAGTTTAAATTTAAAAAAGTAGGTAGGGTAGGCAAGCGTAAGTTAGGGTTTCATATAATTCTGCAAAAGTTCAGCCAAAATTCAACATGCCAAAACAACACCAAGTTTTCGTGAAAAATTGACATCTTTATGAAACTTGCCTCTTGAAATTACAATCATCGATTAAAAATAAAATCAAAAAAATCTTTTACAGGGGGTTCCCAAATTTTTTGTTCCAAGCGAGAGAAAGGATGTAATGAACCAAAACAGAACCAGGATTTCTATTTGCACGAAAAAAATGACATCTTAGTCTATTTGTGAGAAGGTTTGTGCTGGAACACTCTAATCTCTTCACCTTCAGGGGAACGAATAACTCACCAGATGCTTCCAACAAGATGATAAAACAAAACAACTAAAAATTCGGACGACTCCCGTAAATTTTTGTTTTTTGTTTTCCGTGTTGTTCAACAGCACGTCACACTCGCTCCAAACAAAAGAAAAAAACCCTCGTAATCAATCCTTGTAATTTTTTGTAATTTGGGAGATGGAAATTCGCGTAAGTAGAGGAGTGATTCTAAACACAGAGACTCGGCAGATCGGAAAGTCACAGAACAAAATCCTTCTTCAAATTTGTTGTTGCTAGCGTCGACAGTTTTGAGACTTGCACGGTGGAGGGGTTTTCGCAACACACACACACACGTGTCGTCCACAAGTTTTTTTAATCACCTAACACCGGACACGGAAATTTATGTCTCCGATGCACTTCGGTGAGAACTGCTGGTTCTGGTTCTTATTTGAAAATATGAGAACTCACCCCCTTCATCTTCTATTCAGATTTTAATACCTGAATAGGAGGGTATCAATTATTTATTTATTTATTTATTTTTTGGGTTAAAAACTAGCTCGTTCTCGAAGTGCTGGTTCCCAAGAACTTAAGAACAATAAAGTATGTATATGTGGTTTTCACTACCAGCATTGGGTGGTTCTCTATTTTTTCTGAAAATCGTCAGGTCTGCCCTTTAAAAGACTTTATGAAACCACCTTGATTTTTTGTTTTAATTTTTAAAAATCTTCAACAGACCTGGGTAGGGTTGGGTTTCAAAAATTACAAAACATAATTTTACCTAGGTTTTAAAGTGTGAGTTTTTAGATATTTCATACCAATTGGTTTGTCGTGATGTGTAGTGTTGCGACATATGATGTCATAAGGGTGTAAATCCATAGTAAACTCAATAAAAAGACTAAAACCAGTCAAAGGTAGAAACTAATCAATTAAAAAGAGATGCACGCACATTACTTATAGTAAAGGAACGATGAAGCCACCCGTGAAGCCGGACGAACAGTGCTGAAGCTACTGAACTTGCACATGGCTTGAATTCGATGCCTGCGTGTGTGCTCAAACACAGTGATGACCGTGAGTTTTGAGCGATCAGTAAGTGGTGTCGAAATCACTACAGAAAAGTTACACTACTATTGTTGTGATCCCCTCTTGCTCCATCACTACTGCTTGCATCCAAAGAGCCGGACGGATAGTGCTGAAGCTGCTGAACTTGCACATGGCTTGAATTCGCCGAACGGACAGTGCTGAAGCTGCTGAACTTGCACATGGCTTGAATTCACCGGACAGACAGTGCTGAAGCTGCTGAACTTGCACATGGCTTGAATTCGATGCCTGCGTGTGTGCTCACACACAGTGACGACCGTGAGTTTTGAGCGATCAGTAAGTGGTGTCGAAATCACTACAGAAAAGTTGCACTACTATTGCTATGATCCCCTCTTGCTCCATCACTACTGCTTGCATCCAAAGAGCCGGATGGATAGTCTCCTTTCTATTCACTTACTTACTATTGCTGTGATCCGCTCTTGAGTGATCACTAAGTGGTGTCGAATTCAATAGCAGGCTTCATCAGGAGGACCAGAAGTGTAAAGGAACAATGAATGT
>Ga0116231_10011489_pt1 | contig 13581 bp, 16 predicted proteins | sample S1TSphgellanicum_2_FD_89695 | JGI IMG/M metagenome (GOLD analysis project Ga0116231, IMG submission 89695) | Host-associated microbial communities from peat moss isolated from Minnesota, USA - S1T2_Fd - Sphagnum magellanicum MG | ecosystem: Host-associated > Plants > Peat moss > Unclassified... | reverse complement strand
TGTTAGAAAGTGTGAGGGAGTATGAGGGAGTGAACCCTCACACTCCCAAGGCAACTCCCACTTTGGGAAGTGGAGTCCCGGTGGACTTCCGAAACTTCAGAGAGCGATTACAGGGGTCAAACCTCAATGGATTGTGGCGTTCTTTGTATCATTGGAAAGCTCTTGAAGCGTAGATATCTAAAATGGGCTCGCATTGCTCATTTAGACATCTAAAACACAAGTTATGGCCAAAAGAAGGGTCGGGAGTCGAATTCCCGGGAGTCTGCCAGTTTTGACTCCCGACCACTAAAAGTCGAGAATCGACCCGAAATACTTGGCTGCAGAGAACATGCGACATACCGTTGGAAAGGTCTCGATGAGATCTACAACTTTGCTTCAAATCGCATCGCGATTCGAGGTCTGCTCGCAAAGTTATGGGGCTCCAAAGTCCCAGGAGTCCCATTTGGCGCGATTTCGGGACTCCCACACGGGAGTCCTGGGAAAAATAGCCATTTGGATGTAGCCTCCGTGGAGAGCTGCATAGTATACTATAAGGTGGAAGGTGGTGGCTTCCCTCAAGTCCGGGCCGTGATGAGTCTTGTGTGTACGTGTTGCCCGTGGCTCGTCCTAGCACCAGGGGTGCTCCAACTTTGCACTAACCAGTTTGTGTGGGTTGTGTGCAGGCCCGTGTGAGTGACTAAAGCTTGTCAACTCTTCCTAGTCCATCCCGGAGCTCCAACCCGCCCCTCTACCCCTCAAAGGGTTGTGAGCTAGGGAGCGTGCTCCGACTCCTCCTTTTCCGTTGCTTTCTACTTGGGCTCACATTTGAGCCTTTTAAGGAGTTGGGAGTGTGTCATGAAACCAAAGGCGTTGACGGTAACAAGTGGGTCACAATAGCAAAGTTGTTTTCAATGTCATTTCATCTCCGATAAACCTTACCATAATTGGGTTATCAGGACTCATTTTGTATAATCCTCGAGTGGATTAAAAGACGAAGAATTTTCATTTTGAATCAATAAACGAAACTACAATTAAATATGAGGTTTTTCCAACAAGCACATTGGACTCTGAACATGATTCTACACGTGAAGACACAACAAGAACTAGTCAACGCATGCAAAAACTCAAGCATGACGGAAATATGGGGGGTAACCAAGGATTTAAACATTTCAAGCCTTTGTTTATGGGAGTAAAAACATTCATACAAGCAACAAAAAAGGGAAATGCATTCTTTGTATATGTTATTCAAGCCCCTGATTCTAGGACACAACAACATGAGATCCTTACTTAATACCAAGACTACATAAATGTTTTTGAAAAGAAAAATGCAGACACATTACCTGAACATCGGCCATATGATTGTGTGATTGATTTGGAGGAAGGAACGCAACCCCCATTTGGACCATCTATAACTTATCGCATGACGAATTCTTGGCATTTTGAGAATACATCGATGAAAATCTTGAAAATAGGTTCATTCGACATTCCAAGTCTCCAACCAGTGCTCCAATCCTATTTGTCAAGAAAAAGGATGGATCTTTACGCATGTGTGTTGATTATTGTGGACTAAATTGACTCACCATAAATAACCGATACCCTTTGCCCTTGATCTTACGATTATTGGACCAACTTAATCATGACAAAGTGTACACCAAGATTTACCTACGTGGAGCATACAACTTGGTGCACATTTGAGAATGTGATGAATGGATGATGGCATTTTGAACTCGTTATGACCATTTTGAATATGTTATGATGCCCTTTGGCCTTACCAATGTGCATGTTGTCTTTCAACATATGATAAATGATGTTTTTTATGGGTATTTGGATGATTTTGTGGTTTGTTACATCAATGACATCCTCATTTTCTCAAAGAACATGATAAAGCATGATCGCCATGTACGTCTTGTTTTGGAAAAATTTCGAAAATTTAATCTTTATGCCAAATTGGAAAAATGTGGATTCCATTAATCTAAGGTGGAATTCTTAGGTTATATTATTTTTGGAGATGGCATTCGCATGGACCCTCATAAGGTTCAAACCATTGTGGATTGGGCTACCTTAGCTTCTATTTGGGATGTTCAATGTTTTCTTGAGTTCGCCAATTTTTATCGGCGATTCATTGGACATTATTCCACGATAATGACTCCTCTTATTCGTTTAACTCGAAAGGATCAAACTTTTTCCTGGGGAGTTGAAATTGAAAATGCCTTTTAATATTTAAAGGCTTCCTTCACGATTTTCCCACTTTTGATTCATGCAGATCCTTCCAAACCTTTTGTCTTGGAGACAAATGCCTCTGACTTTGTATTAGGTGTCATACTTTCACAACCTGAAGTAAATAATCTTTTTCATCCAGTTGGTTTTCATTTTCATAAATTTTCTCGTACCAAGATTAACTATGAGATTCATGACAAAAAATTCTTAGCCATTGTGAATGCCTTTGAGGAGTGGTGTCATCTACTTGAAGGAGCTTAACATGAAATCATTGTGTATTTTTATCACAAGAATCTCCAAAATTTCATGACGGCTCATGCGTTGAATCGATGTCAAGCTTGATGGGCATTATCCTTGTTTCAATTTCAGTTTGTGATTACCTACTGTCCAGGATGACAACAAAGGAAACAAGATGCGTTATCCTGTCACTTGTACCTTGCACTTAAAGAGGAATATGTCACTTACGATCAACAATGTGACACCATTTTCAAACTCAAAAACCTTTAGCTTCAAGCATTATCAATAACTCCTAAGGATAAGACCTTCCTTCAATGCATTCATGAAGATTTAATCAATGATTCTTTTGTTGCTTTTGTCAAAAATCATTAGAAGAATTCTCTTAGTGATTTTGACAAATTCAAATTTTATGATGGTTTGTTATATCATGATGAATTGTTATATGTATCAGAATGCCCTGCACGACTTTAAGATCTCCAAGCCAAACATGACACATTGGTTGTTAATCATTTTGGATTCAACAAGACCATGGAATTAGTGTTTCATGATTATTGGTGACCGTAACTATGGAAGTTCATTAAGGAATTTGTGGGATCATGTGATGTTTATGCTCATGGAAATAATCTTCATCATCATCTTCATGGACTTTTTTAACCATTACCAGTCTTCGTTTCACCATTGTCTTCGATCTCCTTGGATCTCCATGAAATAGTTCTTCGAACTATTAGGTGTGAAGGTGAAGTTGTCATCAATTTTCCATCCCCAAATAAATGAGCAAATGGAGCGGGTCAATCAAGTCTTGGAGTAATATCTATGATGTATTATTAATTATCACTAGGATAATTGGTTGGATGTCTTATTTGTGGCAAAGTTTTCTTATAACAACACGATGCATTCATCAATGTAACAAACATTGTTCTTTACAAATCATGGCTTACATCCTAGGTTTGACATCCAAGGTGTAAATAATGTTGTGAATCCTGCAACTGAAGATTGAGTTGCATGGGTAGCAGACATTCGAGCACAACTTGTATCCAATCTTGAAAAAGTTTAAAGGCAATACAAGGAAAATGCTTATTCACATTGTAAAGACTAACCAAATTTCAAGGTTGGAGATCAAGTTTAGCTTTGATGACAAAACATCAAGACATTTTGATCGTCGAAAAAATTGGATTACCAAAAACTTGGCCAGTCCACCCTCATGAAACAAATCAACACAATGGCATTCCAATTCAAGCTGTCAGATTCCATGAAAATTCACCTTGAGTTTCATGTTTCATTGTTGGAACCGTACCATGCTTCTACCATTCCAGGGAAAACACACAAACCACCTCCACCAATTGGAGTTGATGGTGAGCAAAAATACAGGGTTGAAGAAATCTTAGATTTAAGGATATCACATCATCAGTTACAATATTTAGTTCATTGGGTAGGTTATGACATCAGTGAATGTACATGGGAACCAGTTAAAAACTTATCAAATGCCATGGAAAAAGTGAAGGACTATTTTTGTTTGAACAAGCTTAAGGTCGTTCCTTGTGTGACTTGTTGTTAAAAGGGGAAATGATGTCACGAACACCACCATCACCCATCGTTTGCATCATCGCTTACACTAACATAATCGCTTACATCATTGTTTACACCAACATAATCGTTTGTATCATTGTTTGCATCATCATTAACTTTGAGTTAACTTTTATTTCACTATTAGTTGGTCAGTGCACACATGGAAGTTTCTATGGAGGCTTCCTCGAGTTAGGTCCCCAATGGGATATAAATATGGGTAGGACCTCCCATTACTTTCAATCTATTCAACATTAGTTTTGAGTATTTTTTCTTATCATAATTTTTATTTTCATATGTTATCAAAATAAAGTTCTATTTGAATCATCTTCTAGCATATACGGTGTTCTTGCTTTATATTTTTGTGTTTTTAGTCTTAGATTAGATTTAGTTTTACATTTTTTATGATTTGTTTTCATAGTTGTGCTTTTGGCTTAGTTCCTATTCTTATAGTTTTTTGTCCCTGTGACACTCATTATACTCATTCATATAGTTATGAACTTTCATCAATTTTTCATATATGTTAAGTTCATCAATATTTCGTTTCCACGTGTTAATTATCAACATATTGTTTATCCATGGGCCTTCTTTTTGGGTGTATAACATGAAATACTTGATGCACAATGCATGGTAGGAGAAGCATACAAATAGGATATTGATGGGCATAGGATTCAAGAGGGTCTTCAAAAGGCCATGTTGCAAGATAAGTTCAAAGTAAGAGAACAACACAAAAGTTAATTGGTGAAATTGCTCCATGTTAATCCCTCTTTAGGGGATGATTTCTTTACCCAACTTAAATGACATTGGTCACATGCCAAAACTAGTCATGAGGAGATGACCCAAGAAAAACTGGTAAATGTTGCCACAGCTACCTGATGGATCATAAGAGAAAGTGGAATGGTTACAAATTTGGAATGGAGACCAATAAATCAAAAACCATAATATTTTTCCACCTAGTCCAATAAGTGGGCCAACCTTGGATCCTTGGTTGAATAAAAGAACATTTTGGTGGCAAGTACATATTCATGGATACTTGCATCTTTTTGCTTTCAACATTGTGAAAATGCATGAATGGATGTGTTTTCCAAATTTGTTAACACATGGATGTTTGACAGCTCTAGAAGGTTGCATTGGTTTAATTTACTTTCTACACCACTCAATGTGGGCATTTCCATATAATTCTAGAAGGACTTAGTGAAACTTTGGGTGATTACATGGACACTTAGAAAATGACTCATTTCAATGAGCTTTTCTTTTGTGAGTTTGCTTTGCCCAATGGACCATTTCAAGGTAATGATTGGGAACAACAACCAGGGGGTGAAAAGGTAGTGAAAAGAATCATTTTCAAGTATTAATTATGAAACAACTTCTACCCATGTATGTTACATATATTTTCTTCAAACTTGTTTGTACTTTTTTACATGATGCTTTTACAATTCTTCAAATTATACATATCTTGGTTACATACATGCATCTTGGAAATGCATGAACATCCATAGATTATTTATGCCATTTTTTTCTTGTAGGTACATGAGGTTTGTGCTTGGGTCAGCTAGATGCCTCAAGTATGAACTAAAGCTTCTTATGACATGGAAGTTTGCACCCCTAGCTACTATGTACACACCTGAAATTGAAGCAAAATGGGGTGTAGAATATCATGGGGGTGGAGGTTGGTATTTGGATATGCCCAAAAGCATTATCCCATATGAAGAGGCATCTTTTCATAAATAGTGTGTTGCTAGGCAAGTTGCAAATGATGTTGGGGGTGCTTCAATTGAACTTCCTCCCCATGATGATTTGGAACAAGCATAACAAATAACTTCACTAGTAGCCATTATTATGGCACAAATAATTCCTACATCAATGGTTGGGCCTAAAGGACGTAAAGGAAAGGGAAGAAAAAGGGAGATCGATCCAAATGTGGGTGACTTTCCCATTAGTGCCCATGGTGGTTCTTTACAAACAAGGCCTATAATCCAAACATTGGTTTTTCCTGCAAGTAATCCTTAGCAAAATATTCACCCATACAATACAATATCTTTTGATTCTTGCAATACTGGGCATTATTGGATGAAGATAATCCTAACTCATCTATTTGATGTTGTCGAGGCACCTAAATCCCCACACTTGGCCCTTAAAGAGTTGATGGAATTCTTCAATAATGTAAGGTCTAATTTACATGTTTTTGGAAAACACCATTTTATTAATTTTCCTTTGACAAATGTCATAGATTTTAACACGATTTGTTTTGTTTGTTGACATGTAATTGTCGAGATCATGGTCTGATGTTGTGGGTGGTGTTCTAGTCCAATTTTATGTGGACATGATCATTGTTAATTGTCCAATGGGAATGCCTATCCATGGCTGCATGGATGGCATTTGAGTGGCCCATTGGAATGCATTCAACAAACGTTCTTGGGAACATGTTTTTTTGATGGCTAATGATTTGTTGGATGACAACAGGTGTTTGGTTCATTTGCAAAGTTCTGATGATGCATCTGCCATGGAATTTTTTTCTTTTGCATGGGGTAGCAAGGAATCTATCCTAGGCAAAAAATATACATGCATCAGCAACATCCTTATGCACACTAAATCAGGAAAGGTGATAACAAAAATTCCACCGAATTAATTTTAAATTTGTCAATCACATGGATGCAGTTATTGGAATTTGAAATTGGATTGATGTGGTTTATTTTGGCAGACTTTGTTTTTTTGTGCAAATGTCCTGACCAAGCCTGGGGGATCATTCAAGTTTCAAGTATCTAGTCGATTGGTTGACCCACTTTCGGATCCAATAGAGTTGGACACGATCTACAATCACATTCCATATGTTGTTTTGCCCACGAAGACTCCACAAGAAGCTTGGAAGGGTGCATAAGATCGTAGTCTTGCATTCATGCAAGTGCTATTAAAGACATGTTCACCTCATGGCTCTTGGATTTGGATCTCATAGTTGGGACATGTTTGTTTTTAATCTTCTTTGAATTCTTGTTTTCAATACTAGGATAGATTTGTAATTTCTTCCCTTGAAAATTAAAACAATGCACGTTTTCCACATTTGTGATGTAGGAGCCACTTTCATTGTTGCATATGCATTATGCTGTCATGTGTTTGGCCTAGAGGGTGACCAAACATTGTATGTTGTGCATTTGTCTACATTACAACATAATGTTGGCAATGTGGTGCACTCTTTGGTTATTCCATCCATTAGCCAACCTCCTTTACATTTGTTGGAACCACCTATTCCCAAGGTGGCTTGCAAGCTTGGGTTGAACCTCAATAGGCCTTCATCATGATATGTCCCTTATTTGCAAATAAAAACCATTTGGTATTTATTGTCGTTGTGTTGATGTCATCAAACATAAATCTTTTAATGCTAACATTGATTTTTTTTGTGGTGATTCAAGAGCCATGGGCCTGTGTGGTCCCCATGTGGTCCACCATGGATAATCTACTCTCTAGTCCACCTTCGTCTTTCTTTTTGCCTATGCATGTGGAGCAAGAAGCTTTACACTCTATTCAACAAGAGGCTAATGATAATTACAATGAGTTCATAGCATCTAGAGATAGAAATTTTGAAATTTGCATGGGTAAGCTACATGGGGTTGAAATGTTTTGGGACATAAATGCTAGTGTCAATAATGGGGAGCCTTTCGATGATGAAAAAGAATGACATTTCATTTCCCTACATGATGATTTCAAACTCACATGAGAATCTTGAGTGCATGGACATGTGTGCAATGTTTTTTAAACTTTCAAGGATTGGGGAGATTGAAGTATTTTGTTTGTTTTGGCAAATTGGTCTTATTTTCTTTGCATGTGTGTAAATTGTGCCAATGTTACTAGTAGATTTTCACTAATAAATTTGCATATTCTCAAATAGTAAACAAAACAGTTATTAAGTCCATGAACATGGATAAAAAAGAAACACATGGCAAGCTTAATGCATTGAAGCAAATTTCCTTGAATGAGTTGTAGACATGTTCTATGTGTTTCTGTGTTGCACACCTTGCCTCCAAATTGAACATACTCATTATCTCAACTAACCTTCCTTTTGATAAATGCACCTATTGGAAACCCTTATGGAGGTTGATGTAAATATTTCAATACCAACCCCCATTGAATTCATTCCAGATGAATAAATTTCATCCCTGTGTTGGACCATGCATCCATTCACTTCATCCAAATGAATGAATACATTCATCCACATCAACACTATCATTCAATAAAACATTCATCCATGCTCAAATCACCGCTCTAAGGTTAAGCTCTAGGCTCATGCATAAGCCATCCCCCTTGCTTCTGCTATATTCAATGGGCAGGCTGGGGATGTAACAGCCAAAAAGTGGATTAGAAAGCAAATTGCTGAAGCGGGTGCATTATGAACAATTTGCTGAAGGAAAATGTTGCACTTCTACTACATGGAAGTTGAAGTACACATCAAAGATCTGGAAGATATAGTACATAAAAGCAAAACATGTTACACATCTAAGACATGGAAGTTGAATTACATGTCAGAGATCTCTCAAGAGAGGGGGAGACAAACACCAGAGTGCTTGAACAATATGTACTAGTTGTGACTGCCTGTTGCAGCTGAAACAGGACACAAACTGTATGCTTGTATCAACATTAAAGCTTATTACTAAACTAAAAAAGAATGCATTGAACCATGTGATGCACTGAAAGTACTCTTCACAAATTACGCATTTGAATTGATGAAGTGAAACTGGCTCTTACAATGCAATGAATATATTTAATGATTCTGAAACCAAAATCTGCAACAATTTAGCAACATTATTAGGAAACTAGATATGTGTGCACAGAATTTTGTGAAACACTGACCAAATACATCAGACAAACGAACACAAATTGGAAGTTTTAGGCGATTAAAAAGAAACTGCCACTTCCAATGTACAGAGCTCATATTATCATTCAGAAACATGACTGTACCAGTTTCTGACTAGGAGATAAAAAAGATTCACACAACTACTGGGAAGTTGGCATTACTAGAAGCATTCTGCCCTAGGAACCTCAGAACCCTGTCCTAGTGACAGCACTAACATTTTCCACATGGTACAAGACATAGACCGACTTCAAATTCCAGGGCAATCTGCACACAGCTCTGACCAGAATGGTGATCATATGTTCTGCACAAAAAACAGTGGCCACCATTCATCTTCAAGGGCAGTAAAGGATCGCCTGAAACCTGTAACAGAGCAAACAGTAGTTGGGCACCATGGGGGAAAATTACAGCTTACTTGTAATCTAGTCTATTATGAGCCAATGTGGCTGATTATGTCAGGAGTGACATTGCAGTTTAAGACTTATGGCTGATGAAAGTAGGCCCATTGGTAAACTATCCAAAAGACAGACTTGTACTCAGGGACCACCCAAGCAAACAATCTTCCCCAAGAAACTGTCCACAAACACATTGACCACTGTAAGATACCTTAAAAACATTTGGGCAGGCAATCAACCAGATAACCCACTTGCTGAACCCAAACATAGACTTGAAGAAAAAGGGAACACAGGCTTCTGAGGACAGTATGAGTGGCATTGCTAACAGATGCACTGTGATCACAAATCATGGAAGTTTTCTCCACATTTCAGGCTCTAATCAAATCTTGCTGAACGAAAAAGCATGTAACATTGAGAGACCCTGAATCCACAACACCCAGCTTTCCAGCCCCTCTGTAAGTAAACAGAAACTACATTCTGAAGCAAAGAATACTAGGACCCACAACCATTGACAAGGAATTATGACCAATGAGCCAAGAACACATGTGCTACCCTCCTGCCAAAACATGTGTCCAACTCAGCGTGTTAGTAAATATATAGAATTCAAAAAGAATTCATGCTTGGGATTTGGAGATAATTGAATGATTCATACAGAGATACTGCTATAAACACTTAGTGTAGAAAGAAAATTGGGTACAAAAACATGATATGCTGGTTACTCCAGCATCAATGGTCGATCTGGAGCTTGGGAAGAGACCTGGGAAACTACCCTGCAAATTAAAAGGCACAGCATGGACTCACACAAAAACACATGCAGGAAAACAAAACAGGGAAAAGGGGACACCGATCACTTACAAATAGTCTTGCAGTCTATTAATCTCATCAAGAAAACAGTGACTGAGATCTAAAACCAGTTCTGTACAGCTGCCTTCCAGGCAAGTAATTAAAGAGATTCCCTATTTTCTAATCAAGAATCTGCTTAACCGCTACCTGGACAGCTCAAGAGGAAGTGTTCACATAAAGCACCACACAGATGGTAGGCATTATCATACGGCCAGCGTCTTACAACAAGTCCAGTTATATTATGCAAATGCAGAGTACTACTAAAAAAATACTTCACATTTCCTGCAAAATCATCGCAGCACAAAAATAGGGTAAAACAGTCACAGTCAGTACAGCAGCAGCTTGATGTCCCAAGAAGAAAACAAGCTTTGCTATCCTCGGTTCACTACAGTGTAATATAACATGGCAGGGGGGCTATGGTAGTCTTCGTAGCAGCAGGAGCAGCAGAGATCATGTCACAGAAGTCTTGGAAAGCTCATCTGCTTTCATGACATGATGTTGCTTTCATTTACAAAGAAAAGAGATGGACACAACACCCAACCACCTACTCCCACCAAAAAAATCAAAGCAACATTCTTTCCACCCAGTGCCTGGAACTCCCATCCAACTCTTGACTAAACCAGCAGCTCTTGTATTCTCCCATCAGATTTGGCTTCCAGAGATTTTTTGCTTACCCCTGCTGGTTCCCAGATGAAGCCATCTGGGTATCCACCACTCCAAGGGTATGCAAAGGTGCGATCTTTCCGGGTTTTGCAAGCATGAAACAGCAAACCCTATTCACCCTTGACGAGAGACATGCACTAGAAGAAGAACGGCATCGCGGATCCGAAAGCAGGGATGCTTATAAGGCTATGGCTACTTCTCCACTCTTCTATTGCAATCCGTCTCCGACCCGCCGCCTGACATCGAAAGGCGATTTGTATCTTCCTGCAGAGCAAGCTGCTCTGCAACTTGAGCTAATGACTTCAGATTGCACCTCACAACAGTATCTGTAAACATGTGAGTCTCCTCCCTCGTATTCCCATCCGGAACATCCACGACATACGACTCCAGAACCAAAGTCCCAGGCCTGCCGCTCACTTCGTACTCATGCAAAGAAGTCACTGACCAGTAGTTCTGCAAGCGATGTCTCCCACCCAGCACTCTGAAGCTGAAGATATGTTGGTCCTCGTCAAGGATCTCCAGGCGCTCGATGCTGGAAGTTGCCGGAAGCCCAGACACCAAATGCACTTCTCGGATGCTCCCTACGCCGCCGTCGCCTTCGACTATGTTACACGATTGCAGGAATCTCTTGTACGCTTGCGGCCTTTCAAACCTCTTCACAATCGACCAGACCGTTTGCCTTGGTGCATTGATCTGCTGCAGTAGGATCGAGCCAATCTGATGCGCCTCGAGCTCGTGCGTATGATACCTGCAGATGAGATCCTGTTTCCCTTCCAGTAACGTTTGAAGATCTTGCACACATTTCACTTGCCTCATCGTCAGCTTCTTAGTAATCGGCGCCGCTCTTCCTCCTCCGGTTGGAATCATCTGCCCCGTCGCACCGTGTACTCTTTTTTCCTTCTACCACATCGATCCTTTGCTCAGACTGCTATTTCATGTCTTCTCCATATCCGCATCTACTATTTCCATTTCCTCTATCTCCTTTGCTTCTTCTCAATTTCTCTCCTAGAAGGAACTTTGTGCATATCGCGGCTCTTGCTCTTGTTTCTTCCTATCTATTCCTCTCCGCCAATGCCTCGACTACAGAAACCCTCTAAAGCTCCCCCCGCCTGCTCCTGTTCTTACTTCCATTGACTCCCTCTTCTCTCCCGTATCTCTCTCCCTCTCTTTCTCTTTCTCTACTGCCTTCTTTTTCCTTCCTACTGCTTTCCTCTCAATTCTGTCTTCCGCCTAATACTCCTTTGGAATCCAGTGTTCTTCCCCCGCTCCCCTTAATTCTTTGGATTCTTCTTCTGCTTGTCTTCAACACTTGTGGTCATTTCCACCTCATTACTTTACCATGATTCTCTGTCTAGCATGTCCATCCCGTCCATTTTCTTCACCGTCACACCCATTTTCTTCACCTTCCTTTTCCCCATTTCCTCTGAAAACTGTGCTGTTTTTCTAACTTCTACCACCACCCAGAACACCATATCATGTCCTCAAGCTACTACCATACTAGAGGCGGAAATAGCTTCTTCCTCGGCTCCTTCGTCGTCTCTGTCTCGCTCGCTTCCTCGATCTCCGCGCTGCTCTCTGCGCGCGAAACAGGCCTCCTTCGTCGTGGGTCTCTAGCGAGCGGGCGTCTTTTCGTCGTCCGACAAGACGAAACACAATGCAGTCGTCGGACGAAACAAAACTACGTTCGTCCATTTACTGTCCTCTGGCAAATGACTTGCAAGCCAAGGCAAGTTTCAGGCCCTCTTTGTTAATTAATTAATTAATTTATCATTATTAATTTTTTATTGAACGTCAAGGGAGGACTTGGGTGAGGAGGGGGGAGGACTAGGGAAATATGAAGACGGGGGATCAGTAGACGTGATGTGATTGGCCATATCAGGAAATTTGCGTGGGTCCCAGCCAATGGAAAAGCGTGAATTTCGGGTGTCACACACTTTGCTCCTTTCACCTTTACCAACCGCAGCTTTTGATGCACTTTTGATTGATACCTCGATTCACACAATTCGCACGTCATCCAGGTGACGTCATGGTTTTTGTCCCACATCTCGATGGCTATAATGACTGAATGAGTACTCACTCTCGAATAAGGCTATAAATAAATAACATAATTTATAGCCTATTCGCTGTATTTATTTATTTATTACACCACAGCGAAGCCAAAATAATGGTCAGAAAAATGGGGTTTTCTACTCTACTTTTTCCAATGGAAAAATAAATAAATAAATATTTCCCGGAGGTTGAGCGCAGCCTTTATCTATCTATTGGCGGAATTTCGCCAAAAAAGAGAAATTCAAAAATTCAAAAAAAAAAAGTGATTTTTTAGGTCTTCAATCACCAGATGTGAGGGAAAATAGTTAGATTCGCCAGATTTCTGTACTTGGTTTTCGGTGTGTAGCCAAAATAAAAGAAGGATAATTAAAGACCTGTACTTAGATTTGGTTTATAGCCAGATTTGGCTAAATCTTCCTGCGATTTTCTACTTCTTCCCTTATGGATGATAGCCACTTTGGCTATAAACGAAAATGCATTTATAAAAAAAAGCACGGATAGGGAGTACCCTATTACCTAGCCTAGTTCAACAATAAGGTGCCTAATAGTAATAAATGTTTTTGTCTTTCACATTTGGCAGTAATAATAATAATATTTACAGTTTGTCACTATACTAAATAATGAAGCCAATCCTTTCCTGTTCTTTTTTTTTTTTTTTTTTTTAATTTTTTGATATTGGTCAATTGGTTATTTTTCATAAATTTTTTTTAACAAATTTGACAATTTTTAAATTTTAAAATTTAAAAAGTTTAAAGTACCTTTTTCTTTTTTAGTAAATTTGGGTGATTTTTT
>Ga0116231_10011488_pt1 | contig 13583 bp, 12 predicted proteins | sample S1TSphgellanicum_2_FD_89695 | JGI IMG/M metagenome (GOLD analysis project Ga0116231, IMG submission 89695) | Host-associated microbial communities from peat moss isolated from Minnesota, USA - S1T2_Fd - Sphagnum magellanicum MG | ecosystem: Host-associated > Plants > Peat moss > Unclassified... | reverse complement strand
GCCAACTGCGGCAGAAACGGCAGGGATAGGCGACCATGCCCTCGCTGGGAACGCCTTGCTGTTCCCGATAGAGTTGGGCGGCCTCGGCGGTTTTTCTACTGGAATAGGCCTCTTTACCTGCGCAGCCATTTTCGAACGCCGGATCGACCTTCACCTCCTTGCCCCCAGGGAAACGAAGAGAAGGTGTTTCCAGCTTGCTCCCAGCGCCGCTGGCCCATTGGCGAAGCCGCTCGACATCTTTCTTGAAGCTCATGCGTGGAGAGATTCCTCCTACTTTACGGAACTAGCTTCAGCGTCTGGCCGGTTTCCTCTGCCAGCCACGCCCGCGCATTCAGCATCGTCCGCTGGTCAAGCGCCCAGATCTTGTCTGTCATCTCGCCTGGGCCTTTGCCCTGGCGCGCGGCCCTGGTGAACTCCGACTTGAGTGTCTGCATCTTCGCGTCCATGTCGTCGAGCATGTTCAGCATCAGCGCTTCGGGGATCATGGGCAGCTTGGGCGAGCCGAATTCCAGCTTGCCGTGGTGCGACAGAATGGTGTGAAGGACCAGCGTCTTGAGCCGCGGCGGAAAGTCTGGCAGGCTGTCGATGGTCTTTTCGACCATGCTGGCTCCGATCTGAATGTGCCCGAGCAGCGTGCCTTCGAGCGTGTATTCAAACCCGGTGGACCAGGCCAGTTCGTGAATCTTCCCGATGTCATGCAGGATGACGCCGGTGAGGACCAGGTCGCGCATCAGGATCGGGTAGTGCGGCACGACTTTGTCGGCAAGGATCAGCAGGCTGACCACATGCTCCAGCAGCCCGCCGAGGAAGGCGTGATGCAATTGCTTGGCGGCAGGAGCTTCGCGGAAGGCCTCGCGGATTTGCCCCTCTGCCAGTACAGCCTCAACCAGCCGCTTCAGGTCGGGATCGGTGAAACTGGCAAGAATCGCCTGCAACTGCGCCCAAAGCTCGTCAATATCGTATTCAGTCGCCGGGAGCAGGTCGGCTCGGTCGTAGTCGGCTGGAGTGAGGCGCTTGAGCTGGTCGATCTTGAGTTGCAGCGAACCCTCGAACTTGGAGACGGAGCCGCGTACCTTGACGGCGTCGCCGCGATTGAAATCCTGCGCAACGCGCGGGTCAGAAAGCTCCCAAACCTTGGCGTCGATCTGTCCGGAGTTGTCGCCGAGGGTCAGGCTGAGGTAAGGCTTGGCCGCTCGGGTCGTTCTCTGCTGCTTGCTGAGAACGAGGTAAATCGAGTCGAAGGCTTTGTTTTCGAATTGATTCTCAGCGATGAGACGGGCCAGATCGGCGATGTAGATTTCTTTCATGCTCGGGGTCAGCTTACCGCATTTGGTTCCAAAGTGAATAGGCGCATGCGATCGGTGCCGCGGTCCAGACGCAAAAACGCCCCTGTCTGCGCCGTGACCTACGGCGAAGGCAGGAGCGTGGGTTACTGTTGCGGCGGCGGGGTCGTGGTTGCGTCAGGCGTGACGCCGGGCGAGGCCGTAGGCGTCGTCGAGTCGGCCGGCTTGGGAGCCGTTGCCGGGGCCGGTGCACCTTGTACGGGCGCGGCAGGCGTCATCGGCGGCAGAGCCTTGTCTGGATTGTCCGTCTTGGGACGCTCCGTCATACGCGTCTTCTGGCCCGTGGTGGCCGCCTCTTTTTTCTTCTTTTTCTTGGTGGTGTCGCCGTTGATCCCCTCAGGCGAGTTCTGCACCTGGCGATCGGCCACTTCGGTGGCATCGGGGGGCGCGGGGGTGAAGCTATCCAACTGAGGTCCCTTGCTCTTCTTCGCCTTTGGAACCAAGGCGCGTTCGCTGTACCGTGTCTTCTTTACCGGCGGAGCTGGCGCGGCGGAGTTGTCGGCTTCCTCGGTGGCGCCGGCGTCCTTGGGCAGCGCACCGGCATCCTCTACCTTGGTTTCTGTCGAGTTCGGCAGGGTTTCGCGCGGCGCTTGACCGTAGCGGATCTTTTCCTTCTTGCCTGCCTTCATCGTTGCGGGCTTTGCCGAGGCGGCCTTGGACCCTGCGCTCGACTTGGCTGGCGTGGTATCCGCGGAAACTGGCACCACGGCGGCACTCGATTTATTGCGGAAACTGTGCTCCGTCTCGCGGAAACGCGTGCGCTCCACCTTTTTCTTCTTCTTGGGTGCGGGAGGCGTGTAGGCGCTGTAGCTGATCGTGGGATGAATCTCATTGGGCGTCGCCGCGGAGTCGGTGTAGCCGTTCGCAATCTGGATATACGCCTCTTCGCGCATCTGCGTCAGGTAGGCCCGGATCGCCGGCTGCATCCGGCTCATGTAGTAGGCCTCTTCCACCTGCTGCTCCACGTCCTTGTACGGGGGCACGCCGCCCGGAATGTGCTCGTCGACCTTGAAGATGACATACCCCTGCTTGGTGCGGATCGGCTCCGTGACTTCTCCGGCTTTCAGCCCAAACGTCTTATCTTCAAATAGCTTATTCAACTGGCCGCGACCAAACTTGCCCATGTCGCCGCCTTCGGCTGCCGTCTGTCCATCGCTGCTGGTGCGGGCCAACTCATCAAAGTTCGCTCCAGCCTTCAGCTTGGACTCGATATCGTCGGCCTTGGCCTTGGCAGCCGCCAGTTTTTGCGGATCGTCGGTGCCCGCATCGCCCCCGCCCGTCGAGATCATGATCTCGCTCAGGTGAACGCTCTCCGGCTGGACGTAATCCTGCTTATGCGCTTCGTAATACCGCTGCGCTTCGCCCGGAGTCACCGCAACCTTGCGGCCAACCTCCTGCTGCATCACCTCGCGGGTCAAAATCTGATTCTTGATGTTCGCTTTGAAGTCCTCATACGAGACACCCTGCTCTTTGGCCGCTTTTTCGAGGTCTTCAAGAGTCGCAAGGTTGTACTTTTTGCGGATTTCGTCGAGTTGCTTGACCACTTCCGTGTCGACGTTGATGTCCAGTTCCTTGCCCTTGGAGATCCAGAGCTGCTGGTCGATCATGTCGCGCAGCAAGTCTTTGTGGCCATCCGCTATCTGCTGCAACGACTCGCCCTTTTGGCGGGCTTCGTCGTCAGCGTCCTTGACCACACGCTCATAGTCGGAGCGGCTGATGATCTGGTCATTGACCCGCGCCACAATATCTTCAACCGTCGTGCCGCCGTAAGGGCTCTGCGGAGCAGCGCTGTTGGTGTGGCTCTGCGCTCGAAGCTGGGCTGAGGCGCCGGACAATAAAAAAGCGGCGCCGAGCATCAGAAATGCCGGCGCGCGGAGCGCATGGGTAGGCGCGGAATACGAATTCAGTCTCGAGGTCATAATTTGGCAACGGAAAGACGGCACTCAAGTGCAGGTCTGGTCCCTTAGACGTAATTGTAAACGCCCGGAAAGCGAGGCAGCGCAGATTCCCTCGCCGGGACCTGCGGCGCCGGCCCGTGACTGGATTCACACTGCGCGAATCAGTTCCAAGAACAAGCTTTCGCATGAAAACCAGAGTTCTGGAGGGCACCAGCTTCCCTACGGCCCGCGGGCACGTCCAAACCACTCGATGCTATACTTGAGGTCAAGACCGTTACGTTTGCGGCCTGTTTTCGGATAGTTCAAATCTCCAAAAACGGCCCTGGCAATAGCGTCTGGAGGTTTCCCCACCCATGACACCACGCGCCCGCCGGGCACTTTTTTCCGTCGTCCTTTTTTTCAGCGTCTGTGCCGTCGTCGGCACGCTGCTTCAGGGTAGGGTAGGCGCGCAGTCGGCGGCCGATGAGTCGCAGTTCCGCGACAACGTCAAGGCATTCACCAGCGTACTCGCCCTGGTGCAGGACAACTACGCCGAGCCGATCAATGGCGATAAAGCGGACACGGTGATTTACGACGGTGCCATCCCCGGCATGCTGCGTGTTCTCGATCCACACTCCAGCTTCCACGATCCAAAGGACTACGCCAAGATGCAGGAAGATCAGCGCGGCCGCTACTACGGCGTCGGCATGCTGATCCAGCAGCAGCAGAACAAGATTTACGTCCGCACCCCCTATGAGGACACCCCGTCCTACCGCGCCGGCATCAAGCCCGGCGACGTCATCGCTTCGGTCGACGGCAAGAGCACCGAGACGATGACCAGCGACACGGTCGCCAAGATGCTCAAAGGCCCCCGCGACACCCATGTTTCGCTCACTGTGATTCGCGACGGCCAGAGCAAACCGCTCAGCTTCGATCTGATCCGCGCCGAAATTCCCCATCCCTCGGTCGATCTCAAATACGAGATTCGCCCCGGCGTTGGGTACATCCACCTCAGCCAGTTCCAGCAGACAACGGCCAAGGAAGTCGAAGACGCCATCGACAGCTTCGGCGACCTCAAGGGTTTGGTCTTCGACCTGCGCGGCAACCCCGGCGGCCTGCTCAGCCAGGCGGTTGAGGTATGCGACCACCTCCTCGCCAAGGGGCAGAACATCGTTTCGCAGCGCGGACGCGCCTATCCTGACCAGGTTTATACGGCAACCCACGGCAATGGCGGCCACACTTTCCCGATCGTGGTCATTGTGAACCGCAACACTGCCTCGGCCGCCGAGATCGTCTCCGGCGCGCTGCAGGATCATGACCGCGCTCTGATCGTCGGCGAAACTACCTTCGGTAAAGGACTCGTTCAAACGGTCTACAATCTGAGCGAAGGCACCGGACTAGCCCTGACCACCTACCACTACTACACCCCCTCGGGCCGGCTCATCCAGCGCGATTACAACGGCGTTTCGCTCTACGACTATTACAACCATGCCAACGCTCTGCCCGCCGACAACACCAACAAAGAAGTGAAACTCACCGACTCCGGCCGCACCGTTTACGGCGGAGGCGGCATCACCCCGGACGAAAAGATCGCGCCTCCCAAGTCCAACGATTTCATGGACACGCTGCTCTATCGCGATGTCTTCTTCCACTTCGCTCCGCACTATCTGATCAACCATACCGTCGCGCAGGATTTCAAAGTGGACGACGCCGTCCTCGCCGAGTTCAAACAGTTCCTCACCAGCCAGGGCATCACGTGGACCAACGAAGACATAGCCGGCGCCCAGGACTGGATCAAGGTCAACATCAAATCGGAGCTGATCGCCAGCCAGTTCGGCCAGTTGCAGGGCCTGCGTGCCAAGGCCGACTGGGACCCGATGATCCAGAAAGCACTGACCTACCTGCCGGAAGCCCAGGCACTCGAAGATCGCGCTCACAAGGTACTGACGGAAAAGGCGGAAGCTCGCAATCCAGGCAACTAACGCAGCCCATCTTATCGCAGGCTGTTGGAACCGGCTGCGATAGGATCGCCCTACCTCGAATGCCACGATCGCGCCACGAAGGAACAGATCTCGGGCAGCTTTGACGCCTGCTATTCCGTTCCTCTCAACGTTTGGCTGCGCGTCAATGGCCACCCTGCCCGAGATGGAATCCAGTCCATCAGCGGCTCAAGGGCTTCAGGAGCGGCCCTGTAATGCGTTTTGCGGCCGGCATGGCGACGATTCACTAGCTTGGCGCGCTTCAAAATGGTCAGATGCGTCGAAACCGCGGGCTGCGAAATCCCCGCCCGGCGGGTCAGCGCATGCACCGTCTGCTCACCATCCCTCGCCAGCCCCTCAAAGATCGCCCGGCAAGTCGGATCGGAGAGAGCCTTGCAGACGAAATCGGCAGGCTGCCGCATGGAAAATCGAGAACCACATGGTTATGGGTTGTCAAGCCAGAATTCGGTAGTGGGTCAGTTTGAATCCACAGGTTCCGCCAATGGGAACCGCTTACCTTTATCCGCATTTTGGTACTTTGGTTTCGCCGGTTGTTCTCCCTAGCATATTTTTTCGTGGAAAACGCGTAAACTAACTAATTAGATATTGACGATAACGGTTACTCCGACCGATACTGTACGTCAAATCAATAGCTTGCTGGAAGGTACCATGAAAACTTGGCTGCCACGCACGGGACTCTCGGGGTTCACGGTATCCCTGATCTGCGCTTTTTTCCTTTGCGGTTCAGTTGGCCATGCTCAGCAGGCCGCCCCAGTACAACCAGTCCTACCCCCGTTGCAAATCAATTTTTTTGTCCCGGTTGACGTTACAAACGTTAACCAGTTGATCCAGTTGATGAACGGTCAGAAGAACATCGGCAGGAGAGATTTCATTCTCCTAATCTCTTCCCAGGGAGGCGAAGTGCTCTCTGGACTTGCCGCATACAATTACCTACATGGATTGGGGGTCAACATTACGACCTATAATCTTGGCCAAGTGGATTCGGCGGCGAATCTCCTGTTTTGTGCGGGTCAGCATCGTTTCGCGTTGCCAAATTCCCGATTCCTGATTCACAGTTCTTTCCTAACCCTGCCGCCCGGAACACCGCTCAATAGCGCCTTTCTTGACGGTCAACTCCAACAGGTTAAAAACATGAATCAACTTTCAGCGCAGATTATAGAGGCGACTATTGGCAAAAAATCCAAAGAAATAGAAGCGGCGATAGAGGAACAGAACATATTTAGCCCGGAAGAAGCCGTCAAGCTAGGCCTCGTAGAGAAGGTAAAGACTGATTTTTCGACTCCAGGTGCCGCTATCGCTGCCATAGAACCGGTACGCGATCCAAACAACCCACCTACTCCCTCGTCTGCATTGTCAATCGTTTCGCAGACCCCAACGTCAGCTAACAAGCCCTAGCCAGTCCGTCCAGAATGGACTTGGGTTCCATCAGTCGCACCAAATCCTCAATCATCCATTGATCGTGTACTAGCCCTGCCTCCATCGCGGGGGTGACGCGCAGCATGGAATGAATCCGGCAGAAGTTGTAGTACATGAAGTAGATAGCCAGCATGTGCTCGTGGTTCTCTACTTTTTTGAGAATCCGTTTGTGAGCCGGGTAAACCGGCGCATCGACGTGCGCATCGTGAGGTTCTGCCGCTCCACATAAGACGTGCTAATGTGCCGGGGATCGGGATTTCCGGCTTTGACGACGGTTTCCGTACCAATCACTTCGCCGGGGCTGTAGCGCGTCTCGGGCCCGGTAGGGCTGCCGTACAGCTTTATCAGCATCGCGTAGTCCACATCCATACCGAATGCACCTTCGACGGCCTCTACATACGCTTTGTGGCCGTCCGTGGTGATCTGTACGCGAGTAGACAAGCGCGATGCCACATCCTTCATAAACGCCATTCCCCAGTTTGCATCCCTACCGCCGCACAGGTAGGACACGATCAATTTGGAATCGGCATCAAGCGCCGTCCAGGTCCAGAGGCTCCCCGCGCCTTCCGCCTTCTTCTCATCTGACACATTCCGATCCTTCCCATAGCAGAAGCTCCAAATCTCATCGCACTGAATACGCTTCGCAGCCACGCCGCGAACGTGCTCATCGTGGTAAGCTGCGCAAGCCGTTCCTAGATCAGCCGGCAGTTTCAGTACGGTTCCCTTGGCCGCCCCGGTCATGCGGCAGGTTGCACGGATACTGTTTCCCTCTACAAGAGAGGCCACGATGCGGGTACGGTCGGCATTACTTAAGTGGTTCATAATGACCTAATACTATGCTTGAACGGTCATGCAGTCAAGAAACTAATGCGGATTTGCCCAAAAATAAATGGTTGTAATGCGGATAATGGGTGTAGAGTGGTATTCAACGGTGGGAGGTGGTTAGCATGTCCGCACTCGAAGCAGAAGTTTCTCAGCCCAATGTTCCTTTGGCGGCCAAGACCAAGCAGGAGCGTGAGCGTTCGACGATTGAGTTTCCGTATTCCAGCCTTGATGTTGCTGTGGAGATCGCAAAGGCTGTTCAGGCGACGGGCAGTTCCCGTGCGGGAACTGACGTTATCGCGGCTCATCTGAATGAGGCAGCCGGCGGCGGTTCGTTTCGGAACAAAATCGGGGCTGCACGTCTCTTTGGATTAGCGATCTACGCGAATGAGACAGTGACGCTCACTCAACTCGGAAATCGGATCACTGACCCAGAACAAGAGAAGGCTGCGAAGGCAGAGGCCTTCTTGAATGTTCCCCTCTACAAAAAGCTTTATGAAAACTTCAAAGGGCTAATGTTGCCTCCGACGAATGCCGGACTTGAAGCCGAAATTGAGAATCTTGGGGTCTCATCGAAGCAGAAAGACAAAGCTCGTCAAGCATTTCAGCGGTCTGCGGCGTTTGCTGGTTTCTTCGCATACGGTCCGACGAAGCTGGTAAGTCCTGTAGTCAATGGAACTTTCGAATCGAAAGCGAATAAGGCGCACGTCGAAGTGGAATCCGAAGCAACACCCTCTAGGAGTGGTGGAAGCGGTGGGGATGGCCGGAAACGTCATCCTTTTATTGAGGGACTGCTTGAAACGCTGCCCTCCGTTGGCGTGGGATCAAATAAGACAGAATGGAGCATAAAGGATCGCCAGGATTGGCTACAGACCGCCGCAGGCATTTTCAAGCTGATCTATAAGGCCAGCGTGGATGATCCGGCAGGAGACATTACGGTCTCTTTCCCTCAGCCTCCAAAGATTTCTGCAAATTAAAGGGCTACCCGTTGCAGATCGGGCAGCCCGGAAGGGAGTAGCGATGTGCGAACCGTGACAATTGTCTCAGTTCAGACCAGAGCGGTAGTAATCATCCTGTGCCGGGGCGACGAAACCGTCGTGGTCATTATCCCGATACTAGGGTAGCCCAAACTGCCCCCTGAGTCCATAGCCTGATCAGCGTTGGTTCTCCAGCGGTACACCCTTTTCCTTCGCCCAGCGAGCCCTAGCGGCCTTCTGGGCGATTTCTCTTTTAGCGTCATCGCTGAGAATCGCGGCCCTCGCTGCGCCGCCTTTGAGGCCTCCCAGCCTTCCCAGCGCGACAGCAGCAGCGTTCTTTTCGGCTGGCTTGAGCGTTTCTCCTGTGGAGATTTCAACTACATTGTGAGCGATTTGCGCGAAGTCTTTTCTTGCCATCCCTCTATGATGCTTGAGCGGTCATGGAATGCGCAAGGGGCTGTGAATCGAAACTGACCCACTACCCAAAATTCGAATCGTTCCTCTTGGATGACGGAAATGCCGTACCATCCGAAATATGCCCAAACGCCTTCTTGCTTGTTGTTTTGTGCTGCTGCTGTCTCAGCCATCCAAAGCCCAAACCGCGCCTAAGCCGCCCATTCCGGTCAAAGTCGTCGTTGTCGCCATGTTCGAAGTCGGCGCGGACACCGGCGATCAGCCTGGCGAACTCCAGTACTGGGTTGAACGCGACCATCTCGACCAGGTTTTCCCGCTCCCAGACGCCTATCACGACGCCCGCATGAACTCTCACGGCGAACTGGCCATCGTCACCGGACAAGGCACAGCGCATGCGGCTGCGACCGTCATGGCTCTCGGCCTCGACCCGCGCTTCGATTTTTCGCATGCGTATTGGCTGATTGCCGGAATCGCTGGTGCCTCGCCGGACGCAGCTTCGCTAGGCTCCGCAGTCTGGGCCAATTGGATTGTCGACGGCGACCTGGGCTACGAAATCGACGCCCGCGAAACGCCTCCCAGTTGGACGACAGGATTCGTTCCGTTGCGCAAGAAATCGCCTTACGAGCCGCCAGCCGTCGCCTTGCCCGGCCAGCTTTACCAGACCAATCGCGACCTGATGGATTGGGCTTACTCCCTGACGAAAAACATAAAACTAGCAGATTCCGACCATCTCAAGGAGATTCGCAGCCATTTTGAAGGCGCAATGGCCCAGAATCCGCCGCAGGTGTTGCTCGGCGACGAAGTCTCTAGCTCGACCTACTGGCATGGCAAGCTGATGGACCAATGGGCCGCGCAGTGGATGAGCTACTTCACCGATGGCAAAGGCAAATTCGCCACGACGGCGATGGAGGACACCGGCACGCTGCAATCGCTTGAATACCTGGCCAAAGCCGGCAGAGTTGACTGGCAGCGAATTCTCGTCCTGCGCACCGTCAGCAACTACGATCGCCAGCCCAAAGGCATGGACGCCGCTACCAGCTTGGCCAGCCAGCGCGTCGGCCAATACGGCGCGTATCTGCCCTCCCTCGAAGCAGCCTATACGGTAGGCCACGCGGTAGTCGGAGAGCTGCTCCAGCACTGGAATCAGTATCGGGAGCAGCTTCCAAAATCCCAGTAGAGCGATTAGCTGAAAAGGTCTTTCATCTTGTTGAGCATGTTGCGCGAAGCCGGCTTGTTTTCGACGGCCATGCTGTCGGCCAGCTGGCGCACCAGTTCACGCTGCGTACGGCTGAGCTTCTTCGGCGTCTGTACCATCACTTCAACGACCAGATCGCCGCGGCCGCTCTCGTTCAAATGCGGCACACCGTGGTTACGAATGCGAAACTCCTTGCCGCTTTGCGTACCTTCCGGAACTCGCAGGGTAACCTCGCCGTCGAGGCCGGGAATCTGGATCTCCGCGCCCAAAGCAGCCTGAGGAAACGAGATCGGAACCACGCAGTGCAGGTCGTTGCCGTCGCGCTCGAAAAAATCGTGAGGACGAACCGTCAGCACCACGTACAGATCGCCGCGAGGTCCACCAAATCGCCCAGCCTCGCCCTCACCGGAGTAGCGAATACGCGTACCGTCTTCCACTCCAGCCGGTACCTTCACATTCATCTTGAACTCGCGAACTACGCGCGTCTCTCCACGACAGGTCGCGCAAGGATCGGTAATCACCGTCCCCGAACCGCCGCACGCGTTGCAGGCGCGGGCGACAGAAAAAAACCCCTGCTGGTAGCGCAACTGGCCGCGTCCCTGGCAGGTCGCGCAGACCGACGGTCCACGCCCTGAGCTCGTGCCGGTGCCTTTGCAGGTGGCGCAGTTTTCGCGCCGGCGGACTTTGATTTCCGTCTCTTTGCCAAAAACGGCATCTTCAAATTCAATCGTAATGTCGAATCGCAGGTCCTCGCCCCGCTGGACCCGCGAACCGCTGCGCCTTTGACCGCTACCGCCAAACATTTCACCGAAAAGATCACCGAAGATGTCACCCAGATCGGAGGCGTCCGTAAACGGACCGGCGCCACCACCGAAGCCGGCACTGGTCGAGGCGTGTCCGTAGCGGTCGTAGGCGGCGCGCTTCTGCGCATCGCTCAGCACGCCGTAGGCCTCGCCTGCTTCCTTGAAGCGCTCCTCAGCCTTGGCGTCGCCCGGATTGCGATCCGGATGGTGCTGCATCGCCAGCTTGCGATACGCAGTCTTTAGTTCCGCCTCGGTAGCCTCGCGCGAGACGCCGAGGACCTCGTAATAATCTCGTTTGCTCACAGTTTCCTGGTTGCCATTGTATTTGCTCTTGCATCTCCATTTATCGGCAAACTTTCCGACGGCCTTGCATTTGTATCGAGGCATTCCCTCTAGGGCCGAAGCCCCCTCGATGTCGTTGGCATGATCGGCACCACCAGAGTCGTGCCCTTTCCAGACTGGATCGTGGAACCAGAACTACGCCTCAGTTTGTCTTGGATTCGAAACGATGCGCACCATGGCCGGACGCAACATCCGTTCGCGAATCTTGTAGCCTTTGCGAATCTCTTCGGCGACCGAGTGATCCGGCAGATCGTCGCGCTCAACCGAACCCAGTGCCTCATGCACGCGCGGATCGAACTCCTGGCCGACCGTCGGAATCACGGTCACCGAAAGCCCGCGCAGCGTTTCGTCCATCTGCTTGACGATTAACTCTACGCCAGTCCGCAATTGCTCAGCGGTTCCCGTCGCGTTCAACGCCAGCGCAAAGTTGTCCAGCACTGGCAAGAACTGTTCGACGACACTGCCAGTAGCGTAATCGCGAAAATCCTGTTTTTCGCGCTCCTGTCGCTTGCGGGCGTTATCGAACTCGGCCTGCAGACGCGCCAGGCGGTCGAGCAACTGGTCGCGCTCGGCTTTCAACGCGGCAAATTCTTCGGCAGACGGGCCTTCGCTCACCGAAGGATCCGAGGCAAGGCTGGGCTGAGGGTCATCCACCACGGTCAAAACGTCAGGCTCAGCGGCTTGTGTGACTCCATATTCGTTTTCTTGCTCACTCATCACAACTCCATCGTACGCATCCCGCTTTCGGGGATGGATTTGTTATAGGCTCTCATTCGATGACGCGGCGCGCTGCGCGATTCGAGACGCTATTGGGGAGGCGATTCCAGCACCCGCTCCGACAGGCGGGCAATGTAGCTGACCGCCTGAATCATCTCCTGGTATTGCATGCGAGTAGGGGCGATCACCGCCACAGTGCCCATGCTTTCGGCGTTGAAGCGGGCCGGCGCGCCGACCAGCACCAGATCCTGCATGGCGGGCATCGCTTCGTCCAGCCCGATGACCACGCGCACCTCATGCTGGCGGGCGTCCACGTAGGCGTTGAGCAGTTCGACGAGGCGCTGCTTGGCCTCAAGCGCAACCAGCATCTGGCGCAGACGTTCGCGGTCCAACTCACCAGCCAGCAGGTTGGCCATGCCTTCCACGTAAATGGTGGGGCCGCTCAGGTTGGCAGCCAGCGCTCCGCCTCGGTAGAGATCTTCGAGGGCGCTCAGGCGATTCTGGTACTCGGCTCGCTCGGCCTCAATCCGGCGGGCGACTTCCGTCCGAATGCGATCCAGCGGCCAGCCACGAAAGTTCTCGTTCAGATAGCGCGCAGCTATCTCCAAATCGTCATAGCTGAGTTCGCGGTCAATGGTCAGCACGCGATCCTGCACCGCTCCGGCGCGGGTTACCAGGACGGCGAGCACGCGGCCCGTCGAAAGCCGCGAAAAGTGAATATGCTCCAGTATCTGCTGCACGGTGGAGTGCGAAACGGCTACGCCAAGGCCGGAAGAGATCAGCGCCAGCACATGCGAGGTGCGCTCCAGATATTGCTGTGGCGAAGTGACCCCGGCGAAGCTCTCATCAATCTGCTCCCGGCGATGATCGGAAAGCTGGCTCATCTGGCCGGCCGGAGTCGCCGCGTTCCCGGGGCGCGATGCGTTCTGCAACTGCGCCACGTGGTATCGAAATGCCAGCGGCGTGGGCAGGCGTCCAGCGGAGGTATGCGGCTGATCGAGCAACCCGGCATCGCCGAGCACGGCCATCACATTGCGAATGGTTGCGGAGCTGAGGCCATCCTTATTTTCAAAATGACGGGCCACGGCCTGCGACGAAACCGGCTCGCCGGTAGCAATGTAGATTTCGATGATGGCCGTGAGCACCAGCCGCTCCCGCGGACTGACCCGATACTCCTGCATCCTGCTCGTCCTCTCGCTAAGTCTCTGTTTTGCATGAAGTTACAGTGAAAAACAGAGAGAAGCGTCCTCTTTTATTCTAGGCAGGGGTGGTGGGGGTGTCAAGAATGGAGAGATGCCCACACTTGGCCGGATTTCAGCGTCGCCTGAATATAAAGTGAATATTTTTTGCCGGGTGCCGGGTGCCGGGTGCCGGGTGCGGGTGCCCCAGGTCTCGCCTCTGAGACCTGGGTTTCACGGCCTCCATTGATTCCCGTGCCGGGGCAGAGCCATCCGCGATTAGGGGGCAATGCCCACTGGCACCGCCAGAGTCATCGCCCGAAGAAGAGATAGAGAAGACACGCCAGCCCGAAGCTCAGCCCCGCGCAACCTGCCGAATTGGACTGCACCCTTAAAGTGAGACAGATAATCGTTTGACATTTTGCAGCGAAGGGAGCCCTGCAAATGGTTGAAGAATCGAAGAAGGGGAAGTATCCGAAGGAATTTCGGGATGCGGCCT
>Ga0116231_10011486_pt1 | contig 13584 bp, 7 predicted proteins | sample S1TSphgellanicum_2_FD_89695 | JGI IMG/M metagenome (GOLD analysis project Ga0116231, IMG submission 89695) | Host-associated microbial communities from peat moss isolated from Minnesota, USA - S1T2_Fd - Sphagnum magellanicum MG | ecosystem: Host-associated > Plants > Peat moss > Unclassified... | reverse complement strand
TCTTTTCCAGATTGTTCTTTTTCAGAATTTTTATTTTTTAATAGCGCGTCGCAAGTAATTATTATAGCAGTTTTATTTTTTTTTATTTTAAATTTATTTAGTAGTCTTAAGTGTTCGTGAGTACAAGATGAAGGTATTTTTAAAAAATGAATAATTTTGACTTCCACTGTTGGGCGGGTGGATCCTCTAAAATTATCCACCACTCTTCCTCCTCCTCCTCCTCCTCCTCCTCCTCCTCCTCCTGTAGGAAACCCAATATTAGCAGCAATTTTTGAAAAACTTATAGAGTTATTATTGCTTCTGCTAATAGGAGGAGGAAGTCCATCACCGCGCCCACCAAAAAAGGATGACGATAAAGATAAAGAAGATAAAGATAAAGAAGATAAAGATAAAGAAGAAAAAAGTGAAGGCGATAAAGCAGAAAACGACTCTTCTATAGGCAAAAAAAATAAACTGAGTTATAAAAGAAAGAAGTTTAAAGTCGATATTAGGAGGTCAATAGAGCGTATGAAACGCCGTCCATGAGAAGAAAATAATGAGGACGACTAAAATTTAAAAAAAAGAGGCTCAGCGCGCAAAGGAAAAGTTGGTATTTTATAATCTTTCTAATCTTAAGCGCACATTTTTTTTATAGAGTTTTTTTAGTAAAAAAGAACTTTCATATAAAAAATATTTTGTAAAAGTATTTTATAGTAAAACTAAAAGGTTTAGGGGAGGTGTCGTTGCTTGTTGTATAATAGGGTTGATATTTTTTATTTTAACTTATTTAGGAAATTATTTATATAACTAAGAATGAAGTTATTTTGTATCATTAACGTTTTGAGTTTTTTTAGCAATTTATTTTTAATTCAAAAAAAAGTTTATAAAAAATATTAATTTTTTAATAATGATAGCACTGATTCTTCATTTTTTTTTTAAATGAGAGGGCGTAGATGTTCTTTTACACTATTGTAAAAGGTTAAATTTACACGTATATTTATTTTTTAGTATTTAAAATGAAGCTTACGCATCTGTTTTATTTTTCAGATTTAAAAAGTGAATTCTACAAAGTAGCAAAAAAAGAAGAGCATCCATATCACATTGTAGCTCCTAGTTTTATACCGGTTATTACAGCAATTTCAACTTTTTGTCTTGTAACTGGTATAAGTTTATTTTTTCATGATTATATTCATATAAAAAAATTAATAATTCTTGTTGTTAATCTTTTTGTATCAATATCTTTATGGGGCGGTTTAGTGAGTGAGGAGGGTTTGTTGGGGTTTCATACTAGAAGAGTATTAAAAGGTTTACAGCTTGGTTTTTTGTTATTTATTGCTTCAGAAGTTATGTTTTTTTTCAGTTTTTTTTGAGCTTTTTTTCATTATTCTTTATCACCGTCAATATGGATTTGCTGCGTTTGACCTCCACCAGGCATACCGCACGTTAATTATTTTTCTATACCTTTATTGAACACTTTTTTATTAGTATCTTCTGGGTTTGCAGTTACTTTTTCTCATAGGGCTGCAAAAGTTTCTAAAAATAGTAAAATAGCTCGCGGTCTTATGCTTTCTGTTTTTTATGGAATATTATTTATTAGCTGTCAATATTACGAGTATAATACGTTATCTTTTAATATATCTAACAGTGTTTACGGGAGTATTTTTTATACATTAACGGGATTTCACGGTACCCATGTTATTATTGGATTAATAATGCTTTTTCATTGTTTAGTTAGAGTTTATAGTGGTACTTTTACGAAACAAAATCATTTAGGATTGGAGGCAGCTATATATTATTGGCATTTTGTAGATGTAGTTTGACTTTTTGTTTACTTTTTTATATACATTTGAGGTTCTTCGTAAATTTTAAAAGACTTACTGCATATTTGTAATTTATTTTTTTTTACTTTAATAATAAGGTTAGATTAAAATTTTAATTTATATGATAGAAAGAGCATCATCTAATAATAATTTTTTTTTTAATTATATTTTTGACCCTTTAGAACAATTTGAGTTAGGTAGTTTTTTCGATCTCGGCTATTCTGATAGTTACGCATATTTTTTATTATCTTTTTTTACTTATATTGTATTAGAAAAATCTATTAATTTTTTTTCTTATGATGTTAGTTTAAAAAGCTTAATAAAAAATTTAATTTATGCTAATTTACCGAAGGATCTTCATTATATGTATTTTATACTGTACCCGACATTTTTATTTGTTTTTTCAGCAAATATTTCTGGTTTATTTGCTTATGGTTTTACGGAAACATCTACAATACCCCTTGTATTTTTATTATCTTTTTTTATGTTTTTTGGAATACTTTTTACGGGTATAGATAGAAAAAGAAATTTTTTTTTTAATAATTTTTTACCTTCAGGAACACCTGCTAGCATTTTAAAGCTGTTAATTACTATAGAAATAATTTCTTATTTAACAAGACTTATAAGTTTAGCTTTAAGACTATTAGCTAATATGATATCAGGGCATATTTTATTAAAAATTCTTATAAGTTTTGTTTGAATATTACTAACTTCATATAGTTTTTTTAGTTATTTTTTTTTTATTCCTTGAATTATTATTTTAGTAATTTTATTACTGGAAATTTTGATAGCATTTTTACAAAGTTATGTTTTTATTTTTTTAAGCATAGTATTTATAAAAGAGATTATATAAAAAATTATACAAAATTTTAAAAAATTTAATATCAATAAATTCGAAATTCTTGAACCCTCCCCCCGCAACCTAAGCCATAAAGTACAAACGTTTAGTTTGAACTTTGGTCCGCAGCATCCAGCTGCGCACGGGGTTTTGCGTTTAGTTATTGAAACTCAGGGGGAGTTAATAAAATACTGTAACCCTAATATTGGTCTTTTACACAGGGGTACAGAAAAGCTTTTAGAGCATAAACTTTACATACAAGGCCTTCCATACTTTGATAGGTTAGATTATGTGTCAATGATGTGTCAGGAGCATGCATTTTCATTAGCCATTGAGACTTTGTCAAAATATCCGATACCTAGACGTAGCAGTGTTATAAGGGTTATTTTTTTAGAATTAACAAGAATATTAAATCATTTGATGTCTATAACTACTCATGCTATGGACGTCGGTGCTATAACACCTTTTTTGTGAGCTTTTGAAGAAAGAGAAAAAATTATGGAATTCTATGAGAGGGTGTCAGGGGCTAGAATGCATGCAGCTTATATAAGGCCCGGAGGTTTGTCTCAAGACGTTCCTATTGGTTTATTAGACAATATACTAGATTTTACAAAAAATTTTTCAGATAAACTAGACGAAATAGAGCTATTTTTAAGTAGCAATAGAATATGGAGACAGCGGCTAGTAAAAATAGGCAAGATTAATTATAAAGAGTGTTTAGATATGTCCTTTACCGGTGTTCAAATAAGAAGCGTTGGAGAAGCCTGAGATATAAGAAAAAATCAGCCTTATGAGATTTATAAGGAGCTGAAATTCTCTGCGCCTTTGTCTGATTCTGGTGATTGTTATGATAGGTATGTTATACGAATGGAAGAAATGAGGCAAAGTTTAGAAATTATTCGATCTTGTGTAGATTTGATTGAAGAAGGTCCTGTTAAGTTTTTTAGTAGTAAATTAACGCCCCCCTCTAGAAAAGAAATTAAGTCTTCTATGGAAGCTCTAATACACCATTTTAAATTGTACTGTGAAGGTTTTACCGTGGATCCCGATTATACTTATACATCAATAGAGGCGCCTAAGGGAGAATTTGGTGTTTTTTTAGTTTCTGATGGAACAAGCAAACCTTTTAGATGTAAAATAAGAGCTCCAGGTTTTTTTCATTTACAGGGTTTAGACAGAATTACTTATAACTCTCTGTTAGCAGATTTAGTTACCGTAATAGGTACGTTAGATATTGTTTTTGGTGAGGTAGACAGATAACTTTGAAGAAATAAAAAAAGAATGAAATTAATTTTTGTATCTTATATTATTAAGTACTTGTTTTATGCACTATTACTAGTGCCTTTTACTCTCAGTTTATTAACATTTTGAGCTAGAAATTTTTCTATTTTAAAAAACATTGGTATACTTGGATCAGGTTTTATTTTTTTTTTGTCTATTATTTTTACTTTCTGTTATCATAGGTTAAAAGGTAACCATCTTTATTCTGGCATCGACTTTTACTTAAATTTAGAGTTTATACATTATCCGAAGTATTTAAATATAGAATTTAAAATAGATTCCATTTCTATAACTTTTCTTTTATTAACATCTTTTATTTTTTTGATATGCTTTATCTCTGTTTACGAGTCTTATAATTACAATATAAAAAACATGCATTTTTTTAATTTTCTTTTATATTTAATGTATGGCTTTGTTATATTAGCGTTTTTTACAACGAATTTATTTTTTTTTTATGTTTTTTTTGAATCTGTGTTAATTCCCATGTATTTAATAATTGTAATTTGAGGGTCTAGATCCAGGAAAATAAAAGCTGCGTACTTATTTTTTATGTACACTGTAGTTTTTTCTTTTTTTTTTTTTTATGCTTTAATTGTAATGTCGGGGTGAACTCCGTCTTATAACTACTCTTTTATTCAAACTTTACCTTTAAGCTTTTATCAGCAAAATTTTATATGAATCTGTTTATTTTTAACACTTGCAGTTAAAGTTCCAATATTTCCGTTTCATTTATGATTGCCCGAAGCACACGTCGAAGCACCAACAGTTGGATCTATAATTTTAGCTAGTATACTGTTAAAGCTTGGTAGTTACGGTTTATTGAGATTCTTAATATCTTTATTTCCTCATAGTACTTTATATTTTCGACCACTAGTTTTAATTTTATGTTTTTTAGGGTCTATTTATGGTGCGGTGATGGCTCTTGTTCAGGTTGACATTAAAAAAATAATAGCTTATTCATCTATTTCTCATATGAATTTTGCTATTTTGGGCCTATTCTCTTTAAACTTGGAGGGTATCCTTGGCTCTATGCTAATTTTTATATCTCATGGGTTAACGTCTGCCGGTTTATTTTTTTTAGTTGGTGTTTTATATAAACGCTTTAATACTCGCCTTTTAAGATACTACGGTGGGGTTTTTAATTTTATGCCTTTTTTTTCTTTTTTTTTCTTTTTTTTTACTTTTTCTAATATAGCTTTTCCGGGAACATTAAACTATTGTTCTGAATTACTGGTATTTTTAGGCTTTCTTTTATCTAAGTTTAGTTTTTTATTTTTACTTGCTTTAATTTTGCCTTTTCTAATTAGTGTTGTATATAGTGTATTAACATACAATAAAATTTGTTTTGGAGTTAAGTCAGATTATTTATCTTCAGTTTATGATTTAACTAAGTTAGAATTTTTTATTTTGTCCATTTTAACTTTTTATACTGTATTTTTTGGTATATTTTCATATTATTTAATTGACTTCATATACCTTGATATTTCTAAAATATCTAATGTTTATAAATTTATTTAAAAAAATGGGTTGTTTTTTTATTATACTTTTATTTTGAGTTTTTAAAAAAGTTTAAAAACAATTAAATAGTAAATTATTATAATTTATTTTTTAAAATAAAGAGTTTGATCCTGGCTTTGAATGAACGCTACGAACGCGCCTAATACATGCAAGTCGTACGGAAATTTTTTAATTTCAGTGGCAAAAAGGTGAGCAATAATTTGGAATCTCTTTAATAGTTTAGGAAAAAATAATTAAATACTTTATAAATAAAAGATTAATTTCGCTATTAAATGAAGCCTTTTGAGGATTAAGTAGTTGGTGAGGTAAAGGCTTACCAAGCTTTCGATTTTTAACTGGTTTGAAAGATCGATCAGTCACATCGGGATAGAAATTAGAGCCCGAACCCTTCTGGGGGCTGCAGTATGGAATTGTAGGCAATTAGCTAACGCTAGACCACGCGACGTTCAGTGAATGAAGAAGGTTAAGCTGTAAAGTTCTTTCGGTAGTGATAATAATGATAGTAACTAAGGTAAGAAATCCTGACTAATCCTGTGCCAGCAGTCGCGGTAATACAGGGGGGGTAAGCGTTATTCAACGTTATTTGGCGTAAAGGATACGTAGACGGCTTTTGTATAGGTTATTTAGGAAATTCTGGTAGGGTAATAGAAGTTTAAATAACACCTAAAGGCTTGAGTTTTTAAGAAGTTGCTGGAATTTTTAATGTAGGGGTAAAATCCAATGATATTAAGAAGAATGCCAAATGTGAAAACATGTAGCTATTAAAAACTGACGTTGAGGTATGAAGGCTTGGGGAGCGAACGGGATTTGAGACCCCGGTAGTCCTTGCAGAAAACGATGAGTGCTAATATAAACTCTTTAAGTAAAAAGCATTACTTATTTTTATTAGTTTTTATTAAGTTAACACGTGAAGCACTCCGCCTGGGTAGTACGACCGCAAGGTTGAAACTTAAAGGAATCGGCGGCGGCTATTACAAACGGTGAAATATGTCGTTTAATTTGACAACCCGCATATAATCTTACCAACTTTAAATACTACGAATTTAATATAAATTAATACTGATTATATTAAGTAGTACAGGCATTGCATGGCTGTCGTGCAGTTCGTGTTGTGAAATTTGTGGTTGGAACTTTTGAATTTAAAAGGTACAATTAACGAGCGTAACACCTGTTTTTATTTTAATTTTTTAAAAATTATAAAAAACAATAAGATAACATCTTAAGGAAGTAGGTAGGACGTAAAGTCATTATGGTCTTTATTAAGTTGGGCTACAGACGTATTGCAAAGAAAAATACAAAGTGTAACAATGGCGCGAGCCGGAGTAAATCATTAAAATTTTTCTAAGTTCGGATTGCTCTCTGAAATTGAGAGCATGAAGCAGGAATCGTTAGTAATCGCAGATCAGCATGCTGCGGTGAATATTTTAATGGCCGTGCACACACCGCCCGTCACGGTTCGGGAATTAGCTTATGTAAAGTTGAAAGTCCGCGTGTATTAATCTTTTTTATATAAAAATTTTATTACATCAGCTTCGACGTTCGTAAGTTGGTAACTGAAACGAAGTCGTAACAAGGTAACTGTAAGGGAACTTGTAGATGGAGTATATGAATTTTAAAAATATTTTTTAAAAAGAATTTTTTTATTTTAATAATTTTAAATTAAAAAGCTTAAAAATAAAGATTAAAAAAAAGAATTTTATTCTATTTTTTTTACTTTAATAAAAAATTGACTTTTTATTTTATTGCTATGTGCAAATATTTTAGTTTTTTTTAAGTTATAAGTAAGATATATTTTTTACTTTTTTATTTTAATATTACATGCGTAGATAAATCAAAATAAATAAAAAAAATTTAGAAGTAAATTTTTTGGGACGGGGGGGTTTCGTCTAGTGGTAGGACACTATCCTTTCAAGATAAAAACATGAGTTCGATTCTCATAACCCCTAAACTTTTTTTTTAAAGGATTTTTTTTTTGTTTGATTATTTTATTTTGAAAATCGGACCTTCGATTAAAAATGTTGGCTTTTACTATTTAATTATTATTTGGTAAGTAGCTCAGTACTTATTTTGTAGCCCTATTTTTGTTTATAGCTTACTTTAAAGTAAAAATACAAAAATATTTAATAAAAAAATAAAATAAAAACTAATTATTTTTTAAAAACTTTTAAAAAAAGATTTGATAATTGTTTTTTTAAAACAGGATATCTAGGTAATTAGAAGCTGAGGCGTTTAATAAAAAAAAAACGAAAAATCTAAAAAAAATTTATATGTTCCTCTGAAGAAATTCTTTTAATATTAAAGAATTAATAAGCGAATTGAAACATCTTAGTAGCTTTTTAAAAAACAATTAGTGAGTTAGATAGTAACGGCGAGTGAAATCTTTTTTTTTAAAAAAAATAAATTAATAAATTATTTTAATGCTTTTTAATAAGAAGCTTTTTTTTTTTATTTTTTTTTTTAAATTAAAAATTTGTACGTTTTTTGATAAGTAAAAAACGGTTTTTAAAAACAGAAGTACACCTTCTAAAATTTAATTTTCTAATTAACCGATAGCGTAAAGTACTGTGAAGGAAAGATGAAAAAGAAACCTATTAAGGCTTGAAAAAAAACTTAAATGTTTTAAAAAAAAGAGCAGTTTTAAAATTTATAAAACGTACCTTTTGTATAATGGGTGAATGAGTTATTATATGTAGCGAACTTAGGGCGGTAGCAGTTAGGTTTTTATTAACTTTTAGTTATAATGAAGTTACATGTAGTATACCCGAAATCAAGTGATCTAACTAAAAGCAGGCTGAATAATTTCAAAAGAATTTGAAGGGCCGAACTCATATATGTCGCAAAATGTTGGGAAGACTTTTAGTTAGGGGTGAAAGGCTAATCAAACTTGAAAATAGCTGGTTTTCTGCGAAATTTATTTAAGTAAAGCATCGTTTTAATTTTAAAAAGCGGGTACAGTAAAAGCTTTCATGAGGGGGCTTTAATTAGTTTACTAAGTGTTAGCAAACTAGGAATAGCTTTTTTAAACGGTAGTCGGACTTTAAATGATAAGGTTTATAGTCGAAAGAGAAACAGCTCACGAATAAAAATTAAGGTTCTTAAACAAAAAAAATATACTAAAGATGGGTATATTTTAGATTTATCTGAGGTCGGCTTTAAAGCAGCCATCCTTTGAAGAAATCGTCAAAGATCAGTTTTATTTTTAATAGCTTCCCATCGTAAATTTATAGGAGTTTTTTTTTGTACCGAAATTTTATTTTTAATTTTTTTAAATTAAAAAGTAGCAGAGTATTCTATACATATAAAATTGTACTATAGAATAAATAATATTTACATGAGTAGCACAAATAATATTTAAAATATTATCATCTAATTAACTAAGGTTTCTCTTTTTTCGCCTATGATAGATAAGCAGAGGTTAATCGATTCTTTAAAATATTATTTTACGAATGTTAATTTTTATAGAATTTAGTCTCTGTTAAAATTAAGCGGCTTTCTTAAAGTTTTGTATTTTTAATTAAATATAAATTTTTAGGCAAATTGGTAAGTTTGTTTAATTTTAATAACCAGGAAAATTTTATTATAATCGTACTAAAACCGACACAGGTAGTTAAGTATAAATGTACTAAGATGATTGAAATAATAGTTTTGAAGGAACTCGGCAAATTGGCTTCGTAACTTAGGGATAAGAAGTGCCTTTTTTAAATGAGTTTTAAACTTTTAAATCTTTACTAAAAAAAAGGACGCAGGAAATCAAGAAGGAGCGACTGTTTACTAAAAACACAAATCTCTGCAAATTTGTAAAATGACGTATAGAGGTTGACGCCTGTCCGGTGTCACGTGGTTAAATGGAGATGTGATATAAGCATTGAAAATACTCTGTGACAAACGACGGCTGTATACCTGACGGTCTTAAGGTAGCGAAATACCTTGTCGGGTAAGTTCCGACCTGCTTGAATGGCGTAACGACTCCTTCGCTGTCTTCAAAACTAATTCAGTGAAATTGAATTTTCCGTGAAGATGCGGAATACGTGTGGCTAGACGGAAAGACCCCGGCACCTTTACTATAATTTTGGTTTGTATATAAAATTCTTATATGTAGAATAGGTAGTAACCTATAAAGTGTTTTGTATAATCTTTTATATGTAAACATGAGGTAAAATTGAAATACTACTTTTAATGAAGTTTTATAGCTAATTTGTATAAAATATTACAAAGAATAGATTAAAATTGGTAGTTTGGCTGGGGCGGCAGCCTCCTATATTGTAACGGGGGTGCGCAAAGTTGAACGCACAAAGCTTTCTTGCTTTGGAAGAGCGTAATAGTATATGTTCAACTAACTGAAAAACTTACAGGTTTAACAGAAATTTATTAAAAATAAAATTTTAATAGATTGGTTATAGTGACCCGGTAATTTTTTGTGATAAATTTTATCGATCAACGGATAAAAGGTACGCCGGGGATAACAGGCTTATAACTCCCGAGAGTCCTTATTGACGGAGTTGTTTGGCACCTCGATGTCGTCTCATCGCATCCTAAAGCTGCAGGAGGTTTTAAGGGTTTGGCTGTTCGCCAATTAAAGCGGTACGTGAGATGGGTTTAGAACGTTGTGAAACAGTTCGGTCCCTATCTACCACGCGGAATTTTAAAAATAAAAAAGTATACCTTAGTACGAAAGGATTGGGTGTTATGAGTCAATGGTCTATCAGTTGTTATTACCGTAGCAGCGCTGAGTAGCTAAACTTGTAAATGGTAATTGCTGTTAATTAACTAAGCAAGAAACATTTTTTTATTTTTATTTTTTTTTCAAGTAGATTACTTGTTTGATAGGCTATTTTTCAAAGCTTGCGAGGGTGAAGTTTTTTTAGAAATAATAGTACTAATAAATTTTTTTAAAATAAAAGATCTTTTTTTAAATTATAAAATAAAATTCAGTAGGAAAAAATAAATTTATTCTTTTTTTTTTTTGAATTTTATGCGTCTTCGTAAAGATAAAAAAAACTATTATGATTGTTGTGCTGTGTGTGGGGGTTGTGCTTAATACGATTTTAAACTTTTGTGTAAAAAGTATTCTTTTATATTTATAATAATTTTTTTCTAATTTAATTTTTTTTAAAAATTACAAAAATAAATTTTTTAAGGGTTTGAAAGTCCGTTAAATTTTTTAAGCATAAATAAGACAAATTTTAAAAAGAGTGCTCCCAAAAAGCGGCTTGAAATTTTCTGTAATTTAATTTTTTATAAAAATTTTTATAAAATAAATAAAAAAGGGTTGAGTAGTATAATAAGTATTACATTAAATTGCAAATTTAAAAATATCGGTGAAATTCCGATCTCAACTTTTTTTTCCTTTTTAAATGGGCGCGTAGCTCAATGGCAGCAGCAGCAGACTTTTAATCTGAAGGTTCTGGGTTCAAGTCCCAGCGCGCTCACGGGTTTTTATTTAAGTATAATTTATTAAAAGCTGTGTTTATAAAAAAAGAGGTGTGGTGTAATGGTAACATGTCTGCTTTGGGAGCAGTTGTTGTGGGTTCAATTCCCGCCACCTCGAAAAAAAATGCGCTTAAAAATAACTATGTAAAAAAAAGAGGGTAGTTTAATTGGTAAAACGTTAGTCTTCAAAATTATTAATGTAGGTTCGACTCCTGCCCCTCTTGTTTTTTTCATAATGTTCTTAAGTATTTTAACCTAAGTAGCTCAGTAGGCAGAGTGGAAGATTGAAAATCTTTAGGTCGCCGGTTCGATCCCGTCCTTAGGTACACCACGTATTATTCATAATATTTTTTTAAATAAAAAAGAGTGCGGGGGTTACTATAGCTTAAGGGTAGAGTATTTGATTGTGATTCAAAGTGTAAGGGTTCAACTCCCTTTAGTAACCTAAACTTTTTTATTTAAAAAAAGTTTGAAAAAAAAAAAATTAGGAAGAGGAAAATTGAAGGTATTTTTATATGAGTGGGGGGGGGCGGGGGCGTAGCTTAATTTGGTAAAGCAACTGCTTTGCAAGCAGAAGACTGTAGGTTCAAGTCCTTCCGCCTCCACAAACGCTGGGTTTGTACACGAAAAAGTATTAAAATTTATTGTTTTTTTTTAAATTTGCGTGGGGTAGAATAATAGGTAAATTCACTGAATTCATGATTCAGAAATGTAGGTTCGACTCCTGCCCCCACTACATTAATTTAAAAAGAAGTATTTTTTTAAAAATAAGTGTAATAATACTAATTTAGCTAAATTACGTTAAAAAGTATGCTTTTTTTAAAATAATTTTTTTTTTAAAAAAAAGATATAAATAAAATATTTACATTTACATAAGAGAGAGAGGGGAGGTGGCTGAGTGGCTTAAGGCGTTCGTTTTGAAAACGAGTACATCTAAAAAGTGTCGCGGGTTCAAATCCTGCCCTCCCTTTTTATTAAAAAAGCAGCATTTTTTATTATTTAAACTTAACTCTATTTTGTAAATAAATAATTTACTCTTTTTTAAAGGTTAGAAAAAAAAAGTAATCATTTAAAAAAAAAGAAGAGGTGGCTGAGTGGCTTAAGGCGGCATATTGCTAATATGTTTATTAATTAAATAATACGCGGGTTCAAATCCCGCCCTCTTCTAAAAAAAGTTAAAGCAAGTTTAAGCGTGTAGCTCAATTGGCAGAGCGGTGGTCTCATAAACCATAGGTTCTGGGTTCAAGTCCCAGCGCGCTTACACGGGTTTTTTTTAAGTTAAATTTATAAAAAAAATGAAACTAATAGGTGCTGGTTTAGCTACAATTTCTATATCTGGTTCTGGGGCTGGTATTGGAGTACTATTTTCTGGTTTTTTAACAGCTTGCGCTAAAAACGAGGCTGCTGAACAAAAATTGTTTACTTATGCTCTTTTAGGTTTCGCTTTGACAGAAGCTATTGCTTTATTTGGTTTAATGATTACTTTTATAATATTATTTGCTTTTTAAGTTTTTTCATAGTAGTGTAAAAAAAATAAATTAAAAGATTATTTTTTTAGTTTAACTTTTTTTTGGGTAGTGGGTAGTGGGTAGTAGTAAATGGGGGGGGGTATGACGTGCTTTTTGTAGTGCAGAGATTGATTTTTTTAAAAATTTTTTTTATTAAAAAGAAATAAATTTATCCTAATGGCGGAATTGGTAGACGCACCAGACTTAAAATCTGTTTTTTGTGGGTTCAAGTCCCACTTAGGATAAATTTATTTTTTTATTGAATAAGTAGCTCAATTGGCAGAGCACCTCACTTACAATGAGGGGGTTATTGGTTCAAGTCCATTCTTATTCTTTTTTTTTTAGATTTTACATTATTTCTTTCCAAGTAGCTTAATCGGTTAAAGCATAAGACTGTTAATCTTAGGATTGTGGGTTCAAGTCCCACCTTGGAAGAAAAAGCTTTATTTTTTAAAAAGTGGGTAATTAAATAAGGTAATTTACTTTTATTAGAGTGTAGCCAAGCGGCAAGGCACTGGTTTTTGATACCAATACGCGAAGGTTCGATTCCTTCCACTCTAAGATTACTAATAAAAAGTTTTAGTGGCGGAATTGGTAGACGCGAAGGTTTCAAAAATCTTTTTTTGTGGGTTCAAGTCCCACCTAAAATAAAAATTATTAGTAATTTTTTTTATTAGTAAAAAAAACAGCACTGATAGCTCAATTGGCAGAGCACTCGCTTGATAAGCGAGGGGTTATTAGTTCAAGTCTAATTCAGTGTAAGTAAAATCCAGAAAAAAAGGATTTATTTTAAATAAAATTAACTTTTTTTGATTTTTATTAAATTAGTAACAATTTTTTTTTAAAGTTATTAAAAAATTCTAAAAAAATGTTTAATTTCTGTAGCGGAATTGGTAGACGCGACGGTTTTAGAAACCGTAATTTGTGGGTTCGACTCCCGCCAGAAATAAAACACTAAAATAAGTTTTTTAAAGAAAGGGTGGCTGAGTGGCTTAAGGCGGCAGATTGTAAATCTGCTAGATTCGTTCAATCATGGGTTCAAATCCCATCTCTTTCACAGTCTATTTTTGAATTATTTTTAAAGATATTTTTTTAAATTGCAGCGTAAATAAAATTAGAGATTTTTTTTTTAGGTATAATATATACCTAAAGTAGTTATATTACCACATTACGGTGCGGTTGTTACTTTATCTTTTAAATTTTGAATTAT
>Ga0116231_10011485_pt1 | contig 13585 bp, 6 predicted proteins | sample S1TSphgellanicum_2_FD_89695 | JGI IMG/M metagenome (GOLD analysis project Ga0116231, IMG submission 89695) | Host-associated microbial communities from peat moss isolated from Minnesota, USA - S1T2_Fd - Sphagnum magellanicum MG | ecosystem: Host-associated > Plants > Peat moss > Unclassified... | reverse complement strand
TCAGAAAGGCTCTGCCTGAAAATATCCTTCTCGCGCCTCAGTCTGGAGAAATCTGCTTCCACTGTCGAAGTGCCGGGAAAAACCGAAGCCAAGCCTCCAGCAAATTCAAACAGAGCCGGAAACTGCAATCCAAGAAGACCCCAACCATCCATAAACGAAGTTTTGTGATTGCAGGCATCGATGAGTCACGGACCCTTTTAATAGTGGCACGCTGCCGAGCACTGATAGTGGCACTGGGTGGCATTTTTTGCCCGAATGCCACTATTACTCACCCCTGAACATGTATATTTCAAATTTTATGCATATTCATATCATTATTTAATTATGTAAGTTCATAATAAATGAATTTCACGTTTTAATTACATAATTGTATTTTATTCAAATAAATATTTTCAATTCGATATTCAAATTTAATGTTTTAAAATTCTGATTTTAGCTATAAATTAAATATTTTAAATATTTTAATTCATTTAAATATTTAATATATACATTTGGTTTTTTTTCATAATTAAGTTAAACTAATTTAATATTTTTGGGCCATACATTAAAATTAAAATTCTGAATTAAATTCAATCCATATTTTTAATTCCATACTTCTATACAAATTTTAATTTCAAAATTTCAGATGTAAATATATTTTTATCAGTTTACAATATTTATTTTTTTAAATTCAGTGTAAAATTTTTAACTATAAACATACACATAAATATCACATGATTTTTTTTTAAAAATAATTTAAATTATCAATGATTCAACCTTTATACATGTATGCATGCCATTTGTAAAATTAACGAACTAAAGTATAACATTTTTATAAATCCCTAAAAAATGATTCCACTTGAACTTCATATACATGTGTTTTCATGCAATGCATGCATCACTATTGCCATTACAAAATGACTTATGAGAAGCTTTATGAATGTAGATGTTAAATTATATTTTATGATGTATGATGTAAAATTATTATTTACATTTTTTATATAATTCACAATATATAATTAAGTTATGACTACAATTATGTTAGTTCGATTACATACTTACACCATGTGGCAAAATTACACATGTTAAATGTAAAGTGATGGACATTAATTTTTCACATCATAGATCTTAAATAATATTACAATTTGTTTAATAGGTAGTTACATAAAATACTAAATCTTTTTAATATCATATGCAATATCATAATGTCATAGTTATTATTGTTGGTTAGTCACTTTAACAACTTTAAATCTTTAGCCTGGAATTATATAAATGAAAATACATGCTCACATCATGTTAAACATTCATTCCATTATTCTATTAGTTGTAATAACCATTAAATTGCAATTACACATATTGCATTATAAATTAGATAGTTGCAAATATGGTTCATAGTTGTTTATTTAATTGTTGAAGATCACCAATTTAAGAAGTGGTTGCATAGAACATGAATTCTTTTAATGTTACTTTTTGACCTTTACATGTGTTACTTTCCAATGAAATAAAAATATTAAAACCTTAAAAATAATAACCCCTATTCATATGTCTAGTTGTGATGCAATGTAAAATACTTTCCAAAATAGATTTTTTGGGAACTTTATTCTTCGTTGATTTTGTCCACCCTAAAATGTCAAGACTCAATATCCAAAAGTATTCTTAAAATAGTGTAACCAATGTTTTTCATTACTTTAAATTTTTTTTGAACACTTTAAATGATTTGAAAATGACAATTATGTGAAAAAAATGTACATCTTTACATGATATAACAATGCAATAAATTTTTGAATCATAAAAATAGAAAAAAATAAATCATGATTCTAAAAATATTCCCCACAATATTTCATTTTTTAATGATTAAATCCTTGGGCAAATATATAACACCTACTAGCCAATTTGAACCCATGATTGCATGTAATACTTACTTGCTTTATTTACCATTTAGGTGATTTTGAAAATTTTGAATGGATCCAAGATTTACAATGGTCAAAAAAAAAAGGGGGGGGTGCAAACACAATAAAAGGAGCCACTAAGGGGTGTGGATTATGCTTAAAACCATGATCTTAAATTTTTGAAAAAATCAGAAAAGGAGCAAGTAATTTTGATTGTAAAAGAAAAATGAGTGGGTTGCATTAATTGCAGATTTTCAATTTTCAATTTTCAAAATTTGATTCAATTTGAAATTTGATCTTTCAAGAATTTTTTTTATGTTAAAAGCACTAAAAATCTACATATGGATGTTTTTATAAAAATTATTTCAAGTGTCATCTTTCCATGTCAAATGTGCACCAATCATTGTTCTTGAAATTGAAAAGGATTTTAATATTGATTATTAAAATAGCAACATGAGTTGAAATTGGTGAAATTTATGTTTACAACACATTGTGGTGCTTTTGGTTCAAATATGCTTTTGGCCATGAAAATTATGAATTTCGAAGGTGTGTATTGAATGAAAATTATTCATTTTTAAATGATAAAGAGCATGGATACATTATACATATGATATAGTATCAAAATTCAATAATTTTTTTTAATATGTAACAAATAGTTGTAAATTAAGTATGAAAAATGAAAATTTTGGGATAATAGACCAACACATGAATGCCACATGTTAATGTAGTCCTTAGAAAAGGACTTCAACCTTGGCATCATTGCCTCATTATACCATGTTTTCACCTTTTTGAAAATATCATGTTAACACCTTGCCTTGTGATGTTTGAGCACACAATTGCCACCTTACAAACAAACAATCCAATGTTATCAATTGCACATTACATCCCATGTTTCCAAAATGTTCAAAGTGGAAAATTAAGTCATGTTTTTGAAAATTAAGTCATTGTTCTTCATATGTTCTTGTGTGGTTTAAATTTAAATAAGACATTGGGTTCTAGCATCTTTGGTCACAAGGAGGTAGGCATTTGGAGAAATTTTAAATCTCTAAATGTTGTGACCTTAGCCTTATGCTCACAACCAAGTTTGAAACAAGACAAATAAGGAATGAGCCAAGATCAAGCTAAAACAAAGGATACACCCAAAAACATTCCCCTTGTGAGATGGAAGTTGTGAAAGTGTAAGAGAGAGTCTTGCATTGCCACTCTTAGGAAAATGAAAAGTCCAAAGGTGTCCCATAACTTTGGAACAAAGTTTGGGGGATCAAAGCTTGTCCCAATTCGGCTTTCTTTAGAAAGTTGATTTTTTTATCAAGAATACAATACTCTAGTCAAGTTGTATTGAAAAAAAATGATCTATAATGGGAATTATGGCCATGAAAATTGTCATAAGTTAAACTACCAAAATTACTTTTGACCATTATTTTGACAATTTCGTAGATCAAATCATGTCATATTTTTAGAGGTTTTTAGCTCATGAACAAAAGTTACACATTAATGTGCTTGCATGTTCAAAATAAATGTGATTTAAAAAAATTGGAATGTTCCAAAAATTTTAGGAGATAATGTGTTCTAATTTTGAAAATTCATTTTAGCCATTTTGATGTAGTCTATAAGAACAACTCCAAAATAAACTATAAGGAAGAAGGTGGTGCCTCCTCTCAAGTTTAGGTCATGTGAATCTAAAGTGATTCAAGGTAAGTAAATGACCCAATTTGGTTCCATTTGCATTGTTTAACTTATGCAAATGAATTTATCAAAAGGCGTCCATGAAGTTGTTATTTCATCCTATTTCCATTATGAAGCTCCCATACACCCCTCTTGTCCTATGCATGTAGTGTAGTTAAAAAGTTTACCCCACGTTTTTTGTTCTTTTTATTGCTATCACTTTGGGGAATTACCATTGAAACCTTGTGACAAACTTGGGGTGGGGTGCATAACTAATGGTGGTGGGTTGGTGTTGTGTCTTTCCTCATGGTGCTACAACTAGGTCACTTGCCCAAAATTGTTCATGTTTAGTCTTTTATAATTGCTATAATTCTTCTTTTAATTTAGTTAGGTTTGTTCCCATCTTCACCTTTTCTTTTTCTTCTAAATAGGTGTTTATCTCAATTGTCAATAGATTTTCTCCTTCTTGGTTTGGATTTTGTTCAACTCCTACCTTTTTAATTGTGCATGTGCCCATGTTACAAGTGTTGGCATTCTTGTTTGTGAGCTCTTGAATTAGTCGTCACCAATTTTTCCCCTTCTTGGTCCTTTTAAAGTTTTTTCATTGGGTTTGCTCTCTTACCCTTCCTCCCTTCTTTTAATTATTGTTGAAATTCATTCACAATTGTGGTTCCAAAAAAACGAAAAAGGATATCAAGATTTTTTAAAGCCTAATTTCTACAAATAACATTTACACAAAACAAATTTAAGTTAGAAAATTTTAATAGTCTAAACTAAGATATATAATTCATGTGTTGGTGATGACTTTTCACATGTGTACATCAATGTGCATATAAGCTTTGGTTCAAATCCAAAATTGCAAAAAAATCTTGAATAATCTTTTATAAACACTTTGACACATTCTTGGCATGATTATTTCATGCACATGTGACATACATTTTGGGTTACAAGTTTCATGCTTAGTGGATGCAAAAAATAACCAAAAGGCCCTAAAAATATCTTTTTCTTGCAACCCCAAAAATTGAATTGTGTTGCCTTCAAAATTTTCATATGATTTACATGCAATCAAATACATCTAATAAGATGGACAAGCATAGATGTATGCATTATTTATCCATGTAAATTTGACATCAATTTCATTAATTAATGCATTATTTTATTCATTTATAAAAATGTGCAATTTGCACACCTAATATGGTTAATTTAAAGGACTAAAAAAAATCATAAATAATAGGAAAATATCTTTACTTATTTTTAATTATTTAACTTAAAATCATTTTACTTATTTGCAAATAAAAATTCAATACAATTATAATGACAACTTATTTTTTTAAATCCAAAATTGTTTTTTGTAGTCTTTTTAAAATTAAACATTCCTTTTTGGTACCACAATTGTGAATGGACATGTTGGTCTTCATGATGTTTGTGTAAGTGTTATGTTTCATTGTTGCAATGCAAACACTTATTAATCTGAACCTTACCATCCCCCCTCTTTTTCATTATGTAAAGTTCAAGGTCCATATTGCCTATTGCAACCTAGCAAAAACAGACCCTATTATTATCATCCTAGCTTGTAGGTTATGTTTGGCTAATTTTTGAGCTTTCGATGTTATGCCCATGTTGAGACTTTATACCTAGATATCCTTGTGGCTAAACGTTATGTCTTGGTTGAATGTAATAATGTAATTTATCCCCATATTCCTTTAATGTTTGTAAGACACCAAGCCATTATGGAATCTATTCTTACCAGACCTTTCAATGTTTATGTCAACTACACTTTCAATGACAATCAATGGCTCTACCACCCTTCTAACCTTTTTTCCCTTCATTTATTTTCCTCAATTTTTTTATTGTTTCCTTTTCCATGGCTTTTTGTTGTAGGATTCATAGGTACTCATTATATGTCACAATTCACAATGTGGGATTGTGACTAGTCCACTATGGGTTCCTTGCTCTTTGTTTTCCTTACAAGTAGAAACAACAATCATATTGGGTTGCTAAAAAGACAATTCTTGGGTTGTGTTTGTCATGTTTTAATATTCTTGTGAAGGTTGTGACTTATCAATTTCCTATAACCCTTTTTCTATGACAATAGGATTTTGTTGACATTTCCAATATTTGCTTGAGTGAAGGAAAGCAATAAGGATCTTCCCCATTTGTTGAAAACTTATTTTTGCAATATTCATGAAAGATGCAGTAGTAGGAGATTATTCCCCCCATCTAGGACTATTGTTACCTTCGTCATTAGAGTTGTAATCTTTTTCATTTACCTCCTTGTTGTTTGATGTTTTATGCATGTTATATACACTTTGCCATGCAATGCCTTATCATTCGTTGTTTACGATTTAAAGGCCATAATTCTATAACCTTAAATCCATATGTGAATTTTTTTTCTAACAATGTTTGGTCCAATGTTTTGTCTACCTACCCAATTAACATGATTTTTTCTATGACCACTACACTATCTATTTCCTTTTTAAAATTGTGTTTTGAAAGCCTTGAAATTAGATGACACATTGAAAGGTTGTAATGCATGTGATGTATGGCTTGGAATGTAATCATATCTAACCCAAAATTGATGTGATTGTTTTATTGCCTCTAAAATAACATGTGATCCATGCCATCTAGGATTATAAAATGCCAGTTTGTTTGAAAATTTTCATTTGGTACATATTTCTTGAAGAAGTTTTTTTTAATTTTTAATATGAACGTTATCATTCAAGACTTTTTTTGCATTACCATGTAAGTCCTTAACTTTCATATTTTGACATAGTCATTTTGCAATTTCACACACCTTTAAAAATGTAAAATCTTGGTAGAAACCTGCTTAGTGCATCAACTAGGTAAAAACATGGTTAGATGATTCATTTTTGACATTTTGAAAACTTCACATATTACATTAGCTAAATTCTTGTAATTATACTAATGATCAAAATATAAATATTATAATTATCCCATGTGCTTTTGATCAAAAGTATTAGTAAAACACCTCTAGATATCATTAAATATGTTATTAGTCAAAAAATCCATGTGAAGGATTGAACATTTCAATGTGAAATGGACTATAAATTATAAAAAATGACAAAAATCATGGCATTAAAAAAAAATTAAATCAAAATTTCTTGTATTGGAAAAGTTTCAATGCATTTTATTATTAAATTCCTTATTTGATGGTGATCTATTTTCCAATTTTTATTTTGAAGCTACTATAACATTTTTTTGGAGTTCACATTTTTATTTTTGTTTATGTAACAAACATATTGTCATCATTTCAAAAGTCCATTATGAATCAATGATTCTTTTAAAATTCATTTGTAGTTTTTAATATGATTTTAACTAAAGGTTATTACAACATGGATGATAAAAACATTGGTAGACTTAATGTTGAGTATGATTTTAGATTTTGAATTCATCTATAATTTTTGAAAAATGCAACTATGATAAGGTGAAAACATAAATAGGGGGACTATTTAAATTAATCCCTTAATTGTCCTTTCATAATTAAGCATACCCTAGATTCTACAATGAAGCCATAAACTTGTGAATTTTGTTTAATTAAAACACACATACTTAATTGTTTACGTGTTTGGATTCCCATTTCATTCAAATTCCAAATGTGATTCACATTATAATTGTGTTAAATGTCAAATGTTTACAAGTTTTAAAATCTCATGACTTGCAATAATGGTTATTCAAACCTTATGTTATGTAGACTTCTTGCCTTTCACAAGATGAATTTTTAATTTTTGAAATCTACACTAAATCCATTACAATTAAATTTTTTTTGACATATCATCTTGAAATGGTGTAGGTTGGGTATAAGTAAGTGTAATACCACATACCAAGCAACCCAAGAAATAAAACTTGGAAAAGGATTGTCGAGTAAAAATTTCAAGAATTATAAGAAAAAGTGCAATCTTCAACGATTACCATGGAGAAGGTGGCTATGCCTTCCAATATATAATTTAGAAAAAAATGCAAAAATAGATAAGAAATGGAATTTCCTATTGTCCCTAGAAAAGGGGCAAAAAGGTAACGTTCTTGGAAAAGGCACCTTTGCAAGCTTCTAGTCTAGCAAACTAGCAAGCCAATGTGTTCCACCTTGTTGCCTATTTGTAATGATGTTGCTACCTTTCACCAAACTACATGTAGGTTGTTTTATTGTCTTATTGCAACTACCTTTTAGCAAATTTCCATATTTTAAAAAGCTAGTTTGAAGTGTAACCCAAGTAAAGAAAATAAGTTAATATCAAAATTAAAATATTCTACATTAGACAATAATATATTATTATCATCTTAGAGAATAAGTAAGGTAAGAATAAAGGAAAACAAAATGTTACCACATGATACACATAAGTTTAACAATCTGTACACAACACTTGTATTCATATTTCTTCATAACATTCCTCTTTTCCATTCTTCCAAAGTTTTTTATAAAAAATGATAGGGGTCCATCTCCAAATCCCCCTTTCATAAGACTACACAAGGCCCACATTACTCCCACCAAACTAGGTTCCCTTATTCTAATTCATTCACAAATCCCTCTTAATGATTAGTAAATAAATACCAATCACCTATCTCCGTGGGTCAACTAATCTTAATGGTTTCATCTCAAGATAAATTAAGGGACTGTAATTAATTTATCATTAATAATTATTTAATTATTAGGATGCCCATAAAACCAACTAGTTGAGGTGGAATTTCTACTTCAAAGCGAGTTTTTCCACCTTTAGTTTGAGTTGATGTAATGTTAATATAAATAGTCCACATTTTTGCACATTTAAAGTCTCAGCCATGATAGTCACATTTTCTTCTTTTTTTAAGGCACCTAGTGGGTTAATTTATCTAAATTTAATTTTGTGATTTAGATGGTTAAAAAGTGATGTTAATGGTATGTTCAAATGCCTATTCACCTTCTCCATCGATGTTACCTCTTTTTCCATTGCATCCATGGTCTCCTCTAATTGCTCATTTGTCCATTTGTTTCATGCACATTCAATAGACCTTCATTTTTCACTCTTCTTGATTTTGGTATTATGTTTAATGTAAGTTGGGGCATGGCATTAACATTGTCCATAACTAACTACTCCAACAAGCCACTCTTTCTCCTATAAAACATATTGAACATCATTTCAACTCTACTCTTCTTAGCTCTATCCTCCAAAAGATTGGGGGTGTGCATTTAAGCCTCCCAAAATGTAAGCTCTGGTTCTACATCTATTCAAACCAAGAAAACAACAAGTGAGTTAGGTTAGGAATAGATCAATAATAACATAATATTTATTTAGTCCACTAATAGTAATGAGATAAAAAAAAATTTGGAAAGTCGTCCCATTGCAATTTTTCATATGTTGTTGTAGGTTAAGGGCGTGAATTTCAAGCTACAAGATATTGGAGTAGATTGAAATTTGTGGTAACTCACTCTCTTTGCACTCTTTCTTGCTTATGGGATTACACATTTAACTACCCAACAATAGTCTAAAAACTTGTTAAAATTTTCCTTGTAAATTGTGTATGGATGAAAATTTGTGTTCATCAAATTGGTCCTTTAATTTCAAATTGATGCTTTCCTTTTCTATTCATAGTCTTAGCATTATTGCACTAGGTACTAAAATTATTAAAAAACTTTGGAGATCATTTAGTGCACTTGTTGGTAGGTTGGACATGATTATTCTTAGTTGAGAGGATTGAATGATTTGATGAGCAATTGAATTGAGGGATTTGGAATTGAGATTGTGATGATTTTGTTTTGGTAGAAAATGCAAGAAGAAGGGATAGGGATTTGTTTGGTTGTTGTTAGGTTGTTCATAAAATTTTCCATTATAACATCCCAAGTTCACATTGTATCCTTTGATTCTTAGTCCATTTCAAATTTTGATTTACATTGCAAATTAATTAGGATTTTAATACTTTACGGTGATGTTGTACCCCTTTCAATGTAATATATCACCTCCTATCACCAAATATTTGAAATCACATTATGAATTAAAAGATCTGTAGATTTTCCTTAAATCACACCCTTAACGAACCACTTAAAAATGCCATGCATAGATATATGCATATTTGTGTTCATTTGTGTGCATTTTATCGTGACAACTATAAGCCCATCACCAAACATTGTCCTCATGTAATGAATTGCAATATCTACCTTAAATCACACCATTTACCAAACACTTGAAATCCCATGCATTGAGATTTCCAAATTTGTGTTCATTTGAGTGAATTGGAATGCGAGAACTCCAAACCTATCACCAAACCCCTTTTTTAGTGACCAAACACTTACTTTTAACAAATGGTATATGCCACTCCCAAGTTTGAACACTCTTACAATGGTTGGAACTTTGAAAAAAAGGATAAACACATTTTTTCTCACCATGCATTCAATCATAAGGTGTTTTTAAAATAGTGGTAAGTGTTTGGTTGTTTGATCATTGGTCTATGTATTAATTTTTTAGGTGTTTGGTCATGAATATTTTTGTGGTGATGAGCATGCTTACTCCTAAGCACCTTGATGTTTGTTTTCGTGGTATAGTTGGAAGGCCTGGCAATGTAGTTTAGTTCTATTGCTTATCCCCATCTACTAGATGATATGAACTCAATGAAGGTTTGATGATGCATATGAAAGAATCTTAAACATAATTTGTTGGTGAAAATGAAAAAAATAATGTAAATCCTTTCAAGCATTGAAGGTAATCTCAACTTGTTGAAAATGAAGTAGATTTACACTATTAGTTTGTTTTCTCTTTGAGTTTTGAAAGGTTTTCAACTTGTTAGAAATGAACAATCATGTATGCATGTATGCAATATATATTTTTACATGTACAATGATACTTGTTCAAATTTCATATATAATTAAATATTAAAAATACGTCATAAAATAGAAATAATATATTTAACCTTTTAGTATAAAATGCTTTTAAGCACAACATATCTCCACATCAATTTCAAACAATAAAATATATCATTGAAATCAAACCAAAAAACACCACAACGAGGAAATCCACTTGCCACAACATTTCACATAAAATAAAGTGCTTGTTCATGCTAAAAATGTGCAAGAGAGCTAATTCTAGAAAATATGAAACATGGTAGCAATAAAGCCAATTTAGTTGGCAACCTATGGCTTCCACTTTTGGGATAATTTTACAAAGAAGAATCAAATTTCTACTTTAACCCACATAATAATAATAATACCATATAGTTATGCAACCAAACATTACGATATGGTATTATTATGTGGTTCAAAACTCCCGCACCTAGTCTTATGGGCAAGTTTAGGGTTTAGGGTTTAGGTCTTCAATTAGCTCCCACTAGATCTCTTGGTGCACCCAGCTCGCCCTGGTTGGGTACTGCATCGCACCCACCAAGCCAGTTCCACCTAGGAACATCGTGCACCCAAGGAAATGGTTCCCATCATGTTCCCACAAAGTTCTTGATAGTTGCTTATGATGTTCCCCAATTTTCTCATGGGTTCCCCAAGTTGTTCCCCAGCTAGGTATATGGTCCACCAAGTTCTCATCCACTGACATTACAGAATATTCTGTAAACCAGAGATTGCACTTCTGATGGGGGGATTTGAGCGAATCAGATATCTGCCATTATAACCGTCAGATCCAGGAATCCAATATTCTCTGCATCTTAGATCTGAGGATTTGGGCTGAACAACAAAAACACACTGACCCCGTTCCACCCCCCTTCTCCCCTCTCACCGAATAAGCCATAACCGACCGGAATGAGAATCCGGACACTCTGATTGGTTATCAAATCACAAATTATAAGCCATAACCTTTGACCTTCGTTGCATTAGTGACTTACTAGTTAGCACAAGGTATCGACATCATTGGGCCAATGATTCCCCGTAATCCTTTTCATCTTGGATGAAGTTGTCATGGTTGGTCACTTCATGGATGAAAAGAGGTCGTCATGATTCTCATTATGGTTGGTTATGCCCTCATTGGCCCAATGATTCTGTAATCCTTTTCATCACTAAAAAGCTCACAAAACATTAAAATTTCACAAATTTGAAAAAATAATCCAGCATTTTGACAAAAATTCGCCCAGAAAAAAACCCCTGTCCTTCACCCTTAGTGAAATGGCTACCTCTTCAGTGTCACTTCATTGATTGCCAATGGTTCCACCTTCAGTGAATGGGCTGCCAATAGATCAATATTACTTTTACCATAGAGAAAAACTGGCCACACAGCAATCACTGCTTTAGAAAAAAACAAGTGCACATGTAACATGCTAGAATCATGTGTGTAAATAGCTATTACACATTGAACTGTTAATTCACTCAGCATAACTAAGAAAATCAATTCAAACTACCAAATCCAGCAATCCTGAGTCTGAAAAAACACCTTCAGGCCTGCACGCAGTCCTATTCTGCTGAACATTCAAAATGATGATCCCTTTCTAACATTTTCATTGGTCCCGAAAAACTCTCCCAAGTCTATCAAACCCTGTTACACATTTAACTGTTAGTTCCCTCAAGATAACTAAGAAAAAAATTCAAATCCCAATATACAGAGGGTGTTGATCTATATTAGCGCCACAAAGACATTTTTAATTGCAGAAACAACAAGACTGTCTCTTGATGTGGGCAACAGGTTGCAAGGTCGAAAATATGTGAATGTATGTGGATCCTAAGTAGTAAAATCAGAGAAGCATTGTTAAAAGGTCTAACCTGGTTTTTAAAAGCCCCTTGCAGGGTTCATGTCTTTTGCATGTTTGCATAGGCCACATGCAAAAGACATGCAACATTTAACCTGATATAGTCCGCCACCTCAATGTTTCTCCTACCTACATTGGAGGAGGCTAAAAACTGATACCCCTATGATATAGGGGACATGTTAGATTATCTTTTTCACACTTATGATGTTTCATTTGGATTTCTTGAGCCAGCTTGGCAAGGTTTTTCAAGCTCGGACAGCGTCTAGCATTTCCACTTCCAAATTTTGCTCTTTGCCCATGTTACAAAACTGAAGAACACACATGAGAGGGGTCAGCTCATAATAGGTGCACAAAACATCAGAAGGCTGAGAACAGTCCAAAACACTGGTGATTTTTTTCTGCCCAAAAATAGATGAATTTTGTATGATTTTGTGTAGAGTTACACTGGATGATCAATTCCAACCATCCATTTCTTCCTCATCTCAACTTGGTTTTGCAAATATTTATTTCACATTATTCATATAGATGCTTTCTATTTACCTTATAATTTTGACTGTCGATAAAGCATGGTATCTTGGTGCAATCCTCCAAAAACTCCAAAAATTAAAAATTGAACGGTGGTGATTTTTCATTTCTGAATCGAATCCTTTTTTTTTTTAAATCAAAGAATTCAGGACTTTTGGGTACATTTGTGAAGACTTGTCCAACTTTTGTATTGGGACAGTTTTGGTCAAATGTCAATTAAGGGTTAAGTACTAGGTCAAAAAGCTGATAACATTGGAAAACAATTCCAGGAACCAATTCAAAGGATCTCAATTCATCTGTCACAAATTTTTTTCTTTACACCTAGGCACAAGCAATGAGACTATTACAACACATAAGGGCTAGTTTACAACAGGGAACTCCTCAAATCAATTCAAGGCTCCGGTTCTAACAAGCTCATTTGTCATCTAAGCTAGTTTCAGAGTTAATCACAAGCCTATTCCAACACCTGTATATGTGCTTGAGTTTTCTACAATAATAGAAAAATCATTGTCCATATGCAGATTCTGTAACATTATGGTGAGAGTATAGACCAATTATTCATCAGGTCATTGTGAAGTTGCAAGTTGCAAGACCTTTTGTTTGGTGCCATCCCCTCTCCCTGTGTAACGGATTCATCGCTGTCTTTGCTCATTTGTTCAACAATAATTAGGCCAGAAAAGGACACAATTTGTGATTCCTGGCCCTCAACATGTATATCATGACAGGCTTCCATAAGACTTATGGGCTACCAACTAATGCCTTTGTCTATTATTGTCAGCGTGGTGGGAAGTTGGAAGTCATACATACCGACAACCAATAGCATATAACTCCGGGACTATGCTATTGGTTCCAAGGTG
>Ga0116231_10011484_pt1 | contig 13586 bp, 10 predicted proteins | sample S1TSphgellanicum_2_FD_89695 | JGI IMG/M metagenome (GOLD analysis project Ga0116231, IMG submission 89695) | Host-associated microbial communities from peat moss isolated from Minnesota, USA - S1T2_Fd - Sphagnum magellanicum MG | ecosystem: Host-associated > Plants > Peat moss > Unclassified... | reverse complement strand
TTTGGCTTGTGTTGAAGGTTGAGATTAGTTATAGAGTTATAATATCTTGAAGAATTTTGGTTTCTTTTAGAGGATTTTTTTGAAAATTAGGTGTATTTTTGCATGGTGAAATATTTGAGTTTCCATAATTCTTCTTTTGCCTTAAGATACTTTTTAATGTAAATGACAAGGCCACAGTGTGACACACTCCTTGTTTGACTAGTGTACACAAACCAAGATAAAGATTATGTAGTATTAATTATTTACAACCAATTAGATGCAATAACTTGATTAAAATGTAAGGTCAACTTTATACTTTTTTCAATAAAATTAAATTTGTACTTAAAGAATTTGAATTTTTAAAAATGGGACAACACACCTGATTTAGGTTCTAATTCAAATTAAAAAATAAGTTAACTCTTAGTTAAGTTCCAATCACAATTAATGTTCAGTAGGTATATGAAAAATCAAGGTAGAATGTAAGATCACCAACAAAGTTAAGGTATCGAGATTGTGCAATGTTGTGTTTTAGGGTTTAGGGTATTTTGGCAGGTGGAAAGTTTTGTTTTTCATAATCTTCAAAATATAAATTATGTTGAGAGAATATGAATGCCTAGTAGGGAGCTCTTTAGGTTTGTCTAGTGTTTGTTAAAAATGGTGTTTAAGGGGTTTAGGGTTTTCTTAAGACTCAGTGGATAATGACTCTTTATCCAACCATGACTTTTCATCTCCACACTACATGATGGAAATGGGTAGAAAGTGTTTGGGTGTAAAATCTGCTTATTTACACCACTATTGATTTATGTGTGCAAAAATTAAGTTCACTAGGCTTGACCATGGAACATATTTGAGGAGGTTTTCTTAACTTTGTACCATATGGGCTATGGGTATTGCAGGTAAATGGCAAGAATTTTTCATGGTTTTGACATACATGGCATTGGTCAATATAGTGATATCCATTCTTTTAACTCTAGCATCTGTGATTGCATCTTTCCATAATATCATCTCAGCTGCATCAGGGTATTGCGTCTTCCATAGTAACAATTGATTTTGTACTCCCATTCATGGATGGGTGGATTGGGTCAGATTTTTAATGAAGGTTGTCAATAGTGATAAAAATGGGTGCAATAAGGGCTCAGAACATGTCCACACACATTGTTTTGGGCTCCTACTAATGCTTGCCACTTTGAACATAGATTGCTGATTATTTCCAATGTTAGGGGATTATTAGGAACTGGAACAGACCCCTAGCGATTATCAATGTGATTCTGGAGATTGATAAATTGCAATTCTCAAATGATAAATTCAATTCTGCTGTATAACTATGATTCTCAAAAATTGGAAAAATAAATAACTAGCCAGAAAATCGGTCGTTCTTTACCTGTTCTTTCATGAAAACCCCAGGTTCTTTAATTTTTTTGAAATAACTGGGACTCAGAATGCCTGCCTGCAATTGGACAATGGAACTTATTGTTCTATAAGCTAATTTTCAATGAGGGAACTTCAAGCTGCATTCATAACTTTTTTTTATATCATTTGGGCAACTGGTTTTTTTTCCAACGAAGGTTTGGTTATCTACTTGGGTACTTTGTCATTGCAATTATTGTAGATTTGATGATTAGCTTATTTTGTAGTTTAAATTTTCGATAGTTCACCTCTCCATTTTATAGCTATGGTGAGAGAAGATTTTCATGTCTGAGTAAAGACTAAAGACTATGAATTAAGTTTTGTTTCAGTTGAATTTTCTGTTGCATGCTTGAGCATAACAGCAAATTCAACCATAGCAGAAGGAAGGCCTCACAAAAAAAAAAAAAACGAAAAAAAGCCAAGTTCATCGCACCAACCAATGACCATTCTCCTGGGGAAATTGAACCCCAACAACAAGAGCCTTGCCTACTACAATAAGGGAGTCCTATACCCATAATTGACCTGACTTCTAAGGTGTCCCAAGTAGGGGCATCCTTGGTAAATTTTAGGTTTGGGACATTTCCTTTTTGTTTGGGTACCATCTAGACTCATCAATGTTGAGATTGAGGGGAGGACTGCAAGGCATAGTAAATTGAAGGCAAAGTTGCCACACATGCACCAAGAAACATCAGGAAGGTTTTTTTCCATTTTTCTTCCAAGTAATAGGGCCATAGACGACAATGGGGAGAACAAGAAGTACATAGGAGGACACTGATAGAAATGATAAGTGTTGTGTGGTTCTTAGGTTTTATGAAGAACCTCCAATTTTGGTTCTGGAAAATTTTATTTTATGGGGGACCAATTTTGGTTTTAGTTAGGTCCCTTTTGTATATAAAGTTGAGACTTGATTATGGATCCAATTTTGTAATGTGAGGGTTGATTTCGATTCTTAAAAAACGTTCAAATCAAGCCAGTCTCCTTTCCAAGGTAGGTTGCAGGTAATCTCTCAGATTCCACAGTGTGAAACATAATCAGAAACAATGTAAAAAACTGAAATTTTAATTATCAAAAATTTCATATTGCTGCAAAATTTTAACAATGCCAACTTAAGGAGAACTAATTTATATTTAAATATTAAAAGTATATTAATAGTTTCTAATGGATCAATATCAATTTTTAGTTTCATGTTTTTATGTCTCATGCACTTGTATGTCAATTTTGAAATATGTGTCTCATTACCCTCAAATTCAACTCTCAAAATGTCCCCAACCAATCCCCAAATCTGCCCTCCAAATCACCCTTTTAGAAACCCCCAAATGCACCCCCCTTCTTGGCTCAAAGCAGCCCCTAAATCTGTCCTTCAAATCAACCCCTCAAAGTCCCCAATTGCTCCCCCCTTTTTGCTGCAAAATAACCCCCAAATCTGCCCTAATTGGGCCCTGAAAAAAAAAAAGCCCAGAACACCTTCCAATTCATACCCAAAATCTGCCCTATTTGTGCTTTCAAATCTCCTACTTCAAAACCCCACAAATTTGACCAAATTTTGGCCCAAATCATCCAAAAATTATGCCCTAACTTTGCTGAATTCAAATGAACAACTCAAATGCAAAGTGAGGTACCCAGGGAGAAACAAAATTTGTAGCTTACATCACATCCAATTCCTAGGGTTTGGGCCATAAAATCAGAACCTTGTTCCAAACATCATTTCAAAGACCTATGAAAATCAAAACAATAAATTGATTATATCGGCTTTAATAAATACAACCATCAAACTTGAAAAAAGAAGAGAGTCAAAAAATGCAAAAAAAAAAAAAAAAACAAGAAACAAAATTCACCTAAACCCTATTAATGTTGCTTTCATCCAACTCCAAAAGTCCAAGTGATGCAATTACATCATCATTTTCATTCATTAAAGTTTCTTCCATACTATGAATTTCTTGATGGATGGAACATCACCAACATGAACGTCATTGGGCCAATTTTTGTAAATGTTTATAAACATTTCAAGATTGTCCATGCCAAACCAAGAATGGAATAAGTTTGTGCAAATGGTTGCAAAGTTTTCTTTGATAGAAAATTAAAATGAGGATATTGTTTTAAAATTAACTTCCTAAAAAATTGAACCTCAACAAAAAAAAACAATCCAACACTAAAAATCCTTGGTTATGAACAATGTTAAGTCCTTTTCAAACTACTTTTGGTGAAGATCATTTTAAAAATAAGGCACAACATTACTAAAAATAGAAGAAATAGTTGTTGGGGTGCGGCCAAACCTTTTTTTAAAAAGTTGCTTCAATTTTGTGGGACGATCGTTATCTTGTTCTTGCCATTCATTTCATAATTGTTGATAAATGTATTCTTGAGGTGTTTCCAAAGTGCAAAAATCCCATTTGTTGTCTTGTAATGTAAGATTTATTTTTTAATTCTTACAATAGGGTAGTGGTATAATAAAACAAACACATTTGAATTGATCATGTTGGTTTGTTTCATTATCACTTGAGCTTACCTTGAGAAAAAACATGCTAATAATTACAAAGAATGCTTAAGCCAAGAAAAAGTTGCCTTTTGACTTTCAATAATCCCATTATTTTGCCAATAGAAATCAATTTTTTTACCATTCATGGTTTTAAGCTTTTTTACCAATATTGTGTTAATACCCACACTAAAACCTAATGCAAATTTTGCACAATCAAACTCTAATGAAAGCTTAATTGGAAAGATCATTTCCTTAAGAAGAATTTGGGAATCCACCATAGTATTAAACCTTAAACTCCCCAAAACATCAAAGACAATGAAGAATAATTAATTGCTAGATGTAGCAAGTAGTTACATGAAAAAATCGCAAACATCACAATTAAAAACCAAAACCAAAAGATGACTAACACTATAGCGCAATGGTGGCAACTATTGGTTACAAGAAGAAGAAGAAGACCACAATGATGATTAAGACCATGAGATCACCAAGATAAGGATGGTGTTGGTAGTAGTTGATAGCTATACTAATGAAAAGACCATGATGATGAGCAAGACCACAAGATCATCAAGATTGTAAAAGTGATGGTGGTAGTTGCTAGTTGTAACAATGGGAAGACCATGATGATAAATAAGACCACAAAATCATGAAGATTAGAAAGGTGATGGTGGTAGTTACTAACTATAACAATGAAATGAAAAGATCATGAAGATGAACAAGACCACAAGATCATGAAGATCAAGCGGGTGATGGCAAGCAATTGTGACTTGTAGCAACAAGAAGACCACAATGACAACCAAAACCACAAAATCATGAAGATCACAAGGGCAATGGTAAATTGTTATTGGTTGTAGTGACAAAAAGACCATGATGATGACCAAGACCACAAGATTATGAAAATGAGGTGATGGTGAGTTCTTATTGACTATAACAACAATAAAAGAATAACAATGAACACAAATAAAAGATCATCAAGATCAAGAGGGTAATGGCACACAATTGTTAGTTGTGGCAACAAAAAAACCACCACCATGATCAAGACCACAAGATCATGAAAATCATGATGGCAATGGTGGTTTGATGGTGGCTACAAAAACAAAAAAACCATAATGACAACTAGGACCACAAGACCATCAAGATTAAGAGCGTACAATGGGAAGAAGTCATTAGAAAGGGGATGTCCTCTTTCACATCATATTCAACAATGAGGTGGATTTCCTTTCCATGCCCCAAAAAGTTTTTCACAACCTATAAAAATTTGAAATAAGGATCGAACATCAAAGTCAACATATTATGAACTTGAAGGGAAAAAAGGTTTGATTACCTTCACAATCTCCTACCACATGTTAAATTTGTTCATGAACAATTGGAGGTCAACATCAAATTGGTCAAATATTTCAATCCCATCAAGGGGATTTGTTTCAAATTGCATAACCACAATTAGGTTGATTGCAATAGCCAAGGAACATTAGAAGAAATCTTGTCCTTTGCAACCAAGAAATCAATGACTAAATGTCCTAAACAACTAGTAATTAATTATAATAATTGGATATTATTTCAAATCCTATGTGCAAAAAGTTGTAATATAAATTCATAAATGAAGGTTTAAGATATGAAAAACATATTTTATTTATTCTTGTACTACCCACACAGGTTTTTCCATTTATGAATCATGTGTTTGAATTTTTTTTTCCAATGAATGGTCATTGAAATATTATTCAATAACAAAATTCAAATATTTTTCTTTTGAAATAAATTCACATTTTTACATATATATAATAATTTGTGTCCATTATTGAAGGAAATTTATGAATAAGTTTTTTTTTTTTCATTTGGACAATTTATCAATAAAATATGAATCATCAAATTTGAGGTTGTGTGTAATGTTTAAATGAAGTATGGTCTAAATAATTAAACATTAGATTGTTTACACAACAAGTGGGGTGGCTTGGTGGTAAAGGATTTCAATTCCATCCTTGGGGTCCAAGGATCAAACTTCACAAATGACATTATTGTGGTCAATGATGGAATATTGATCGAATATTCCATACCTAATTAAACTACTTAGGTAGATTAGGTGGTTTATTTAGCCATTTAAACTAGTTTTAAACTTAATATAAGTGGTGACATGTGTCAACAATTGATAGGATGAAAATAATGAAATTAAAAAATTATTATTTACATTATAATAATATCAATTATTATAGTTTGTAGTAATTAAAAAAATTAGATAATGATTAAACTATGATTAATGATTTCAGATATGTCCTTTATGATTGGAATACTAATCATAAACTTAGTCATACATTTGAAGATTTCTTTTAGTGGAATTTGATAATAACCAATGGCCTTTGGATTGGTTCATCACATATGCCATCACCATGACACTAAAACAATGAATGATAACTTTCACAATGGCCCACAATTGGGCCTTAAGATTTGATTACTATAATGTTGATGTCTTCTACCTCTCATAACATAATAATATGGTTTGATTGAATTCCAAAGTCTTTTGAAACATTATAATTTTACTTAGAAACATTTATTTAATTGGATTTTTTAGCTTCCAACGTCACATCCCACTTTCAATGCATGCATTTTCCCACTCTTGCTTCCCTTTATATAATTATTTTTGTCCATGTGATTGTTTTATGTGAACTAATTTGAACATCTTTCACATTCACCAAAATTACACTGACATAAACCTTATCATCATTCATTGAATATTAACACACTTTAAACATCACATGCCCAAAGCAAATATGTTCACAAATTCACAAAAGCTTGACTAATTCAAAATCAATTATTGATTATAATGTTGTAACCATGGTTCCTAAGTTGTTACTATCATGTTTCATGAAAGCAATCACATGATGAATTAATCCAAATTTTTCTAATGAAGATTGAAGTTACAAACCATGGCATTGCCACTTGTTTCAAGCATTTCAAATAACCCAACATTGACATGCCTTAGTGTTCAAACCTCATCTAAACAATTAATGACAAAAACAAATGTATCAATGCCACTTCAAAACATCTAGAGATCAAAACTAGTATAAAAATACTTGTAGATTTTAGATGTGGTAACACATGCAATTCTAGAGCCTTTATGACCGTTGTAGGCATCTCTTGTTCCATAAGTCCATAAAAAAGGAACAAAAAGGAAACACAACACAAGGGCATCAATGCAATATTAACCTATGTAGCCAAATGTTTTCACACATTGAAAGATATTTGTAACCTTTGCAAATATAAAGTGTAAGGTCTTCAAAAAAACCCTTTCATCACCATTTTGTATAGGTTTGTTGTACCCTTTCATTTATTACAAACTTTCATTTATTAATTAAATGAAGTTGAACATTATCAACAAGTTTTCATAAGATTAATCCCATTGGTTTTATTGTATTTAATGAAACATTTTTTAGCAATCGAGCTTTGGTTTAAATTGTTACCAAAAGCTTGTTGAAACCTACAAATGATACATTGGAACATTTGAGGATTCATAAAATCAACATGTAGGTTATCATGTACAAAAAAACCTCCAACAAATAAAGGTCATGTGTGTATTTTCCATAGTCAGGTTTGAAGTTCCATAGATTAAAAATGCGTTTCATTAATCTATGATAAGTCACTATCACATTGCCAATGGACATTTTCCACATTCATCAAGGTGCAAAAAGGGACTATGTTGACATGAAGGGCAACTTCATCGCTTCCACCAACACTTTCAAGAACACAAATTTCATTTCTACCCATCCAAATAACCCTTATGCACAAGAACAACACATTGCCACACCATGCATACATTTGAACACCAAACCCCAGTATGTCACACCTCATGAACATGACAAAAACAAGTTGAAAGTCACAAAAGAATTGAAAGCTCTAAAAGAAATAACAAACATAACATCAAAATTCTCAAACAAGCTTGAGTTCAAATCTCTTCAACAAACTTGAACCTACAAACTACACAATCTAATACCAAATTGTGATGAAACTCAAGAAAAAACAACAACAAAATGGGCACTATGAAAAATAACTAATCGAACATGATTATGATCATGGACACTTTAAATGAGTTAAAAAGGCCCTTAATGCACACGAGTCCCTTGTCCATAAGCAATCAAAACACCAAAATCCTAAAACTTCACATTCGATGAACACATATAAACAGAAAACTGACAATTGACATATTTATTTATTGAGGATCTAGAACCTTTCTAACAATAGAGTTGAAAGTTTTAGAGCTTCACACTTGATGAACACTTTTAAAAAAATTGATTTTTAAATTTTTGCAAAGGAGTTGGAAATGTTCAAGCAATAGAGCTGGAATTCTAGAGCTTCTCAAATGATGAACACATATAGAAAATTAACATGAGAACTTTCAGACAACAACAATAGAGTCAAAAGCCAAAAACAAATGAGTAATGCACCAAACTCAAACAAAAACAAAAAATGTGAAGGAGTTGAAAATGAAAAGCTTGACAATGATGGACTATGAAATTACAAAGCTCATTCCCCCATTTTTCACGATGAAAAACTATATCTAGCATCCCCTGAATACCTAAACCCTAACTCTCGGATATGGGTAGTGATATAACACGAAATATATTTGCAAGCCCCGAAGCCTTTTGTGACTGAATATGAATATCAAGCTTCTCAAAACCTTGCCAATATGGATATAGAAATGCATAAAGGTTCAATGCCCCTTTGCCAATTATTTGTACAGACCAATATCAAAAACTGAACAACTTCTGAATACGCCTTCATGCATATCCAACCATTTATGCATGTTCATATTCAGACTTTTTCACAATACCAATCAATATTGGTACCAATCCTCTTTGGAACCTATATTAACCCAAGTCAAAATGGTGACCAACAATTTTGGAAATAGAAATATCAGGCAGCCAATGAGAAGGCTCAGCATGCAGTTAGGGAACCTAGCTTTTTTTTGTTTTTGGATCATGGGATGGGAAGAAATTTTTTATTTTTCTGCTGTCCCCACTGTGTTCCCATCAAGTTCCCAAGGGCTCCCCAAGTTCACAAGGGTTCCCCCTATGTTCCCAATAGTACCTCAGTTTAATATCTGCTTTCGGCACCGTTTAAGTTTCGTGGAAATATTAGAGTTATCCATAAAGTAAGGAAAACACAGCACCAGAACTGTGAGTTTCATCCTAAATAAAGTGAACTTAAAAAAAATCCTGCAAAAAAGTACATTCGCATTCAATGGGGCTGAAAACCTTTAATTCTTGTGGTAATATGAGTCTCATCCTGTCTTTCCTTTTTCCCCAGCTCCTCCACTCCTGCTACATATATTTTCTCTGCTCCTACCTCGAGGACGAAGACAATTACTCTTGAACCTTGTGCGTAAATGCTGAGTTTCAACATTTCGTACGGAGATTTAATAAATTTTCATTACTTTGCGAATACCACTGAAAGAGGGATTTGGGGGTGAAAGGAGGCTCAAAGACAGGGTGAAAACTTTAGGGATAACTCAAATGTGAAAGAAGGGAAGCTGAATGTGCTTCCATTTTGGGAAGTGGGGAGGGTGCCAAAGAGATGCTTCTATCTAAGGCCCACTTTAGTCCAAGGTCCAGGGTCCAATTTCCTAGGAACCAAATTTGACTGATTTTAAGCATATTGAATCCTGAAATTGGACTACACCTTGGTCCTTAGCTTGATTCTTGGTTCTCCAAATCAGGAGCTCTCCTTTTTGCACTTTTTTTTGGTCTGAACCAATTGATTTTCCCTCCAAAACAGGTGCCATGTAGATTTAGCCTCAATTTGCCACTTTTTGGTCTTGGACCCTTCTCTAAAGACCTTGGGACCAATTTAAAGCTTCGACCAATAAGATTGCTTGAATTCATTGGTCCCTGGACCTTGGACCCTCGTCTAAAGTTGCCCTAAGACTAGATAGTCCCAGAAAAATGGGTGACCTGCCAAGCAATGTGGCACCTCATAAAAAATCTAAAACTTTGTGAACATTAAATAGAAGTTGCAAATAGGTACTGTACCCACATGCTTAGGCTAGGGGTAGTCCCAAAGCCGAAAATCGTGACAAACAGTTTTAGGACACCATGCAGTGATTGAGCCAGTTCAACATGCACCCTGGGAGGACCCATCTTTTTCCCTTTGGGGGTTTTGGAGGGGGGGAGGCGGTTCCCTTTTTTTTCAAGATATTGGTGTTCCTACCATGTTCTCAATGGTTCCCAACATGTTGCCAAAATTCTCAATGTTTTCTCATAGGTTTTCAATGAAGTTCTTAACCTGTTGCCTAAGCTCCTAATGTGTGTTCCATGGTATGTTCTCAAAAGCCCCACACTGCATCTCATGTCCTTTCCCCCAAGTTTGAACTTTCATATAAGTATATAAACTACTCAAGAGGGAGGCTAAAAGGAAAGCATCTCTATGCTTCTGTTTTGGGGAGTGCCCAATGCTTCAAAAGAATTGTTGTGATAGGTCAATCAAAGAAGTGCTCAAACAAAGCCCAAGAGACATGGGGAGGCTGGATGATCAGACGGGGAAAGTTGAATGAAATTGTCAACTGAAGTGAAAGGAAAGTCTCAAAACCAAAATGCAGCTCTACTTCCAATATTGTTGGGTACAAGTGCAGTCTCTATATGGAAGTGCAAGGAAAGTGTCAAAAACCAAAGTGTAGGTGCAGTTTGGTATGTCCATATTGTCCAGTCCCAATATGCAAATGCAAGGAAATCCATGTTTGAAGTTCAAGGAAAGTCCCAAGCTAGTGAACCCCGCACCTACCAGTGCACCATGAAGGATGAATGATAAGTGACCAGGAAAGAGCTTTCTGTTGGGTTCCAGTTCCCTAGCTAACCATGGTCATTAGCTTAGTTGCTTTTTTTTCCCCTACCTGCCTACTAACAACCCACAAGCACATTGTCAGTAGGTAGGTAGTAAAAACAACCCTCACCTATGTATAAATCATCTATTTACTTAGTATTACCTATTTTCCTGCCTATCTACTACATATATATGAGACCTATTTTTTACAGAATTTGTTACCATGGTGAAACCAAAAATATTAACCCAGTTTGGGTTCATTCACAACTGAGTAATAACGGGCATCCAGGGGATGGTGCACTGGTGGGTGCTGGTTCACTCTGGCCATGGAACTGGGAATCTGGCTCACATCAAATCCTTGGACAAGAGGCTCCAAGCTTCTACATGTGTTGGAAAAAAAAAGCCGCCAGGCAAAAGGAAAAATACCATAGTACCTGAACAATTTCAGCAACAAACTGCTGAACAATTAATTAAATCTTAAATGTTAACTTTGGCACTTGATTTTTTAATTCTGAAACTTTCCACAGGTAATGGCTATATAAAATAATAAACAATATCTCTTCAAGGTTGTGGAATAATCTAATGTCTCCAGACTGTCTCAATGGTACAAGGTCTGCTATTCAAACCTGACACTTGAACTTTTGATTTTATTAAAATTTTGGCGCAAACATTAAATAAAATTTCAAAATTTTGGCAAAACAAAAATTTAATTTAATTTATGCTGAATCCATTCAGGCACTACAGTAGTCAAGTCCCAACATTCCTGAGTGAATTAGGGGATTGAAAAATGAAAAATAATGTTATTTATGCCAAATCTGTTCAGACCCGTCAAGTGAAAGTCCTACCTGTAAGTGCAAGGAAATGACCATTGGTATCACCTTGCTACTTGTTTGGGAGTTTCTATTTTGTGGGAAATTTAGGGGAAATGCTAAAAATAAAGGGGAATAGTCTGTCAGTACTACCTATTTTCCTACTTGTCTACCAATATATGAGCCCTATTTCCTACAGAATTGGTGATGAAGGTGAAACCAAACATTAAACTCAGTTGAGGTTCATCCACAACCAACTTATAAAGGACATCCAGTGGATGGTGCACTGGTGGGTGCCGGTTCACTGTGGCCAGCTGATTGTGCTTCTATTTTGGAGAGTGGGGAGGGTGCCAAACAGATGCTTTTATCTAAGACTACTTACTTAGTGTCCCAGAAAATTTGGTAAACCTGCCAAGCAATGTGGCACCTTCAAAAAAAATGTAAAACTGTGTGAACGTTAGAGTTATGAGTAAAGTCATGCCTTGTTGGGCCTGAGTTGTACCCCTCATTTGATGCTTCATCCCCTCCTGGCTGTTGTTCACAAAGTCATGAAATTTTATTAAATCTGGGTATGAAATATTGAGACTTGAGATTACAGGCACCAGGCTCGAGAACATTTACATCTACAGTAAACGTAGGCTAGGAGGGGTATTAGCCAACGCCGAAATTGGTGACAAACAGTTTTAGAACACCATGCAGTGAATGACACATTTCAACATGCACCCCGGAGGCCCCATCTTTTTCCCTTTGGGGGTTTTGGATGTGGGAAGGCGGTTCCCTTTTCTTTCAAGTTATTGGTGTTTCCACCATGTTCTCAATGGTTCTCAAAATGTTCCCAAAATTCTCAATGTTTTTCTCACAGGTTTTCAATGAAGGTCTTAACCTGTTCCCCTAAGCTCCTAATGTGTTCCACAAGATGTTCTCAAATAGCACCACACTGTATCTCATGTCTTTTCCCCAAGTTTGAACTTTCATATAAGTTAAAAGCATCTCTCTATGCTTCTGTTTTCGGAAGTGCCCAATGCTTCAAAAGAATTGTTGTGATGTGGGCCAATCAAAGGAGTGCTCAAGCAAAGCCCAAGAGAGGGGAAGGGAGTTTGGGGTGATCAGATGGGGAAAGTTGAATGAAATTTCCAACTGAAGGGAAAGGAAAGTCTCAAAACCAAAATGCATGCAGGCCTAGTTAGGATATTGTTGGGTACAAGTGCGGTCTCTATATGGAAGTGCAAGGAAAGTCTCCAAACCAAAATGTAGCCCTAGTTCGGATAACATAGTACCTTGGCAATTTCAACACATGTCCATCAAATAACTAATTAATTTTGAAATATTCATTTCAACAAATGAAATATTCCTAAATATCCACTATTTTCCTTCACAATATTTTTTGATTTGGAAGATATAATTTTTGAAAATTTTAAAGTTTCTGAGAACAATATAATTAGTGATGAATTGGCGAAGGTAGTAAGATATTGTTGTGTACACGGGCAGTCTCTATATGGGAAGTGCAAGGAAAGTGTCAAAAGCCAAATTGTAGGTGCAGTTCCATATTGAAGTGGCCCGCCCCACCCCGAGATCCAACTACGAGCTTTTTAACTGCAACAACTTAAATATACGCTACTAGTGGTAACCTGTGCCTGCAAGGCACAGAACGGCAATTGGAACTCAAAATCCAGTTCTTATTTTGCTCCGAGAAGCATCCTTGCTGGATCTGACTAATGGTCATTATCTGATGTAATTGGTACTTGGGGAAAGATTCTGCCACATAATTGGGTACCTTATGATGTTTTCAGTGCCAGAAAAGAGCAGGTGCCGGGTGGAATCTCTCCTGAGTGACATACGCTGACCCTATGAAACTGAGGCGGGGCACTTGGTTTGAACCATTACTTTCAATGACAGTTAGTAAAAACAGTCACGGAGTCCGCGTCGGTCACTAATCACGTCTCCTTAATCTGTCCGTCTATCGAGGTCCTGAAACCCAAATCCTGACTTCCACAGACGGACAGACGGGATCTGAGTTTCCGGGCCTCGACAGACGGACAGTGAATATAGCAAGTGCACATCACCAGCAATCAAGCAGCAACACGGCGGCAGCAACAGAAGAGTTGCTGCATTTG
>Ga0116231_10011482_pt1 | contig 13588 bp, 10 predicted proteins | sample S1TSphgellanicum_2_FD_89695 | JGI IMG/M metagenome (GOLD analysis project Ga0116231, IMG submission 89695) | Host-associated microbial communities from peat moss isolated from Minnesota, USA - S1T2_Fd - Sphagnum magellanicum MG | ecosystem: Host-associated > Plants > Peat moss > Unclassified... | reverse complement strand
TCCCCCCCCCCCCCCCCCCCCCCCCCGGCCCACCCACCTAACATGTCTTCCCAACAAGTTCCGTGTTCGAAAAAAATGCACTTCTCGTCTCGTTTCCTGTGTCCCCCACCCTCTCCCCCCATTTTGTGAAGTTCTAAATTTGCTTTTGCATGTCATCTGGTGGAAGTTTACAAAGCGGAATTGGAATTTGGAATCCAGTAAGCAAGAAAGAGTGAGTCTCTTGGCGGAGGGGGTTTGGAAATAATAGAAAACAAGTGAAGAAGAATGGGTCCTCAGCCATCGTGGCGTTGTGCCTGTTGGAACTTGACTCTCTTTTATAGCATTTCTTTAGGGTTCAGGGTTTAGGGTTTCAGTTAGACAGTTTAGACTGAGGCACTGCTCAGTTTTGACATTATAGCAAATAACAAGTTCTCAGGAGGGTTGGAGATAAAGAAGAAAGGAAGCAAGAAGAATAGGTCACCCATGGTGGTATTGATGACTCTTTTTTTGTAACATTTCTTTAGGATTTAGGGTTCAGTTTACACAGTTCAGACTGAGGCTGTGCTCAGTTTTGACATTATAGCAAATCACAAGTTTTCAGGAGGGTTTGGAGGTGAAGAAGAAAGGAGAGAAGAAGAAGCAGCCATGGTTATGTGCTGTTGATGACTCTCTTTTTTGTAGCATTTCTAGAAGGCCAGAATGAGGCCATGCTCAATTTTTGACATTATAGCAAATCACAAGTTTTCAGGAGAGAGAATTTGGTGTGTAAAAAAAATTTGTACTAAACACTAGGTACCTGCAGGGTGTTGCATCATCGACAATTTCTTTTTTCTTAGTATTTTTTTTTTCCCTAGTGGTTTTTGCTATAATTTCTTTCTTGCCAAGATGATGCAACAACATCTCCACCCCCTGCTGCTGTTGTTGGCGAATTTTTTATTCCTATCATTTTTGTAAAAAAATTCACATCCAGTTGTGTGTTATAATATTGAAACCTGCTTTGTCAAGCTTTTTCTTCCAACTTCAATGGCCAGGCTCGAGTAGATCATACTGAGCCCAGATGTTATCCACCGGACATGGTTGATGAATGTCAATTCGTTGCCATGGTTTTCCCCCTCCACTCCAGTGTAACAAACTAGCAGGTTCATTCCGTGATGGCCTGAAAACCATACAAGAAAACCCACAGTGACAGCAATTAACAAGGACTCATAAAAGATTCCTAAAAGAAAGATTGATACTGCTGATAGAATGTGACAGTCAACTGCTCTTCAAATTCTGATTTTCAAAGAATGTGTGCAAAGAATCATAGCATTCAGGGGCCTCAAAGCTCTGTTCATCCTGATGGATCTTTTACCCTGTAACACTGTTGGTGCTTTAGAAAGATAAGATTGGAAGTTGAGGAGGGTGGTTGAGGGGGAAGTGATTTTTGATGCATAATACATCAGGGATATGAATGAATGAATGACAGCTACTCCAACATAACCAAACTGGAGAAAGTTTACACCTTCATGCTGAGGAATACTGACCTGCAATCACCTTTCAGAGGATCACCTCCAAGCCCATGTTGGTTCCATCGATGGTCAATTGGCTGCCCAAGCATAAAACCCAACATATTCACTAACTGCTTTCTAACTTGAACACTGAGCATAGTGTGTGTTCTCTACAGCTGAAGATAGTGTGACTTATTCCATTTGTTCTCAAACAACTTCAGTCCAGCTGGTTTTTCATTTCCAAAGCCCAATTGCATAACTCCTTGAGGGAAAGAGAAGGAATTCATGTGAGAGAGGGAGGGTAAAGACAGAGGGCAGACCTGTATGTCCCCAGCAAATGTGAGCAGGAGTGGTGGCAATGAACCAAGATCGTAAATTTGCTGCTCTTTCTGAACCTGCAGGAAAGTGTGATTGCTCAACTGAAGATCTCTGAGTTTGTTTCAGCACAACAAGAAACCTCTTGCATGCATGAAGCTCTTATAGCCTAGTGACTAGGACTCATGAACCCCCCTTGCAAGTGATCCATAGTTTCAATCCAAATCCTAGGTCATGGAAGATTGTCAATGATTATGGTGAAGCCAGCAATATTGAGAGCATTCACTGGGCAACACGGTCATCCAAACTTGTGGGAACCTATAGGGCCTTCCAATAATCAATGCTCCTGGAACAGAACAATAGTCCTTTACTCCAGACTTGCAAAAGTGGTTGAGTGTTCTGGAAGGACATTTTGTCTGGTTTTATTTTTCAATCTTCTGCATTTTCTGCTGAAATCTTCATGCAGTCCAAAGTTACAACTATAGTGGCACTATGTGTCTGACAAACACAGAAACACCCAAGTTTCATACCTCCATCCAGTACTCCACTCTGGCAGTGCATTTGTTTTCACGCCACTTTTCAAGATTAATCACCATCACCTGAATGCAAAGAGGAAGCAGGAAGTAGAATTCATCAGCCTTGTTCTTAAACGTGACAGCCAAAAGCCTGATAATCAATGGAGGTCACCAGATGCTATTGAAAAATATTCAATATCAACAATGATTGATTGGTTGCTTGAGAGAGAGACTGTTTTTTTTACAGGAGTTCAGCAAAACTTGATCAGTGCTTTTTGTGTGATGCAATCCCTTCTGGAGCAATCCCACCCACAAATAGTAGTAGCAATTTGTTCAAGGAACTTACTCCAGAATTGAAGTAGCAAGGTTGCTTATTTGCAAAGGTTGATGAAAGTGTGAAGTTTGTCCAAAAGCTCTCTGAAAAATACTGTACTGCATGCAAGCAAAGTATCAGGCTCCAAAACAGGTACATGTTACAAAGATGGAAAAAACACTGCTTGCAGCAATCAAGAAAAAATACTCATCATGGAGGACAGGTGTGAGCTACAAGGTTCATACAGAAGTAAAATTGGTATGGCAATACTCAGGAGTTGCCACTGTGGAATCAGCCATGTCTGTCCTCCAAAGTTCTTCAATTCTGTATCAGGTAATCATTGTCTTCCCATATTTTAGAAACTTTGCCATCTTCTTGCCATGATCAATGTCGTGACAAAGAGAAACTGAGACTGCTGTTTGAGAAGAATTGAAGCTGAAGCAAAATGTTTCAGTGGATATCAGCAGCCTGCAGATTGAAAAAAATTGCAGGCATATTCTGTGCTGCTTTCTTGTCACCAAAGTTTGGCTTCAACATTGTACACCACAGATCCTAAAGTTCTGGGATTTCTAACTTGAAGCCCATGCCTCATGATGAACATTGAATTTTGCTTAGGAAATTCAGAGGGGGAAGCACATGATTCTACCTGTCCAGAACAAGAACATCAGAGTCAAGGTAGATGATTCTTTTGACACATGGGTCAAGCATATGAGCCAAGTAGAACCTTGCATAATTAAGAGGCTCCTGCATCAGCAAGCACCAAAGACAAGTAACTCTATTAACCAGTAAGACAACTAAATGTTTGTTGCAAAAAAATTGTCAATCAAACTGGTTGGTCCAAAAATGAAACATTGCGTCATGCATAATAAGATGACAAATCTCTCAAGTTTCTGACCACCTGACAGAAAATATAACATGATGAATCATGGTGGATTGTTGTTACCTCTAAGGCATGTCTCACGGCATGTGTTATAAGGGATTTCACCGACTCCTCATTGAAAGAGTATGTTTGAAAGTGCAGGAAGGGCAGTGCTTCAGCAACCATGTTTTCAAGCTCCTCCTGCACCACCACCCATGAAGGAATCATTCTTTAGATTAAAACCCTATCACTAACCAACCATGTGCAACATCTTCTGAGCTAACAGCTCATGATGACCAAAGGTTACTTTTATATTACACAACAGTAGTTGCAAACTGCATGCCGTAAGAACGATCTTAGTAAGAACGATGTGTTCTTACTAAACCCAAGACCAATCTGGAACACATCAAGCCTCACATTTGTAGCCTCATGCAGTGCCTGGGATTCAAATCCATGTGCTCAACTTAAAGCAGTGTTCATGCCAACTGCTCTGAGCTTCCCTGACACTGAAACTGAAACCTTGCTACAAAGAGAAAATCATGGAACCCACAAGTGAGCATTACCTTTCCCTTTGTTGCAATGAAATGGAAACGAATATTGCTTGGGCAGTCTGCATGCAGCAAAATAGAGTAGATCGCCTGTAACAAAAGTTCACACAAAATTAGACCCACACACACACACACACAGAGGAATCTGTCAATAAAATGAGCATGTGAAGTGCATTCCTGCAAGTGATAGCTGCAATGGAGGAAAGGAAATACTCTAAGTTGCACTAAACAGAAATCAGAGAGGAGAGGTAGGATTGGTTGGAACAGTCAAAAATAATACCGCCATTGAACCTCGCAGGTAATTCACATCAAGTGTCATGGCAATATGCACAAAGTGATCACTGCAGAGATTCCCCAAATCACTGCCACAATCCACTTTCTTGTGGGAACAGTCATCACAATGAGTTTTATCTGGAACTGATGTCAACTTTCTGAACTTTGGAAGTTTCAGCTTTGTGGATTGCTCATGCCTTGAAGTTACATGTGCTCCAGCTTCTCTGGAAAACAATCCCTCCACCTGCAACTCTTGCTCCTCCTCTGCTTTTCTGTGCCCAAAGAAGAAGATTCCAAAAACTAAAATATTAGGAGGCATGCATGCATTTGGTACAGAAAGGTCTTCATGGTTACATATGCATATGAGGAGTTCCTCATGAACTCTCCTTCAGAAATAACATGTTTTGCATCCAGAACTCTTAGAAACATGGAGGCACCCATCTCCCAAGTACCATCACTTCATGTTAGAGATCATAGAGGTTCAAGCAAAGAAGCCTCTGCAATTTCCCACATATGCAATATGCAAAGAAGTGGTCAAACTTGAAGATGTTGTAGTACAGGGAGAGAGTGGAGGGAAATTACACTTGAGCTTGGAGGAAAACTCCATGAGTTTGGGAGTCAGAAAGCATCATAATCGGTTGTGGACAAAATGTCATATCTTTTCCAGAAGGCTGCTGGTCGACCATCTCTGTCATCATCATACTTGCTTCAACCTTCTTGCTCCCACTTGACTGAAAAATATCAGCATCAGCTGCTTGAGCCACAGCAGGACATGCTATTCTGTCAAGCTGCATGGGTGTCTGATTGGCAGCCATCGTGTCTTCTTGAAAGGTGTCACTAGGTCTAACCAATGCAACCTGAGTTCCACTACGTGCAGTAAATGAACACCATCTGCATTTGAGAATGCTTCCAATGTTTCCAGAAATAAAGCCCCATGAAGAGGAGATTGAAGAGGAGATTGTTGGCCCAAACGCAAAACTTATGTACACTGTCTGCTCAAAGAGATGATGGTGGAGTTTACTGTTCAATGTTTTGCTGCTGCTGCTGCTGACCTCAAATGAATACTCCTGAGCTGCTATTGATGCCTGCAGCAGCATATCATTCACAGCTAAGCAGTTGCAGATAGTACAGGTATAGCAACTACATAGATCCAGGAAACCTCTTCACAAATACAAACTGTTTTTAGCCAGTATAAGAAGTTCCACAAAAGTGTTAGGTTGTGCTTCCATCATAAAGAAAGGCAAAAATGACACTCTACCGCCACTTTCTGACACCCACTACAACAATAAAATGAATCCACCCAAATGTAGAACCGTGTTGGAGAACCCATAAAAGAGCTTGAAAGCAACCCAAATCTTCAGGAGGGGAAAAAGAAAACATAAGTCCACTGAATGAAATTGGATTTGCAAAACTATGATACAGTCTACAACACATTAGAGACTGAAGCAAAAGTTTTTGTGTGAACTAACTAATTTACCTGCACACCTCTCTCATTCCCTAACTCCAGAAAATTCCCTAGAAAGAAGGTTTCTCTCTGATTCATGCATCCACCCATCAATGAATACACACAGTGGAGGGTGGGTGGATGAGTGCAGCCCAAGAAAATCCATTCACACCCATTGTGTCTAGACTGCTGTGCTGCTGCTGTAAGGGTTGCACAAAACACAAATTTGCAAAGAATTTCTAGAGTTTTCAATCCACGGCTCAAGTGCCACATTACTGCAAAATTTTACCCTATGTGGTGTCACCATCCAGGCAACCGGAGAAGAAGGGAAAATGCTCAAAATCTGAAACAAAAAAAGCCACTGCCCATGTCCTGAAGACAATGCTGTACATCACAAGGTCTGTGTGCTGGCTGGCCTGTTGGTTAAGCGTGCTAGAGCAAATGTATAGAAAATTGAGGGCGCAGAAATGCATACAAAACTCTTTAGCGACTGGGCTCACTCACCAAAAGAATGGTGAAGATGAGGGCAATGGGAAGAATGGTAAGCCAGAAGTGAAGAGAATGATGAGAATGCGGAGGACATTGATGCTGCTGCAGCACCACCTCGGGTAGTGAAGGCAATGATGATAAATTTTCTTCTGCTTCTTCTTCTTCTTCTTCTTGTGTCACCACCACAGGCTTGGCAGCAGGCGTATGGAGGCCGCCCAGGGAGCAACGATGGAAGCCCGGCATGATGCAGGGCCATATTGTAACCATGATGGACCCATTGCGCGCATTAGGCCATGGCAGCAGCAGCATGCGCCACACCATCCGTGTAGGAGGCATTTCTCGGTTACTGGTTTTCCTCCCTCCTCCTCAATCCTTCCACGTGCTCATTGCTGCTGTGGTCTCTCTCCCCTTCCTGCACAAGTTCTGCACCATCTTCACCACCTCTGCTACTCCTGTTGCTGTTGCAACCGCACTACTACTACCACTCGCAAGTCCGTCGTCCCCCTGCACCTGCAATAGCTTCCCTGATGAAGACTCCTCTTCCTCCTCATGTCACCAACACCATACCCAAACCCCTTTTCACCGTAGCCCAAGTTCACAAACTTCTCCACACCATCTCTCCTCCTCCTCCTCCTCACAAACTTCCGCAGTCTATGCTTCCTTCCTTCCGCGTGGGCCTGTCTGTCTGGAATACGAAATTCTCAACCACATTACACTTGTTCTTCTCTCACATTCACGAACTCCTCCTCCTCCTCGGTTCTTCTTCTTCCCAGTCGTCCTGTCCTTTCACATCACCCAATACACCCAAAACTGTTGTGCGAGATAGAATAGCAATCCCGATGGAGTCGTCCTTCTGTCAGTCAGACCCAGACTCTTCTCCTCGTGCTGTCTCTTTCTCTCTCTCTCTCCGCGCCTCTCTGTCTCCTGCCTGGCAACTGGGCTTGGCGTCTTCTTCGTTGCGAGCTTTCAGAAATGCCGCGGCTTCAAATGCGCGCCACTGCAGGCTAGGCACTCACAAAACCAAAAACCAAAACCAAAACCAAAAAAAAAAACCCAAAATGTTTTTAATAAATTTTTTTTATTGTGACGATCTTCCCGAATGCGCTTCACCTTGATTATTACGCTCGATCGATCCAAAGGCAGGGTGTGAAGGGATCCAAAAAGAGAAGGATTTTCTAAATTATTATTGCTATTATGGTGAATTTCTTGTGCAAATTTGGAGTGCCGTTCTCTTCGATGAGCGATAGAGAGAGAGAGAGAGATAGAAAGAGAGAGAGAGAGCGAAGAACTCCTTCCTTGTCTGTTGCAGACAGAAGAAGGGCCAAGCGGAGCCGGACAGCCGGAGGGGAGGCGAGGCGAGGCGAGGCGAGAGGGGGGGGAGTGGGGGAGAGCGTGGGGGGCCGTCAGATTGCGCTGTCGCCAGCTAATATTGATCAGTATCATCCATGCAATGCATACTTTTTTCTTCTTTTTTTAAATAAAATAATTTTAGGGGAGAGGGGAGAGGGGTGAGAGGCAAACCGAATTTAATTGAATTTGGTGGGGTGACTTTTGTTAGGGGTGCTCATGAACTAACAAAAACTAACTTTGTGAAGTCAAGTGGCCAATTGGTGTTCACCACGATCAATCAATCACACACACACACAACCCAAAAAAAAAACCTAGAAAAAAACCCAAAAAAAACCTATTAAAAATTTTTAAACAATTTTTTAAAAAAAAACCCCGTTAAAAACATTTTTAAAAATTTTTAAATTTTAAAAAAAAACTCCGTTAAAAACATTTAAATTTTTTTTAAACCTTTTTTAAAACTTTAATTGGGGTGGGCAAGGAATGGAAGGGGAGGAGGGGGTTGGGCTATAAACCTTTGTATTAGGTGTTACCACTGAACATGCAAGGTATCATTGTGCCTCAGCCTTTTTTTTTCTTTTTTTTCTTTTTCTTTTTTCCTTTTTTTCTACTGGTGGAATTTCGTTGTCAACAAGGAAAGGTGAAAAAATAAAAATTGAAATGATTTTATTTATTTATTTTTGGAGGGTTTTCTCCCTCGCCAAAAGTGAGAAAAATTAACTAGTAAAAAAGCTTGTCGGATATTTATTATATTTATTCTTTTTTTTTTTTTGCCCTCTTTGTTCAGTGTTTTAGCCATGAATATAGAAGGTTGATTCAAGATTTGTTTACTCCATTAACTGGTTTATTGCCAGATTTTGGCTAAATCTTCCCTAGGGATCATCATCATCATCATTTTGGAAGCTTCAATGGTAATTGGATTATTCACTTGATTTCAATTGAGTAGTGCAAGGTTGCATATGGCATCCCTTGGGGACAATGCATCCTTCTTTTCTTTTCTTTTTGCATTTATAAACATTTGTTATATAAATCATCTGTTTAAAAATATGTAATATAAATTGTCAATTAAGCAAGTATTTTTAGTTGATTGATTAGGTGGGTATTTTATTGATGATGTGCCTTTAATTTTCCATTTTCATTATGTAGTAGGCAACTCCATTATCATGAAATGAAATAAAGATTTCCACACAAAATTCATGTAGAAAGAACTCAAACCACTCAAATTCTAAACTTGAACATATGGATGCTTTTCTTGAGAACATTAAAAAATTATTCCTCAACAAATGATACAACGCAATGCACAAAATGAAGAAAGAATTGAAGAAAGGAGGGAACTAACTAAAATTGGCGTCAATTGGCCACATTTTGCCAACAATTATTTATTGGAACATTGAAGCACAAAACCCATTTAAGATTTCAAAATTATGAAGATTTTTTTTTTTTTTTTAAATCAAAGATTTGGAGGCTATTTAGGTAGGTACCTAGTGTTGATGGAAACTAAACCGAAAATTTTGAACAAGAGTTTGTGGAATCAAGATGGCCTATCCAAGTATAGTTTGTCATTAGTCATGCCCAATCTCGGACTTTGAGATTTAAAACAACAATCATACCCAACCAAGTGCATCATCCCAAACACTCCAGTTGGGTTGGGTTGGGTTGGGTTGGGTTGAGTTGAGTCTTGCAAGCAACGTTGTCAAACTTACTACCTATGTGGAAGGTATACTAACCCAAGTAACGTAACTAGTCAAGACCATGGCACAATTGCGAATAAAACCAAAACAAACGGTTCGAACTCCTCAATGCTTGCAATCTATCCCAATGATTTGAGCAAAGGAGATTCGATATCAATGATTTGTGCAGGTGGGGATGATGACTGTTGGGAATCCATTGTTTGAAAGTGTTCACATTTTTCCTGTTTGGGAATAATATTGAGTTTATTATAATAGTCAGAAAATAACAGCTGCCATTTCCTGCTTCTCCAACAATTGCTTGCCAATGAATGGTTCACTGTTTTATAATAATAATAATAATAATTATTATTATTAATTTGATCTCAAAAAATTGTCAAAATTTTAATACATTTTACATTGCAAAAGCACCCTTTTTTTTTCCAAAAAATCAAATTTTTTTCAGTAAATAGGACCCCAAAAAAAAATCATCACAATTTCAAATCACCGGGATGATGGGGGATACATGTCACATTGCATGCACTTTAGTTGTTTCATAAAAAACACTCTCTACTCCACAGGCTATAAAAGATACTCTAACCAAAAGGCCAAAGGAAATTGAGTTCAATATCAGATCAATCAATCAAACTTGCCACCATGCAAAGGAACTCAAGCAAGACTGATGATGGGGAGGGGGGAGAGGTTGGGACTCACTCCATTACTCCTTTACCCCACATGCATGACTCTATCAATCAATACAACACAATACAATACAATACAATACAAGAGGGGCAAATAAATCCCCACCAAAGTTGCACAGAATCATCCATCTATCATACATACAAGTCCTCATATTTACTCTTCGATTTTTTGACAAAACTTGAAGGGGGCATCGGGTTGAGGTGGGAACCATGGTGAAGGATGGTGGGGATCATGGGTTTGGCGTCACCAAGATGTCAAAACCAACCACACACATATACACACAAAATTTGACGGCGTAAAGGAGAGGGGGGAAGAGAACTTTGTCGATCCGCCCTTTTTGAACAACCTTAGAAGGGTCTTCCTTTCGGGTACAAAAATACTTATTAGGTTTGTGATTTCTTTGTTGGGTGAATTGGGGTGTTGGTGAGTGTACACGAGGTATTATTTTTTTAGGTGCACCAACTTGTAACAATTGGGGTACCTTTGCAGCTTTTTTTTTTTCTTTTTTTTAAAAAAATTTTTTTTTTGGGGCCTCCTATACCGTGCGATAAAGGAAAGCTTAAAGTACAAACTTTTTTTTGCTCTTTCATTTTTTTCTTTTTTCATTACCCTATACTAAGGCTGAAATCCTACCGGGTAGTTAGCTAGTAGGTTGCAAGCTGCGGATGGTGTCGGACCCTTATCATCTTGAGGGCTTTCTTCAACAACAGGGGCACACTTGGGTATTTTAACGGTACCAAACTACCCTGGTGTTGAACTAGAATGAAACCCACCCCGGAGGGTTCACTATGGCCAACCCAGCTATGCACTGGGGTGGACAGATGGGGCGAGTGGTTTACTTGGGGAAGACGCTCCATTTTCAAAGAAAAATAACATGGCTCGTTGTTGTTGTTGTAGCATTTCACTAACTTTTGTGCATTGATCGAACTTGCCTTTCCCTAACTTTAGTGCATTGATTGAGCTCAAAAACATCTTCGATAATGCCGTAAGTAGTTACAAAGGAATTCTCAAAAGGCTTGCAACACCTGGCCCTCACCCCACCTCCACCCCCCCCAAAAATGATCGTGCATGTGTGGTAACAACAACTTCGGTATCCTTCACCAAGCCACGTTTGCCATAGACATATTATTATTGTTGTCCGTATGTATGAAAAGCAAGAATGGACATGAATGGAAATTCCAAATACTCTTTCTAGATCCCTTGCCTTTACCTCACAAATCTCTCATCACATTCCTATTGTCCTTTTTTATTCTTTTGCATGTCAACAAGAGCTTCATCATCAAGGTACTACTACTACTACTATGAATGAATAATTGGAATGAAGAAGACCTAAATATTTTTTTGCATTGACCACATAAGAAGATGAAACATTGGAGTGTCAAGGTTGAGAGACCCCCCCCCCCCCACAATTGATTGTTACATTGAAATGAAGGGCAAGTATTATTCAATTAGGACATATATTTGTGAATGTGAATGGCAAGTATTATTCAATTAGGGCATATATATTTGTGAATGTGAATGGCAAGCATTCTTGTTTGTTAATACACATCCTCACTTGTTGACCTAAAAAATATGCTCAACAAATCTTGAGGCTAAAAGTGCATTCACACTTGGTGTTGAGAACACTAGTGTTGAGTCCCCTAACACCATGTTAGTCATTTAGGACTTACACCTATGCACCATGAACATTTTACATAAGTTAATATTCATTTATGTAAATATTCATTTAACATTAAGCTATCACCCATTTAACATTGGGTGCCACCTAGGATGCCACCTAGATTTTCATTTAACATTAACTTAACATCAAGTGTGAATGCACCATAAGGAGGGAAGTCAAGGTGTTACATATGTTAGACAATAATAGGGTTAGAATTAAGGTTGTGAGTTTTTGGGTTATGGGCTACATTGGCCTTATGCAGAAAAGAGTAGCCATACACTAGAAATTTTTTTGCCTTTGCTTTACATTTGGGGGGTTTACCTTGCATGGTGTAGGGGTAGCACTAGGGCTAAGAGAGACAGAAGGTAATGAGAAGGCTTTGTCAAGTGCCATGAGGACTGGAATCCATCTATTAACAAAGCTCGTTTGTTTGTTTGTTTTGGTCATATCGTGTTGAGATCTCCCAAATCACAATGCCCTTCACCATTTGTTTGTACTCTTACAAAACCCTCAATGGGTAAGGGTGCATCAAGGTGATTTCATAATGTTTAGACCAATGATGTAAGAATTATCATTGAATTTTTAATAATTTTATCACCAAAACAACAATCAAATCAAAATTTTAAAACAATATGAAAATTGAAGCACATTTTTGTGTATTTTTGGAAAGCCCTCAATGAGTGGGGTTGCATGGAAAGTGAGTTCATATTTATTTAGGCCTAAAGTGTAGGAGTGATTGAAATTTTGAGTAAATTTTATCAATGAAAAAAAAATGTTAAAATCTTAATGAAATTTGAATTTCAAACATAGGGTAAAGAAGGTGTATCATTTGTCGTTTCCAAATTCATTCAATATTATAATATGTGCTCAACAACAAAGGCCATACTAGTTTAATGTAGCAATTGGTAGGTACCTTCCTTTACATAATCACTAAAAAGGTACTCATAAAAAGCTTTTCTATTTATTTTTATTTTTTCCTCTCTTTCTCTCTTTTGCCAACTTCTCATAAAAAGCTTTTCTATTTATTTTTATTTTTTCCTCTCTTTCTCTCTTTTGCCAACTTGAACCAAAGAGATTAGTGAAAAGGAGGTTGGAAGCTTGGACAATTGCAACAATAGTGATCAACAAAGGAGATGAAGCATGGCTCGCATCTTTTAGAAATTGCACTTGATGATGAAGAAAGAGGTCAAGGCTTATAAGTAAACAATTCCTTCTAATTCCAATTATGAGAAGAAAGAGGTCAAGGCTTATAAGTGAACAATTCCTTCTAATTCCAATTATGAGAAGAAGGGTCAAGGTCATTAAAGGTCATTACATTTTAAGCAACTTGAGAAGAGGGGGAGATTTGGAATTTCACTATCAAATTTAGTTTAATGATTTGAAGTTTGATTGCAAGTGAGTAGGGTTGATGGTGCATTTAGCATGTCATGTGATCTTCAAAAGACAAAATGACTTTCTCTATGGACTACCAAGGTAGATTGGGAGGGAGCCATTACAATTATTAAAAAATGATGTGTGACTTACTTAGGAAGAAAATGAAGAATGCCCACTTTACCTTAAGAGTCAAGGCCAAGGTTGAACTCAAATCGAGCATTCCTATTGGTGTAATCATCGAAATCATCCCCAAGGGCTTTACACTAGGAGTGAAAGAAAAAAAAATCTTAGGATGCAATCTTTGCTTTTTCATGGTGATCTGACTTTTAGGGTTTAGTTTAAGAAAAGAAGTAATGAAAAAAATTAAATTAAATGATACCGAGAAAGAAAAAATGAACTCACTCACTCATTGACCCCAAGGAAATAATATTTTATTAATAACTTGGGGCCAAACAATGAGTCAAGAAATGCTCAAATTTCCCATTATTGGCCTCGAGATTTTTTTTTTGGACACCGACTCCTAGTCTAAAGCAAGCCTTATTATTATGGCAACTCGAGGACAAGACACCATGAAACTTAAAATACAAACTGAAAACTTAACAAAAGAAATGCGCCC
>Ga0116231_10011481_pt1 | contig 13588 bp, 6 predicted proteins | sample S1TSphgellanicum_2_FD_89695 | JGI IMG/M metagenome (GOLD analysis project Ga0116231, IMG submission 89695) | Host-associated microbial communities from peat moss isolated from Minnesota, USA - S1T2_Fd - Sphagnum magellanicum MG | ecosystem: Host-associated > Plants > Peat moss > Unclassified... | reverse complement strand
CACTGGTTAACTTGCATTGCAAGAACTCACCTCACATTGGAGAAAGTAGTAAGCCTCAATATGAATATATATATATATATATATATATATATATATAGTCATTTATATAATTTATTAAATAAATATCATTTATTTATTTATTAAATATATTTATACATTTATATAAAGATAGGTGTTTATTTGTTTGTTTGTTTTGCTTGCTTGGATGTGACTATGCTATAGCCCTCCCCAATCATGAGGGCCCCAGTCTTCTTTTGGTATACCAAAAAGCCCTCAATGACAAGATGTGCACGTTTGTAGTTGTTTCATTGTTTTCAGACCGTGTTCAGACCAATGAAGCCAAAATTATTGAATTTTAGAGTGATTTTTGTTTCTAGAATTTAAATAAAATTTTAAATAGTGTGACTTATTTTATTATTATTATTTATATTAATTTGAGTTTCATATGAACCCTGAAGTTAAGCTAAAAGCCCACACCGTTGATTGAATTTTTTTTGTTGGTATAAATTAAATTAAAATTTAATTCAATAAGGTTCTGTAAGAACTCGAAAATTGAGCCCACTTAGAAGACGCAAATAGTATTGGGAAGGGTGACCTCTTACGAGAGTTTTAATATGGTTTTTTGCCCATCTCCGTACACTACTTGCTTCATGTTACTGGTGATGGGTTTAGGTTTGAGGTTTTATGTTTCTTGTCTTAGGGCTCCCCCATTGTGCATTTTGCACTTTCAGGTGTGGTCTTTTGTTACGACTTCGGTCCTTCCTTTTTTTCTTCTCTTGTTCCCTTGCCAGGTGTTTTTTCTTTATTTATTTATTTATTTATTTATTAAAATATACTTTGGGCAAAGAGCACAAGGACCCACTAGTTGACATATAATAATAGAGATAAAATGGTGAGGATAAGGGTTGTTTAGCCATGCACCCAAAAGAGAAAAGAGAGAAGGGTTGTATATATAAAACTCTCCTTGCCATATGCTCTATAATAGCAACCCAGGTGCATATTCTCTGATCTTTTGTGTACCCATAATGTGGTTGAATATGCTATGGTATTTTGTATCCCCAGTGGCCCCCAGGAGAACTACTACTCATGCATGAGTGTCTTCAAAAGAGCCTCAGAGCATCCCCAGCGGTGCTCAGTATGTGATCCTGCACAGTAAAAAGATCGATGAAGAAAATCCAACATACGCCGGTTTGACTCAGGAAAATAGTTTTGGCTCAGCATAATTGCGCAGTTGCCGTGGCTGGTAAAAGGTTCAGCAGCGCTCTGCACCTGCAAAAAAAATTGTGTAATAAGTATGATCTAACTGCTGCTCAGTGTTTCTGATTGCCCCATCATAATGATTGGTCCAGGTGGTTGGTTATTAGTAGTCCCCCAAGTATTTGCTTTCCCAGTTTCAGTTTTATTGGTGGGGTTGCAAAAGGGTACATAACTAAAACTTGGATGTGAAAAATAATTTCGCAGTGTCACATACTAAGCACCACTGGAGATGCTCTTAGGGAACTGAAAAGAAAAGAGGTAGTAGTTTCAGAGGTTTTATGGGAAGTGTACCTAAGGGGGGTAAAGAGTGGCTCAGCAAAAGAAGAGTAAAGGAAATCTAGGCAACCTGTCATATGATGTATCAAACTACCATATCAAAAGCACCACTTCTTTGTCAGCAAAGGAGAACGATGGGATAAGGAAGGGTTCACTCTATATTGTATCTCTTCCTTGTCTGCTTTGTTTTGAGTAGGTTCTTTTCATTCAGGAAATTATCTGGTAGGTTAAGGCCACCAGCCCCCGTGGACTCGGGCCTTACCCGAAATAAGGTGCCCACCACCCAAGGTAGCAACCAAGAGTAACATTGAAGTCTAGTAATGTGCTCATCCAAGGGACTTATCGCACATAATTACTAAAAGGAAACCATAGCCCCCACCCCTTACAATATGTAAGAAGCCTATCCACAAACGTAAGATGACTTCTTAACATAGGAATGAACCTGAAAAATCACTCACACCTAGAAGTAAAATAATGTTGAACGTGTTTTAAAGAGATGAAATTCCCAATAATTATTCACACTTAAAATGTTATGTAACACAAGTGTTGAAATGGCATCTTATGTGGCATGCAATGTTATCTCAAAGCTACGAAAAATGTTTGTTACCATCGAATCTTTCTAAAACCTAGATTTACACAATGAAACATGTGATGTTATGTATCTAGCTCAAAAATAGGTGATTAATTCATTGTTAATTAAAACTACACCATCACCTCACAACCTCTTACCCATTATCACTTGCCCCCTTCCCCACCTCTTTTGCAAAAAACACAACACAAAAATAGTAGTTTTCTACAACTTTCAAATGTGTTATCAAAAGCTCTCTAAAACATTCAACAACACCATCACGATCTCTATAGAATTCCATAGTGTCAAATCGGTCCTTTTACATCAAACTATGGTCGCACCAAACAAGTAATTATCATGCATAAGATTCAATCTCGTCATGAATAATTATACTAACCAAGCCAATGAAAGAGGTAAGTAATCTGAATACTCAATTGCATTGTAACATGTTTCATGCATGTTTTCATACATTCACAAAAAAATACATTTAAAAATGTGTCAAAGACTCTAAAATTTGCAACTCCTTATAGATTTACCTATCAATAATTATGACAAAGGATGTCCATCAAAGACAAAGAAAAAAAGGAAATAAGAAGGCATGTTCAGACGGGTCCATTGAAATGCATTTAAGGCAACCAAATTGGAAACACACGAAAGTAACAACAAGCGTAAAAGCAAAGTGAGATGAAATTACAACATTGGACAAGGTTGACCAATTTGAAACATGTATAACAAAGTGAAAAAAGACCTATATGATTGTCATGACTGTTGGTTTCTCTCAAGACATGAGAAATGGCCTTACTTGCAAAGATAGATGGGGAGCCAATTCTGGAGAATTCAAAAAAATCTTTTTGTTTCAAGAACAAGGCAAAATGAAGATTATTGGGTAATGAGCCCACAAGACAAAGTTGCACATTATTTGACAAAACTTTTTAACAATAGCCACTACAACATGATCTTAAAGTTCATGGGGAAAAGGCTAGTATTCAACCTTTCACACATTCATGATCTTTGGCAGCAAGATGCAAACAACAATTACAATCCAATTGTTTGGTTCACTAACGATGGACCATTGATCTTAGTGGTGGTGGTGTAAGGAGATAACAAGTTTTCATGAACTATGAAGATCTTACAAGAATAAAAAACAATTGGGTATTCATGAAAAAAAAAATTAGTCCTTGTGCCACAATACCTCTTTTGAACATTCACTAACTTTTACAAAGGCCATGAATGAAGTTGTTGCAGACATTTGCAACATCTTAATGTAGAAACCAATGAAAACTCCATTATATAATTAATGAAGGCCAAAATGCACAATGCAATCAAACCCCCAATGCACAATCAGATGCAAAAGCCTCAAACATCGAATTCAATCAACAAAGGAATTTGAAATGCAAGAGGTCAAGGATTAGTATCAAGAAATGTTGGCAACACAAGTGTCAAACGCAAATACTTTTCAACACATGATAACATAGTTAAAACAACAGAATGAAACATTCAACTATTAATGGATTCCATGGATCATATGCAAGAATGCACACATGAATCAAACTTGGTTATTGAGGAAAAAATATCCTAGATTCAAGAAGGTATTGTTGACAAGAAACTAGATTACTTCAAATGCAAAGACAAGATCACCAATGAGATTCAAATGAACATAGTTAATGCAATTACAAGTCTCACAAATGTCATCAGAAAGATACTCAAGGGTGACAAAGGTAAGGATCTCCTCTTTCCAAAATAAAACTTTGATGCACACAACAAAGAACATGCACAATAAGTTTTTTAACATGTATAGAGTACTATAGAATAATTCAACAATTATTATTTATTTTAGCATGTATAAAATACTACAAGATAATTCGGCAATGTTGATTCATTTCTAAATGAAATTCTCCAACAAGTTGAAGGTTTAAAATTTATACATTCCTACTATGATCATGTGAAAGACATTTGTTGTCCAAGATAAATGTGCATAATTTCTTGAGCATTGTATCACTAGATTGTTCATGTTCTTGAATTTCATGGGATGTTTGTTCTTCAACAACATCAATGACTCTATGTGCCAAGTCCAATTTTAGATTTAATTACAATTCCATATCAATAATCCACATTAACATTTTGACATTTGTTTCAATTTGAAAATATATATATTATGCAACAAGCAATAAATAATGAAAACATTTGGCACAAAAGACACATGCAATTCAAATTTGGTAAGGAACTACCTAAAGGTCTTTTTGAGAATTCCAAAAGCATTCTCCACAATAGGATGTCCCCACTTGTGCATTGTGTTGTACAATAGTTCAAAAACAATATGATGGCCTTCTTCCTTAAACGGGGTCATGATCCAAGTAATTAATGGATAACCTTTGTCACCCAATAGGTTGGGTGGAAACCAATGTTGATAAAATCTTGGGTCATAGGCAAACAAACCATGGTTTTCAACTTTCCTATATAATGTAGACTTATGCAACACCATTGAGTCATTCAAATTCCTTGGAAAGCCCACAAACACATGAGCAAACTTTTTCTTGTAATCTACAACTACTTGTGCCACCAAACTATATCCACCTAATTTGTGATATTAATAGCTTTCATGACATAATATAGGTTTAACAATTGAAATGTGTGTGCCATCAATGGCACCTTGCACATTTGGAAGACCACACTAAACTTTAAACTCATCCATGACAAATTACCATTGCTTTTCCTTGAGGCCAAGTAATTAAATCATTGTATGTAGAAATGAATGCAATAACAAATTCACATAGGATTATAAATATTGTCAACTTTCCTATTGCAACGAGTTCATTACATGTAAGAAAATTGGCAGCCTGAACCATCTTGAAGATAATACAACACACTAAAATCTCTATAGGAATAGATTGGTGATACTTTGTGTTTTTTTTTTTGAAAAACAAGTTTAAGGCGATCTGCAATGCTAAACAACATCACTTTGTTCATGCAAAAGCTTTCCACAAACTAATCTTCCTCAAATTTTATTAACAAAAGTATAGAAAACTAGGTAATGTTATTGGGCTTCACCTAGAGACCCAATTCAACTAACAACATATTCAAAAAAGATGTAATCCACATTTAATGCATTGTAAAAAGTATGAAAAAAAACCTTGAATCATGTTCAACTAATGGAATGTTGTTGGGCTTGAAGAAAGGCGAGTTGGTTGCATCTAATCCATTTCTAGAAAATGGTTTTTGCAACACATTAATCAGCAAAGCAATGCATAACAAAAGAAGAACAAAGTCACTTTGAGTATCCATGGCTGATTTAAGAACCAATAAAATGTAACCAACAAATAAAAAACAACAAAAGGGAGATGACCACTTCTATTCCAAATGGAAAACATTTGCACAAAAAAATTGTAAGTAACAAAACTAAAAGTTATATTTTAAAAAAGTTGTTTGAGCAAATAAAATAGGAAGATTTGTTGCTCAAATGTTATGAATGAATGAATGAAACATTGTGCAAGCACAAGCAAATAATAGATAAGAATAAAAGAAAATGTATAAGACAACCAAATAGCAAGATGAACCATGAATGCATGCAAGCAAATAGCATAAAAGAGTGAAAGCAAGTGTAGAAGACAACCAAATTGTAATGAAGGAGGTATGTGGAAAAAAAGTTGTGAACAAGCCAAAAAAAAAAAACGATTAAAAAAAATAGCCAATACCTCCAACAACATATGTGAATGTATAATGATGTAGCCAATGGTAGGTCAATGATACCAAACTAACTAACAATAGGTATGAATGGATTAACTTTAACAGCCCTTTTGACGCTAAGGATCATTGCCATGAACTATCATCATGGATGGCACAATGATGTTAAGTACCATACCCTAAAAATCCCTACCATTAGGTGTGAAGGGTTTTTCATTGATTTAAAGGTGCCATCCAACTACACTACAAGATCTCCAACATGTCATTACACACCATGGAATGGTCAAGCCCATGCCCATTATGTTGGCCTTTAAATAAGGTGCCCCATTTGGGTGAACCAAGTGACACACCCAATATAATAGGCAAGGGTTAGACCATTCCATGACATTAAGGTTTGGGGTAACTGATTCAACAATTTTCTAAAAATTCAAGTTCAACATATACATTTTTATCATTATTATAAATGTATGATCATCATTAGAAAATTGTGTCATGTAATGTGATCAAGGAAATGACATAATTTGCCACCCTGGACCTTAATGGAAATATGAAACATTATGGAAAATGTTTATTATGTTTAGGAGTATATGAGCCCCTTTAGTAGGGTGAGATATTGTTCCATCATATGAGTTTGGGAAATGATATGTTCCATTTGGTGGTAATGGGTATTATTAGGCATGTTTAGAATGTAACCAATTTTCCTGACCATTGATTCACATCACAAGCAAAATGAAAAGGACCAAAAGAGATGCCCAATGCCAACCACAATTGGCGGGCTGTTGGAATTTGATGACAAAACCACAAAATAATAAATATGAGAATAACACATATTGTATTCACATAGTAGGGTCATTCATGTTGAAACCAAAAAAATATTTTTTTGGGAAATTAAGGTTTTTCTTGTAAAAAAAAAGATAATAAAATCGGTTTTACTTTTTGGAATTAAAAAAACTATTTTTTTCAAAAGTTGCCATATTTATATGTTTGGTTTTGAATGTGCATTGAGAATTTTAGAAGGATGATTAAATGTTTACATTTCATATCAGGCTTTGTAACCAATTTTAATTAAATATTCCTAGGCATGATCTCCAATTTTTTTACATCTTCCTATGGGTGATAACCATTTTAGTTGCACAAGTCATTTCCTTAAAAAAACATTGGTCATGTGTCAAGTGTGAAAGTTGGACGTTACTAAAAAACATGGTAGAATGATGTTTCTTTTCTTAGAATTTTCAACTTTGTTTCTTAATATGAATTTCCAACACTTTGCCTTTTTATTCTCATTTTTTCCCTTTTTTTTTCATACATCCTTTTTTTCATTATTTTTTGGCAAACATGTCATGCAAGTAAGATATTTATCACAAGTTTTCCACCCAACTTTAAAATCAAGAAAGTTGCTACAAATTTTATGGTGTCCTCAAACTCTAATTTACTCTTAAAGAAAAGGTGAAGATTCCATGCAAATTAAGGTCATCATCCCATGTAGATGTTACCTTCATGAAAGTTGAAATGAACGTCACATGCAATGAAATGTTTTAAATAACCTTAATTAAAATATCTTGTAGTTCTAGAAGTTAAGTGCATGAATAAGAAATATTTAAAATAAAATTAATTAGTTTGATAAGCTTGATATCCAACACTCCCATTCAATAAGTTATTAATTTACACATGTGAACACAACCATCAAACATGAAAAATGTGCATGCTTGTTGAGAGAAAGTGCGTTGGTCGATATATTTCTTACCATATTCTTTGTATTGCAATGCACTAATTTACTAAAGCCAACTTCAATTAATTTGTCTCACATTACACGACAATGAATTTCAATATGCTTTGTGTGAGCATGAAAGCATGGGTTCTTTGATAAAAACATAATATTTTTATTGTCTTCACACATGACAATGAGTTTCATCTATAACTAACCAACAATTTCAAAAAATAATGAAACCCACATTGCTTGTTTTGTTGTTTGAAAAGTTGCCATATGTTTTACTTATATTGACAATGTAGTGATAGAGATATACTTTTTTTTGTTCCAATTAAAAGTTCCGTTTCCTAGTAAGAAAACATAACTTGATGTGGATCAATAGTCACAAATTTTATTAATTCAATTTATATCACAATAAACATATATTTGTCATGTGTTCTTATAAATTGTATCATAATTTCCATGGAAGGTAGGCATTTATTTCATATTGCACACATTTCATAATGTTTATGTCAATTCCTTGTGTCTAGTAGACACCCCTTTTAAAGCACACTCAACCTTTGTTATAATAGATGGCCTTTTTAACACGCACTTAGTTCATAATGTTGTTGTTGAAACCCTAGTTACATTAAATGTCCCTTTTGGATTGCATCTAGTTTTGGGTATAATAAATGTCCCTTTTGAAGCACACCCATTAACTATGATACATATTCCTTTTGAATTGCACAGCCCCAATTGTTACTCTCAAAATATTATATATAGTCAATATCCTATTACAATTGGCCCTAGCTATGGTAGACATGATTTTCAAAATGTAGCTAACATGTAAAAGTATCTTTTATATTTCCTCTAAAACATAGACTCAAATGAATTATGCTTTTAAAACAATAAGATATTTGTTTCATTGCAATCCAATGAGGTTGCCCATGATTAACCATAAATTGGTTTATAACCCCCAATGTCTAAACAATATTAGGTATTGTACGGTCCCGTGCATACATGTGAGACTTCTAATTTAACATTATAAAGCAAGACAATCTACATTATTATAAAGACCCATGTTTTTTAAAAGTTTAGAATTGGTAAATAAAAGGTATTTTTATTCATTCTTTTTCAATCATACCAAAATGCATATATATAACTTCAATGTGGTCATTTACTTTGGTTTGATACATATAGTTTGGTCTTGTCAAATGCAATTCACTTGTATCCCCAAGCAATAATCAATTTCACCTAAATCCACCATCTCAAATTTCTTTGAAAGATTCCCCTTGATGCCAAATGATATCATCAACTTACAAAGTAATGATCACATAAGAAGTTGCCATGAATTTTTTTGAAATCAACATTATGGTCAACAAAGTTCCTTTCAAACTCCTCAAACAAGAAATATGTTTGAAGCACATGGTTCCATGCACAAAAACATTGTTTCAAACTATATAAAAACACCAACAAGACCACATGTGTAACTAATGCTTGGATTTTCATGTTTTAATTTTTTTTCTTATAATGTTATAAGTTTTTAGAACATTTTTACACAATACCCTTTCTAATTTATTATCGAAACATTTGGAATAATTTGGATTGAATCTAATGGGTATGTATTACTCAAAGCAAGCATAAAACATTGGTTTCATTATTTTAAATTCATATTTTAAAGGTCTTGAAATGCTTTCAAAATGGCATAATCATGTACAACAGTTATCCACACCTTTACATAATAGTATGATATGTTATGGAAAAAAATCACCATTATAAAAATCATGAATTTTTAATGCTTCACTTTTTTTAACCAATTGTAATTTGTCACATTATCTTAGTAAGAATTATCATTGACTGCATAATTTTATGGTTCTTGTATGATTTTTTTTATTAAAAATATCCATTATAAAAAGAAATTATAACATCCATTTGATGCATGTCAAAATTTTGAATCCTTGTGATTGTAAGTACAATTTGAATTGATTCCATTTGTTCAACATGGGAGAATTAGTTTTGATTGAAATCAATACCTTCAAGTTTTGAGAATATTTTGGTTGCCAAATGAGTTTTATGTCTTGCCACAAAACCTTCAACATTATACTCATCTTGAAGATCCATTGACAACTCATTGGTTTGTGACCTTTGGAAGAAACACAATCACTAGAATCTTGTTTTCTTGTAAGACTACAATTCGAAATCCATGGCATTTTTCCATTATAGTAAATCTTCATTATCCAAAACATTCATATAAGAGAACGATGATTGTTAATGTTAATTAAAAAAATAGTTGAAGGATTATTTGATTGTCTCCAAACAACATCAAATTCTCTTCCATTTATTCGAGAATTTTTTAATCTTCCCTCTTTGTTTTTTAATAAAAATCCATTTAATTTAGTCCAAAATCCAAATGTGAAACAATTTTTTCCCATTAAAAACTTTGGACTCATAAAAAAATGACATCATGACTAATGATAACATATTCACTTATAAAGTTGTACAATCTGTACCCCTTAATTTCAAGTCACCATAGTTAATGAATATACATTTGACAATTTTGGAATCCAACTTTGTATTTGCTTCCTTTCACACATGAATAAAAACAACATAACCAAAGACATGCAAATGATGAACAAGGACAATTTGTTACCATGTACCAAATTTCACTATTATAATTATTAGTTTATAAAAAATCCAAGTTGAATGATTAAGCCATCTTGATTAATTGACATGTACATTTTGACTAAAGACCTAACATTTGAATGACATGTGTATTTTTAACCATTCAATGTAATTAAAATGAGCTATTTGATTAGATGTCAAATCAAACAACTAATCAAGTTATGCAAAACAAATGATCACCTTAGTCAAAATGGCCATTGGTTTTTCGTCAAGTTGAACAAATAATATTGACATCCTTAATCAAGATGGCCAATGGATTTTAGTCAAATGTGAGATGTCTTATGATAATGAATAAGCCAAGCTAATTATTAGCTAGGCTAGGTAGGTAGCCTAGGCCTACTTATAACCTACTTACTTACCATTTTACATCCTACATGTTTTTTGTTTACAATTTACCATCTACTTCCCACGTACCACCTTCTAATCTACCTACCTACCTACCTTCTACTATGATTGAAAGCATAATTAGGTGAATAGTTTGGATTATCACAATTGCAATTTATTTAAATTGTATATGAACTTTAATGTAAAATCGTATTCAACATTAACATTGTGAATTTTTAATTATCCATGTTGCAATAGACTTTGGTAATAAACATATTGAAAAATATGGGTGAATTTAAGGAGAGAATCCAAACTCATAATGGATTTTTGAAATAGTGACATTGTTTTTGTGTCACATACAAAATTTACACGTAGACAAAAAAATAAATGACATAATTATGCTATTGTAAAAATTAAAACCAGTAAACATTCCCACAACAAATGAGATGCATAAAAGTAAGATACACTGAAATTCTCCCAATAAAAAATTTGTGTTTTGAAATTTTTATTTCTCAAAAAATGTTTCATTGTAGTAATTGAATGTCCACTTCACATTCAAAATTTCAAGATTTCATTTGGATTTTTTAATTGATCAGTTGTCTAGTGATATCTATAGGTTAGTTTACCAATATTTTTGACCAAAAACATATGGGAATGCACACTAGATTTCATAGTTTGTTAAAAGTCAAATTTTAATAATTTTAATTATTGCAAAACATGGACTTAAAAAAATATGGAGTGATGGTTTGTTTTACAATACCATTTTCTTTGCAAAACACATTGAAATTCTTGGAATTATTTCCCACCTCCAGCACACATGATTGCCTTGATATTCTTTCCAATATGATTTTCCACCAAAGCTTTAAAATTCTTGAACCTATAAAGCACACCAAATTTAATCTTCATGATGCAAATGAATGTTTTCTTTAAAAAAACATCAATGAAGTCATACTATGTTTTGCCCTTCCATGAAATGTCATTGTCATGGGATCACATAGGTACTTGCACACAAGTTCAAAAAAAAAATTTGCATGAAAACTCAATTCAAAGGAAATGGGGTCTAGTGGTGTTTATATACGCACCCCTAAGAAAACCTCAAGTCATGATTTCCATTAAAATCTAGGCTTTCAACAAAGTTATTTGTGCCCATGGTTGTAATGCACTATGCTAGAGAAACAAGTCCAAATATTTAGTGCCATAGGTTGTTAGCCTTCTTGAATTTGGTGTTACAATCTACAATCAAGGATTGAGTAGCTTCAACCAACATTTATAACCTTTCTTCTTAAACAAAATTAACAACTATATTGTTTGAGTCAAAAGAATTTGATCAATAATTAATAGTTTCAAATTTCAACTTGAAACCTTGCTCTATTACCTAACTAACCAATAACAATTTTTTTTTGCTAACTTCAAGACATACAAGACATCTCCAAAGCATTTGAAAAAACCGTTTGACAATTTGAAAAGAATAATGTTCTTCACACACACATCATTAATATTATTATCTTGAATATATATTTTGTGACCCAAAACAAATTCCTCAATAGGTGAAAATATTTCCTTTTGAAAGGTGAAATGTTATGAGGTTTTAGAATCAATGAACCAAATATCCTCCTCAATTATAAGAATAAACAAATCAATCACAAAAAAGTGCAATCTTGTGTACTATAGCTACATGTTAAAAATCTTTAACCTTGTTCTTTCAATCTTGTTTTATCTTGTGATATTCTTTTACAAAATGACCTTTAATGTCACAACAATAGTAAGTTCCATTATTCTTGACTTTTTCATTCTTAAATTTCTTCATATTTACATCCATTTTGAACTTCTTAAAAAACACCCTTATAATTGGTTAACTTTGTTTGTGTTATAACATGGTGAAATACATATTTCTTAGACCGCAATTCTCTTTGCAACAATTGTCCACATTCTAACTCCATAAACAATTCATAAATACAAAAGCTAAACAAAACCCATAAAAATATGGAAAAGATGGTGGTAAACTCTTTAAAAATGCAAATGTCAAATCTTCCTTAAAGACTTGATGATCAATATTTGTCAGCTAATCAACAATCATTTGAAACTTAAGTTTTTCATCGCTTGAGTTTTCCAAGGCTAAATCATCTTCTATTTTGGGAGGGTTCATAGTGTGAGTATTTTGTTTGGGGGCGATATTGTGTTTAGAATCATTATAGAGTATAGTAGCTTAAGCGATTTTGGCCCTAGGTAATAATAATAGGTTTATTTTTATACAAGGACTTTTGAAAGATGATATTTTGTCTTGTGTTGAAACTTGAGATTAGTTATAAAGTTATAATATCTTAAAGGATTTTGGGTTTTTTTAGAGGACTTTTTTGAAGATTATATTTTTGCACGGTGAAATATTTGAGTTTTCATAAATTCTTCTTTTGCCTTAAGATCCTTTTTTAATGTAAATGGCAAGGCCACAATGTGAGTGACACACCCCTTGTTACACCATAGGTTTAGGGTTTGACATGTTTAGGGTTTGCTCCCTTGGACTCTATGTCTCTTGCAGCATTGTTTATCTTAAGAACTAAAAGAGCAATCAGATTTGAAAGCAACCCAATGAGAGAAGTGTGTTTTTTCTTTTCAATTTTTGTGATGTAACTAAACTGGCAGATTATTGACAAGAAGATTTAGCCAAACTTGGGCTGTAGCCAAAGGAGACAAAGTTTAAGAATCCTTTTATATTTTGGCTAAACCTATTGTAAAAATTTCACGACTTTGTAAAAATTTCGTCAATAATCTTCTAGTAAATAGGACAGGAAGGAAAAGCCTTAATATTTTGGTTTTTTTTAATAGGCCTAAGTTTAACCGTATTTTTATTCTACCCAATTTTGTGACAACTCCATTGAACAAGCCTTGGATTAATATATATATATATATATATATATATTGGTGTTCCAAACATGTACCTTAGAGTTCTCAACCTTTTTTTTAATGTGTTCTCATTAAGTTCTCAATGGTTTTTGGTGATGTTCTCACTGCGTTCCCCATATGTTCCCTAACTTGTTCCCAGCAACATCTGACCTCTGTCCCATATTCTTTAATTTTTGGAATTTTATTTTTGAAAATTTGATAAAAATCACAAT
>Ga0116231_10011480_pt1 | contig 13590 bp, 12 predicted proteins | sample S1TSphgellanicum_2_FD_89695 | JGI IMG/M metagenome (GOLD analysis project Ga0116231, IMG submission 89695) | Host-associated microbial communities from peat moss isolated from Minnesota, USA - S1T2_Fd - Sphagnum magellanicum MG | ecosystem: Host-associated > Plants > Peat moss > Unclassified... | reverse complement strand
GCCCATTGTTGAGCAATGACAAGTTTTAGTGACATAACCTCCACAATTTTAGGGCTACATTGGATTTATTAATGGGACCCTCATCAAAATATGTAAGCCTTGAACAATATGTCCCATTATGGGCAAAAAAAAAGTATTGCATGAACAACATGGTTATGGTGGACCACCATGGGTTGTTCATATATTTATACCTCAAGTACCCAAGGTCATACCATGACATTAGTATCTTTTGCCACTTGAACATTTGCAATTCATGGTGTTAATTTTGTCCACATAGATGAATATTTTCAATACTTATTGGGTGACCCTAGTTACTTGGTTAAAAAAATGTTTGTGATCTATTACATTGGGAGGTTTGACTTGCACCTAGAGTTCATATGGATGTTATTGAGATGTACAACAAGATGCATCAGGGGTGACATCTCATTCTAATTCAAGGTTAGGTTTTAAAGTTTAAATTTATGTTAGGGTTTTAAGTTTAATGCTTAAGCTTAAGTTTAAAGTTCATTTATAAGGTTTTACACATAGGTTTTACGGATTAGGTTTAGGTTTTTTGGTTTTCTAAAAATATAAAATTTTGGGTTTAGGTTTGGTGTTTAAACATTATAAGAAAATGTGACTTTTCATAAAATCCAATTTGACTAAAATGTTCACATTGACCAAAGGTGATAGTCATTTTGACTAAAGGCTTGGGACATGAAAAACACAAGTTACTTTTGACCAAAAGATTTGGCTAGAATGACATTTTTGACCATGCGACAAACCAAAAATTTGGTCAAAAAGGCTAAGGTCTATCAATGACGCACCCCCAAGCTACTTGATAGACTCAATTATGAATTCAAGGTGAAACAACGGAAGGATAAGGAATTAGGGTATGTTCCCTGGCTCGCAGCATTTCGGGGGTAGAGGGGCATGCTAGAGCTTTGAAAAGGGATTACGATGAATGACAAGCATGTCAATTATTCACATGGACCTGCACAAACCAAACAAGTTGGTTAATGCATAGTTGGAACATTTTTGGTGCACGGAAAAGGCATGGGCAAACACGGACTCACAAAACTCACCACAGCTTGGACTTGGGGGAAGCCACCACCTTCCCATTTATAATATTATCTATGCTTGGCCATGGGGCCTGCACCCAAATGTCATTTCATCCTAGGACTCCAAAGTTGGGAATACTGAAATTTCTAGAATTGGGTTTCTCGCAACTTTGGAAGCCCATAATTTCTTGTGCATACTTGCAATTGAAGTGAGGTTTGAAGCAAAGTTGTATCCTTCATTGAGAGCTTTTCAAACGATATGTGGCCTGCCACCTGCATGCAAGTAAATCAGGGCGATTTTTGACTTTTAATGGTCAAGAGTCAAATTGGTAGTTTGATTTTCGACCCTTCTTTTGGCCATAACTTATGTATTAAGTACACAAATGGGTCATGTGAGCCCATTTCAAACATCTATGTTCCAAGAGTTTTCCAACCATATAAGAAACTCTTCAATCCATTGAGTTTTGACCCCTATAATCACCCTCTAAAAATTCAAGAATTCATCGAAACTCCAACTCCCAAAGTGGGAGCCCACTTGGAAATGTGCAGGTTCATGCCCTCACACTCTCTTACACTCCTAAGAAGATGAAATGTGACTCTTGAGCTTCACTCTTGGCTTACACTTTCGCAAGCCCTTATTTTGGTCGCAAGCCCAAGGCTAAGGTTGCGACAATCAAGATGACCAAAACTTAATCAAATCAACCATATTCAATGACCATTGTGATTTACAATTAATCAAATTGGCCATTCTAATTTGACATTTAATCAAATCAACCATATTAATTTAGCACTTCCTTTTTAAAATGTCATAGGAAATTGCACTGTGAAGATCAAAAAATCGAACAAAAAAACCACAATGAAACTTGAATGTTCATAAAATTTAAAAATATTAATTAATATTGGCATATTGATTAACATTCTGAATTTATAAATTTTATTTATGTCAAACCACATAATTTATAATTACATAATAATATAATTATTTTACACACATTATAAAATATATTCCTATATAAAATTTTAATTAAATTGAATATGATAAAAATTTAATGTATAAATTAATTTTGTATTATTAATGAAAGAATCGCCATCAACAATAAACAAAAGATTTCATCCAAACATAATTCACCCAATGAAAATGTCAATGTTAGAAAGCAATGTAATTATTTAGTAATTAAGTAAAAAGCATTCATGTGTATGGCTATATGTCATTTCTCTCTATATATACATATGCCAAATACACACATATTCTAATGTTGCATTTGAAGTAAACATTTTCAATAGATATGGCACCTTTAATTGCATTATGAACAAAACTTTAGAATATGACCTTAAATATGTTTATTTGCATTGCAATTTGTTGGATAAAATGTCTTAAGTTGACTTTAGTGACATAGTAACATTGTGTAATGTTTTGTTAATCGCAATCCACAATCAAAGTTTTTTCGTCACAATTTGACATTAAGATTCATAATGTTTTGTTAATTTCCATCTTCGTTCAATGTCGTTTGTCATAATTTGACATTAACATCCATATTATTTTGTTATCTTATATTCCTTCAATTATATTATGAACTTCAATCTTTGCCAATTGAAAGGAGTTTTGTCTTAATTATGGTGACAACCCAATAAACCATATCAAAATAAGCCTTTGGTTAATAATTATTTGAAAATGTGATGAAACCATTGACATTACCTCCCAAAGAACAAAGTTATCCATAAATTATATGCATAATTAATAGATGTGCACACAACGAAAATAAAATAGAATTAAAGTTTAGACATGGATTGAAAACTACTGAATCTTGTAGGTTGATGTCAAATGAGAATTGTGGCATGCTAGGTATTGAAAAGGTCCCACCTTCACATTCAAACACCAACTTGAAGCCAATATGTTTTCCATGTAAACCCAACACCAAAATACCCCTTGGTAAGAAAAAATCTTCGGGGCTTTTTGCCATTGTGCTCTTGCTTCATAACCGACAATATTGAAAAAAAAATTCATTGAGGAGCTCACATTTTCTGTGGTGAATTTGTCAACTTTTGATAGGGCAAACATCTACCATGCCATCATGAAACAAGTGTGTGCTTTTCCTATTCTTCATGAACAAGATAAAAATTAGGATTTTTTAGCAAAACTAAGTCCACAACAATGCTACAGGATGTTACCATAACACAAGAATGCATTGAAGGGGTTTAAAGGACGTTTAGTTCAAAGCCTTGATATGGATATTCACAAGGTCTTTTAAGCACCTTCATCCAAATTAGTTTTGCATGCTAATGGTCTCTGTAAACATCGGTCCACCAATTTTTATTTATTTTAAGATTATTCAATTTAGCTAACATAAAAAAACACTTGATTAAAATTCCATCCCAAATGTCAACCACGTATGGTCACAAACCTAATGAAGTCCCTTGCATAAACATGCGGTGAGTGACAACACCGTACCACAATCAAGTGATAAAATATGTCACAACTTTAGCCTTGGGCTCGTGACCAAAACAAAGGTTTACAAAGGTGCGGGCCAAGACTGGGCCTGGGAGTCACATAACATGCTCTCGAAAGTGCAAAAGAGTGTGAGGGAATGAACCCTCACACTCCCAAGTGAACTCCCATTTTGGGAATTGGAGTCATGGTGGACTTCTGAATGTTCAGAGGACGGTTTCATGCGTCAAAACTCATTGGATTGAAAATTTTTTTATATCATTAAAAAGTTCTTGGAATGTAAATGTCTGAAACGGGCTTGCATGACCCATTTGGATACTTGAAACACAAGTTATGGCCAAAAGATGGGCCGGGAGTCAAATTGGCAATTTGACTCCTGACCATTAAAAGTTGGGAATCGCCCCGATTTCCTTGTGTGAAGGTGGTGTGCAACATACCGTTGGAAGCTATCGACAAGGGCTACAACTTTGCTCTATATTTCATCTCAATCAAAAGTTTACACACAAAGTTATGGGCCCCCAAAGTTGCAAAAGTCTCCCAAGTTTGGGAATTTCGGGACTCTCATTTGGGAGTCCCGGGACAAAATGCCATTTGGATGTGGGCCTTGTGGAGAGGCACAAAATATATTATAAGGGGGAAGGTGGTGGCTTCCCTCAAGTCCAGGCCGTGCTAAGTCTTATGAGTCTAAGTTTGCGCTTGGTTCGTCCTAGCACCAAAAGTGCCCAAATTATGCACTAACCAATTTGTTGTTTGGTTTGTGCAAGTCCGTGTGAGTGATTGAAGTGCTTGTCAATCTTCCTAGTCCTATCCCAGAGCTCCAGCATGCCCCTTTACCCTCGAAGTGCTATGAACCAAGGAACGTACACCAACTCTTTTTTTTTCCGTTGTTTTCATCTTAGATTCACATTTGAGTCTATTGAGGAGGTTGGAAGTGCGTCAAAATAACATTTGATGAGCAATGGAGCCACATTTAAAATATTGGTTACAAAACCAAAATGGGATTACATGTAAAATGGGAATTGGAAGTTAATTTTAGGCACATGAAATTGAATTAAACCATGAATGATCACCAAATTGCATGATCAATGGAACTTATAGGATAGGTTCATCAACTTGAAACCTTAAATGCATCAACCGCATTAATTGTGATTGCAATGGCATATGCAAATACAAGACCACATTCCAAATTGGTCTTTAAAAATAGAAATAAACCTACCACTTTGCTTGCATATACTCCAAAAATTGGGCATTAAGGCTCTTCATATCCTTCTTCATTACACAAATAAACCCCACAAAATTCTTGTGCACCCTTTCCCCACCTTGCTTACACTTTGTCAAATTTTGTGCCCCACCATTAAAAAGAAGTTATAAAAGCACATAAGCAAAGTTTTTGATTGCAAACTCCATACAACCAAGAGCACCATGAAATCTTAATGTGGGATTTTGGGTGGGAAGTTAATGCTTGAAGAAATCTAACACTTATCAAAGTTGTTCTATTGATTATAAAACAATCCACAAGAGGTTTTTGCATGCTTACTTGGCATGACCATCAAATGATTGGGGAGAAACTATCAAACATTCGGAGGCCAAGATAAAAAGGTCACACACATTTGTGAAGTGTCATAACTATCTAACAACAACTTGCATTGTTGCATTCATATTTAACTTGGTGCTACCCCACCATCAATATTTGATTATTAACCATATGGATGTGTTTTTATGTTACACACCTTAAATTTTGAACACATTGTAGAAAATAATTTATTTTGTACCATGTAGAATATGATGCCAATTAATTGAGGATATTTATGCAAAAACTCACATAGATTCATGTGTAATTAAATGGTTCAACTTTAGTCCAATTCTAAAAAGGTGTAACATGAGATTACATTTGTACACCTTGGACATTCCCATAAACTAGGTTCAACAAAACTTGAGTTCAACCGATGCAGATCTAGTGAATGGGGATGATATGCACTTATAACTTTTGAAACTTGCTCTAGTCACTGATAATCTTGTGCAATCTATCCAATAATAAGCTCCAATGCTACATATCCAAAAATGCCACAACCATTTCAAATGATGTTGTTAACCCATAGCCACAAAAAACATTTCACAAAACAAAAATCAAACAACCAACTCCTGCAATATACTTGTGGTTAATGTTAAAACAAGAATGTGATGTCAATGCCATTTTATTATTTTCATTTAAATTGTTTAATGACCTTTTCCCAATTGTATTTCAGTTTAGTTATTGGCATGGTTTGGTAAACCCTTAAACCTTAAATTATAAATTATTTTAAACAAGATAACCTTATAATTGAACATGAATAGAAAAGGATATGAATCGCAATAAGGTGTGAATGATACTTGTCAACAATTTAAAAACACATACATTTGCCTTTTCATAGTGTTTTTTTCATAGTGTTTTTAATCATATACCATCCATCCATACCAAGAAACTTAACCAATTGTTGGCAAACCATAAATATTAAATACAAGTTTTGAAAACATTTGCACAATGCACTTAAACATACATTGGTTCCTTTCAATGTGCATAAGGTGTCTCCATAAAAGCATTGAACATTTTTCCATATTGATGTATAAGATCAGCTTAACATAACTTAACAAGTCACCATATGGCGCACTTGTCTTGTTTGTGGATAAAAAGGACGACAAGTTGAAAATGTGTATTGACTGTTGTGCCTTGAATAAAATGATGATAAATAACAACTACCCTTTGCCTCACATTGATAACATGTTGGATCAATTCAACGAAGCAAAATACTTTAGTCAAATTGATCTCAAATTGGGGTACTATCAAATCTGCATCATGGATGAAGATGTGGAAAAGACAACAATGAAGACCATGTATGGTTCATGTGAGTTCTTGATGGTGCCATTTGGGTTGTGTAATGTTCCATTGATGTTCACAACCTTTATGGATTCCATTTTCCATGAAAAACCGAACGAGTTTGTGATCATCTATATTGATGTATTTTGGTGTATTCCAAGATGACAAAAAAACATGCGAAGCATTTGGAATGTGTTTTGAACAAGCTCTGTGAAAACATAATTTTTGCCAAAAAGTCAAAATGTGAGTTTGCCTAGGAAATGGACTTCCTAGAGCATATCTTGTTGCGAGAAGCGGTGAGGCTTAACCCTAAAAAGTTACAAGTCATAAGAAATTGAAAAGGCTAGTCGTAGTCAAAGGAATATGATCCTTTTTATGCCTGGCTAACTTATGTCGAAAGCTTATAAAAGGTTTTTCATAGTTGGTGAAACCATTTTTGGATTTCTTTAAAAAGGAATTGTCTTTTGAATGGAAGGAGGAGCAACTATGGGCATTTGAGGACTTGAAAAAAAAACATTCATTTGCTTTTGTGCTAAGATTCCTAGATTTCATTAAGCCATTTGAAGTTCGCATCAATGCAAATGATTTTGCTATTGGCAAGGTGCTCATGCAAGATGGACACCCAATTACATTTAAAAGTAAGAAGCTACGTGGGGCACACTTATGATCGCCAACTCGTGAAAAAGAGTTATATGTCATCGTATGTTGCCTAAAAACATGGGAACACTATATGGGGACGAATAAAATTAAAGTCTTCACAAATAACATTTCCTTGCAATATTTTGAATTGTAGTTGAAGGCTCCAACAAAGCAGTTGAGATAGCATGATATGTTGGCATTGTTAGATATGGAGTTAATCCATAAATAGGGCCAGGACAATGTGGTCCCAAATGCATTGAGTAGGAAGGAGGAATTCCAGGTGGAAAAACCCTCAACTAAGACCCATGCATTAAAAGGCATCTTCTACTACAAAAGTAGCTTGAAACAAAAGATAAAGAAAGTTTATGTGTAAAATCCATTCGCTTAACACCACTTTAAAGAGTTGCATAAATGAAGGAAGGTGAAGGCATCACCTAGAAAGAAAGGCTGTTCAAATGGAAGCAATCCTAAATCTATGTGCTAGTAAGGAAGTTGTGCACGAAGATCATGCATGGAGAGCATGATGTGCCCATGGCAGGGCATTGTGGGGAAAGAACCACAAGAATGGCCATAGGAAAAATATTCTATTGGCTTGAAATGAAACATGATGTGGAACATTTCATGTGCATTTATGTTAAATGCCAAAACACAAAATCCATATAGAAAAGGAAGTATGGGATGTATAGAATTCTATTAATTCTGAGCAAATTATGGGAAAGTGTTTCCATGGATTTCATGACCCAACTACTTTAATGGAATGGAATGGATGCCATCCTTGTGATAGTTGATCAATTTTCCAAGTTGGCAAAAATAACTTTAACTAAGACAATCGCGACAACTTTTGATAGACAAAGTTGTTCTTTAATATGTGGGTCAAACATTACAAGATGCCACAATTTATTGTTAATGATAGAGATGCCAAGTTTATGACAAGCTTTTTGGAAACATTTGTTTTAGAAGGTGGGAACAAAATTGTCGTTTAGTACAACATTTCACTCACAAACTAATTATGGCCAAATAAAAAAGATTAATGGGGTGTTAAACCAATACTTTAGGAATTATGTGAGCAATTTAAAGATTGGGGAAACAACTAGGCCTGATGGAGTTTTATCATAACTCCACAACACATTTAATGACAAAGATGTCTTCGTTTGAATTATCATTGGGGAAGGAAGCCAAGAAGCCAATGGATTTAGCCATTCCCATGGGATGAAGGGATCACTCCAAGGAAGTTGTGGAAATTGTTAAAAGAGTAATTATTCATGGTAATAGTTAGTTAGTATATTTCTACTTACCTAGCTATTGTTTTAGGAATTACTAGCTAGATTACATGGTGCTTGTCACCATTTGAATTTGAATAAATCATAGGACTGTTTTTTTTAAAAAGTGGATATATGTTGGAAGAAGGAAGAAAATGAAAGGATTATTCATTATAGAACATTGAGTTTTGTGGGAGTAAGAAACAAAAACATTTTGTTTTCTGGAAAAACATCAATTCCATAGCTAGACTTGTTATTTTGATGTTTTTTTCATACTTTCATGATTAGATTTTAAATCTGAAACTAGATATGAGTAGATATAAATGAGTACATTTTATTAATATTAGTTTTATGAAATGTTTTACTCTATATTTGGATTAGAATATAGGATTAAAAATTATGTATTTACCAAATATGGTCAAGGGGTGGGAAGAAAAATACACTTGAGCTAAAAATCTTTTGGAATAGGCTCAAAAATAATATGATAAGCATGCCAATAAAACAAAAAGGCATGTGGAATTTGAAGTTGGGCTACATGTGTGGTTGAATGTTTGGGATTTTAAAATGTTCGACGGACTGGCCCCACACTTCATTGTCATGTATGCGAGGCCCTATGAAATTTTGCATAAGCCACACCTTAACTTGTACACTTTGAAGTTGTAAATTAATTTTTTGGCACATCCAACCTTTCACGTTTTGAAATTTAAACTACTTTTATCTAATGAACAAAGGTCAAACTTGAAGCAAAGTGTGCAACCAAAAGTTAATGCCATTGAGCATAGGTTTGTTACCAAAATCAAACACATATTTTGTGCAAGGCATACACACCTTAGAGGCAAGGAATATTTGGTGAAATATAAGGGTTGCCATCATACAGATGTAGTGTGGATGAAACATGTTCATTTCCACCATTTGCTAGAACTAGTAAACAAGTTTGAGTAAAAAAAGGGTCACGAATTTGCAAGAATGAAGAAAACTTGGAAGAAAAAAAAACCACCTATAAGTAGCTTAAGTGTTGATGAGGACACCAACCTTTAAAGTGGGGGAAAGCGCCCACAAAATTAACTATTATCATCAAGTGAACGTTAAGGGTTTTCGTGAACTTGGTTAGTTGCGAAAAGGCTAAGGTTCATAGGTGAGGAAGCGACTAGGTTAGGTGAGGGAGTGCCAACCAATAGAAATAGAATTGGAGTTGAACTTGAGTAAAAAAACTTCAAGGTTCAATCAAACAAGATTGGCATGGTGGTGTGTATGAATAAAGTGGCACTGTCACCAAAAGAGAGGGACCCAGACAACAACCAGACCCCTCTGACTCTACTACATTGTGTGTGACTGATTTAGCATTCAGCATTCACACATCAACAGAGCATGCACAACAACTTTCACCGACCCAGATTCATCTGAGCCTCCTGCAAACACAATCCCTGCACAGGGCTTCCAGGATGGAATTTCACGATTCAGATTTGCACAAAAAAATCTCCGCCAACACAAGCGTCCAACCTCCTAGAACATCGAACAAAGGCCTGACATCTATCTGTCTACTATCACGCTTTCCTCCAGAAACAGGCCACTCCAAACTGTTGATCTCCTCCACTTCTCCCCAAACTGCTCTGTTCTACAACCTCATTCCTTACTGGATCCGATTCTTCCCAAACTCAGGAGCTAGCTCTTTCCTAGTTACTAACGCAGCGGAAGAAAATCAATAAAACTAGCCACAAAGCTCTGAGCTCCTCTGCAAAAATTCAACTCTCTCCCCCAAAATTATCTCCTCCTTACCTTTCCCATACCTTCTGCTTTCCTCCCAAAGCACCTGCCTGCCCATGTCCAACTCCCAGGATCCCACCTTCAATTGCCATTCACCTCCATCATGAATGCCCATTCCGGCGCCGCCATGCCACCTCAAACCATAAAGGCCAGTACCTCTGTTGCCGTGATCTCGTGTCGTCCTCCTCAAGTGGTGAGTTTCCATGATCAAGCCAAAGTAGCCACCATGCCTTGCCTTAGTGATGAGAAGTAATGTGCCGCTAGCCAAGTGCTGGTGCAAACAAAATCAGGATCTGGATCAGAACGGCAACGTTGTCCGGTCACCCCATGTTCGGTTACAGCACATCTCTAAATGGAGGAGTCAAACTTCTTGCGCATGAATTTGCGAATCATGTCCTGTTTGGGTAAAGGGAATTTGGATCGTAGAGCCCAATCCAACACCATTTGTTAATGAATTTGTAACCCTTGTTCAATGTGGTGGTCGAATCCATTTGCTAAGGTTGATCTCCCGCCTTTCATTGATGATTTCCATCTTGAAACAAAGGTTATTTTAAATCAAAAGTCATTTATCTTTGCTTTGGTTCATTCACCACTTCTTTGTTTCAATGGCCATTCAAGTATGGTATATGAGCTTTTATGATACTATTTTGTCCTAAATGATTTTGCAAGTGGCTTTGACCTTTTTATCGAAACATGTGGGCACATTTCTTAAATCTTGTTCCACATTTAATATCATGTTTGTTTTCTACATTTCGACTTTTAATGTTGGAGGAGCAATTTGTAGGCACACATCCCATCATGATCGATGAGGTGACCTATTGCCTAGTTGTTCGCACTCTAGCTATTCATACTCTTGTGAAGCATTTGAGTTTTCATTAGATTGGTGTAATGACTTGTGACGGGTGTGAAATAGTGATTCATGGCGTTCGAGTGATGTTAGGTTTGCATCTAGATTAGGTGGTGCTATAGGTGGATGTCCGTAATGCTTTTAATTCAGTGTCACGATTAACTATTTTTTAGGAGTTATGGTTTTCGCTCGATTTCTAAATCAACTTTCCCATTTGTTTGATGATTTTATGCATGCCCATCCCCATTGCATTTTTCTCAAGCTTCATGACATGGGGATTTCATAGTTGTTCCATAGTTAGGTACACGACAAGGGGACCCATTGGGAAGAACATTATTTGCTCTAGTTCACCTTTGCGTTATTTGCCTTACAACAACAACCCACCTTACTTATGTTTATCTTTCCTTCGTGGATGATACATGTATAGGAGGTCCCACATTAGATGTGGTTCATGTGTTTTTACAGTTGTAGCATAAATTATTAGCATTAGGGCTTTTAGTGTAGTTAGCAAAGTGTGTAACTTGGTTTCCACAGGGGTTGGACCATTTTATATCATTTCCTTTTGGCTTTCTTATTCTTAATTTGGGTTTTCGTATTTTGGGTGCATTGGTGGGATCCACATCATTTGTTGAATCATTTGTGGTTAAGGTTTTTCATGAGGACCTTGGGACAATATTTAATCTCTCTATGCTTGCAGATCTTCAAGCAACTTTTGCGATGCTCTCATTGTGTTATGTTTAGTGGTTGGGTTATGTGTTTCGTACAATGTTTCCATCTCCAAGTATTTTGCAACATTATGTTGCATTCGATAGTCATATCATATCTATGTTGGAGAAGTTATTTAATGTGAGATCTTTCGGAGGTTTTATTGGTCACCTACCTCATCATAAATGATTCTTCTTACTTCCTTGGGTAGGCTCGACTTGCCTTTTATGCTTCATATTATTGCCCTTGCATTCTTAGGGTGTTGGGCATTGATCATTCCTGCACTTGTCATTTGTTTCCAACAAGACGATCATCATATTCTTCTAGATGCAGTGGCACATGTTGAAATCGACATTTCCCCATTCTAGATGGCATTATGAATGTTTGAGCCATGTTACCTTAAGTTGTTTGCTTTTAGGTCTCACTTTTTGAAAGCCTAGTGGTTCAATTTTATCCCAAGTTGTATGTTTTTTTAGTAGATTGCCTACATGAGTAGGAATTTGCCTCGCTTAGAATAAACGCTCCCTCGGATATCATGTGAGCACATTTCGCTCAAGTGCCAGTCCAAGGGTTGGTGCTTGGTTATTAGTTCGTCCTACAACAACTGCATTTCGGGTATCCTCGACCCATTTTCTTACAACACTACATACTTGTCTTTGCTTGCCACGTCTTACAATTGTCAAATTTTCACAGTGTTGATGTGGTCATACCATTGGCAATTTAGGTACCCATTTGTTTCATTGCCCCTACAAGAATGAACATATAGCAGCCCATGACACCTTTCGAGATATTGTTGCAGCTATTATTTTGGAGATTGGAACACAAGTTTAACAAGAGGTTCCCCACCTTTTCCCTCGCCATGACAAATGGATATCCTTATCACTAAAAATATCTTTCGAACTTTGAGAAATGTTGTCATTGCTAACCTGATTCACACATATATGGTGTAACAAACATTGATGACAACGACACATGTTGTGATGATGGCTGCTTAGGAGAAGACAAGATCATATGCCAAGCGAACATTGAGCAATGACTTCACTCCCCTTGTTATTGAGACATATGGGTGTTTTTGTTCTTATTTTGGTTCATTTTTTATCACTTGTGCATAGACCATTATTGTACATCATCAATGGTCTTCTTTAGTCCCCTTGATGTTCATTCCTTATTATTAATAGCACGTGCCCGTAGCCCTGCAACATGCATAAACCATAGTGACTTTTTAAAAGGTTGTTGCATTTAGTTGAAGTTTTTCATCTCTTCCACACATCATAGTTAATGCACATTCACCATTAGCCAATTTATGGCAAACGACAATTTTCTTGTTTCATGTCTTTTTTGTTATTATCAATTATCATTTCATAGGCATGGGTCCCATTTTCATAGGGTTTTTACCTTATTTTTATTGATTTTTTTTTTGGTTTTTTTTTTGGGTTGTGTCTATTTGTGTTTTCATTTGCCTTGTACTTCTGATGGATGGGTTGATTATCAAAATTCTTATTTTTTCAAAATAACCAAGTTGATTAGATGGGTCTTTTTTACTAGAGGCCATGGGCTTGAGTAACAATGGGTATCTTTTGACTACTCAATTTGATTAGAGTGACCAATTTGACAATTAGTCAAATGAAACATCTAATCAAATTTGATTTAAAAATATCAGTTAGTCAAATTAGTTAATGGTGTGGTCAATAAAACCACCTAATCTAGTTAAATTGGCAAATGCCCTAGTCAATAATACCATCACCTATTATACTCAATCGATAAGGCTAACTAAGTAGGATTGGTCAAAATGGCCAATGGCCTAGTCAAAAGTGTCAATTACAAATTTCAAGTTGGGTATTTTGGGACTAGATGTAACGTTTTGACTATATATGACCATTAAAAAAAAGGTTGGAAAATGCAAACGTTCACAAATCATAACTAAATGAATCATGACCAAATTAGTTATGGTTAAATTATATATATATATATATATATATATATATATATATATATATATATATATATATATATATATATATATTTTTATTTTTTTT
>Ga0116231_10011477_pt1 | contig 13594 bp, 9 predicted proteins | sample S1TSphgellanicum_2_FD_89695 | JGI IMG/M metagenome (GOLD analysis project Ga0116231, IMG submission 89695) | Host-associated microbial communities from peat moss isolated from Minnesota, USA - S1T2_Fd - Sphagnum magellanicum MG | ecosystem: Host-associated > Plants > Peat moss > Unclassified... | reverse complement strand
AGATCCATATTTGTCAGTTTTCAAATTTAGACTAACTACATGATATGTCCAATGGTTAGGGATATAATTTTAGGGTCATGATTTTTTTTTTACACATTTACCTTACAAGAACAAAAAAAAATCTACAAATCTAAAAACTTGTGGGGGAGTTGAACCCTAGTTCATTAAAAAATTATGCCCAATGTAACACAAGTTTCTTGCCCCAACCACACCCCGCATACACCCCACCTATTACCCAGTAACATCCAACCCCACACAACACAACTAGAATCTCCAACATCTTTGTTGTTGATGAAGTCTAGAAATACACCTTTCAAACTCAACACAAAGAACAAGTTTTTTCAAATGCAAATCATTATTCATGTTTTGAAATTCCAACAATTTTAAAAAAGCCCAAAAATAAAAAATAAAAAATTGTAAGCTTTCTTTCTAATCATTGTCCAGCTCTACTTGTTCAAAATAATTTGATTCCTCAATCAAGCCATAATTCTCTTCAACCAATAAACTTTCAATTTTCATAAAGTCTATTAAATCCTTATGTCGTGAACAATGCAATCAAGGATCATCATGTTAGTTTTTCACCACAATGATGATGCAATCTAAATTATCCACCTACAACCTATAATGTCTTAAAGATGGTAATGCACTAACAAGAATGAACACTTGTTCAATTTCAAATTGTGATTTTGGGATTCCCAATATTTGTTTGGCAAAAACCCAAAATTTGGCTTTCATGAATTTGCCGCCAAGTTAAGGGATCAGCACATGTAGTAGGAGTTATAAATAACCTCTTGAACAAAGATAGCTCTCCAACAACAAGTGCACATGAAGATTCTTCAATAGATGCATTCACACCAAATATATTATTATCTTCCTTCATGAAATCACCAAATTTAAGAATTGATCCAACAAACCTTATTATACATGCTTGAACAATAAGGTTTAGCATCTCAAATACTATCATCAAAAAAGGAATTATTGCATTTGCATCATATTCAATTGTAAGACAAATGTAAGCCCCACATCCCACATAATTTTCCTCAACCTTCAAACTTTATCTAGCATAATGGCTAACATATTGTGAACCTAATGGCCATCATAAGCTTGGAAAAAATGCAAAAAAAGGTTTAGTCACCTTAAAAACTTTAGATCACATTTTATTTTGAAAGATGAGGACCTTAACATCAAAATCATCAAGAGTGTTAGCAACATCAGTATTAGCTCTAATCTTAACCTCCAAAGTTTGTGTCAAACTAATAGTAATAGTGAAAATACTAGATAATAGTCAATGCCCTTGTGATTGGTTCATCACACAAATAATGACAACACCATTCAAAACACTAATGAATGCTTAAATAATTACCCATACTTGAGCTTTAGGAATTTTTTGTTGCAAAATAATTGTCTCCTATCGCCCTTAACATAAGATAATGGCATCTTTGAATTCCAAACACTTTTCAAACATAATCACCTTAGACAAAAATTTGGTTTTCACTAAGGTTTTTAGTTTTTGAACCTATAACCCCCTTTCAACACATGCATTTTCCCAATCTTGCCGTCCCTTTCTTGACTTTTTGGTCCATGTGATTATTTTTTGTAAATTGGCTTGGGAAACCTTGACATTAACATGGCTTAGACCTATAGTAACCTTCTCACCATTATTATATATTAGCAAGCTTTAAACATAATGTGAACAAAACATATACCTTCATAAATCCATTGAACTTTCAAAGGTTATGTTGTCACCATAGACATTAGATTGTTGCCTTCATCTTTCAAAAGCAATCACAGTATGCATTAAATCAAATTTCTCAAGTAAAATATGTAATTGACTAGCCATGCAAAATCCTATGGTTTCGTGAACTTCAAATAAACCAATAGTAACATGCATAGGGTTTCAAGAATCATTCAAATAATCAATTACTAGGGCAAATGTGTCCACTCTGCCTCTGGACATTTAAAGATCAAAATTAGTAGAGATAGTGAATGCTTCAACAAGATGGGGCAACACATGCAAATTCATGGTTTTTGTGACCATTGCTAGAAACATTTATTCCATCAAGGTTGAACCAAAAAAAAAGACAACACATGGGCATTGACGTAAAATCAACTTCCATAACCAAATATTTTCATAAGTGGAAAGGGCCATGTACCCCTTACAAATATACAACACCATATATTCAAGAAATTTTTTGTTGTGTTTCATCAGATTTCTTGTAAAGATTCGTGGCACCAAAATATGTTGTGATTGCACAATTAATTGGGCCAAACTACTTCTTCCCCAACTGCAAACTATGGTTTGTTTCAAGGTGAAAACACATTATAGTGAACCCCTTTGGGGTGTCACATTGTACTACTTTTTAAAAATATGCATGTTTGAGTGTATCCCACCTTAAACTTTTGAAATATAGTGTTTTTACATATTATGTTAAAATATGACCTAGGCAAAATATTAGAAAAAAATTATTTCATTTCATTTTATAACATGAGAAATTGGAGTATATTTGTGGAAACAAATGTAATGTACAACATATGTGTGTATTCAAAAACACAAATATACTCCAAAAATAATTTAAATGATTTTTAATCTTTATGAAAGTTGAAGGTATTTTGAACCATGTCATTTCACATTATTTGAACCATGTTTTGATACCATGTGATTAATTTGAAATTTTGACAAGTAATCACATTCACATGGAAGATGAAAGGCATAACTAGATAGGCCATATATTTTTAATTTCATTAAAATTGATTTTTTAAATGAGTAATGAAGTTTTAAAGTTAATGTAGTCAAAACAAAATAGTGGCCATATTATATCAATGTATATTATAAATATATCCATTGTAATAACCCTAACATTGGGTTCACGACTAAATGTGAAATCTAAGGGCCCATGAAGGCAAAAATGTGTTTAAGTGTGAAACACACTTTCACAAATGGGGGAGAATGCAAGGGATGAAGCCTAATGACTCCCATGTGCACTTCCACTTTGGAAGTTGCACTCGTGCAGGAGTTGCGAATGTTCAAAGTCTTGGTTGGAAAGGCAAACAAACATCAAATTAGCCCCCAAAACACCATTAGAAAGGTCTTGAAGCTTAGATGCTTCAAATGCCATCACATTTTTCATTTAAACCTGATTTATATGAGTTATGATTGAAAGAAGGGGCGGGAATCAAATTGTGAATTTGACTCTTGACCATAAATCCCTTAATAGCAGGGGTCAAATGAGGTCCAATTGGAACGTGTTATACACCGTTGGAAAGATATTTTTGAGGTTTATAACATGCTTTCCTTACACTTTTAAAATAGACTTGATTTGATAAAAATATGAGCGTCCAAAGTTTTGGGACAATAATAGTTTCAATTTTGGGATTCCCACTTGCTAGTCCCAGGGAAAAGTGACATTTGGATGTAGTCCCTATAAAGAGGCACAAAATATACATAGGGAGGGGAGTGGTGCCTCTTCCCAAAGGTTGTGGGCCGTGTGAAGCTTGTGCTTTAGGTTGTCCCTATTAAATTTGTTGCACCACTTCCATTTGACTTGCACTAATCGCCCTCTTTTCTTAGTTGTGCAAGTTGATATCATCTTGAACTTTCACTTGTGAGTTTGTCCTAGTCCCATCCTGGAGCTCTAGCACGCCCTCCTACCCTCAAAGTGTTGCGAATTAAGGAGCGTGCTCTAATTCATTTCTTCTTTCGTTGTTTCATTCTGGGACCCACATTTGGGTTTCTTGAGGAGTTTGGGGATGTGTCATCCATGGATCTTTTAATATAAATAATGAAATTTATAATTATTTTTAAAAAATTATATTACATTAGTTTTGTAAAAATAATAATTGTAGGGCCTAAAAACCAAATTTGATATGCAAAACTAAATGTACTATACTTTTGGAATAATTATATTGTATGTATTATAATATTGGACCCAAAAGTGCCCCAAAGGAGGCGATTGTAGTATGATTTCGCCCCCCAACAATTTTTTCAACTTTCTCAACATTGATGGCCAACTTTTTGTTAATAACCAACCTTGGATGTGCAAATTCAATGTGGTTTTTCATGGGAGCGATCCCATTAAGCTTACTATACTTGATAAATCCTTTTTGTAGAATAAATCTTTAGCATAACTCATGAACACCTACTTGTTAAATTCTACAAATAATGCACCACGACATTTGTAAATTTTCAACATCTATAGGTAAGTTGTCATTGATAGCAAAAAAATCCCAACATATTCAACCCTTAATTATGTTTCCAAATTATAGTTTGGGCTTGTATGTTGCAAGTTATTGAATTTCAAATTCAATAAAACTTGTTGCAACAATAAAAGAATGAGTTGCAACAACAAAGTTTGTTGCAACGACATGCATATGCACGTTCTCAACATCATAAGTTGGTGGTGTGGGTTGATTTTCTCCAACACTACCAATGGACTCAACCAACAAAAGATCTTTTTCAACCATTATATTAGGCATAAACAAAAAAACCTAACACCTAACCAAGAGAATGCAAACACAAAAAGAATTTAAGTAGATGGAAACTTACTTGAAATTGTTTATTATTTGAATCTTGCAAAATCCTAGAATATGTTTAAACAAAACAGTAAAGCAACAAGAGAAAAGAAACCCAAAAATAATAAGAAAATAATGACAAAGCAAAAAAGTTTGAAGACTCACCTTGCCAAACTTGGCTACAAGCTTGAAATTGCACTACAATTGAAATGCAATGGCACTTTAGTAGAAAAACAAGCTAAATTATAGTTGAGAAGCTTTGTAATAACAAGAAGATAAAAATTCCATTGTGATGGAGATATAGAAGCACTATAGTAGCTGAAAGACAAAAATTCCACTATGGTGGAGATGCAAAAGCACATGGCATAATTAGAAGATAGAAAATATAAGAAAAAGCTACACAGCTAGAAAACAAAAGATAGAAAATAGAAGTTTTGCACTGCACAATGGAGATGCAACAATGGAAATGTAGTTGGAAGACGAAAGTTGCATTACAAGTGAGATGTAGAAGTGTAATTCATGAAAGTCAAAAGTTGCATTACAAGAAACATAGTTGCAGAAGTGTCAAAAGTAGGGATGTGCATTGTGCACATACAAGATGTGAAGCTCTCAAACCCTAATGTGTCACATGAGAAAACAACAAAGCAATTCATAAATAAGAACCTAAAAACAACAAAAGAAAAAAGAAAAGAAAAGAAAAAGATAATGACAAAGACTTTTTGAACATAGATGAAGGAGACAGAACATGCATAGTTGAACATGAAAAACCACAAATTGTTGAACACAAATGAAGGAAATTGAACATGAAGAATGAAATTCATGCAACAAATTTTAGAAAAGAAATGAAATACCTCCTCAAGTTAGAGAAGTTCAACATTCAATGTAATCAAAAGCTCAACATTTAGCACAATTGTAAGCTCAACCTTGAACATTGTTAAAAAGTTCAACACTAAGTGTAGCTAAAAGTTTAACCTTGAACACCATTGATAGTTCAATGCTTAGCACAATTGAAAGTTCAACACTCAACAATGCCGAAAGCTCAACATTCAACAGCACCAAAAACCAAGATTCAACAATTCGACATTCAATGGTGTTGAAAGGTCAACACTCAATAACATCGAGAGTTCAACATTCAACACTCAACACTGCCAATGAAAATCTTGTGACAACAATTAAACACGATACACATTCAAGCTTTGCCATAGCTTAAAAAAAGACCAAACCTGAACTAAAACCCAAAATCCTAACACAAGCTCCATATCTAAACCCTAAACCTTAAGCATTAGATATGCATATACATATGCCCACAATCTATATCTGGGTGGGCCCTTAATAACTTTAGTTGGCATATATGCATGTTAATGATCGTACAAGGACATGTGATTGCACAAGGACATGAGTACGAAATATTGTTCGAATGCCTTCCATTGGATATGTGCAAACTTGGATATTTTTAAAAAACCAAGATTTTGGATATGTTTAGGTGCATATTTGACCTTTAATTAGATTCATATCTGGATTTTTCGATATATTTGGACAACACTGGTCAAAACCCAACCCTATTTGCAAGATTACTATATGGGATTTATTATAGGAGTACACGTTCACCATCAAGTATCAAATAGGGGAAAAACATGAAAATGTTAATGCCTTGTCACAAGATTATGAAGAGATGGGATATTATTCAAAAGATGATGATTTTTTTTATGCACAATTCTTTGCATTCCATGTGAAAAAAATGCCAAAAAAATATTTAAAAATGGAAGATTATCTCTTACATCACAAATTTCCTTTTAAGTCTCATACCTACATCATTTTTGGGGATTACATTTAACATTAAAGGAAAGATGTTCCAATCATCCTTTTTGAATTCCATGAATATGCTTTATGGAGACCATTTTGGGAAGAATTATTTTAATGAAATATTGCAAGGTGGGTATAATCCAACGTTTTAAAAGATGTTATGAAATATTGTAAGGCTTGTAATGTGTGTTTAATGTTTAGAAACAAGTCAATGGTTCATGATCCTTTGCATCCAATTCCACCATTGCCCAAACATTTGAAAAATGAATAATTGATTTGATAAACCCTATTCCCATCACCCCAAGGATTAATAGGTTCCTTGTTGTGGCATCACCAAGTGGGCCAAGGTAAGGCCTCGAAAGAATTCAAAGAAGGGGGACATGGCATGGTTCGTATATTAAAAGATTGTGACATAATTTTAAATACTTTTCAAAATGGTTTCAAACAATGGCCCATAATTTACAAACAATGTTGTTAAAGAACTCATGAGAAAATTAGCAATCAAACATCATGTAACCACAACATATAAATCTAATACTATTGGTGAAGTGCATGAATGAATGTTGAATGACAACGTGTAACCATAACATATAAATTTAACACCACTAGGGTTGGTGGAGTTCATGAATGAGGTGTTGTATGACAGCGTGTAACCAAACATATAAATCTAACACCAATGGAGTTAGCGGAACACATGAATGAGATGTTGTGTGACAACGTGTAACTAAAACATATAAATCTAACACCAACATGGTTGGTGGAGTGCATGAATGAGGTGTTTTGTGAAAACTTGAACAAGGAAGTTAAGGTACCTAAAGATTTCCAAAAATGGGACAAAAACATACATCATGTAATGTGAGTGTACAATTCCACATTCAAATCATCCATGGGATTTGACTCGCACATGGGGTGGACCATGGAGTTGACATTACCCATTGAATTTGAGGTCATGACATCTACCACATTGGAATGACATTGGTTATGAATGGAAGAACTTCAACACACACAAAAATAGAGAGTTGGTGTTTGAAAAAAACCATTTGTGAACTCAACATGCCATTGAATTAGCCCAAGGACATTAAAATTGTTTTTTGACAAAAAGTTGAAACCACAAAAATTCCAAGAAAGAGACTTTGTAATAATATATATGATATTTGCCACAACTGAAAAATAAAATAGTTTTTTTGAAATGATTTGGGCCATTCATGATTATGAAAAACTTTTTTGACAACAACACATATGAATTGGTTCATTTCAATGGAAAGGAATTTGAAAAGATTAACAATGATAAATTCAAGCATTTTCCACTATGGTTAAACTATTGTTCCAAGGGTGTCAGGACAAAATAAATGTGTTCGTTGATGTAACAACAAAATTGATTATTAAAATCAAAATTTATAAATATTAATAATTACAGCCAAGGGTTGTAAGATGAGTAGATATGACAAACAAATAATGACTTTATGGGCCTTATCTATTAAGATATGTCAACTAGAGACCTACTTTGAATTCATGTATAAATTATTTAATTATTATAATTAAACATAAATAAAAGTTGATAAATTTGACCTCACTTGAAACAAACACTAGATTCTTGGAAAACAAATGTCAAATAATATAAAGGTTCATCCACGAAAAGGCTGAGTGTTTTAAAAGTAAAATAGGTGGCATATATTAATTGCCTAGAGTTAATGAATCATAATATTTATTATATTTAAATAAAAAGGGTGAACAATTCATTCTCTTTTTTTTTCAAATATCTAAATGATAATGGGTGGAGGTCTCATTCTTCATTTTCATATTTTTATGTTTTTACTCTATTATTAAGCCTTGTGATAAGACTATAATGTCTAATGAACTTATGACACAATAAACCCATGTGTTAGTCGATTGTGAAAGAGCACAAAAAAAAAAGCTTATATGTCTTTGGTGAGTGATGTCCATGAGGGAAGGTCTTTAAGTGTAGGTGCATGTAATGAACTCCCCATTGGGGTAACTTACATAAAAACCAAGTTTTAAACATGTAAATGATCCCAGCCCAAAACATGTAAGTTTCTCCCTTTTGTATTTTTTGTATTTTGTGTGTTCTGTGAAATTTTGGTTCATTCAATTTACGTTGTCTTAAAAGAGACTTATTTTAAAAATAACGTTCATAGGTCTGCACCCACCCTAGGCTAGAGTTCTAGCTCTCAAGGAAAGGAAAGAGACTATGGAATGATGCAGAGTTCATTTGGTCACATATTAAAGTTATATGTAAAGTCACCCTCTCTTTCACCCCCTATCCCCTCTTTCAGTGGTATGGGCAAAGGAAAGAAAATTTATTAAATCTGAGTATGAAATGTTGAAACTCAACACTTAATGCACAAGGTTCGAGAGTAATTATAGTAGTTGTACAGGTAGGAGCAGTGCAAATATATGTAGCAGCAGTGGAGGCGCTCAGGAAAAAGGGGATGAAACTCAGTTTACCACCAAAATTGGTGGAAAAATTAGTTTGGGTCCCAGTTATTTCGTTTTGTAAAATTTCATTCCCAGTTCGCGTTTGATACCCTATTATGCCGAAACTGGCCGTTCTCGCCCTCTAATCGCCTGACTTTACGGATAACTTTATTGTGAGGAACATTCCCTAATTCAGACTGTTGGTTGGAAGGAACAGGCCTTGTCTCTTGCAAAATCAAGTTGTGTTCATGGACACCAAAAAGCCATGCAGACCAAGACCTTATGCAACTAAGCTGATTTTGTCTAGTTTTTGGAAAGGAGTAGGAGGATGACTAAATCATTCCTTCAAGAAGGTATAGAATACCCAACAGCACTGTTTCCTGGGTCCTGACCTATCTAACCTAGTGATTTTTTTTTTAATGGTGAAATTTCGCCATCTTATCAAAAATATCTTGGGGAAAAGAATATTCTGTCATAAATTCCCTGGTTTTTCTGAAAAAAAAATCACCACAAAACGAAAATTAAAAAACCTGCAAAAAAAATCATCACAATTGCCAACAATATGAAAGGGCTAAATAAGATTTTCTACTTTCATATTTTCAATATTCTCAGATTTGGCTAAACATACTTATGGACGATTGCCACTTAATAGCAACATCACAAAACTGGGGGGAAAAAAAAATGATCTAACCTCAACACAATGGTCCTAAACAGAGTTTGGCTGCCATTAATAGAAACAGCAATAGAACCTCAACGGTTATCAAGGCAGGTTTTTTGGATTCATAATTGTGATTATTCAAAAATCAAAGACTCAGTTCTGGTATATAATCACCGTTGTCATTTTTAAAAAACCAAATAACCGACTATAATTGCAGGTTTTCTCCTGAAAACTGCTCTTCCATTGAATTTAAAGTTTTTTGAAATAACCGGGATGGGAGACTCTTTTATTCTGTTTTGTTGTTGCCGAAGAACAAGAGAAAGGTTCTCTAAACCCTAAACATGAACCCTAAAACCCTCTCTCAAAAAACTGGAAACCGGCGGTTCTTTATAAATTCAAATGACCACCCCAATGGGGCCACAAACACAGGTCCAAAAGTCCCTCCAGTTTCTTGTCACAATTTGTCAAACTAGTGTCTATATTGTCTAGGGTTTTGGACATTGGTTCTTGTCATGATGTCACAAACCCACATTGACAGAAATTTGGAAGTTAGTGCTTTTGAACTGCATTGGTGTTAAAGGAGTCACCTAAGAAGGGCATAGAAACATGGCACGGCTTTTATTTATATCCATGAGTAATGTCTCCTCTAGGTGGGGAGTTGGAATGCCCCTTACACCTACTATTAGTAGGCTTGTGGTGCCCCTAAGTAGGATTGTTGTGCCTCCACACCTTACACCTACTTGTAGGCTCCATATAAAGTGTAAGGTACCTCCTAACCTTAAGGGCTAGTCGTGCCATTATCCATGCGCATGGCAATACATTTTATTGGAGTAGGATCATGGAATAAACTTTGACCAAAAAGTTTTGGGTTTGTTTTTTGGGGAAGCACAACAACATAGCCAACTAACAAGTTGTTGGCACGATCTTGGCACCATGAAGTCAAGCTTAGTGGCAAAGGGTTGGTGACAAGGCCTTTTGTGTGAGTTTAATTTGCGTGAAGTGAGACTCACGTTGGGATCACCATGGTGGCGTGGAAAGTTTAAAACTTGACAAATTGGAGTTTGATTCCCAAATTTGCCTTGTGGACCAGGTTGTGAGGTTTTGGGATTGGGACAAGTCGGGGCTTGTCTTAGGTCAAACTTGGTTTGTTCATTGGGTCAACCCTAGCAACATTGGGTGTCACCCCCACAAAACCTTTTGGAGCAACTTGATGTTGTCTTGGGGCAACATTTGATGTTACATCGCATTTCTTAATGTAGTTTTTTGAAAAAATTAATGTTGTTTTGTGACATCACTTGATGTTGTCCTTTGGGACGTTGTGGGATGACTTGGAGTTGTTTTGAGAATGACTTTTCATAGTTGGGCCATGAGCTATGATGGGGGTTGTGATCATCAAGGACTTAGACTTGAAAAAGTCCACATTTTAGACTAAGTCCTAGCCTTGTCTAAGCAAGTCTAGATTTACTTCTAATGAGTCAAGTTCAAAGGGGTCTGGAAGACTCCATGTTAACTTATGTGTTATGGGATGCACTAATAACTAAAAGCTAAAGATTAAGTGGTGTGAGGTGCTTGGCAATGCGAGAGCATGAAAAATGAACAAAGGGGCATCACAATTAATGAGGCTTTTCATTTGCACAATAGTGGCTTGTAACCTAAAATCTTTTTTAAACTCCCAAGGTCCTAGATAAGGTTATACCATTGAGCCATCACCATGGGGTAGTTTGGAAAGTTTTGAACAAAATCATTCCATTCATGCTTGGTGGTTTTTCATTCAAATTCATGCATAATTGACATATGGTACTAATAAGTGATAATGTTGTATAGTTAAATGAATGAAAACTCCTTTAAAATGATATGGACATATGAGTCAATCCAAAAGGAATATAACCACTAGAAGTAGAAATTATAAATGATATTGATTACAACATAAGGTACAAAGATGAATAAATATGATAAATAAATAAACCTTATGGGCCCTATGCACAAGGAACTTTTGATTTGCGATCTTCTTTGGGTGTAATTATGGTTGAGTTAACTATTTTAAGTTAAGCATAATAAAAATTAATTAGTTTGATCACACTTAAAACAAAACACTTGATTTTTATGTGAAGGAAATGTCACATAATGTAGAGGTTCATCCATGGAAGGATGAATATTCCAAAAGACTATTGTAGTACTTGGGTTGGTTAGGTACAAACTAATGATGGTTAGAATTGTTGAAAATTTTGAAAATACCTACTTGCCATGCCAATTTTTTTTTAAAAACTCTCAAAGCACATTAGTTTCATTATTTAGTATAGTGCCTAATTGTGATTTTTTTTTTTTGTTGAAAGTAAATGCAAAAAAATATATTTAAGTACCTTGTTGCCAAACCAACCAAGGTACTACTGCAGAATTTATTTTCTAGTATGGGGCATAATATTTATTGAATTTTAAAATTAATGAATGATATTTTCTATTAGATTTACATGAAAGGCATGAATAATGCATTCACTCTTCTTTCAATTATTTTAATTGGTGGTGGGAAGAGAGTTGTATTCATTTTCCCTTTCGATGTTCTCATGTTGTAATTAGATCATCATTAAGTGTTGTAATAAGATTTTGTGTGTAATTCACTTACAATGTAATATTTCCATATATTGTTGTGATTGGGAAAGCATCCACAAGGAAAAACTTATGCACATTTAGTGAATGATCCCCATCAAATGAGGTCTTTGGGTGCATGGTGATCTTAGCTCAAAATATGTAAGTTTTATCCTTGTGATATGTGTGTGTTCTGTCAAAATTTTGTTCATTTAATCTACTTTTGTGCTAGATCAAAGGGATTTATTCAAAAAAAAACTTTGAGAGGTCTAGACCTTTCAAATTACAAGAAGATTTTTAGATTACAATGTGTCCCTAGAGAGTTAAATGAGACAATTCTATGAACTTGAATGGATGGTCCCATTTTATGAAATGTTCCATCTAGGTTTGGCATGTTTGACGTTCAATTGTAGAAAAAGTTAAGGACCATTCTTGAGTTTCCAGAGAAAGCCAATCACTTGAAGAATTAAAAAGGTTAATTAGAATGTGATGCAATATGCTTGAAAATCCAATGACACTATCCATTAACCCAACATTGGTTGTAATGTAAATGTAGTTTATGGTGCAATGTTTTGAAAACCCCATCTTGTTCCCCCAGTTAATAATGAGTAACATTGATGATTGGCCATAAAAAATCTAGACCTTTCAAGTTTCACAATTAAGCTTTATTTCTTGCAACATAATTCAAGTGCATTATCCATAGATATTGTTTCTTCATGAAAGTATTGTTAAAAAATGGTTGCTTTCCAATTTTGTTTGTGGATTGTGAGCCTTACTAACACATCCACTTGTAGTTGTTCCAATTAAATCTAACGTTTTCACAAGTGGGTGGGTGTTAACAAAGGTTATAATTGGTTTTCAATGCTTTGAAAGGTGTAAGGGAAATATTACATCCATGAGTTTGTTAGTATTTTGTTGTTTTAGTACATTATTAATACACTTTTAGTGAATTTAGGTGTAAAAAATTTCACCTTTGGCATTTAAGCTCTAATTGTTTTAAGAAAACTTCATACCATTTTTAGTTAATAATGACAAGTTGGAATTCCTAAAGTTTGGTAGAATTTGACATAGATGGCAAGACCTATTTCTTTAGTAGGTTTCTCAAAATGTTGAAATTTTCTAAACAATTCTTGAAACCCATCAAGTCGTATAATTAATCATTGGATTAATAAGGTAGGTGATTAGAATAAAAATGTAAGATTGTCATAGGCAAACATCGTGAAAAGCAAATTGGCACCAAGTCATTCATGTTTGCAAGTAACTTTTTTGTAGTAATAATTGGACCCATCACCCAGCGAAACTTCAATATTCCAACAATGTTGGTACAAAAAATAGACAAAATGTCAAACAATACAAGTAAAAAATAGTCACATGTTATTATTAAATCTTAGAGGAAGGGAAAAAAAAACATTAGGAATATTTGGCCTCCTAGAGCATAGTGTAACCATAACTGATAAGTGCAAAAATTCAAAACTTTGACAAAAAAATGCAAACAATGTATTTACTTTTATCATAAAGTAGAAGTAAATGCATAAGACCCTACAACCAACAATAGTGGTTGTCACCAAAATTTTAGGGTTGTGGAAAATGTAGGTTTTTTCATTT
>Ga0116231_10011476_pt1 | contig 13595 bp, 12 predicted proteins | sample S1TSphgellanicum_2_FD_89695 | JGI IMG/M metagenome (GOLD analysis project Ga0116231, IMG submission 89695) | Host-associated microbial communities from peat moss isolated from Minnesota, USA - S1T2_Fd - Sphagnum magellanicum MG | ecosystem: Host-associated > Plants > Peat moss > Unclassified... | reverse complement strand
TTTAAAAAAAAAAAAAACCTAGAAGTTTGATGATTAAAAAAAAAAAAACCTAGAAAGTTTGATGATCACAAAAGGATTTAGAAGTTTGATGATAATCAAATCAGCAGTGAGCATCAAAGTTTAGCAAGAATTGCAAAAGTCATTAGTGTTTTTGTTGTTGTTGTTGTTTGGTGTGATGAATTTGTTAGTATTGTTGTTGTCTGGGTTGATCTGTCCCTGAATGGTTGTTTTTTTTTTTTGGGTTGGTGGGGGTGGTGGTTTATGTGGAAGAATGCATGAAATAAGGCATGAAGAAGGATGGTGGGTTTGAAGTTTGAATGTTGGTGATTTGCAATTTGTGGTTTGTATATGTTTTCATTATTATTTGTGATGTGATTTTGTGTTTTGGGTAGCAGCTGGTTTTGGGATTTTGTGTTTTGGTTCAAATCATCTATCACCAAGAGCTTTGAGAGCATCAGAAGATTGCTTGAAGATGCAAGCAAAAACAAGAGCTGGTGGTGCAAAAGCTGGAGCTGATGATACCCTACCAACACCAACACCACCACCACCACCACCACAACATGCAGCAGCAACAGCAATAGCAGCAGCTAGAGCCAATCCAGGTGTGTTTGATCTGTGGGAACTAAAGCTTATGGACAATGTTGGGGAGTTTTTTAGGGCGGATTTGCATTGTGGGTCTCAGTCTAGGTTACTGTTCTTCAATCCTGTAAGGACTCAGGAGCTATGTTGTTGGTGTGTAGCAGCAGTAGTTGTCATTTGTATGAAGTGTGTAATATGGGATGGTGGGGAAAGCATGGGGTCAGGAGGAAAAATGAGGGATGGTAGACCTCCACTGCCAGTTTCGGTGGGAGCCCAGATGAAGGAGGATGGGGATGGTGAAGCAGCAAATGGTGGGGATGATGGGGAAGCATCTGAAGCTGTGAAGAACCATTTGAAACAACAGGTGTTGGCCTTAACAACACAGGTGGAAGAGGTGTGGGCTTTCATAAACCCTAACCCCCTTGTTGCTTGTTTTTCCCAGTTCGCACTTCTTGTCATTTAACCTCCAGATTTGCAGTTCCAACAAATGAGAAGTAAAAGAGGCTAATGCCCTGTACCTTCAAGAGTTGGATGTGGTGTGGGAAAAAAAAAAACAGGGGGAGGGGTGAGGGATATAACTGGTGCAAGAAGAACTGACAAGTGGAGAAAAGCTGGTGAGGAAAAGCAGATTGAGAAGAATGTCAATGAAGTGAGCAAGATGCGGAGTATGGTGCGCAAGAGCAAAGGCAAGGTAGCCACTGCTGCAGCTAAGGAAAAGGAGCGCGATAAAGGAGGTAGCTCTGCAGCAAACAAGAAACAACAACAGGTGGAGGCAGAGCGTCGAGAGGCTGCACGGGTTAAGCGAATGCAGGAGCTAATGCGTCAAGTAGGCACTGTACTTAGGCAGGTAAACACTCTGATACCCACATTATACCCATGCTCAAGCTTAGCATGCAAAACATCATGTTATTGACTAGAGTTGAATCCTTCACCCTGCAAATTGATAGTCAGTTTTGCTGGCTACAAGTGGAGCATCAATGAGTACAAAGGTTATATGTGTGTGTGTGTGTGTATTTAATTAGGGTTTAAGGTTTAGGAGTTTGGTTAAAATGGGTGTTTGGGTTTCAAAGCTGATGTGGTCAGGGAAGAGCAATAAATCTGGATGCCTGCAGATAACCCAACACAAATGGGCATGGCCATTTATGAAGCCCGTCGATGTGAAGGGCCTTGGGTTACATGATTACCATGAGGTCAGTATGTTTAACATATCTCCCAGTACTTGATCCTTAAACACACCGATGATTGTATCTTGGGTCATAGGAAGATAGAGGTGCCAGCTCTCTGCATGTGATCACAGTGCCTTCAGAAGCCCATGTTGTTTTGTGGTGGATTAGGGTTCTTTCAGCAGCATGGGTTGTATCTAGATTTTGAGGTTTTTATGTTACACACCACCATTCAGGACTCCAGAAACCACCAAGATCTTTCATATCATTGTATCCTTACATCTCTAGTCACAATGGAGCAGGTGGTGAAGCATCCGATGGATTTTGGGACAATACGGGACAGAATGGATGCAAAGGATGGGACAGGATACAAGCACATCCAAGAAATTTGTGATGATGTGCGCCTGGTTTTCTCCAATGCAACGAGTTATAATCAGGATGGCTCAGATGTGCATACGATGGCCAAGACCCTCTCAGACAAGTTTGAAGAGAAATGGAAAGCCATTGTTGAACCCAAACTAGCTGAGGAGGTACTTCCAATCGTTACCAAGAAGCACTTTTACAGACTCCTTTTTTGATTGTATTTCCTTGGATACAGAGATGTATAGTCTTTCCTGTATCAGACAATTGCCACATTGTTGTGGGGAACAAATGTAACTATGTTGGTTGTCGGTTACTCAATTTGCAAATTGCTAGACCAGTGAGTTTGATTCTAAAACCCTAAATGTTTCATCAGGAAGCAAAGCGGAAACAGGAAGACAAAGAAGCACAGACAAAAGAAGATGCAGCCATACAGGCAGCAGATGAGGCAGCTGCTGAAAGGATGGCTGACGATTTTGCTCGCCAGGTGCAATACTGGTAGCAAGTCTGATGATATGGGAAGCTCCTGTGGTCAGGGATCAACTCCTGACTCTTGTTTGGAACTGTGAACTTTTGTTTTTGCCCCCCCAAAAGACTTTCCCTGAGAGACAAATTCCTGGTGTTGTAAAGAACTAACGTACTGCACCTGCTGTTTGCAGCTAGAGGAACTGGACAAGAAATTGGAAGACCTAAAGCAACAAACTACTCCAAAGAACAGGTATGTGGGTCTGAAATTCAGCATGTTTTCTGTTGCTTCCAGGTTGTTTTGGGTTTCTGTTCAGCTTGTGTGTTTCTTCATGAATCTGGTGGTTTTGTTTTTGATTGGTGTTTTTTGTAAAGCAGCCGGGCAATGTCAATAGAGGAGAAGCGGCATTTGGGTCACAGCTTAGGACGCCTACCTCCAGACAATCTCAACCATGTCATCCAGATCATTGCTCAAAAGAATCCGGAGTTCAATGCAACTGCAGATGAAGTGGAAGTTGACATTGATGCCCAGGTTTTGTCCCCTCTTCTTCTGAGACATATGAATGTACATAATCACACACAAAAGAAAAACCCACCACATCTCTCCAATCTTCCAGACATGATAAAGAAGAGTAGATGATAAGCATGTGACCCAAATGTGTGACACTTTGAGGAAACAGTTCACATGGTATTCTATGTGACTCTATCACAGAAATGTGTTACTAAATCCACAAATACAACTTGGAAATAAAACAGGAGATTGAATGCCACCAAGTTGGCACAATCGGGCAGAGTTTTTTCAAGATGGGTTTTGCTATGGTTGCAGGATCCTGCAACTTTGTGGAGGCTCCACCGCTATGTGCAAGCTGTGTTGAGTCCAAGAACTACAAAAACTGTCACTCCCCGCACACCTTCTGGTAAGCGAGCAGCATCATCACCAGCACACAAGAGTCCAAGCAAGCGGAGCAAAAGAGTGGTGTCACCACCTTGACAGAAATTCTTTTTTGTAGTTAACTGGATTGAAGACACTTCTCCTTACCATCACATCCACTCCACTTCTCTAGGTACAAACCCACCATGATAATTTTTGAACATGTGAATATGAATCAGCATAGTTCCCAACAAAGCATTTCTCTCAAGAGAAACGGATTTTGGATTCATAGTTACACTCTCAACATTTTTGGGTGTGTATCACATTTGCTTAATGTCATTTTGCAAAGTAGAGTTACCCAACTTCTTATACTAAGAAATCTTGATTTACATGAGAAGAGGCACAAATGGGTCAGGTGGGATTTTTGCAACCTCACTGATTCTTCTTCTTACTTTGTGGGACCTTCATGACTTGCAGCAGCTCTACACGATGGTACCATGTGGTGCGATGGATCCAGTCAATGTTCACAATAGAATTGCAACAAACAAAGAAGAAACATGTGAAACAAAAAAAACATTCCTTTCTTTTGGGCCTTTCTGATGCATATAATCTCAACAGAAAATTTTCTTGGACCTTGGACAATTTTTTCTTAGACCTTGGAATAAAACAAAAAACCGTGGTCCTCAAATATTGTACATGTGTAATTTTGTTCTGGTCAAAACAAACGACAACTAGTTGCTCTCAAAAACTAGTGTGCTTTTCTAATGAGCATGACAATTTTGATTCTGAGAATGGGTGGTTGTCAGGGCGCAAGTTAGAGTTGTGCAACGCCCCTTCACAATCTCTCTCTCTCATGGAGATTGGGTAACAATTTTTTTTCCCTCATCAATCACAAATTATGAAGGTTTTGTTTTGTTTTGTTTTGTTTTCCCCTCCTCTTGACTATCATTCACAGTCTGTGATGCCCATGATCATGACAATCTTGTTGTGCTCTTACATTTTGTGTTCAAAAGCTTTGTGTCGCAGGAGTTTTTGAGTTTTTAACTAGGAATAAAATGTTCATCTGAAGTACTTTTTCTCACAATTCCTCACGTGAAGATAGGGTTTAAGGGTTTTAGGGTTTTAAACCCTTAAAACCCTAAACTTTGAACTTTGACTTTGTTTAAATACATAAACAAAAATAAATAAAATTTAAATTTCAATATTGTCCTCTTACAAAATAATTTGAAATTTATTTTCATTCTTAAATTAATTGCTTTTGTACATCCAATGACAAATATTCATGCAATAATAATGTTCAAATAATGCATAATTATGTTTCAAGTATTTTACAAAAAAAATCATTATAGTTTTAAATATAATTTTCAAATATAAAATCCAAATGATTTTGCAATCTTTGAATGAATTTTTTTTTCAATGAATTTTTTTTTTTTTTTTTTTTTCCCAAAATTAAAAACCCCTTTTTTTTTTTTTTTTTTTTTTATTTTTTTAAATATTTTTTTTTTTTTATTTTATATTATAAAAAAAAAATAATTATTATTTTAAATATAATTTTAAAAAATAAAATTTAATTTATTTTTTAATTTTTAAATTAATTTTTTTTTCAATTAATTTTTTTTTTTTTTTTTCCTCACCAAAATGCAAAACCCCTGATTCTTATTTTCTTTTTTAAAATAATAAAAATATATGAAAAATAAAAATAAAAATGAAAAAAAAAAAAGCTTCCATCCATGGCCCATTGTCAAGCCATTGTTTAAGATAATTCATTCATCCCTCTTTTTTTCTTTTTTTAAAATTAATTTCTTTGGAATTTTCAAAAAGAAGTCGATCCTGACCATCCACTCTCCACCTTTCCGATCGCCGGGTTTCTGGTTTTGATGGACCGAGTAAACACCGGGTGCTGCGAATCTTTTTTTCCCTTCTAGATCGCACATCCTGACCATCCGTTTTTCACCTATGCGATCACCGGGTCGCTGGGATTAACGGACCGAGTAAACGCCGGGTGCTTGGAACCTGTTGCCCTTTTAGATCACGCATCCTGACCATCCGTCGTGCACCTATGCGATCACCGGGTCGCCGGGACTAACGGACCGAGTAAACACCGGGTGCTTGGAACCTGTTGCGCTTCTAGATCACGCATCCTGACCATCCGTCGTGCACCTATGCGATCACCGGGTCGCCGGGACTAACGGACCGAGTAAACACCGGGTGCTAAACCTTTCTGGACTGCACATCCTGACCATCCGTTTTCCACCTATGCGATCACCGGGTTCCCCCGGGACTGACTGACCGAGTAAACACCGGGCGTGACTTGAGCTTCTAGAAGTCCCGAGGACGCGCGAACGTGCTCTCCTGCGGACCTTCTTCGTCGCGGCTCTTTCTTGGATTGTGCTGTTTTTTTTTTCGCGGATTTTTCTCAGAGATTTTCACGACTTGATTGTGCCCAAAATAGAAGCTGATTGCTACTTGGAATGCGAGTAAATTTAGAAAGAAAAAAAACAAAAAAAATTGTGTATGTTTGACTCGAAAGTATGCTGCAGTAAGAGAAGACTTGTTACGTAGTCTCGGAGAGACACAGAGAGAGAAGAACAAACAGTTTGACGAAAAGGAAAACAGCATTGAAGAGAGAGAGAGAGAGAGCTCAGACTGATAGTCCAAGAATTGGGTTGAAGAATCTTGAAGCGAATGTTGTCTTCTGAATGCGAAACTCCCTGAAACTAGGGTTTGAAGAAGGAGCATTGTGAGCAAGCAAGCAAGAGGAGGATATCGCTACTGTCCTTTGAGCAACAACGTATGAGAGTGACTGAATGAGAGCGACAGTAAGCACTGGAGTTGAAGCTTGAAGATAAGATTGTCTGCTCCTGCGAGGAACTGAGGCTGACTACAAGAAGTGGGTGTTGCTGAAGATTGGAGACCCGATAGAAACTTAGGGTTTACAGTCGTGAACTCGGGCTGGTGAGGATTGTAGATCTGCGAGCAGCGCAGACTGATAGCAGTAGGAGCAGCAGTAGCAGGAGGAGGAAGAAGAGGTGGGTTTGAAAATTGGGTCGAGTCTAGAAAGGCTGAACAAACACGAGAGAAGCTCAACAGCCATGGTTGGTGCAATGAATACAAACAAGAAGGTGCAGATAGATGTGGGAGGTACACTCTTCACAACAACTCTAGATACGCTGCAATGCGCAGGGAAGGACTCGAAGCTCTACCGTCAAGCTTTGGGAAGAGGAGGAGGAGGAGGAGGAGGAGATTCGCCAGTTGAAGAGGAAGATTGCTTCTTCGACAGAGATCCAGAAACCTTCAAGATTTTGCTCAATCTGTTGAGGACGGGGAAAGTGGACACGGCGGGATTCGATGGGTACACTCGCGACAAGGTGATCGAAGAAGCGACCTACTATGGCCTGCTGGAGAAGCTCAAGAAAGCCATGGCACCTGCGCAGCTGAATGGACTGGACTTACAGAGGGCGAAAGCGGTGATTCCTAATGGAATCGACATCCCCACGGCTCTTGCAGCGGGGGGTTCCGCAGCAATAGAAGATGGGTCTCTTTGGGTGGCGCATGGAAGCAAAATCACAGTCTACGACTGGGCACTGCGGAAACAGAGGACGACTCTGACGGAGTTCAGCTCTATCGAAATTCTGAACCGGATGTCGGATACGCTCGTCGCGGCAGGCGCTTCCGACATGCCGGGACTCCATATCTACGACCCCATCAACGGCATGCACAAGAAGAGTGTCATCTGGACAGACGCCGACGACCCGCGAGTGTACAATCCAGTGGTGCGTGCGATTGCATCCAACGATTCCTCAGTGTTTGCAAGCTTCGAGAGCGGACAGAAACTCGACAACGCGTTGGCGATCATCGATAAAACAACGCTACAAATCACTCGGGAATTCGGACGACAAAACGGCGCGACAGCACATGCGAAAGCGAGCACTAAGCTCCAATGGCTTGCTTCCAAGAGCCTCCTCCTGGTCGCCTCTGTACAAGGAGGCTCGTTCGGGTATGCCGGCTACATGCGACTGTGGGACATTCGATCCGAGAAGCTAGTATGGGATTGGAAAGAGCCCAATTTCCAAAGTGCGAGAGCCGTGGATCATGAGATGTTTTCCGACATGACGGCCAACGAAGACCTCCGAGCCATTTTCAAGGTGAGCATCTCCTCTGGTTCTGTCTCTATGGCGGATTTGCGGCATCTGGATACCAAGGATCCTTGGATTCCGTTGCTGGATACTAACCCAGCGCTGGAGAAAGCCCCCGGCGGTGCGGACAACAAGCTCTGCACTTACAAGAAGCAGTTGTATCTGAGTCGTGGTGCCGATGTCGAGGTTTGGTCTGAGATCCCCTTGGCTGAAAGCTTTAAAGATCCTGATGAGAAAGAGTATTGGGATACTTCCTTTCGAAGGAACTTGCTAGAGACCCGCCGCCATAGTGCTCAGGAAGTCACGCAGATGGTCGCTGCTGCTGATCGCCTCTTCATCACTCGCAAGGACTTGATGGGAGTGGAGGTCTGGGAAACTAGATAGAGAAGGCTACATGACTTCCATCTTGCTAATCCTCCCCAAACCCTAATCCCAAACCCTAACCCTCCCCAAACCCTGATTCCTAACCCTAAATCCTAAACTCTGAATGCAATTAGTTAGTTTGTTGCTGTTTGTAAAAACCCTTGTTTCCACAAACTCTCTTCTCCCCTCCCTCTCTTGTATATTTTGTTGCTGTTTGTGAAACCCAAAACCCTTCTAGGGATCCCCTCGTCTCCCTTCCTTCCATCTTTTGTTGCTGTTTGTAAAACCCTAAACACTTCTCTCTCTCTCGGATATGTATTTTGTTGCTGTTTGTAACACCCTAAACCCTAAATCCTTCTAGAATCTCCTCCCTCCTCTCTCTCTCTCTCCTTTGTGATTTTTTTGCTGTTTGTAAAACCCTAAACTGTTCCAAATTCTCCTCCTTACCTCCTTTGCATTTTTTTTTTGCTGTTTGTAGAACCCTCAACTGTATCAGAATCTCCTCCTTCCTTCCCCTCCCTTGCACATTTTCTTGCTGTTTGTAAAACCCTAAATCCTTTTAGAATCTCTCTCTCTCTCTCTCTCTCTCTCCTTTGCATTTTATTTTTTTGCTGTTTGTAAAACCCTAAACCGTTCTAGAATCTCCTCCCTTGCATGTTTTCTTGATGTTTGTAAAACCCTAAACCCTAGACCCTTCTTCTCCCAAACCTGGGTTGAAAATCTCCTCCTTCAATCCTTCCCTCTCTCCCTTCTTCCTCCCATATTTGTTGCTGGTTTGGAAACTCTAAACCCTTCTTCTCCCAATCCCCCAAGACTAAAATCTCCTCTTACACTCCCTCCCTTCATCCCTCACATATTTGTTGCTGTTTAAAAAACCCTAAATCCTAAACCCTTAACCCTTTCTTTCCCCAAAAGCTCCTTTCTCTCCCTCTCTCACACACGTGGTGTTGCTCGTACTAACCCTTAAACCCTAGACCCTTGTTTTGTAACATTCTTTGAATCAAACAAGCAAAACTCGTCAACAAGTAAAATTGGATAAACCCTAAACCCTAAACCTTCAAAATAGTAGTAGTAGTAGTAGTGTGTTGTTGTGGAGTTTTTCTCCAATATTTCATACCTTGGAAAAAAAAAATTCCCCTAGGTTATAATTAATGTTTTCATAAAACCCTAAAACTTTTTACATAAATTCCTTTCAAATTTTATTTTATTTATTTTATTTTTCCTTGGACCTTTTGTTTGGGCCAAGAATATTAGGGTTGAAACAAAGAACACCATTCTTCTTCTTTTCCACTTTCAATGCCATTGTAAATGCTTAATCCAAATCTCTTTTTGTTTTTTAATAGTGTGGTGTTGTTGTGGAGTTTGGTGTTGTTGGTGTGGAGTTTTGAAGGTGCGTGTGATGGCACACCTCAAATTGGGGTTTAGCCATGGGTTTAGCCATGGAACAATATAAAACCCCATGTTTATTAATGACAAAAAAAAAACTTGACATAAGTTGAATTTACCACCTTCGATTTGTTAGGTGTCTTTTGAGGCTATGGAAGAAGATTATGCAATGTAATATGTTCCTACAAAATATAAAAGAAATATTAGGTCAAAACCATAAATATCCCAACCATATTTGGGGATTTCATGGGATGCAACCCCCCAAAATTTAATTAATTAATCCTAATTAATAAATCCTAATTTATTAGTTTTCAAAAGTGGCAACATGGCATTGAACTTTTGTCTAAATAGTGAAAGGTTTTCAAATGCATCTTTTGATTTTCTATGAAGCTCCTTAAGAGTTCCAAGATCTAATTATAAAATATATAAAAATTTTAAATTTTCATTTAAGAAATTATATCCCACATTCAAGATGAAAATAAGGAAAAAGAAATCATTTTCATAATTACCCATGCACATTCTCTATCATCAAATGTGATGACTCCTTTTTTAGTGTAGTTTTCTTAAGCATATTCACATTAGCATTTTATTCAAAACATTTGTTCTAAGAAAAAAAATTCTTTGGCAATTCCAAAACTCTCCAAATTGATCTTTTCTATAGTTGCTTCAATTGTTTCCCATTGTAGGTTTTTAACACCTATAGCCTACCTTGGTTTTTTTTTTTTTGGTTTAAAATAAATAATAATAATAATATTATTATTATTATAAATAATTTTATAATAATTTTATTTTATAAATTAATTTTATTTTTTATTTTTAATTCCTCCTTATATATGTCCCTACTTAACACTAAGCACAAAAAGGTATGTGGCATGACACATGTCATTTTTTCTATGGTGCTTTTTCCATTGATTGTCTAGGTGGCGTAGCCCGAAGCAAAAAGTGGACCAAGAACCTACATGTCATAGTGACATCCTCTGAAATTCCAGGTCCCGAAATTGAAAAACCCATTTTGCTATTTATGAAGTGCCCTCTTCCAAATAGTGTTTTTTAATTACTTTTTCTTTTAATTTTTTTCAACTTTAATAATAACTTTCCATTATTGTCTAATTTTACTTTTTTTTGAAAATTAAATTTATAAAAAAAAATTGCTTTTAAAGCTTTAAAGGATTTATTAGCTTTTTACAAGTTGGGTTTCCAATTTTTAGTAGGCTACTTAATGTAGATTCTAATGCAACAAACCTCATTAGATTCTAAGCTATTGTCAAAGAGATGTCAAATGTGAAAAGGATTCCAATAGTCATGGAAATATTAGAACAAAAAACCAAAAAAAACACTATTAGATCTAAATTTCAAGATTGCATGTTGTATAATAGTAAAATAACCTAGGTAGAAACTTATTGGAATTAACAACATTCGAAACTAGAATTAAGAAATAATGATTACAAGACCAACAACATTGGGAAAACTATATATATATATATATATATATATAGTAGTTAGATGATTTAGGTAGGATTTTATTACAACAAACGATTAAAGAAATGGAGCTATTATGGTTGAATTATGACTATGGTAAGTAACTATTGAAGCCCTTTGCAAATAATGTAAATCAAACACTCAACTCATACTATTCATAATCACATTCTAGTAGTGGGTAGAGGGCTCCATACATAAAGATATCCACTCCTTGTATTAAATAAATGACGCAAAACACATAACAATCCAAGAGTACTATTGAACTCCCACACTAGTTGAATAGTCTTACTCCAACCTTGATTGTAATACTTATACTTCATTTCAACACATTCTAGATCACAAACTCACACACACCCATTTTCCCTCAAACTCTTGCACACCTTTTCACTTGAATTCCCTTAACCCTTGCAAACTAAAATTAGTCTCCTTAATTAGTTTGAAATAATGTTACCTACCTTGTATAAAAGTGACAAACAAACACATCACAACTATTTGAAATTCGTCCCCAGTTAACCAAAATCCCACTTTAGTGACTAAACTTTAAATGCTTGATTCCACTTAATTCATTATTCTAGAACACTAACTAAAATAATAGAGGTAGTGATTTTTCAACAAGTCCTACCTACTATCAATAATGCATAATTAGTGGATTATCACATTAGGCAATAAAAATCAAAGAATGGTATGGTAAATTTTCACTTAATAGAGGCATTATGGTTGAGAATTGCTAAACAAATATGCAACAACATTGATGGTTTAAAGTGGAAATTGATTACAAGAATGTTATAAATCCCAAGTTCTCTAGATGCAAAAGCATAAAACATGTCTTGAAGGACCTTCCCACTTTCCTTTGCTTCTTTCCTCAACAATAACACTATGTGCATTTCCTAAATTTAAGGAAGTATGAAGATATTGATACCATGTAAAAAAATTTCATGTATTCCACATAATAACAAATAAATAAGATTGCACTCCACAATGTTTACATTAATGAAGCTTCAAAAATTTTAATATCAATAGGAGATTCAAATTTGAAAAGATAGTTCAAATGTTCAATGCAACAAAGGTTTAGAACTTAAACATAACATATTATCTATTGTCTTCACACTTAATATAGGTAGGGTATCGAAAATTTCCCAAAGTCATGTTAGGCCAATTGGGTTTTAAAGAATATTTACAAAATTAATAGCATAAATTAAAGGAAGTAGGATATTCTTTTGGTTCTAAATGAAATTGATATGTGACAAGCCAATTTTCAATACCTTGTTGAAGACCTAACTAGTTAATTGGGTTATTTTTCAATATCCAATCAATTGGTGGATTAGAAATTACATGTGTTGGTATGGTATCAACTTTTGAACAAACTGATCCAATTTTATTATAAATTACTTCTTAAAATTTTCATACTAGCTTGGTTTTGGTGTTGGATCCAAGATTGTAATTTGGCTACTATGAAACAAGGATATATTTGATATTCAAATTGGTGCAAGGCAAATATTACTCAAAGTCTATACTAGGATGGTCCAAGGCTAATATTGCTTCATGTCATATGAACATGGTGAGGTTGTTGATACTATTGTTGATCTATATATTAAACTAGCATTTGTAATAATTAATGATGATAATGGTGAAACCTTACGAAACTTAATAAATTTTTTAAAATGCTTATTTAGAAGGGGAAAGGAAGAAGCAACAAGAAAGGACCAACATCCAATCAAAAGACAACACCCAAAAACACAAATGCACAAGTAGGGCCCATTAAAAAGGGCAATGTGGATTCACCAAAAGTGGGCAATCTAATGTAACCTATGTCTTAAAATTTCACCCGTGACATGAAGTAAATCAAATAATGTAAGAAGGGCAAGAAATTAAAAAAAAACACCTAGTCTAGAAAAAGCTTTCTTGATAACAACACTTCATTTCAAAATGGAGGTGGCCTAAACTTTTTGAAAGGTCATTGACACTTTTTGCCCATAAAATGTGTGTCAAATCAATAGCATCACCTTCAAGACCTTTGATTAATCACACTATGTTAGCACATCGATGAAAAAAATAATCAACTTGTTGATATAAGCACCCAAACATTTCTATAGCAAGAAGATGAAACACATCATTAGGTGTTGATCATGATATAGCTCTTCCTTTGTTTGAGCCTCACTTGTCGTAACCATTCTATGAAAATGTTAGTTCTAGAAATTAAATCCATTTGAATGGGATCAACTATGACAAAATTAATCAAAGTGTGGATCACATTTGTGATGAAACAATATCAATTTGTTATTATGGAAATTGTAAGGATGATGATGAGAGAACATGTGTTTGTTCACATGAAACATAAAACTTAACATCTCTTGCAATGGAATCAAAATCATCTCAAATGGTGTCATGGGTTACAATTGTTCCCCTTATGAAAACATTGAAAAATGTGTATTGTCATTGAGTCTATAGATTGACTATAGATTAAAGAAGTCAAATCATTAGTTGTCAAATGGGGAGGCCCAACCAATTGTGCAATGTTAGAGAAAAAGATGTCTTGGACAATATGAAATGATGGAACGATTGGATGAATAAAAAATTAAACACTCAAGCTTGCACAAGATATAAGTAGGCATGACAAGAATTTTAAAAAATGTCAAAAATAATGTTAAGAAAATTATTTTCATGCAATTTTAAAAAAATGATCTTTTGAAAATAATTTGCGTGCCTTTTGGAAATTGCTTGAAAAAAAATGCAAGGTTGCACTATTCAGAAAGAAGCTTCAAATGGGCCTATTAGCCCATTTGAACTTGAACT
>Ga0116231_10011475_pt1 | contig 13595 bp, 9 predicted proteins | sample S1TSphgellanicum_2_FD_89695 | JGI IMG/M metagenome (GOLD analysis project Ga0116231, IMG submission 89695) | Host-associated microbial communities from peat moss isolated from Minnesota, USA - S1T2_Fd - Sphagnum magellanicum MG | ecosystem: Host-associated > Plants > Peat moss > Unclassified... | reverse complement strand
TATGTGTTGTTTTTTTTTTTGGTGGCGTGTGCGGTAGTTTTTTTTTTTTGCCTCCCGATTTTGGGGGGGGGGGGGGGGTTTCTTTTTTCTCTTTGGTGTGGGGGGAAGGCAGAGTGGGAGGGTGCTTCAATTAACAACCTACCCTCCCTACCTATTGTATCGACCTAATTACTTGCTTGCATATGCTACCTACCTACCTATCTAATTAGGTGACTTACACACCTATCTAGTGTACCTATTTACCTACATGCTTACCTAAGCTACTTACTCACCCACCTAAATTACCAACTTATCTACCCACCAAGGCTACTTGATTATTTAGGTACCTACCTATCTGGGACATTACCCACCCAACCTAGTTACAAATTAAAGCTACCAAACTAATTAGGATACCTACATATCTATCTACCTTCCTACCTATACTACTGACTACTTACTTTGGTTATGAACCTACCTACCTAGGTTGGTAACCAAGGTAAGTGCTAAGTTGCATAGGTAGGAAGGTAGGTAGATATACACATTGTATCCCTTGTAGGTAGGTAGCGTTAATAAGTAGGTAAGTTTGTAATCAAGGTAGGTGGGTGGGTAGTCTAGGTGGGTAAGTAACTTAAGTAGACATATAGGTATTTAGATAGGTATGCTAAGTAAGTGGGTTAATAGACTAAGTAGGGACCCTAGGTGGGTAGGTAGATGAAGTAGCCTATGCAAGCAAGTAGGTCAGTCAATACATTAAGTAGGAAAGTAGGTTGCTAATCGAAGCCCCCCCCCCCCCAACCCCACCTTCCCCCCCTCTTCCCAGAAGAGAAAAGAATCAAAAAAAAAAAAAACATAAAAAAGAACACAGCAACAACCAAGGAATAAATAACCAATAAAAATTTAACTTTGGGCAGTTTAGAGAGCATTTTGGGCAGCCATCAAAATGTGGTCAACTTGGAAAGTTAGCAATGTAGTTAGCAATGGAGTTGAGACTGTGCCAATTTAGTTGGCAATTTGGCAATGTGAACTTGACTTTGGGGAGTGGATAATTTGGCAATGTGAACTTGGCTTTTTTGCCAAAGCCAACTAAGTGTTAAAATAGCAATTCAGCAATGTGGACTTGGCAACCAGGAAATGTCCACTTGGCAAAATAGTAAATGAGAAGAGTCAACTCATTCAGTTGGCAATGGGCAATTTCATCATATAAGGAGACTCTCTAGAAATTCAGGGGTTTTCTTTTTTTGTCAATTTTGTGATCATCCACAAATTGGACTTAGCCAAATTTGGCTACAGTTCAAAAAAGAGAGCAAAAGTAGAATTGTTTTTCAAAACCTTTGTTACATACTTTGGACTTGCAAAATCTGAACCTAAATGATCTCAATATGGCAAATTCAACTCTTTTTTCCCTCAAAATATGGCGACAATATGGGCCAATTTCTCCAAAAGAGTCGCCCCCACCTCGTCCCCACCCCCTCCCCCTCCCCCTCCCCCAAAAAGCCTTTCCATCAGCAAAGCAGGAAGTCGCTGGGACAATGAGACAGCCAAAAGTGTGTTGAATTATTGGAGTTGGGTGGTGAAAGGATCCAAGCTTATTCAACTCCAGCTGGGAGGCAATGGTAAGAATAGGAAGAACGGTTGGGATTTTAGCCCAGTCAACTCCAGACAGGGAGGCGGAGTCGTAGGACAGAAAAAAAACGGAACTTGGAGATTCAAGAATCAAGCCCATTCAACTCCACAGATTCCAGATTCAAGCCCATTCAACTACGGAGATTCAAGAATCAAGCCCATTCAACTCCAGCTTTTAGGCACAGTTGTAGGGTACGGGAAGGACTTTGGAGGCAGCAAAGATTTAGAAAGAAACGTGAGTCTCACTCACTCTTGCATTTTCACATCTGTCTGCTCATTATTGCACAAACTTCCAATTTTAGAAGTCTCTAAAAGTAGAAAGCATGGAAAAATAATGGGGCCAAAGATTTCGCATGCCCTCTCAAAAAAATTTGGGATTTTACTGACAACCCACCCACAAAGTGTTGATTGGGTGGTTGTCAACAGTGAATTTGACACAACCCATTTGCTCATACTGACTCAATTCCCAATAACATCAACCAAGGTGCCAGAAAGTCTAGACTAGTTAAGCTACCCCCAAGCAGTTTCCACTAGGTAGTGAAAAAACTATCTGATTGTGCAGGCTATAAGACATGCCCATCATCACCTCTTCTCTGGTGCCACAGAATAGGGCCTTATTGGAAGCAATTTCCACTTCAGAAAAAAGATAGTGAGAAAATATCCAGTCATGTAGAAATCTTATTATATTTTCTGAGTGTTCATTGTCCAACCTCTCTTCATGTGCACTGCATGAGTAATCTGGTGTATCCAGATCTTTCTATTGCTTCTTTGCTTGGTCAGTTTGTGCTCAGCACTCCTAACTATGAAACTCATCAACATAACTCAGAAGAAACATATTGTGGTTCTTGTTTCCTTACTTGAATTTCCAATTCAACAATGATCTTACACTGCATGCACATCCAAAAAAAACTTGAAAATAGCTGCAACTTCAACTGCAATTTTTTTTTCAATCTATGCTTTTGATGTGATGTCAAAAGCACAAAATCAATAAATTTCTTCAAAACAAAGAAGTCTGCTCCTGACTTCTGACTGCCTGTTACATATTGCTGCATCACTGCAGGAGAGTATGAGTACTCACACAACTGCCCCCAGATCCAAACTGCTGCTACATGTATTGTACAAAGCCTGAGTATATTTGTCCATACTTGCAAATCATGACTAGAACTATCAAGTTTTTCTTTACTACAACATGTATTGCTACAAAATAAGGTTTCTGCAGGACTTGTTCTCTCTAACTGGGGACCGCTCCAAATGTTCCTGCCACACACAATTGCTGCATCTCTTCAATCAAAAAAGCTCATACATCCAGGTTCAAGTGTGCAAATAACTGTGTGCTCTGCAACAAGCTACAGTTTTACATTGCCAATTTCTTCCAACAATCAAAGACTAATAACAACAAGATGCATGCCACACAAACACTCTAAACATCAAATAAAATTAATTCCTTCCAACATTCCTGACAGAAGGCAACCTAAGACTGAAATGTGATCTGACAAAGAAGCAACCTTAGACTGAAATGTGTTATGATTGCACCCATAAGAATAATCGCGGAGCCCTGCTCTCCATGTTGTAAAGCCCACCTTGATACATGACAACTGGCCTAAAACCCTTTGGGTTTATTCCTTGCCTCTAAGCAGTGCATACATTCTAGTGCACAGAAAGCTCTCTAGATGGTCAAATTGCCAAACCCTAAAAAGGAATGTTTAAAAAATCAATTGTGTGAATGCACGACAAGGAATCTCAATACCAACTGTCTGCGACTCATGACTAGCAAAAAGCCAGGAAAAGAAACTCCACAAAACACAGAGATCCTAGACTAGAAAGATTACTGATGGAGGTGGAGAAGAATCGATCAGTGGTAAGCGAATTTTGTTGTTCCATTCTGTCAAGAGTCCAACGACAGCGTTGCGCGATAGCCCTAATCTCATGAGAACTGCAAAAACCTAATCGGATCCCCAGTCAATCTGCATGTGGGCCACATCAAAAAGCACAGCGAAGAAGAGGAGCGACTTCACCGCGACCCCGACCCATTTGCCGGATGCAACACAATAGAAGCCTAAACCAGAAAGAACACACCAGCAGTCTTTGGAGAGCGTGTGCGCACAACTTGATGATGCCAACTCCGGCAAGAACCCGCTTGCGACGCGTCAAAAATGCTGCTTCCACACGTTACCGTTGAGAGCACGTGACTCATCAGCCTCCGCAGCCGCGTCTGCAGCGAGCAACACCGACGCTGGGGAAGCAAGGCAGCAGCAGCAGCCGCGTCGCTAGCGAAAGCAACAACGCTGCTGCGGAAGGAATCACACCACAAGCAACAGCAGAGTCTGAGTCAACCCTAAATCACGCTTAGGGTTTGACATTCCAAACACAATCACGATTAGGGTTTGGCAGGGAAGCGGTAAACCCTAAATCAGGATTAGGGTTTTCGTATTCCAGGTGCCGTTCTGGCAACACGCAATGGATGGATGAATATTCCAAGACCCTCAGGTGCTGAACCAAATTGAGGTCCGCAACCAATCGAGGTCCACAATTCACCACCTTAATAGTGCGGAGAGTCGTCGTCGTCGTCGTCACTGGAGACCTGCGGCCTAACTTACTTCATTCATTCATTCATTCATTCTAAACCACCAGTTTGGTATATCCAGTTTAATTTAACCATGGTGGTAACCATAGGGCCCATTCCACATATGTAGTAAAACAACCCCTTTACTAGCCCTTTATTAGCCCCCCCTTTACAACCCCTTTATTAGCCCCCCTTTACTATGTATGGCTAAAAGAGTGATAGATAGTTGTTCATTGTTAAGGTTTCCCCCACCCACAAACATGGAAATATAATATAATATAATATAATATCCTATTTAATTATCACCACTTGGGCCAATCATTATGACTGACTATCATTATACCTTGTTGTAAAAATGTTGAAATTAATTAATTAATTAATTTAATTTTTTTTCCCAAAGAAAACAATTTAGTGAAGCTATAAATAAATAAAAATCTTTTTGGGAATATTCAAGATTTTTCTTTTTCTATTTTGGCCATGGAATCTTCAAAATGAATGAATGCACTGAATGAATGAATTAATTAATTAATTAATTAATCAATCAATCAATCATTTGATAGACATGTGTTGAAGTTGCCTTTGGAAACAATCATTACTTGAAACTCGTGTTCTTGGAAGTCATTGTAAGTTTCCTAGCATTATATTTTACTTACATGCTCTCAAAGTGGATTTCACATTACCTATTGAAAATTGAAGGCAATATAGTTAGTACCTAATAACCTACTTCATCCAAAATAAGGTGTATAACCCATTTTACTCATGTGCTAATAGTAGTAGTGGTGGACCTACTCCAAAGCAAAAGACAAAAAAGGAAACCTTATAATGTTAAGGTATTTTGTTGTACACATTTGTTAATCACAACTTGCAGCCTATATTGTTGCAACTTGTACTACTAGTGTCAAAAAAGAGCCAGTGGTGCTAAAGCTTAAAGCAATCAATCTTTACCACCTTTGGCATTAGAATACGTCATTATGGGATAGGAAGTGCACTATACACAACCCAACAATTTCTTTTTCATTTGCCCAAGGTTGGCTATAGTTGGCTATACATTTTGACCATAGGTGGTAGTTTTGGAAAATAAACTTTTTTTTTTTCTAGGTACAATTGATGACTTGCATAATTTGTAATAACAATTCTGGTATCCAAGAAGAAATTATCGGGGGAAATTATTGCAATAATTTTGTTTGTCAAATAAGATAGACTAGTTATATGATTGTTTCACTTGGAAAAATGTTGACGATAATTTATGCATCCATGAAATCATCCATGGAGGTGTATTAACAAACATATAAAATCTTGTGTATAGTTTTGGTAACAACAAAAACTAGGAGGTTAGAACTTAGGATAGATGCAATAGAACTTTGAGACTTGGGGAGGGATCAAACCCCAATCCTTTTAAATTTTGCCCAATGCAACCCAAGTCAAATCTACACATAGAACACATGTTAAAACCTTACCTATTACACCCACACATTAGTTCAAAAACAAAAATTCAAAGATAAGAAATACCAAAACTTACAGAAAAATAAAAATTGCAAAATTACAAAATTTCCAAGTATTTTGCAAAAATGCAAAATGCAAACTCCAAAACACACAAATACACATGAAGGAGCTAGGAAAAAATGCATTTTTCAAATAAATTACATTTGCAACAAAAAAACATTGGCAAGATTACTTGCCTATGTGCTTACATAAAAGCTACAACCTAATCTCAAAACATTGTGCAACCAAACAAGGTGCATCTATGAACATAACACACTAAAGACATCTAATATGCAACACTAAATGTTTTAAACAATTTAAGCATCTTCTACATACCTTTGCTTACTATCTTGCCAATCTTTGATTACATCTCCAAATGGATAAATATCCATGGAATAGTGTTTTTGAGCAAACATTTTGACAACCAAATTAAAATGGTTTGTCAATTTGTTTCTAATTTTGGATTTCATGAAAGAAACAATTGAAGAAACAACATTCGTCCTCCACATTGCCCAAAACCATGACAATCAAGATTTCCACCAACTTGAAATACTCCAATAGTCACTACTTAAAAAATGCACTAAAGCCTAGATTGGACCACAATGTAGTCACAAGATTACATGTCAAAGGAGGCTCCAAAGCTTGCTTGCTATTTGCGTGCATAGTTAGCTTGAATAGGGATGCTCCCATATCAAACTTTTGTTCATTTAGTAAGGTAGATGGCTTCCAAGCCCTCATCACCAAAACAATACTAGGCTTTCAATAGGGCTAAATATATGGGTAGGGAACATGGTTTTTGCATCAAAATTCAACCAATATTGGGGATAAATAATCCTAGTAGCATTCTTCAACTCCTAGCTAGGAAACCTCTTCCCAAATTTTGCAATGAAGCCAATAGCTACAATGGAACATTGCACTTTCACTACCTTCACCGCAACATACCATTCATCACGAATACACATGGCATACAACCCTATTATAGGGGGCTTGTAATGGATCCGGTACTAGTGGCCTTGGAAATTAAAAATGGCATATTGAATATTGGTGGCTACATCAATCTACTAAGTTGTTAGTAGCCCATCATTTGTGCAATCCACAAGGTCTGTGAAAGACTTGAGCTTCATATTAGTGTACATCTACTTTGAATCACAATATAGTGAATAAAGATCTATACAATAGATTTTCATAGCTCCCACAAAGTTGTAAACAAAAGTATCATGACTTTGAGCAAACTCGATGAGTTCATGGACTACCTCCAACATGGGCATGATGGAATTAAACCCATGATAACCTCAACATCACACAAGAATTCAAGTGTGAGTTTCACAATTAGAACAAAATGAATATCATCATTCATTTTCACAACCAATGGCTTATATTCCTTAAAAACCCCTATGAAAACAACAACACCATCAAAACCAAAACAAACAGCTTGTTGCTGATTTTTTCAACAATCAAGCCTCCATAGACTAACAAAAAATTTGAGGTCACAATGGTGAGATTATCAATTGTACCACCGCCAATCAATTTTTCCAAATTTAATAGAATCGATATGCACTTGAAACCATCCACAAGTTAAGCATGAATGTTAACCCAAGATTGATTATCCATTGTCGTCACTTCATCACAATTCATAACAAAGAACCTTATCGTAGAAATATTTTTTTTAGTTGCAATGAACATAATGCAATGCATTATTTTTACAATTTCCCATCCAACATTATCACTCTAGTGCTTCTTTGGCATGTTCTTCACCTTCAAAAACTAAAACAATAACTTCATGGCTTCAAAGTCATTGAGAGGCCAACCTTGTTTCAAAAGCCAAAAAATAACAACAAATTGCAAAAATTTATTTTTCCTTTCTCCACTCGAATTCCCCAAAACCACCATGTTTGCAATTTTATCTCTTCTTCGATTATAAAACAAGCGTTCATTTTTTGCATGTTGACATTCTATAAACATATAATACTACCCCACAACATAATTAGGCCCTTTTTTTTAACATTTGTGCCTCCCAGCATGTTTTTAAAGGTTGTCAAACTTCGAAACCAAAAGCTTATCTCTCCCTTCCATCTATGAACACACCTAACACTTAACCATATGGATGTTCCCATCAGAACCAACAACAACTTCTACCCATGGAACTTTACTACCCAATTATCCTTAAAAACCTTATTCACCTCCCATTCCTTTACCCTTTTCTTCTTCTTCTTTTTAGCTACTAGGTTAGCCTCAAATAATGGTTCTAATAGCTTTTAACTCAATAAAACAATTGCAACATATTGTTCACATTGAGCATGTGTAATTTCTACTATGTTGATATCACCAAATTCACCGTCACCATGGACTGTAATGCAATAAGTTGTGTTGCAAACAACAACAACACCAACCTAACTTGACCAAAAATCATTCACAATAGAAAGCACCTTAAAAAAAGGTACCCCAAAAAATAATAAAAATTTATATTTGAACCTTATTAGTACCTTTAGAAGTGCCATGCTATAAGGGACTTAATCAAAAACCTAATCAAAACAAGAAAACCTTATGCTTGAAAACAACAAGCTACAAGATAGGTTGTGGAAACAAAAACACTTGCCTCAAAACCCTAACAACAAGAAAAGTAAAAGATTGAAGGCAACAAGCTTGAACAAGCTACAAGAAAAAAAAAAGTTTGTAGTTGTTTTGATTCAAATTGGTTAGATTCAAATTGTTGGTTGAGTTCAGGTTTAAGAACTTGACCCAATAGGTCTACATGGAGCTAAACCCATCTAAAAACCAAACAATTGCAAGTTTTAAAGGCATTTTCACAAGGTTTGTATCATAGGTTTTAGTAGGGGTTGGAATCCAAGGTTTAGATAAGGTTTTAAATTTGTAGGTTTTTGAATTTTACTTCCTATTTTCTAGGCTTTATGGTTTTAAAGTTTTTTGTGTGTTTTTGTTAGTTTTGAAGAAAAGAGGTTTTGATAATGCAACTAGTTTCATACAAGGAGTATGGTTGAAAGAGTAATGACAAAAAATGGAATATTTCTTTTGGCAAAAATGTTTTGTCTTTCACAACACCTTTAGTGTAAGGTATCATGAGAAAAAAAGAAAAAGCAATTGGAGCAAATCTCTACAATTAATAAAACTTGGGGCCATGGGCTTTACCATAATTAGATCCAAGCTTGCCTTTTAGTTTAGCAAGAAGGGATTCAATAATAATATTTATTTATAATCAAAAGTTATCACTTATTAATTTGGAAATATTTTAAATAGAAGCACCCAAAATTAACAAAATAAGCATATTGAATAAATTTTTAAAAATCTTACGTTTGTTTTTCCATTATAGACAAAAAGATTTAAAAACAAGAGGATTTATAGTTTAATGCAAGTTGAATTTTTAAAATAAAAATAATCAATTAATTTTAAAATTATAAATTAAAAAAAAAGTAAGATCATGTTTTCATGAACCAATGTGTTTACCTTTTTTCAAAGGACTATAAATTTTTTGCAATTTTTTTCCATTAAAAATACATTTTGAATGAAATATTTTGTAACTTGTTATTAAAAAAGTTATATTTGCTCCAATATATTACATGTTTTGTGTTAATCATTTTTGAGTAAATATGAATTTTTAAAATGGTACAAATTTTACCAAATTCTTATGTTTCATTTTGAAAAATAATCACAATAATCACAATTTCAAATCATGTTAAAACAAGTTAATTAATTTGAAGTTTTGTTTCTTATATCACAAGTTACAACTTTTTTTTAACCACCATATACATTTTATCACATTTATATTTCTTAAAATATTCATGAACTTCAAATAAATCTTAAATCATTATTTTTTGGAAAAATATTAAGTTGTATATTTCTTATAGTTTGAGTGTTTTTTAGGTGTGTTTAATAATCCTTTGTTATTACAAAATCATTGAGCTTCAAAGAATTTGTATTATGAAAATTAAGGTGCCATTTGTGAAAGTAATCATCTTTGACAAAGTGCACGGTCAATTTTAAAGGTCCTTTGCTTGAACTAAAAATCACAATTGAAATATTTAATGATTTAATATGGATTTCTCAACATCAATATTAGTCATAAAACACAATTTGTCATGAAGATTGTACCACATAGGCATATGTAACAAAAAAATGTAATTTTGATCATGATTTGACATGGTTTTTGGCTCATGGAAATGGGATTTTACCCAATAAGGATATCTTACATTCTTAGTAGGCTTCCTTGTGAATTGTGAAGTTAACATTTTAAATCTTGCAAAAAAAACCTTTAATATGGACAAAGAAAATACCTTAAAAGTAAGGTTGCATTTGTCCATTATATGCCATGCAATAGGTTGGATTTGAAAAAATGGGTTCCAAATTTTAATCTTAAAAAGATTTTTAAAAATATTAAACTAAATGTTACTATAGTCATGCATTCATAAGGATATTTGAATGGTTTTGGCAGGCTGTGAACTAACGTGACATCTTTTAACAATCAAACCCCAAACCTTATCCCTTTTTTAAATCGTTTTTTAATGTAAATTTTTAGATATTTGTTGAAAAAAAAAAGAAAAAAAGGAAAGTGTGTGAGAAAAATAACATGTTTCAAGATGTCTAAAATGTAAAACTTCAATGGCTTGAATTGGTGGTGGATGTACATCATGGCAAGGTGCATAAAGTAAGATGCAATGTGTATAACTAAATAAAGGGCAAGGAAAAATTGTTGACCCCTAAATTAAACAACCTTTGGAAACATTGTTGTCAAATAAAGGCCTTATCTACAATTCTAGGTGTTGTAAAACTTTTTGGTGGTTTGCCCTAGGACACAATTTCATCTAAATTTATAACATTTGGAGTTGATCCAAAGTGAACGTGTTTAAAGGTATCATAATAGGTGTGATACTCCAATTGAAAAATCAATATGCACCATTCATGATTAGTGTTCATTGAATGAACCATTACACAAATTTTGTAATCCAAATTTTTACTCAATTAAACATTATGTAAAAAATTGAGGATGTGTTGTAAACTGTATGTGTATTTCATTCATAGTCCTAAATCAACCCATGAATTTGTTGAATTGGTTAACATTGTGGAAACATGGGGCTAGTGGATTTTGAAAAACATCAAAACTCATTAGATTTTAATGTTATTCCCAAAAAAAAGAATGTTGTTTGAATATTGCATGTTGATTTCAAAAATGCATCAAGATTCATTATAGTGAAAACTATGGGATTAAAAGGCCAATAATGTTCAAAGTTTTGCAAGAATTGAAACATGTTTTAGCTATTGATTGTGCAAGCTGATTGTCTCTTGGATCTTATTTGTAACTTGGAGGTAATGTTGGTTTTCACTTTAATGATGTCCATGCTTGAAAGGCTAAATAAATTGATCAAATTCTTGTTATTTTAACAACGTTTTGTGTGTGATTTCATTGTTGTAATAAAATTGTGCTAGGAAAATATTGGTACAATGATCCCCAAATTGTTTACATGAATGATGAATTCAATGGTTACCAAAACTTGTTGAATGGAACATTAGATGTGATGGTGCATGAACGGGTGTTTGATTTAAATATTGGATTAGAGAACTTGAGTTTCCAATTGTTGACATTTCCATAATGATGCATTATTGTCGTCCTCAAACATCATCCTATGTGTTTGTGATTCATAAAATCTTTTAATAAACCATTAATCATGTTGAAATATAATGTTTTAAAATAACAATCAAGGTTAATGATGAACTTGAAAAGCAATTTCTTGCCCAAGATGTGATGGATGTTTTAAACATGGTTTACCCATAGTACTATTCGAAATATTTATGTGAGATGACCTTCCTTGTTCACATGGCTATTTTGAAAGGGTTTTATTGCCAACCTAGAAAGGTTGGATCCACCCAATTGTGGATCCTCACAATAACTAATGTGAATATTTTGGATGTTTAATCCTCTTTTTTCAAGATTACAATGATCCCCAATGCTTAATGAACTATGGACCAACCCATGGATTTCAATCCACTATCCAAACTTTGGAAGAAATTTTCTTCCAATACAATATGATGTGCCCAATTTTTTGAGTTTGTGTGCAAAGTTAAATGTGGTTCAAATTATGGGATTTTTGGAGAATGAAAAAAATTTATCAACCTTAACATCATGGAGACAAGATTTTGAAATTGACTTTGTTAACATTTGGATTTGGTGGTTTGTATGTTTGCACAACCTTTATTTTTATACCTTTCGTTATGACAACACCATCATAATTTGGATTGATGAGAAAACAAAAATATGTCTTTTGGCTTGATGTTTTTTAGTTGTCGTCCATTACTAGTTTGTAAATGGGAAGTTCTAGGTTTTTGAAGCATTATGATTGTTTCATGTTGCAATCCATGAAAACTTTCCATGCCCAAGCTTCATAGACCTTGAATTTTGTATTGTGAATGTTGGGTATGGTTGGATCAATTTCTAAGACGTGTATGATTTCTTGCTACATCAAGGTTATGATACTTAATTTTCCTTCTTATATTTTCTATTTGCTTATGTATGGCATTTGTCACTTGTGACATGTTAAGAATTTTGCTAATATACTATAACTTAATTATAAGTTTGGACTTTTAATAATTTCTTATGATGATTGTTTGGGGGTTTCTAAGTTTATATTATAAATCGTTAGTTTCCATGATGATGACCAATTTGAATTTTGGGTAAATTTTTGTTTCATACCCATTATCCATTTGATCTTCTTTGTATCACTAAAATTAATGTATGACTTGCACATTAGGATCATGTGTTGCCATCGACTGTAGTGCTTTTTAGGATGAGTGTTCAATTCCCTCATATGATTTGATTTAAATTTTTTTTTTTTTACACATTGGTCATTTAGTTTTTGTTTTTGTCTTGAATTTTATTAAACTTGTAAAAATTTCTTATATGCTCAATACGTATTCTTTACATGTAATCTAAGTTTTAAATTGTAAGTTTTGTAATTGAAGTACTTTAACCTACTAGATGGGAGTTTTTTAATAAAGTCTTTTCACTCCAATTTTCCAACACTTGTCAAAAAACTTCATATTTTTTTAATATTTTCTTATAATTGCCAAAATTCAAACTTGAAATCAAAATTGAAATAACCACCATTCACACACACAATGCAACTTACAATAATCAATTACACCACCCCTCCAACAAAAAATAAAATTCATATGTTATTATTATTATTTTATATAACCAATCAAAAGATAACCAAGGCATTTGATTGTAGCCACTTGAGTTGCTAGCTCAAGCACACAATAACCACTAGGCCCCTTTCAAAAATGCTTTTGAAAAAAACACCAATGACCACCACTTTAGGGCACAAACCCATATTTCTTTCCTCAAAAAAATCACTCAACTATCTTTGTTATTGGCCTCTGCCCCCACAGGGACACAGGGACTAGTGCATTCAATCCAACTTTTGGAAGTTTTTACCTTATTAGAACTGGTTTCTTTGGTGAAAGTGTTTAGATGGTTTAAATTGGAACAGATGTTTTTTTGGTGTTAAGGTTTAGGGTTTAGGATTTTTAGATGTTTTTGGGTGTTAGGGTTTAGGGTTTTTTTTGGTGTTCAGAGTGTGCACACAGTAGGTAGATGTACAACATCTTATTTACTGGCAAGGCCAAGTGTGTTTGTGACGCCTTGTTGTATTATATGCCCAAGTTGCACTTACATTGTTACGCCAGTACGACATTGTTATGTAAAGATGTGCTCCAAATTCTTTAAGTGTTATTGGACCGCACTTTACCAAGCATAATTTTTTCCTCACTTTTTTTGGGGGGTGGGGGGGGGGGGGGGGGGGGGGGGCGCTACAAAAAATAGATTGCCCACCAGGTGGGGGGGGGGGGCAAAAGAGGGGGGGGGGGGGGCCCTTTCGTTGGAAAAAAAGGGGGGGCGGTGTTTAAAAAAAGGGGGGGAGGTGGGGGGGGGGGGGGGGGG
>Ga0116231_10011474_pt1 | contig 13596 bp, 12 predicted proteins | sample S1TSphgellanicum_2_FD_89695 | JGI IMG/M metagenome (GOLD analysis project Ga0116231, IMG submission 89695) | Host-associated microbial communities from peat moss isolated from Minnesota, USA - S1T2_Fd - Sphagnum magellanicum MG | ecosystem: Host-associated > Plants > Peat moss > Unclassified... | reverse complement strand
ATTGAAATGTCAATTTTCAGATTCAAATAATAATATTCAAAATTAAAATGTCCATTTTAAGACTCAATTAATAATTTTTTGAATTGAAATATTAATTTTGAGAATCCAAAATAATAATCTGGACTTAAAATTTCAATTTTCAAGTAAATAATTTCTTAAAATTTAAATTAAAAACTTCAAAATTCAAATATCAAATTTCAAGTTCAAATAAAAACATTTAAAATGAAGTTGTCGATTTTTAGACTCAATAAAGTTTTTAAAACTGAAATGATAATTTAGAATTCAAATGTCAATTTTTAAATCAAATAAGTTTTTTGAATTTAAATAACAATTTTCAGAATCGAAATGTCAATTTTTAGATTCAAATAACAATATTCAAAATTGAAATGTCCATTTTTAGAGTTAAGTATTAATTTTCAGACTTGAAGTTTTAATTTTGAAAATACAAAATAATAATTTGGAATTTAAATTTCAGGTTTGAATCAAATGATTATTTAAAATTTAAATGAAAACTTTTCAGAGCTAAAATATGAATGTTCATATTCATGTAAAAATATTCAAAATCAAAATGTTTATTTTTTAATCAATTAATAATTTTCTGAATTGAAATACTAATTTTTGGATTCGAAAATATTAATTTAAAACTCAAAATCAATTTTTAGATCAAATAAGTTTTTTTGAATTTAAATTGAAAATATCATATTCAAATCAAAAATTTCAAATTCAAGTACTATTTTAAACAATTAAAATAATCATTTTCAGATTCAAATATCACATTTCAAATTCTAATATTTTTAAAAAAAATTAAAATAACAGTTTTCAGAATTGAAATATCAATTTTCAGATTTGAATAAAAAAATTCAAAATTCAAATATTAATTTTGAGATTCATTATATGAACAATATACATACGTATGCATATTATATATATATAATTTTAGTACATACATTAAAATACACCCCTATGTCATTGTAGAATACTTTTAGGATGCAACTAATTTGGTGACTATTGCAACTAATGGGACATATCAACCTATTAATGGATGAAAATAAATGTAAAATTGATGCAATTGATAGGATGAAATTTTTAATGCTTGCATCATAGTTAAGAAAATGACCAAAATAGTTGAAAGTTGGTCGTGTAGTTGCAAGTATTCCCAAATCTAGTCACAAACAACTACAAGTCGCATGTAGTTGTAAATAGAGTGGTTACATTTTGGCTGATTTCTACTAATGCTATCTACCTACTTAAGTAAAAATGTAGGTAGGTAAGTCTACCTTCCTAGGCTAAATACCTACTCATATAAGTAGGTACTTAGGTTGACCTAGGTAGGTAGGTCATACTACGTACCTATCTAATTAGGTAGATAAATAGGTTGGGAAGGTTGATAGTTTAAAATTGTGCATAACTTTTCTTCTTGTTTTGGGTCAAGCCTTTTAATTGGTTCATTCTATCTGCACAAATTTTTTAATGTGAAATTTGATGACTACACCCCTTGTATATATAATGTTAAAAAAAATAATGGAAAACAAACAATATGGGATAAGTTTTCAAGTTGCAACTTGTTCCTAAACTGAATTGCAATTCCAAAACTTTCTTCATTCTTCTTGTTCTTGGTTATTTAATTTATAAACAATTCACATACATGGCTCACTAAATAATTAGATAACCATTCAATTAATAATGATTAAATTTTAAAAATATTAAAAATATTAATTATTCATTATCAACTACTTAAATAAATAATAACTTCATAATATTGAACTAATTAACAATCTAGTTTTTCACAAGTTGTTAATACATAATTCAAAGATAAATAAATAATTGATTTTTATTTTTTTTGCATCTAGAAAAATTATAGATAATATAATTAATTACCTTTCAAATTATTAATAGAACCAACAATTATTATTTTTAAAAATTCCTACATGATTTTTAAAAAAAAGTGATCTTAAAATAATTATATTAATTACTATATAATTAAATTTATTATTGTAAACACACTTATCATAGATAAGTAATTACCAAAAAATTAAATAAAAAATTAAATTACTTTATAATTATTTCTGAAATTACAATCATTACAATAATTATTTTAACTACATTGTAATTTTTTCCAAAATTTTAATTCAGATTTAAAGTTATAAATTCCAGATTGTGAATAAATATGTTCAATTCAAAAATAATTATGCATATACTCTAATTAATTTCTTATATTGTGAGGATATAAATATATATTGTAAAAATATATGTTTTAAAAATAATTATTTAATGTAACTTATAAGTAATAAATATAATCATTTATAATTATTTCTAAAAATGATTCATTATGGATAACACTAGTAGAAAAAAACCATAAAACCCAATCAATAATTTTAAGAATTGAAATATTGATTTTAGATTCCAAAAAAACAATTCAGTTCAAATATCATTTTTTAAATGAAATAAGTCTTCGAATTGAAATTAAAAAATTCATAATTGGAATGTCAATTTTCAGATTCAAAATTGAAATGTACATTTTAAGACTCAATGAATAATTTTTTGAATTGAAATATTAATTCTGAGAATCCAAAAAAATAATCTGGAATTGCAATTTCAAGTTTCAAATCAAATAATTTTATAATTTAAATTTAAAGATTAAAAAATGAAAAATTAATTCTTAGAATCAAAAATAATAATTTAGAATTCAAACATCAAATTTTAGGTCAAATAAACTTTTTGAGTTAATTTTGTTTTTGAAAATTGAAATAAAAATTTGAGGAATTGAAATATCAAATTTCAAATTCAAAACTCAAATTTTAAATTTAAAATTCAACTAATTTTTTAAAAATTGAAATAGTAGTTTTCAGAATTGAAATATAATTTTAAGGATCAAATTTTTTAAGAAAATTAAATGTAGAAATTCAGAATTGAAATACTAATTTTCAAATTCAAATTTTTTTGGTGAAATTAAAATAATTAAAAAAATTCCAATTACAGTTTTTAGAATTAAAATAAATAAATTTAGATTCAACTTTAAAAAAAATTTATAATGAAAAAAAGAATTCCAGCAGTTATTTTCAGAATGAAACATCGATTTTAATGCTGAAATATACTTTTCACAATTTGAATTATAATTTTATACTCAAACGTATATTTTTTAATAAAACTAACAATTTTAAGAATTCATATTCAAAACTGCAAATTCAAATATTGATTTTTAGATTCAAATAAAATGTTTCGGAATTGGAATAACAATTTTTAGGTTCAAATATTATTTTCAGAATTGAAATAATATTTTTCAGTATTGAAATATCAGTTTTCAGATTTTAATAACAATGTTTAGAGTTCAAATATTGATTTTTAGATTCAAATAAAATGTTTTAAAATTGGAATAACAATTTTTAGAGTCAAATAATTATTTTTAACTAAATAAAGAAATTAGAATGCAAATAAATATTTGAAATTCACATAAATATTTCTTAAGCTAAAATATCAATTTTTAAACTCAAATATGTATATATTTCATAACTGGAATATTAATTTGCAGATTTCAATGATAAATTTCAGTGTTTAAATATTAATTTTTAAATTCATTATATGAACAATATACATACATACACATAATTAATATACACACAAATATATATTTATGATATGTCTAATATATCATAAATACAATTTTAATACATACATCAAAATACACCCCTATGTCATTGTAGAATACCTTTAGGATGTGACTAATTTGGTGGCTATTGCAACTATTCGGACATATCAATATATTCATGAAAAAAAACAAACCTAAAGGCCATCCAATTGATAGGATGAAGTTTCCAATAATTGCATCATAGTTATAAGAGTGGCCAAAATAGTTGAAATTTGATCTTATAGTTGTAAATATTCCCAAATTTAGTCGCCAACAACTATAAGTCACATGTAGATGGAAATGAAGTGGTTACATTTTAGCTGATTTTTACTAGTGTATCCTAGATGCCAAAAGGAAGTGGATTGGAGGGATGAATTAGCTAATCCACCCTTAATTGTGAACTTGTTATTACCGCAACAGGAATAAATGTAAATTCTATTGCAACTGGAAACACTTAAATCTAAGTCAAATCCATGCAGGAGAATTTATGTGTTACAACATGTTCATGCTCCTCAACTTGCCGTGAAGGATATTTGTTCATGATTGATGATGTAACCTGATGTTGGTATAAAACTCCACCCAATAGGCTGCTAGGAACTTTGTACTGATGTGGTGGCTTATGGCCGGGGTATACTTTTGCCAGAAGACGAACAAGAGCAAGATGATTTTGTAAATGACCATTCTCATTATGAAAAGACTCAAGTTCATTCTTCACCTTAGTGTGGGACCAAAATTCCTCATCAATTCCTAGGTGGACAAGATGATGGGTAGCATTGCTTAGGTGTGGTTGCATGACTTGGTTTATTAAAGGAAGAGGATGGCCATACTCAGAAAAATTTGAAAGTCCAGGGGGAGGAGGCTTCCTTGTCAAACTATGACTGGCATGTAGGATTGGGGGAGGAGACATGATGAACTATCTATTTGTTGCATGACATTTGCATATTTTTATAACAAATTTTCAACATTTGTTAATTTAAAAAATAATTTTATGATGTCATTGAGCAATATTTTTGTTAATGGTATTTTTTAATAATATATTGTACAATGTGAATCAAGTGCAAAAGTGTTTATTTTGATTAAAATCCAATGATTATTGTTGATGAAAACATGTTCAAAGGATTTTCTTACAATTTTGTTTATTGTTCCCATGATTGTGTAAGTGTGTTGTTCATATCTTAGAGATTGTAATTTGTCTTTATGTAATATTTGCATAGCCATTCCCCAATGTTGGTCATTTAACATCCATTTGAATGAAGAAGTATGTTTTCATCTTTGTTTGTTAATTGAAATGTTTCATGCCAAGAATGTATGACATCATCATTATTCATGGCATTGTTTAAATCATCATTATTTCAATAGGGTTGTCATTTTTTGTTTTACACATTTCATGTTGCATTTGTTTTTTTTCTTTAAGGCATTTGGGAGTAACGGTTTTTTCAATGTCTCACATCACAACAAGTATTGTTGTCATATGTAATGACCCTTTTTAAAAATTAGCCTTGTGTATGTCTTGGATTATGATATCTCATAAAATCACGAGCCCGTTTAAAAAACGTAAACATAATAATGTTAGATATATGTTGTGCATATTAGGTTGCATATTATAAACTAGTTAACGAAGGTCTATCATCAAATCTTCAAATGCTTGTCCTTTAGTTTTGAAGTTAGTCAAACAAAGATATGAGACAAGTGGTAATTGATAACAACTAATATTAAAAGTTTTGGAAGTGTTTGATCCTTGTATGGAATGATGATATTGGAAATTTCTAATTATCAGTGCTATTGGTATGACATTCTTAAGTAGACCTTTGAGGTTGATGTTTTGTAACATTTCATGTTTTTGTATGAATTCATTAAAATTAATAAGAACATTAATGGGTGGGTGCATTAAATTATCATGTTGAATCCAATGTGATTTTGTGAGTAAAATACTTTGGACATAACCAATTGTCCCTTTAAGAATTACTGTTTTTGGATATATGTTTTGAGTGATTATGACTTTCATTACTCCATAAATTTATAAGAATGGTGCTAAATTTAGATTTTTATTTGTTGGCATGGTTTGCTTTATAATGTATTAGATGTCAATACGTATTGGATTTTTTTTACAAATATCAATAGCTAAGATTGTATAACATTTTTGTCTTAATGAATTTGAATTATTATTTTTTATTTGACAGTTGATGACATTGTGTAATTCATTTCATGGAACTACGAAGGTTGCCATCCTCCATGGATCTTCAAATATATTTATTTTTAAATTAGAAAAAAATTATGTTTTGAGTAATTCAAAGTCTGATTTATAAATTTTCGTATTCAAAGATTTTTTAGAAATGATGTGCAAAAGATGTCTTTGCTTTGTCACATTTGTTCTATCAATATTATGCTATTAGGATGAAGATAATATTGCCATAAACTTTTACCAATAATTTTTTTAAAATTTATTTTATGAATGCAAAGGTCGGTTGGATATTTGTTGAATACAATGGTGTATTAGTGATAGGTGGAAATTGTAAAAAATCGCCCATGAACATTATGTTCATTTCACAAAATGATAATATATTGGATTTGGATTTTTGCAATTTTATTGTAGCAAACATGTTGCAACTAACCATTGAAATTTCATCCATAATTATGAATTCAATAGTTGACAAAATATCAAATATTGTGTTTGATTATTAACAATGGCATGTTTGTCAATGGACAAGCCCAATAATGAATGTATAATTGTTCCACCCACTAACAGTGTTGCATTTGCAATGTATGCCACAATGTGAATTTTTTGTTCATTATTCATTTCATAAAAAAATCTTGGATCGTTTTGATGACTTATGTTTTTCCTATTCTTATAACACCTCCTACATGTTGTAATATTTGTTTTGTGGAATTCATTTGTGTGAACTTTTCAAATGCATAAACTTGTAATTAATTTAATTTATTAGTCTTTTAATGGACATTGGTGAATAATTATATTCATAAATTGATTTTATATTGTCTATATTTGTATATGAATTATTTGATCGATTTATTTCAACTATTGGTACATGTCGTACTTTAGGTTGTTGTGGATTGTAATTTACATGTGTGTGATTCTTGTTTATATGTAGATGCATAATATCTGGTATTGACATATTAAGTACATGATTTTATTTAATATATGGCTCCATTCTTTTATATTATTTTGAGGTTCACTAGTTATCATATTCATGTCATTTATTTCGTTTAAAAAATATTTGTAATATTTTCCATTGATTCAATTTTCCTTGTTAATTCAATTATATATTCTTTACTATTTGTGTTACATAACAAGTATTCCATTTCTAGTTGTTCAAATTTTTGTTCTTGTTGTTTAGTTTTACATTGTATTGTAATTTTGTCAATTTCTTCATGTATCATGTTTTCAACTTGTCCTAAATAAAAAATGATTTGTTATATATTCATCATTTTCATCATCATGAAATTCATATTTATTGAAATTCTAAGTAATTTATTTGCATCTCTTGAATCTTTGCATTCTTGTAAAATTTTGATGTTTTCAAATTTTTTTTTGGAAAGTTGGAAAGTTTCAAAAATGATTCATTCAATGTTGTGCTTTCCATGACATAAGGAGATCCTTTTTGATATTGAACAAAGTTCACCATGAAGAAAAAATAATAAAAGTTGTTCAAACATAATTTTTTGGATCATTTTCTTATGACGGTATTGTATAGCTTTGAATGACTAGTATTTTAGGTATTTTATATTCATATATATTATGTGTTTTGTATTGAGGGTGACCCTAATGAAATCAATGCCTACGAATATTATTGATTTTATTTTTTTGCTAGAAAATTCATATGGAAAAAAATATTCAAAAAAAAATTTATTTGTTGATAATTGGTTTGAAATTTATGTGTGATAATTTTAAATTTTTTTGTCAATTGTAAATGTTTCAAAATTTTCATTTATGAGATTATTGTTTTATTTTGGTTCATATCGTTGTTTTCTTGTTCATTTACCCGTGTTGATAAACTATACCATGGTATATATGTGATCATAATCGATGATGTGATCTAGTAAAATTTAATAAATAACAATCTTTTGAAGTCGATATTTTTTGTTGGCCTCCAATTGTATTTAAACATAATATTAGTAAACGATGATTTTTGTTGATCAAATCATACGAGTTTATGTTATTATCAATTGAACTTCAATTTTTTGAATTGCAATTTGTAAGAGGGAATACATGTGTGTAGTTTAGATGGATGTTTTTGTGATGTAATAAGTCAATGATTTATTATCTTTACTAAAAGCTATTATAAATTTTAGATCATGATTACATTTGGATGTTGATAATATCCATGAATTTGCATTATTTAACTATTTGTCTATTTTTTTAATGTGCAATACTCTAGTGTCATTATCAAAATGAGTTTTATTGATTCAAATTTGAGGAAAATTTTACCTATAAAGTGTTTTTGAAGCATCAACATCCGTTTTGTAACATGTAGGATTCACTAAAAGAAATCTTGTATTATACAACCATTCAATTTGCAACTATATGCAATTAAATGTCATTTGTAACTATGTTTTGGAATTTTACAACTAATCACCATCCATTTCAATCTATTATTTTTCTTGCGACTATGGTGTGATGAATTTATGATTATTAAGTTTTACATCCTTATATGATGATTAAAGTTTTAGGCTTTTCATCCAAGAAGGGGCCTCTATGTCCAATTAATTACAAAAATGGTCGCAACTTGGTTACTTCCATGTGATGTACATATACCTTTGATATATTAAGGTGTTTAAAAATATATGAAGAGTATATTTATATATTTAAAAATCTAATTATATTATATTTAAGGCATATTCAATATAAAATTTTCATATATTATGGCTATGTATGCTAGGCAAATTGATAAGCAAATAGTTAGGTAGGTAGAACTACCTATTATATTTTATATAAATAATAGTTACTACTAATTACAAGTTAATTAATTAGTTCATAGTAATAATTAGTAACTAATTAGTGAAATTTATTATTATCCAATAATTTAAATATTTTGTGTTATTATTAGTTAGTTACTTAATTAATATTAATAATTTTTTGATAGATAATTAGTAATAATGTACATTAAATTATAAATTAATATAAATTAGTTAAATATTAATTAAAATTTAAATATATAATCAGTAATTATTTAATTAATAACAGAATAAAATAATATAATATTAATAAAAATGAAATATTTATTAATTTATTGTAATTATTAAATTATTTATAGTTTTAATAATAATAATAATAAATTACAATAACTTATTATTATTATTATTATTATGAGTAATAATATGCTGATTATTTTTATTTAAATTAAATTATTTATTACATATATTAATTAAATGCATTAACTATTATTTAATAATTTAGTAGTTTATGTATAATTAAATTTTTTTATGTTACTACTAGTTACTACTTAATTAGTAGGTGGTAATAAATAGTAGGTTGGTTGGTAAGTGGGTAAGCAATTATTTAATGTTTGATAGATCAATTAATTTTAGTTAGTTACTTAGTAAATTACTTATTAGATATATAATTTAAAAACTTGAAAAAGAAGACAAAGGATATCGGATAAACTTTTTAATTGCAACTTAGTTTCAATTTAGTCGCAAACTAGGTTGCAACTAGAAAAATTATCCCATATGTTTTGTCTTCCATTTCCATCTTGTAAAAATATATAAGGAAGGTGTTTTGCTTCACATTTTTATATTAAAAAATGTGCAATTTGGGATGAGCAAATGAAAGAAGCTTAACCTTGAAGGGTAAACCTAAAACATTTACATATTTACTTTTTAGCCCACCTACCTAGTCCTACCTACCTCCTTTCCTACCTACTTACTTATCTACATACATACCTACCTAAATATTGATTAAAATGTATTTTGGCCAAAATTCAATTAACATGCCATGTGAATTTTTAAAATTGTGCCACGTGGCATGATCTAACACCATCCAAAATAGATGATGAAAATCCAACATGTAATTTAAAAACCTAATTAGTATGTTACCACATGGTACTTTGTAATGGGTTATAACATAGTTGCAAATAATGGTGAGTAGTTGCAAACTTTATATGAAGGGTCAATGTATGAAGGTGTATATGTTGACCGTATACATCATCCATGTGGTATGTGACAACATCATGTTAAATCATCATTTGTGACTAGATGTTGCATGCAACTTGACTTATGCAACTAATGGAATTTTAGTTGTACATGTTGGTTGTAACCTAATTTTAATTGCAAATTATAGTCCCAAATTGAGACTTTTTTTCTAATGATTACATATATGATGATTACATACATTCATTAATTTACATACTTCTTTGTCAAAAAATTCATGGAAATATTTGTCATTAGTATTAGGGGGTCTTGTAGTGCATGGGTGTTTGTGATCATAATATTTGTTATTATTATTTTGTGTTATTGGATTGGATAATTCATATTTGTCAACATTGCATGCTATGATGTTCAAATAATTGATCATGTTTTCTGGAAAGCTTTCATCATCACATAATGTTTGAATCAATGTGTTGGGATATGGGGAATTGTTGAGCCACAAAAGTGTGTGTATATGTAAGCTATCATTTTTTGTTGTTTTGTAACAACCATAATTAGCTTTAATTTGACCAAACACAATTGTATTTTCATTAATAAGTTGTTTTGTATTTTTTACTTGTATCATGTATTTGAAATAATAATAACAATAGTGTGTACAAAAATTGCTTAAACTTTAGGGTTTATGGTTGCTTGTTTACATATTTCATTTTTATTTAACATGTTATTATCATGGAATACATCAAGATTTATGTCTTGTCCAATTAAGACATTGATTAAAGGATGATGGACAAATGCAAGATTCCAAGTAAAAAATAAATTTGGTGTTGCCATGTAATTTATCATATCAAATATTTGATATCTTTGTGTTGTGCGATTATTTCAAGAAGTCATAACATATTTGTTAGACATTTTTATATGTTGTGATAAACTATTTACATTTGTGTCTTGTGGATTTTTAAGAATTTCATCAAAATTTGTTGATTATAATTTATTTAAAAGTTCTTTTTCATTCATGTTTGATGATCTAGACATGGTTAATGTAGCTTTGAGACATATTTGTCTTTGTTATATTATATTGAAAACAAAAAATGAAAACAAATGATGTTTTGAAAAATTATATTGTGTGTCAAGCTAAATTCATGAGGTGTTTTATATGCATTTGTAATGATATTTTGATTGGTCTATTTGGCATTTTAAGAATACTAATTCCAAAAGGGAATAAGTTAGAAAACATACATGACAATAAAGTTGGATTGTTGTATTCATTCATCATTATGGATCGATGATTAAAAGATAGATATTGATGATTACTTAAATTGTGTAATGTGTTTTTCATATGTTCATGTTGATTTATGTTTATCCCATCATAATCTATTAAACTAGATGTTTCCATCATTTGTTCAACATCTTTTTTTTTAAATTTGATTTTTTTTGCATTTGCTCATTTGTTTATGTAAGTTGGTGATGTTGGTATAGTGTTTTGCATTTGTTAATTATATTTTTGTTGACTTGAAGATTGATCTCATTATAAGATCTAGTATGTTGTCATCTGGCAATAATATATTTAATCCATGTGTATTTATTGTTCTACACCTATATCCAATGTGATTAGATTTCAACCATGTAAGCCATAAAGTTACTACAAATTTACAACATATAAAAATTTACAACTTTTGATTACTTCTATTGGTGGGTATGCAATGCCAACAAAATGAACTACAACAACCAATGATAATGCTTAAATGATTTTGTGGAGATAATAATTTTATTGTAGTCAATTTCATCTTTTTGAACAACATGTTAGGTTTAATTTTGAATTTTGAATGTTCATTAGATTTACTACTTGAATTTTTTTTTCAAAAATAAAATTGAATTTCACTATATGTCATTTTGTTCCATTTATATTTTGGCATTCTTTATTTCTTAGGCAGAATGTTGACCATCAATTGTGTTATTTATAATTATTTCCCATGATTTGTTGAACATTCTCATAATGAATATTTCATTGAGTTTGTTTTTTCCCCCAAGTATGATATCTTCCATTTATGAAAGCTACATGATAGATAATTTTAGGAAATATAAATTTTATTTACTATCTCGATGGGTAAGAATTTGATAAATGTTTCAACCATCAATTCAATCTGAAATTATCAAAATAAAATATAAAAGTATAATTTATTAAATATATGTTAAATGGTTAACTTATATAAAAATATTTATAATGAAAATATAAATCCATATCATATGAAATTCATCATAGCAACTTAAAATTTATTCTAAGTGAATTCAACAAATCATGGAAAGAAGATTGACAACTTAAAGGTTGGCTCAATGAGTTGCACCACAGAATGATCGCAAAAAAGAAAACATGTCTTGGAGTTGTATATTCTTAACCTTGTGGTACCTTTGGAGAATAGATAGAATCAATACATGAAATTATACGACTAGGGATCAATTTGCTGCATCTTTCTTCTCCAATATAAATCATCAAACACTCTATTCACACATCATCCAGTGCATGCTCGAAAAGAAAACCCAAATCTTGAACTTCAATTTAAAAATTAAAAAAAAAAACCTCAACACAATGATGATTTATTTCAAAGAAAGGAGGAGAATGCGACTTTGCATAAGTATAGTAATATTTTAACATTCAAAAGCGCATGAGGAGAGATATAAAAAGAGAATTGCAAGTCTTCAAAAGAGATATAAAACAATATAAAAATTGAAAGCAATTTTAAAAAAATTAGTAACAATTCCAAACTGGAGTCTAACTTTGACAAATTTTGTGTTGTAACTCTCTAATCTATGACAATGACTACATGAACCTAAAGTTGTCCTTCCCAATATGTTGAAATTGCATCAAGGATCGAGGTGAAGGAGTGACTTGTTGAAAGACATGTCAAGTAGTTTCATGTCATACTCAAATCTAGTTCCAATATGTATAGAAGTTCCCCTACAACATGAGGTAGTCTCATTAGTCCAACACATTTGCTTAACTAAAGCAATTGCAAATGGACAAGATAAGCCCAAATGACAATAGCACCGCCAAGTTTGATGGTTGTAAAGTAGGTAATCTCAACACATGTTTTCCACATTTTCCATCACATGTCAATCCACATCATACAGTTTGAGATTGTAATATTGACAAGTACAATGCCACATGCTTTAGAGATAAAAAATTTAGATGCTCCAAACAAAGCAACCACCCACCAGTGCCCCTACTTTGAGTTTTCTAGCTGACCATTGCATGTGTTTGCTGACAGCATCTCCACATAAAACCCAGACACGGTTCAAGATTAGAAGCTTGCCAAACAAGGGCCTTGCAGGCATGCAAAACCTTTCACAGCACAAAGAATTTGTACCATACCATTGTGCTAGACCATCATGTAACAACATTAACCTCCCAAAGAGCAGGCCGATTGCAGCAGCATCCAGCAATACATTCCATCAACACCTGATCCTATACCAACTCCATTTATTAGCAAAAAAATGCACAATCTATCTATGGTGGTTCTTAAGCAAGTCTGATTACTGGATGATTCTATGCATGTAATTTGCAGGTGGCTGTGAAGAACCCTCATGTTCAAGCCGAATGCCAGATAGTTCATCAAGTACTACCTTTTTCACATCCTATACCTTTAGTCTTGATCACAAACATGCCATCAATGAGACACATCAAAACTCTAGCATGTATGCTGAACATTTACCATGTTCACATAGATCTAAACCCTTTGTAGAACCACCACAAAAAATGTGCAGGTGACTACCAATCATTTGCCCAATAGTCACATGTTGAACAATTTTGCAAAGGTCAATGAGAACAACCTGAACAACACATACATGGCTAGAATAATCTTACATCCAGCAGT
>Ga0116231_10011473_pt1 | contig 13597 bp, 5 predicted proteins | sample S1TSphgellanicum_2_FD_89695 | JGI IMG/M metagenome (GOLD analysis project Ga0116231, IMG submission 89695) | Host-associated microbial communities from peat moss isolated from Minnesota, USA - S1T2_Fd - Sphagnum magellanicum MG | ecosystem: Host-associated > Plants > Peat moss > Unclassified... | reverse complement strand
CGCCCGTTCGAACAAAAAGAAATTCCAGCATTTTTTTTTCTTTTTTTTTTCCTGCGGAAACTTCGCCAAAAAGTGCCCCGCGCAGGCACGTTCCACGAAGTAGAAGTTCCAGGCTTTTAAAAACACAATTAACTGGCGAAAGAAATTTCGCCAGAAAGCGAAATAACAAATTCCAAAATGGAAGTGATTTTGAAGAGTTTCAAATCGCCAGAAGTGAGAGGGAAAAGGAAAAAAAAACACAGTAAAAAAATTGTGAAATCTTTATATTTTGGTTTTCATTTCGTAGCCATAAAAAAAAGAAAGTTGATTAAAATTTCTGTATTTGATAACTGGTTTATAGCCAAATTTGGCTAAATCTTCCCAGGGATGATCCTCGCTGTTTTTGCTCTTTTTTTTTTTCCATTTTCCTATGGATGGTTGCCACTTTGACTACAAACAGAAACTCCCATAAAAAAAAATTTAAAAGTTTATGGCTAGGTCAAGTGGCAATCATCCTTAGGAAGATGTAAAAAAAAGCAAGGATCATCCCTAGAAAGATTTAGCCAAATTTGGCTATACACCAGTTATGAAGAAAAAAACTTTGTAATCAACCTTCTACATTTGTGGCTACTCACTGAAAATCAAATATAGAAATCTGACAATTTCTTCGACTTTTTTTTTGCCCCCTCACTTCTGGCGATTGAAACCCTCCAAAATCACCTCATTTTCGAATTTAGGAATTTATCACTTCACTTTTTGACGAAATTTCGCTAGTAGAAAGAAAAGAAGGCCAGCACTCCCAACACACTAATCACAGCCACCACAGCTAATCTAGTTTTAAGCCCACTAATTAACTAACTAACTAACTAACGAACTAATTTAATCACACACTAATCCAGCACTACCTATTAACTGCGACCTACTTACTAGGTAATAATTTATTTCACCTGTTTTACCGCCCTAGTACTTATTACAGGGCCAGCTTTTTACCCATATATATATATTCTGTCGAAATTAATTAACTAATTAATTTCCAAATTAATAATTTCAATTTTAAATTCATTTTGAAGACTCATTGTCAAAAAAATCAAATGAAAACTCTTCCCTTTTTTCCCTTCAAAAAAATTTGTTCTGTGAAAAACGTTTTTTCTAAAAAAATAAATATTTAAATATTTAATTTTTTTAAATAAAATTTTAAAATTTTATTTTAGTTTTAATTTCAACATTTCTAAAGGGGTATTCTCTCCCCAATTATTAACTAAAATTTTGACCCCACACAAGCATACATATGCATACCATAATATAGGGGCCACTTCAACACAATATCTATTAATTAATTAATTAGTTAATTATGAATATCTCCATGGATATTCCAATAGATTCTTCATTTGCCTTCACAAATTTTTTTTCCATTGAATTTTTTTTTTGTGATAATTTCCATATTTCTACAAATAACATAAATTAGTGTCTAAGGTGCCCAAGGTACCCTACGGTATACGATACACACATGTATGCACTATACATACACAATAGGTATATGTGTATGCATGTGTGTGTATGGATACAAACATGTACATATGTATTTTAGGTGTATATATATATATATATATATATATAGTATTCCTTTCATTTTGACATTAAAATGTGTAGAAATTGGGGAAGTTGAAAATTTTGACATCGGGTAGGTGCGCCGGTCAGTTTTCGATGAATCTTTTGTATAGGGTAAAGACCCCCTAGGGGGTGGTAAGGGCATTCTCAAAATAAGGGGCCTAGGATGAAGCGGTAAACAAGTCGAGAGAGACGCACGCCCTTTGCATTTTGGGAATGTCTTGCACTGGTGGGCTTTACCTGTCGTAAAGCGCAAGACAAAATGCTATCGTGAACCTTAAGCAGATGGTGTAGGGTTCTTACACCTACTCCCCAATAATGGGAGGGATCTTACAGCTATATGTAGGCATAATGACCAGTCCACTTCTTAAGAAGAGTAGGTGTAAGATTCTTTTCCGGGAGGGACATTCATAGCGGTAGGTCAAAAGCCCTAGGGTGAGGGGGCGTTACCGGAATAATGGCCCAAGTGCCACCGAGTGTGGCCTAAACTCCGGTCATGACCCTCCCCTTCGGACACATTATGTGTGTGAAGAGCATGGTGAGAAGAACCCGAAGCGGGTCGGGTCTTAAACAATTTTTGTAAAGCTTGCAATTGAGCATAGGCAAAGCTTTTTACGAAAATCGTAAAAGCACGTGCAAGAATTAGATGAATTTTTTCCGCCCTATATTAACAAGGAGTTGGAGCCACAAGAAAAACTCTAGCTACGGGTCTTTATTAAAATAATAAATAAAGGTGCCATAAGGTGCCCTCCAAAATTCAAATAGCTTTCCGAGCCTCAAATGGACACAACTTCAAACTAAATTGGAGATCCGGACTTTTTGGCAATTTCAATTTGCAAATTCATTGATAGTACCATAATAATACGACGACAAGTTCCAACATTTCAGTGTAAATTTATTTATTTATTTATTTTAAATATTCTATTTTTAAAGAGATTCTTTATTTTCCTTCACCAAAAAAAAAATCTTTGAATTTTTTATAATTTTTAAATTTTAGAAAAAAAAATCTTAACATTTCCGAAAATGATATAATTAGTGTTGAACTTGCCACAATATTACAATACTAGTAGTCTATTGCGAACTTGGTTGTAATGTGCGGGTGTGTGTCCGTTATTTTTCACAAGCATGCCGTTGACAACAATGGTTGGGGGAAAAAAAAAGGTTCCCCAATAATATTATGGGCATGCCTCATGAGGTATATACGTCCAACATTGGTTGCGGAAAAAGGTTCCCAATAATATTATCGGTTGCGTAGTGCACGCACAAGGCATCTATCGGTGTGGTCCAAGGCGTCTATCGGGGAGTCCAACAATATATATATATTGTAACGTTTGTAGACAATCCGGAAACTTTATTCACATCGACAATGAAACCAAGGCTCAACTCCGTCTTTGTGAAATAAATAAAAAGAGACCCACAAATTTGGAACGGACATGAAGTTTTTTAAGAATGTATGTATACGAAGGAGGGCTCTCTCGAAGATCTTCCCCCCTCATTAAAGTACCCCAAAAAAATTCCCTTGTGCATTGGGAGGGCACCTTATATCCACAAATAATCCTCATAAACAAGAGGAAGAGGGTAAGTATAACCCTTACTCCTTGAGATGGGGGGCAATCATAGGCCTAGGGACTCCTTAAGACACACCCAGGATCCTACGCTTAAGGACTTCTTAAAGAGTGAATGTAATATATCCTTCCCTTGCCTAGGCCTCATGATCTATGAACATTTATTTTTTTAAATTTATTTATTCCATCATATATTCCATCCATGGGCCATGGGCATTATCCATCACTTTGGCAATCATAGTGATGTCAATATTATTTTTTCAATAATTTGGGGGGTTGGAAAGTTGGAGGTTGTGTTTTAATTGGATTTGTTGAACGAAACAAGCCCACTACCAACCCCACACCATGTGAAATGCGATGCTTCATTGCCCAATTTAGATGAGCAATTTTTTTTTACAAGAAAAAAATAAATAAAGCAAAAAATCAAAAAATCAAAAATCAAAAATCAAATCTACAATGAATGCAACCAATGTTATTTCAATATTACCTTGGTAACTTTGACATCGATTTAAATTATTTGTAGAAATGTTGAAATTTTCACACACAAAAATTTCAAACAACAAAATATTTGGAAAGAAAATAGAAAAATATTTTGGACTATTAAAAAATATTACGTTTCGAATCTTTAAAATCATTTCAATTATTTGATAATTGTGTGTTGAAGCTTCCTTTTGTCTTATGATATGTGTTTGTCGTCCAATATGTTGGGTATTTTGTACTTTAATTTTGTCCCACCTAAATGAATAACAATGTCCTTATGGGTGATGTTGTCATATGGGTCGGCAAAAGGCTTGAATAAGAGACTATTGAGTCAAGGCATAGTGCTTACTAGATACTCGCATATTTGTAAAAGAAAATGAAATCATTTTTTATAAAACATTCATCATTTTGTGGTTATTTCATTAACCTTTTTTGCAACTATGTGTCGCTCTAATCATTGTCCATTGAAACTTCATTTGAACACAAAATGTGACTAATAGAATCTTGTCAAAATTCAATTGCAAAATTGCAAAATTGATCCTGACTAATGGACAAATCTTAAAATCATTGAAACTAATTTCCCAAGATTGATTCTTATAAATATCATCCTAGCTCATCTATGTCACCTTGACACAAAAAATAATATTAATCTCTTTCAATTCAATTCACACAAATGTGTATGGAATTTGCATTGATGGAATTTATATTGACGTCACTAAAACTTAAAAGCATACACACACACATATTCATCTCTCTCAATCATCATCATGTCTTTTTGGTTTTTCATTGTAAGTAGTTCATTTTTTCTTTCATCATAAACTTGTCGCCTCTGTGTATTTGAGCTTTTACAACGGTATAGTAATGTATTCAAAGTTTAGTGAAGCATTGATCAATCATTAACATGATGTTATAATGATCAATCATCATAATGTGTTACAATGTTATCACAACATCATATCAACGATTGTATCAACACATTGTTAAAGTGTTGTAAAAGCACAAATACATGGAGGGGGCAAGTTTGTGAAAGTTTTTTTTTTTTTTCATCATTAATTTGTAATTCTTTTGGGTTAAATTATATTATTGTGTATTAAAATTCAAACAAAGTATGATGTTTTAGGGATGTTGGATTCTATTGTTGTGAATCTTTTGTTTGTTGCTTGGTTTTTTATTCTTTGTGCAAGATAGTGTCAAATGATGCCTTGAATCAAAACTTGATCACAAGTCAAAAAACTCTTCCAATTGTTCATTTCCAAAATGTTGGTCACTTCATTCACCATTTTTGTGGTTCCATGGTGCATCCTTTTAACAACAAGCTTTTTGTTACAAAATATTTGATTGAAAGTCTTGTGTGTTGGTAGTTTTTCTCATCTCAAAGGGATTTAACTTAAACATGATTGTTAACATTTTTCTTCCATACCCACACAAGTTATTTCTATCCCTTTTGTTGGAAATTATTTTTTTTCCATGTTAGTAAGTTCTACTAGTGTATTGAGTTTTTCATGCATATTAATAATGGTCATGCACCCAACTTTCACTAAACTATATCCTCACTTGAAGTGGTTGCCTTTTATTTTGTTAATCTAAATATTCTTGTTTAAATTTGGATCAATTGTGTAAGCATAAGCTTGTTTAAAATATAATGATGTTTTTTTGAAGAGATGATGTTAGCTTGTTTCTAGGCATATGTCATATGTCATTTGTTTTTAACCTTCTTGTTGATGTCTATGGTCAAGATTAATCACATTAGATTGTCCTCCTTTTGTGATCATGAATTGCAAGGACATCAAGGAACATATCACCATGTCTACATTGTCTTCAATCATTTACAACCAATATTTTTGTAATGTGGGCTTGTGTGATATGCAATTTACATTGTTTATAGTTTCAAATGCCTCTAGATTTTTTGCATAAGATTTTGGATTGACCTTTTAAGTACAATTCACATGGTTTTCTAAGATTAGGCATACGAAAATTATGAGTTTCAAATTCAACATGATATTATAAGCATAAGTCACTATCATATCACAATCCTACCTAGCCCACAAAACAAACTATCGCCATTATGCATATTAGGGTGTGCAAGTTAATAGGGTTAAAGAACCTCATTGCTATAATTATACAAAATCAACATACTTGGATAAGCTTACAAGAAATTCCATGTTCACTTAATGAGTTGATTATTAATAAAATCAACTTTCCCATCCTCCCATCATAACAACAAGGGAGTGTCAAGCAAACAACTTTTGTTCAACATTACAAAATTGTTATGATCAAACCTTTTATATAGAGGTTCAACACATACTTGAGCAAAGATCAAATATATTATTAAAAACATAAAATGTTTGTAATCTCCATTTGAAGAAAAAAGTCTATTATAAATATAATGACCAACATGTAATCTATGGAAAGTTACTAATTATGATGGGAAATTGGGCAATTTGCACAATATAAAACATTGATGATTAGAATACTTTTCAACATTTAACTTTTGCGTGGCATTTGCCACCAGCAAATCACATGATATCATATTGTATTTGTAAATATAAATAAATAAATGCCCTTTCAAAGAAAATTTATTTATGAAACAAGGTAGGTTATTTTGTTTTGTTTTGTTTTATCAAGGTGAGATTTCCCAAATCACAATGCTTCATGCCATCTTTTTGGTATTTTCAAAAATCTCTTGATGAGAAGGGGTGTATTGACTCAAATTGTTTGGACCTATAGTCTGGAAACTATTGATTATTGAACCATATTCTCAATGAAACTAAATAAGATTGAAACTAAAAAAATGTGTTGGAATTTGGAAGCATTCATGGTGTTGTTGGAAAGCCCTTCGTGAATTAGATTTAATAATTTGTTTCACAATTTTCACAACTAAGGTGTCAAAGATATTGATTTTTGAGTGAAATTTGTTGTTAGAAATTCAAACAAACTATAAAAATTGGGTTTGAAAGGAAAAATTTGTTGAACATTCAATGTGTTCACACTTGGGCCAACAACATAGGATACATTAATATGTACTATGTAGATATAGGTTAAACATAAGTAGTTGCGGACATGGAAATTTGATTACACCCATGTTTTCTATTCTACATTCATTCTTCCATGAAATTATACACCCCATTATATCCATTATATGCGTAATAATATTATGTCTTTTTCACATGATAAGATTTGAGTTTCAAAGTGTATGTTTCATAGTTGACGTTCATTAATTTTTAATAAATTCCTTATCAAACGGAAACCTAAACAATTATGGACCTTTCCAAAATACATGTTGGTTATGTACATGGTTTTAGACCTACCATCCTTTGTAAGTGTAAATTTGCTTAAAGTTGTGTAGAACAATGTAAATGTAAATGATTGACAATTACCCACCATGCAAATCTATGTAAATATGTGTAAAATTTTCTAAAAAGGAAAAAATTGTGCAAAAAATGTCAACATGAGTATTAATGAATAAAACATTCCCAAATTTTATAAAGAATTTGATGATGGACCAATCAAAATGGCCCATTTCCAAATTTTGTTTTTTGAGCTATTGGATGCACCAAAACTAAGTAAATTAATTAATATGAATTATAATATATACTCAAGCTCTTGTAAAAGTCTAGGCCAAAAATGATGATAAACAAGTTAGAAATAGAAATCCTACTAAAACAATGAAGTGGGACAACATTCACCCAATATGCACTCAATATATTGCCCATTAACACCATAATTTGTCCCATATCCTTTGTTAAAAATTTTGGGCTTGTATTGTATATGGGTTTTAGCATGAACATTTCCACAATGCCTTATTATTAGTAGTTAAAACTTATATTTGGGGAACATTAAGGTATTGGATTTTTTTTGTGAAAGGCCAATCAAAGTGGCCCATTACCAAAAAGAAAACATTGAATTTATGATGTACCCAAAACTAATTAATATGGATTGCAAATAGGTATACTTAGTCATTAAAGGTATATAATGCATATATATTTACATGTACCTTGGCAAAAATATTTACATGAAACCATGCAATTGTAACTATTTTTTTTTAGTCTTCCTTCATGTAATTGCAAGTGTAAAAAAAGTTATATGTGTATTTACATTCACCTTCCCAACATTGTCCAAAATGTATCATATGATATTTGAATAACTATCAAAATGTACACAAGCTTGTAAGGTCATAAATTGTAAGGAAAAAAAAAGGGAAAAAATATTGGGTGATTAGGTGGCAATTATACTAAATGTATTTCCAATTGGATGATAAGTATTTTATTTTAGATCTATTAATTTTAACCAAAATTTGATATGTATTTTTATTCATATATATGAGGATGTTATCATGATGTCATTATTGTTACATGATGACATCATTATCATTGCTCTCATTAATCATTTTTAAAAAAGTAATAGTGTACCAAAATCAAGGATGTTCTTGTTGATGGGAATTTCAAACCATTTGAAATGTTAAAATTTGTTTTGACATGATTTGGAATTCTTTAATGTGTTTTCAACACTATATTATAAACACTTACAATGTTCACCTACACGTATCATCTGGTATGTGTTGTGTCTACTTACTAATTTTAATTATTTTGACCTATTATCATAGAGTTTAATTATTAAAATCAATTGGTTTAATACATAGCTTTTTTGAATGTATGTTGTGTTTGTTGTTGTTTAGTGTGACACAACTTACATTATTGGTTTGCTATGTGAGAAGATATTTAAAATTTCAAATGAACCCTTGTCACCAAGAGCAAAAGAAAATCAATCAATAAGTTTTAATGAATGTCACATAGCAAACTAAGATGTGATTAATAATATCCATGTTGTGCAAGTTTTATTTTATGACAAAACACCATTTTCTTTTACATAATTTCCTTCTTCATTGGCTATAATGTTAAACCTAACTCATTTCATATCATAATGTCACTTAAGTGAAATTTTTGGAAATTTTTGAAACAAGATGTTACACCTTAGCTTTGACTAATACTCAACCAACCAATGTGGCACTCACTACCTATTTGCAAACAATGTATGTCATTTTCCAATTATTTCAAAAACCTCAAATAACCAATAGGGATTACAAGGTTGGTTTGTTTGAAATTTTGATTCAGATGATTCTAACTAAATTATCTATTGTTAAGGATGAATCTTTGATCAAATTAGATGATTAGAAGGCATTCAATTTTACGTGTGTGACAAAATGTAAATTGTTTTAACAATAATTTTGCAATTTGTAGTTGATCATCCTTTCAACATCAATTCCAAATCAATGTGTCCATGGATCTAAACTTATGCTCAATCCAAGGTGCACAATCCAATGGCTTATTATATTTTAATTCCATTCAAATCCTTATCCATTTCAATCAATCATTTACACAATGTAGGTTATTGTACAATTCATAAGAAAACAAACATATATATGTTGCACAAGTTTGTAATGTGTTTCACAAAACTTGTTTTTGTAAGCCTCTTTAATAATTGTCTAAATTTGAACTAATCCATTGGTTGGGTGATTGCATATTGATGAGTTGAAAACAATTACAATCCTCTCTCTTCTTCTTTTTTGTGTTCTAAACATTATACTTGTTAAACAATTCATCACTTTGATTTGCATAGAGTTCATCTTCAAATTCATAGGATGGCAAGGTAACACACATCTTTCTTCTAAATACAACTAGAAAATACTTGCAATGTGTGTTTAATGATCAATGAGATCATGATGAGACATAGAATACTATTGACTTTGGTAGTAAATGTAGCACAAACCGCTCAATGAGGAATACCATAACACCATAGCAACTTAGGCACTAGAATTGTATTGTTTATAGAAATGTTGAAACTTGCAAAAAATGTTTTACTCAAATAACAATTTATTTTTCAAGGGAAATAGAAAATATTTTTAAATATTTCATTTTTAAACTTGAAAATGTCAAAATAAAATAATTATTCAACATTGAAATGTTGAACTTGCCGTGGTACTTTCAATAGTTTTTTGTGTGAAATTTCACACAAATACACAATTTTTTAAAAAAAAGAATATTTTGTTTCGTATTTCCCTTCTTTGGGGGAAAGTGTTTTTGCCAAAAGTTTTTGGGAAATTTTTCATCACATTTCCATTTCGATTTTAGAGGGATTATTTTTCTTACCATGTTTTATCAAATTGGATAGAATCTACAAACTTAATCCTATGGTGATTTATTTATTTATTTATTTAATTTATTTTCATCATAGCCTCAAGTAGCACATAAATTGATGATAATAAAGTTTTTGGGTGGGAAGAGGATAAATAAATAAATAAAATAAAAATAAAACCAAATTGAGCCCCGACCACTTATTAGGTTGGGTTTGCTCTGGCGTCAAAGGAATAGTAATAATAATAATATTATTATTAAAAAAATCAAACCACAAATTGAGCATTAATGGCTTATAAGGTTGGGGTCTCCTCGTTGGCTTCAAAGGAAAAAGAAAAAGAAAAAGAAAAAAATACACAAAATGAGCATTGATGACCAAGTGGAACCAAGTTGAAGGGACGGACAACTTCACCAACCGTAATGCGAAATGCCGTAAATTCATGTACACTAAATTAGCCGAGCTTTCATGAATTTATCATCCGGACATGGACGAATGCTTTTGTGTATCACCGTTTGGGGGGGGGGGGATGTCTCACCGATACAATTGTTGAAAGTAATTCGGATTATTGTTGTTGTCGTCATTGTACGTTTCGCTAGAGCATGGGAAAGGGAAGGATGAAGATGACGCGCAATAATAATGAATTGTTGAACAATATTCAACATCCGTCCGTCGGACTAGGTACATCCAAGAACTTTCTACAAGCATCCGTGAGTGAGTGAGTGAATCATCAATCGCTTCAAAAAATGGATCGTTCGTTCACGTATCGTTACGCTTGGGGCGAGGAGGTGTGGACTTTTTTGGCGCCCCGCAAAGCGTAACCCTTCAAATACAAAACTTGCATGCATAATAAGCAAGGAAAACAATTATTTCACATCCTCGTCGAGCACGCCCCGTCCGTTGTTGTCGTACTCGCACCGACTCCAATCAATGTTGTGGCTTCCCGAACCCGGTATACGAACACCTACTCTCTCGCGCATGTAGCCTGAAAAGATGGTGACAATTTATTCCTGACACTAAAAAGAAGAATTTTAGGGAAACAATTTCAGATGAACAAAATTATGCACATGAAATATTTACCGGTTAAGAGCATGTATAATTAGATATAAGGTTTTTAGTTGCAAATTTAGTTGCATTTACAATAGAAAAGAAAAATATTTTCCAATTTTTTAGGTCAAGAAAATGAAAAAAAATTCCAGAAAAAATTAAATTGTCATCAAATTTGTCCAAAAAAATAAAAATGGTCATGCTTTGGGCCGGGCTGATGATGATGATAATAATAATAATAATAAATATAAATATAGGGCCCAATTATTTCCCATTTCTTAAGTGAAATTTTTTTTGATATATAATTTTCTGCCCAGAGATTAGGCTCATGAGCAAGAAAATTGTTGAAAAAAAAGGAAAAAAGAAAAAAGAAAAAAAAAGAGTGTGAAGAGGTTGGGATTTCAAAGCATTTAAAGATTTGTGTGGGGGCCATTCTGTCACACACCCAATCAATCATCTTGTGGACACAAAAGTCTACACTTCCAATTTGCATGTCAGTTGTTAGGGTTGGAAAAATGTGGCCAACCCAACAAGTCTTCATTCATCATCAATGAAGTTGTTGAATTGCACATCTCCTTCATTAAGATTCCATCTTCCCTTCATTCAATTTCATCTATCCTTCATTAATATTCATGCAAAAAAGTTGTTAATAATTACTACATAATGACCTGGCAGATCTCTTTTAGCTATGCAGCATGCCATCATATTCCATACTATGGAACAAGCCTGGTAGGTAATGTATTTTTTACAGACTACTGTGAACCCCGTGCATAATGCACAGGTGTGTTATTTCAACAATGTTTGGTCCCCCCCCCCCCGCCCCGGCGGTTCTTTATATTTTTTCAATTGCTACTAAACACCAGTCTCCATCGGATCACACTGGGCCAGAGTGATTCATGTGGGATCAAAGGGGTTGTTCAAAAAAATTCTATTTTAAAATCTTAAATGGACCCATAATTGTGTGACTATTGTTGCAAATATTTGGAGTTATTACAATGTTTTGGCTACCAGTCCTCCTTCAAATTCCTGGTGTTTGTGACACTGCAACAAACAAAAAAAAAAAAAAAAGTTTCTCACATCCAAGTTTTAGTTTTTGTACTTTTTTTGCATAAACCCCACCCATAAAACTAAAATTGAGATTCACAAATAGGTAGGTATCAGTAGTAAAACCAGCTAGGACCAATCATTATGATTGGCCAATCCCAGAAACAGTGAGCAGCAAGTCATAATATGTTTAGTACACTCTTATGATTCACCCCTGCTCAGTATTTCCTCACATCCAAACCTGAGAATGGGACTGCAAAAAGTTTGGGAGACTACTGACAGTAACCCCCCCTGGACCAATCAAACCATCTACCCAATTAACAGCTGGTGTGGTGTTCGGCTATGCTGTGCCTTTTGCCAGGCTGAGTACCCTGTGGAAAAAAAATTGCCTGGTACAAAACCCTTTTGCCAAACCAGCATGTTTTGACTTTTCTTCATCCAAAACTTTCAGTACAGTCTATACCTGTGGAGGAGTTGGTCTGAGTGAGGCTGTGATGTGCCTTTTTACAAGCCTTAACAAACTGTGCAAAAATGTTGGACTCAAAATGATTTTGCTTAGTCAAACCAGCATGCTTTGACTTTTTTTCATCCAATTTTAATTTCCAAGGTCACATACTGAGCACTGGTGGTGGACTTGCTCTAACATCCCCGTCTCATCAAATAGAGTCATCTCTCTTGTCGTCTCTTGTTTCTTTTCCAGGCCAAAACCTCTCTAGTTTCTCTTTCTTGCTAAGGTGGTGCCCTCTATCTTTCTACTTGACCTTTTTTTTTCCCTTACAAAATGCAAAACACCCATGGGTGGGGTTGCAAAAAAGTAAATAACTAAAACTCGGATGCATGAGTAACATGCTACATCTACTATTGTTTCTCACATCTAAAACATTTGCTCCCATGGATTTTGGGGATAATTCATGCAATTTTTTTCTTCTAAAATTTAGTGCAAAAAATGGAATGTTTTAATAAAAAGCTTGAAATTCATAAGATTGGTTACATATAAATGTTAGAATTTACATTCTTTTGGTTCCATCACAATTTTTTTGAATGTAGGAAAATCATAGGGAATTTTCAAAACCAATTTCCATTTTGAGCCAAAGACAAATAATTTTTTTTTCTTTTTCATATTTTTGAAAACAATGTGTTTAGCCACCTAGGTGCCTTCAATTTTCAGTATATGTGTGTGTGTGTGTGATGCAAATTCAACTAAATGAACAAGGTGGACATTCAAAAGAATTATTAAATTGTTGATAATGTTGTGAGATTGTTGTTCATGTTTGTATTAAGACAATGAAAACATGTTTTTATATTACATTCACTTTTCATTCAAACAAAGTATGCAAGATACAAAGTAAGCATTCAATCAAATAGCATGAAATATGAATTTATAACATTAGATAAAACCTTAATTTCAAATAGTTGCAAATGACATTTTTAGTCGCCTTAGACAAATTGTAAAATGGAGCTTTTCTACTAATATATAGCATTATACATAAATTTCTTAAATTAGATAAACTCCTAATGTACATGCAAGATATATAGACATTCAATCACATAGCATGAAATTATAGATACATTAAATAAAATCCTAAAGTAGGTTACCAATTGCAAAAATTAAAATTAAAATGGTGACTTTCATTCAGGATCCAAGAGAGTTGCAGCCAGTGAGTTTTTTTTCTATGAATTTTGTCATTTTTTGACAAAAAGAATAGAAAGATTTCTGTTTTTTTTTTTTTTTTTAGTTTTAAATT
>Ga0116231_10011472_pt1 | contig 13597 bp, 12 predicted proteins | sample S1TSphgellanicum_2_FD_89695 | JGI IMG/M metagenome (GOLD analysis project Ga0116231, IMG submission 89695) | Host-associated microbial communities from peat moss isolated from Minnesota, USA - S1T2_Fd - Sphagnum magellanicum MG | ecosystem: Host-associated > Plants > Peat moss > Unclassified... | reverse complement strand
GGCGATGAATGTTGTTACTATGCCGCAAACTTTGGGAACTACTCTTGGATCTGAGAAGTACTACTCTTTGTTCGGATGCAAAAGCTGCGTGCTCAGGAGCGTCTCCAGTACTACTACTGCGCACTCTCCAAAATTTAGAGGTTTAATTCACTACTACTACTACTACTACTACTTCTTCTTCTTCCCTTCACAACACACTTTGAAGAACATATGAGTTCTTGTTGTCGAATTTTCCACCAGGTTTGAGTCAGTGGCGTGGATGATTACTTGTTCCTTCTCTGGTACGTGTGTTCTTGCTGAATCAAATCTTTCTTGAAGGTTTGAGTCAATCATATGAACTTGAATTCTATTTGGTACATATCCATATTATGATAGCTGATTCGCTCTTGAATGACTTTTCCAAGGAAGAAAGAAAACAGAGAAATCTAGTACAGAATTGATCAATTCCATACGAGGATAGATAATTTGGTCTCAAATGCCTAAATTTCCAAGGAAGAGAGAATGATGCATGATTCATAAATCTGTCTTGGTATCTAGACTGCACACATTCCTAGTACATCTCAACATGAAGCCAAGCACAGATTTTGTATTCAGAGATAATTTCTGCTCCCTTGAACTGTTGTTTGATGTGCCAGAGAAATTTGGAACATGGCCAGGAGGAGGGTCATGGATGGTAGGAAGAAATCCATGCAGACCAATAAGGGCAGTTGCAGATGTGTCCTATGAGAGGTGAATGGAAATGGCAGTGCAGGAGCATGCTGACCATCTTCTTATTCTCGTGCATCGACTGAATGCCAGGTTAGCATGCATGAGCTCTAATGGAAATTATGCAATTTTGTGATTTCTGTAATTGTTTCAGTTCATACTCTTCACTTCACAATTGTGCTTCTGTTATATTGGTTTCCATAGCACTGAGAAGATGATGAGCCATGTTTCTTGCATCCCAAAGCCCGGTATGTTGATGTCGTGGTTCAGGCCTACAGACTGGAAGCATGTGGAAGACGAATTATGCACCCAGCTTGGTGACAATTTTCTTATCCATGGTAGTATTCTGTCATCAGGACACACTATACTCTTCAAGTACTGGATCAAATGGGATAATTTCAGGTCTCATGTTTATCAGTTGAATTCTAGTAATATACTAGAAGAGGCCCATGCATAGCTATGTATTTTATGTTGGATTTCATTGCTATGATATAAATAAAAATCATTAGCTTGAAAATTTATAAAATAAATTTGAACAACTAATGAAGGTTCTCACCTTCCACATGAGTTGTTGATCTTACAGTGTTTAGAGCCCAAACATACACTCATATATTACCCTTATCATTATTTCTCAACAAATCATAAGTTTGGTTATGTAGTTCATGCAAACCTTAAGCCTATGTAAATGGATGATTCCTCTGCAAGATTTATTTGTGCAACTTCTTAAACTTGACAATAATGAATATTAATTTAATAACACATGACAGATACTATGTTATTTTGTCCCAAAGCCCAATTCAATGTAAACAAACCAACTCATTGCTCTACACATTGTGTGACAAGTTCAAACATAATCCCATAAGAAATGAAGATGAAGCCATGTAGCATGCATGGTTAGGTAATTTGACTCCAAAATTACAAACCTAGAGACTACATATAGGCCTCCAACTGTCACGCAAACATTCATTCCAAGACAAGCCAAAGTTTTATCCCAAAATCCTACACAAATGCCTTCTAAGTTCTAGTCCCTTTGTTATTCTGGGATTATCATCAAGGAATAGTCCTGCAATTTTGAAATTCATGAACAAAAACATGACCCATGTGCCTCTAATTTCTTGTGTACATTTCATCATCTAGGCTCAGAGCTATTCTTTGGAAGAAAGTGTTATCTTGGAGATAAAAGAACATGATGTTTATGTGACTATTAGGCTTCATTAGTATTGAGTGCTGATTACTAATGCAGAATATGCTACTCATGTGTGATGATTATCATAGATCATGAGAGTATTAAATATTTAGTACCCATTCTCTCACTCTCAAAACTTTTCACATACATGAAACAACATGGGAGACAAAATTATACTTGTCAACTGGAATAAAACAAAACATTCTGAACAACAATGGTTATCATTTGTCTACAATCACAGCAGAAATACCAAATATTTCCTTATTATCCTATTATCCTAGATAATTGTTGTTGTTGCAACATATCTGATACATGAGAATATATGCATTGTTCATATAACCCAACTGGCAAAGCTACTTGGTGATGATTCCGGGAATGCTGCCAAAGACTACTTAAGTAGTTGTTCCAGCATTTATCTATGCAGTTTGAGTGTATTGATGTGGAGGTCAAGAAAATGTCACTGAAGGACCTCTAAAGTAAATCACTTCCTTGCCTGCCACACTTCCATGAGACAGGAAAAACAGACCACCAAACAAAACCCCACATCAACTGAGTCACATAAGATTGAAAAAGATGAATTTGCATGCAATAAATGCAAACCCAACTACATTTTTGCACTTTGAAGTGGCACAAAGTACTCTGCAGTTCTTTTTCTGGGGGGAAAAAAAAACAAATGGGCTTACCACAAGAAGAACCTGCCCATTTCCCCAAAAAACCCCATTTCAATATACCCGCAAGAATGGACTTACTGCAGTGTAATGAATGTCCAGCACTGCTCCCTTGCGCTTTAATGTATTCCCAGCAGTGCTCCTAGTCTTTGCCAGAATTAGAATGGAAAGCATTTCCTCAGCTACTTCCAGATCTCTCATGCTCTTTTGCCAACAGATCTGCTGCTCCATTTTGATGCTGGCCAGTCCATTTGCAAACTGAATTTTACCTACAGATGTATCACTGGGTGATCCACCAGTTTGTATGACTAACTAAATGTCCCTCTATAGTCCTGTCCTGAGTTCAATGACGAGCAAAAATACATCATACTTGATGCTGCTCAATCATCTAGGCACTGTTGGGTAGAAGTATGACCAATAATCTGAGCACTGCTTGGTAGAAGCTTGGCCACGATGGTCCTCACCATGATTCCAATCATGGTGATGCGATGGTGCAATGATGCTCCATGCTCCATTTATGTGTGTTGCGATGTCTTGATCACAATTGTAAGCTTTTTGTCAACTTCTTGCTTGTGGCAGATTTTGTGGAAATGTAAGGTTTCCTCATCTGCATGACTTCATTTGCCAACATCTCTGCTTCATGGATCCCACTTTATTCTTTGTGAGCTGACTGTATCGTACTGGAGATTCTTTGGTCCTGTGAGCCGGTTTCCCACAGGGAAGAGCAGCAGTCTTGGTAGGGCTAAGTTCTTGAATTTGCATGCTCTGTAAACCCATTGCCTGTTCTCACTACAAGTGCCACAACATTTTTTGTTGACCTTATTTCCCCCACATTTTTTCTTTAACCCTAAACTCTCTAACCCTCTCTATCTCTGTTAATCATAATATCGTTTAAGCTTAATGGTGACTCTCAGAGACCATTGAACATACTGTTGGCACCTACCTCACAACTTTGAGAAACTCTTCACCAATAAGTTCAAAACCAAGGGTCATGAGAAAGACAGGGAGCTTAGAATCTCCTTTGTAGTTCCCCACACCCCCCATGGATCAAAAGAATGGATGTAGTTACACAGGATGATGTGCCTCATACGTTTTCCTGCAGCATCTCATCATGCAGACTCTTAAGGAGAAAAAAATGCAGCAGATCAGCAAACAGATGAGGTTCCAATGTGCTCTTCTCACAGAGGAGAAGTCACTTGGCAGCATCTTATTGAGTGTGTCGGAGACCTCGCGGCAGCTTTAGTGGAATCAGGTTGTTGCTTCTCTCAGCAAAAGTTCTGAATGTCTTCAAGACTCCCTTCTTCCCGCAGTTCCTTCTTCCCTGCCACCACACTACCTCTGAGACCCATTGTCAAATCCTCCTTGCTGCACTAAGATCCTTAAGGTTCACAGGTGACTGGAATTTGTTAATGTCTGTTTTCTTAGTCTGCCTCCAAAGCTGCTGGTATTGATCATTCATATCCACCCCATCTCTCTCCCTCCCACCTTGCTTCCAACATTCAAACCTGGGGATCCTTCCTCGCACCAAGATGAAGCTCCCTGCCTCTATTTGATTTGAACTGCTGAAGATCCTACTCAAAAAAGCAGTACCCATGTTGGAGCCTGACAGGTTTCCTTCTGGGCCCTTTGTACATTAGCACCTTGCTCTAGCACGCTCAAAAAATTCATTCCAACTTGCTGACTGCACTTCCATACAACTTTGCGCAGGTTCTGTGTGATGAACTGCTTCTGGGTCTTGCATAGCTGTAATCCATCCTATTCAACAATAGTGCAAAGCAGCAGGCAACTACTAAATCAGCAAGTGGTCATGCCAAAACATCAGTGAAAACTCCAGGAGTTTTCACTCCTATCAATTGAGCTAAAGGTCACAAGACGACTTTTGAACTGGGTAAGTAGTGAAGGTTTACGGTATAGGGTCTTACATCCTGTTGCTGGATGTATGCAGAGATGCAATCTCCATTACAGTATGATAGGCGATACTGCATAGTAAAACATGTAGAGAGGACAGCGTAATCTGATTGCATTCAGGGGATTGCCATTGATTCAAACTGAATGCACTTTCAAACAAAAACTGACAAATGAACTCTGGACTGCACAGAAACTTACTACTGTAGTGGCACTCAAGCGCCTCAGCAATCCAAGCTGAATGACTTGCACCCATGTCCACGATTCCATCTTCACATTCGCTTGCAATATGAGTCAGTCCTACATGAGAGCTGTTCACATCTGCATCCTCATCTGAAGTGTACGGCACACACACAGCAGCCTCTTTGGAATTAAAGGTAGCACCTGCTTCACAACCTAGACAACCTTCCTCATGGAATGGGCATGCAGCTTCAGCCACCTCACATTGTTCACCAGAGCTAGACTGTAGACTTCGGGATTGCTGAGTAATTATTTCATAGCTATGCTCAGCTCTGCTCTCATTACTGCTGCAAGCCTGTAGATGATGACAACTCTCTTCCTCCCCAAGCTGACAATACTTGCCTCCCTCTGACAGAAAATCTGCATTCCTACCATTGCCAACAGCTGACTGCATCCTCACACTGCCATCACTAGTAGGTGAGGTACCTGCAGTAATATTCTCATCAACAGTACAATCTGTCAAGAGAGAGTCCGTATGCTCACCATGCTCACCACTGGAGCGAACAGGTCGCCACACCTTTGCAGCTAAGAATCGACTTGTGCCACTCAACAAAGATCCTGGCTTCAGCACAGCCCCTCGTTCCCTTTGCTCCCCAGCAGCAGCAGATCCAGCATGTGACTTGAGATTCTTTGGGTTCAGGCTCATGAAGGGAAGATGCCTTGGCATTGAGTATGTATAATGACTTACACCAGCAGAAAAATCCTTTGACTGTCCATCAAAAGCCTCTGTAACATCCAAGCCACCAGAGTGCTCAAGTAGGGGATAGGGCATGTGAGCATCATCTGTTCCCATAGTGTGCTTCACATCAGCAGCAGCTGTAAGTACAGTTGTGAAGGAAGGAATGCCAAGTTGCACCCATGAAAAGGAAGGAGAAGAACATGACCACCCAATACTGGTTCTAGATTGAGCACTGGGTTGGGTGGCAAACGTACCAAGAGGCACGGTTAGTGAGCCCACCAGAACTTGTCGACTGTCATCATGACAACCTTCAGCCTGTGCTTCTTTTGGCACTTGTACTGTCGAAGGCAGAGACTTGTGAAATCCTTCCTGCTCAGGATATCCTTTAGGACAAGAGACAAATCCCTTGTCAATCGCCATAGCAACAGCTCCTGCCTCTGGTTGGATAGAACTCATAGACAAAACTGATATGCTTGTGGGTTTAGGACCATATGTGCTCTGTGCACTAGACCTGTGGGGTAAACATGGCCAGTCTTCGGAATTTGTGTCCAGATTGAACATGCTCAAAGACATACTGCTCATTTTGCCGACACCTCCAAAAACACCTCCAGAAGTTGATGATGATACAGCCTCAGCTTCCCTGTTCTCAGAGATCAATCTCTCCTCCTTGGGTGCCTTGCTGGTGATCACAACTGAATCTACATCTAAAGCATGAGATTCAGGAAAAGACTCCACCATCTCATGGAGATTGCTTGCAGCTGCATCACTCTTTTCACTCTCGTCCTCAAGACTCTCTGTAGCAGAGTCTACTGCGGCAGGCTGTGGTGGAGTCTTCCTTGTCCAGACAACATGTGGGCTTCTATTTGTCACAGGCTTGCTCCGGTACTGCTGCTGCTGTGAAGTTGGCAAGCCAAACCCAAGACTGCTACTCACCCCAGATCCAGCTTTTGCTGCATATGCGGAAACAGTAGTACTTGGTTTTCGTGCTGAAGGCTTGAAGGAGAAATTCTGATGTTGAGATCCGTCCAGATATCTTGACTCCATGCCACAAAAGTTTCGCCCAGTCCTACGGAAAATGGAAGATGGTAGGTTTTCAGCAGCCTGCATTATGGGGTCCTTGATTACCCTTTCAACTTTCTGCTCCAATTCTTGTCCCCTGGACTCAACACTCCATTGTTCTTCTTGCTCCACCTTCAGACAGACAAGACCATTCTGACTGGACTTGGCTTGAACAGGAGCTTGAGAACCTTCAGAAGCACCAAGTGCTTTTTCATCTAAAGGAACCCGAACACATGCAAGCTGCTGCATTCTGCCATCCTCCGTAGTTACTTTTGAGCAGAACAATCCATCTGTGCAGCAGATATGCAGACTACCAGCAGCCAGATCATGAACATCCTGGCTACATTCCTGTTGGTTACCTGGACCTACTGCTTCATGAGAACCTTGGGTATTGATCAATTCCTTCTGCATTGGTACCAACGGCTCTCTGGTGCAAACCTCCCGTTCAAGGGCCACATCTCTCACCACTACCCGTCCAGCTTGTTCATAATTCTCCATTTCCAGAGGCTCTGGCAAGTTGGGTTCATGCCCTGAGGAGGCAAGGGATATTGAACTAGCTGTGGGAGAATCATCTTCTTCGATGATCTCAGGTGATGGACCCTCCTCATCTTCCATTGACTCATTTTCAATCTCATGTGGAGCTAGTTGAGAAGCATTCCCTTTTCGCTCCTTCACTCCCTTTTGCCTTGATTTCTTTTTCTTCTTCTTCTGCTGAAAATGCCTCTCACGCCTGCAAAAAAGGGAGAAAACAAAACCAAAAAACAAGGTGACATCTTGGACTGCAAAAAGTCTTTACAAAAATGGGTTAGGCGCAAGGCATGTCAAGAAGCAGAGTTTAGAGTCTCAAGCACCCACTTTTTCATTAGTGCAGCCTCCTCTTCCTTCACCAACTCTTGCTGGTTCCGCAAGGCTTCAGCTTCCTTGTCAGTCATCCAAGCCTTCACCTGTAGCAGAAAACCCAATATGTAAAGTATGATGATAGGCAGGTAACTAATTAATTCAATTGCACATAATGTTTTCTTCTTAATCTCCTATTTTCCATCAATGCTAAGAGCCTAAATTCAGGAGCACAACAGAGAGAATAGAAACAGACAAAAATGACCACCACAAGACAAACAGTTGTACATCATATTGAGGGTCGATGAGCTTACCAGTGTCTGCTCCACAATAAAACTCAGTGAAGCAATCAAGTTCTTCTCCTCACACTGATTCTTGCCAGCATCTGCTTGATACCCATAATTTTGTGTGGCAAGAGGAGGTTCGCCACACAAAAATGTCTTTTCACTCGCTTCGTCCAGAATGTTAAGCAAATGTTCTGAAGGCAATGGGAAAACTCCTCTGTTATCCACAATTTCCTGAATGCAACAAGGAAGCAAAATGACAAAAGAACTTTTGCTCAGTGTTGGAATGGGTTGCTCATAAAATGATATCTTATGCTTGCCAATGATAGATATATTCCACTTCACAGCAACAACGAGTACATCCCCAAACATAGAAGAGACAATCCCCAAACATGGCAGAAAGGTAGTCAAAACTTACAAGCAGCTCCTGCCCAGCTTTCAAATAAGCATGGGGGAGGGACTTCACACTAGCCTGATTAAGGAAACTTGACAGGGTTGTTGTTACAGCAGATTTTCCAGTTGCTGTTGCTGATAGATCCTGCAAAGAAAACACACACACACACACGCACGCACGCACACACACAAAAGTTCCTGACTTTGTAGTTACAGTTTCTAATGGAAGAGTCTTCACATCTTCTTCCCAAACAAAATGGGTTTACTCAGAAAAATCACAACAAAATCAACGGACAGTCACAACATACCTCATATACTTCACAGTTCTTGGAAGATATGATACGTTGTGCCTCCTCTGGCAATAACTGCAAAACATTACAAATCACTTTTTCAAAGCTACCACAATCTCTGACTACATGTGGAAACAACCACAAGAACAGAACATAATTCTCAAGGTCATAGACAAAGATCAACATCATATTCAGTATATGTGATGTATCCATAACATCAATTTAGCAGCATATTCCTCCCAAAAGCTTCAAAACTGAATACACCACAGAATTTGTATTCACACCACTGGACATAAAACAATGGGAACCTTAGAAGAATGAAAGTTACCTTGTCCCAGAATTCAGTGATGTGTTTCCTCTTCATGTTCAAGTCTTCCTGTGTGGAAAAAAACATTCAACAAATGCAAAGATACTGTAACTAAACCATTCAACACCTTCAGGCGCAGCTCCAAACTATATATAGAGGGAGGGGAGAAACTCTGGTTATCCATTCACAAGTACAACTTTGCAATAGCCAGATTATTGCAAAGTTACCTTATCAAGAGGAGAGATTCGTCGGTGCATGCGGGTGTGTCTTCGATAATTGAAAGGAGAGCAGAACTCACGAGAGCATTTGTCACATTTCTGCAGTTGCACTTTGGAGGGTGATAGCAACGGCCACCCTGGCAAATCTGTAAGATCGTCCAGGAAAGGAATTTGTTTTCCTGCTAATTTTTTTTTCCAGATTCATGAAGAGGGGAGGATCGACTCACTACCATCAGTTACTGAACCAGACAACCAAGCTGAGGTTCAAATCAAAGTTATATTTCAGAGAAGAAAGTCAGCACCCAACACAGGCATACTCAACCAACCAACAGTCAATCAAATTGCAGGCCAGAGTGAAAATCGTCATCTACAATATATGGGAGATCCACTGTGCACCACGACTAAACATTGAGTAACATCAGAAGGGCAAACAAAAGGAACAGAGATGAAAGGTGAACAGACTTCTTCAACATCATCATCAACATGTTTTCAGAGATTTCATCCTACCAGTAGCTTTTGCTGCTGCTGCAGCTTGTGCAAACACAGCCATTGCTTGCGGAACAGTTTTCAAACCCTGCAGGTTCCCTTCTCTAGCTGCTGCTCCCTGCAGGCCCCCCACCCTGCCCAAGGATCCGGCTGCCTTCATCTTGCTGATCATTGGATCTCTTTCTAACTCCACTGAGTGAGAGTCTGCTGCAGCACCAGAGCTTTCATCCCAACTCCCATCTCTCATCATCTTTGTACCCATTTCTTCAATCTTCAAGCTTTTGGGTATCTTGTTGACAACAGCAGCATGATGATCAAAAACATCAGGCCAGGTGGTATAATGTGCAGTGGGCTTGTCACCAGGTCTGCTTGTGAAGGACATGCACGGTTCCTGAACAATGGTTTGGAAAAATGTATCTAACACAGATGAAGGCTCGGTGCCTTTCTTGCCTGCTGTTTTTGCAGCTAACTGCTGCACACTCAAATCTTCGTCTGAATGAGTGCCTTTACCTTTCACCCCCTTCAAACTTGGTTTCTCCACAGACTTCTGCTGCCTTGTTTCCAAGTCAGTAGGAAGAGGAACAACCTTACTATGCACACTCCATGATCCAGATTTCCTATCACCATTTGCTACTTCACCACCACCTCCATCAGGAGAGTGTTGTGCCTTTTGAATGTCCACTTTGCTACCTCTGCGCCTCCGTAAACCAGGCAATTCTGCTACTACTTCTGTCCCTTCTTTGATATCGGTGCTGGGTTTGCCTTCCTCCCTTTCTAGAAATGAGATTTCATTCTTGGAACTAGACTTTACAAACTTGGGATCTACTAAGTAAGCTGGCATTGGCTTCCCTTGTTCAATGTCAACACAAGCATAATCTTTGCTGCCACCATTGATATCCAGAAACAAGGAGTCACCACTAGCTAAGGCACTGGGGTGGTGATTGTCTTCTTCAGATGAACCTTTGCATGCTTTAGGCACATGCTTTGATTCTTCCATTCCAACAAGGAGACATGATCTCCCAGCTAGAAGCCCAGCTTCAAGATCCATGAAGGCAGCAACAGAAATGTCTTGTTCTTTGATCTTTTTGTAATCAGTCACCATGGTACCCCTCTTCCCCCGCGTGCAAGGACTGCAATAGAGAGTTGTACCCAATCAATCAGCGTCCCAAAGTGACAGAGACTCACAATTGCAGAGAGAAATGCCACCATTCACACCACCTCCTGTTCACTCCTTAGCTCAGTTATCTCACAAGTAAAAAGAATTGCACACACAAAAGAAATTGAATTGGCACACATGAGTTGAAGTACTCGCCAGCTTGTACTGTTGGACTTCAGCTGTCACAAGCCAATTCCGAAAGCTGAATCAACCAATAGGACTGCCACTGTTGGACACAAATGTCACATGATTGCTGCAAGTCCTCTAGTCTGTACAATCTGAGCTGGTCTCATGAGCTCTTTTCACCTTCGAAATATTTACTGCAACAGAGTGCTGGAGAGAAGGGTTGCTCCTTGTGTTATCCCATGTGGAGCTTACAATTGTATCACCAGATCCATAGCTGCTAGCAGCCTACCCATCTAACTTCCACCCACAATCTCCTTCCTTTGCCAGTAGAGGAAAGAGTCAAGCTATAACTACAACCTCCAAGCTAGTATATTCATTTTCCTCTTCAGGGGATAGTAGCAATCCAGAATTCTTAGATATCCAAGATAAGGAATTCAGGGGGTTTTGGATATGACTTTGCACTACAAGCTCAGCTGTCAGAGCCAGGATATCTGAGAATCTCCCCTCTGGCACCAAAGCACTGCTCAAAGCTCCATCACAAGACTTACAAACAGTTTCAAGGGGGGAATTAGGTTTTGATATATCCGAATTCAAAACCCATCACATCTGGGCCTCCATTTGCAAAGTTTGACAACCAAGCTGCCTGCTCTAGATAGGAAGACACAACAAGCTCTAGAGACCACAAATCTTGACCCCACCGGTTGTATGGGTATCAATTGGAATCACCACAATTACAAAGCCCTGGTTTCCTGTGTTGCACATTCCAGAGAGCACATGATATAATGCATGTCAGTAAAGAATGCCTTGTCACTAACTCACATAATATATAGCTTGCAAAAAGTTCCATACCATCATCACCATCATCATGAACAGCAGCCATGACCAGCTGCTGCCATCCACCAATGGTGGGCACAAATTAGGTGTACAATCAATCATCTGTGCAACTTTTTGAGCAAACAATTATACAAAAGTCTGTATAGTTGTTGGTTTCTGAGTCACATATTCCCAGAAGCAATGGGGAGACTAAATCGCAATGAAGGTGGCTAGCTGCTTTAGCAATCATCCTCAAATGCTGCAGCAGCCATGGCTCTCTCTCCTTTCATGAGAATCAGGGGATGGTGTTGTTCACATGCAATTTCAACCACCATCTGGATCCAAGAAGATGTCTGTCCATATTGGTTGGAGCCCATTGGACTATTGTGTTTCCAACATCTACTAAGAAAAAATACACAAGCAAGCTTGCAGGGTTCTGTGAGTTTGTGACAAAACCTACCTGCTCAGGACTTGAAGAGGGATACTAGTTTCACAGATGATGTTCAGACCAGATTGCTTTTGTTGCAGAACCATCTGAATAGTAGTAAAACGTCTTATGCTATTTGTATGCAGTAGAGGATCCCCAATGCAAACCAATTGCAAAGAAGAAAAAGCACACCCAAAATCCTTAGTGTTTTTTTTCTGAAGCTCCTGAGGTAGTTAGGGCTTGTAAAACCCCTAGTCCTCTGTGTGTATCAGTGCAGCAAACAAAATTATGATGCATAGCTACCCACCCACACTTCGTTTCTTCGGCGATCTTTTGTCGTGACAATGCGATGGTTGACACGATCCTCAAAACCCATGGATACCTAAAATGAACGAATAGGTCGAGAGGGAGAAAAAGAGGGATACCCATTTGCATTGAAGACACAGGCATACATTCACGCACGCCCGATCGCCACCACCGCTACAAACAAATTGGGATTGCGCACTCGACTACCCAAAGAGTCGATCCGGACGTTCTGCTCGATAACCCAAAACCCAAATCAGCGATTCTTTTTCCCCTCGTTGTTCTTCTTCTGCTCCTTCTTCTGCTTCTCGGGCTTTCATCAAACAACAGACACAATGCCCTGGAAAAGAATTGGTGCTCTCATGGCGTGGCTCCTCCTCCCAACAGCAACAACACACATCAATCTTCGCCGGCAATCAATCCATCAAATTTATCAATCAAGGAATAATCTCCCACTTCCACCTTCACCTTCACCGCCTTTTTGTCTCCTACTACCCGTCATCAGAGCTTTGATCCACCGCTTGGTTTTTGTTGCGAAAACCGCACACCGTCGACAACAAACCAGTTCGCATATTATTATTATTACCCGCCGTCCTACAATACCTAGAGCAAAAGTGAGGAGGGAAGAGGAGGAGGAGGAAGAGGAGAGGGTCAAAGAGCACAAAGATTTCAGGAATAGGAGAAGAAGAACCCAGAAACGAAAGCAAACAGAAAAAAACTGCTTATGCGTGGGTGTGGTGTGGTGTGATGTGCAGCATTTCTTCAGCAAGAAAGAAAGCAATGGGTGGAAGGAAGCAGCGACCAAATGCTCACCCGCTTCTCTCTTCTGACCGCTTCAATGTCTGCAGATCGGGAGCGACAACATGCGATCTGAAAGCAGATGCAGGACTATGCAAAAGGGAAGGGAAGAAGAGAGAAGAGGGACACGCGCAGAGACAGACGCACAGAGAGAGAGAGAGAGAGAGAGAGAGAGAGAGAGCGAGAGAAGAGGCACGGAGAGAGAGAACAAAGGAGAGAGCGGGAGAGACGGTTATCAGGTCTGCGGGAGAAAATTATCCTTCGGTTATATATCACCCCCCAAGCGGCCGGCGGGACCCAACGCTTAACGACCCGAAACCGCCGTCGGACGGAACCGGTGGACTCGCGGCAGAAGAATATCCGCCGGATCTGTTGTTCTAGCCGCCGTGTAAACGACGGGCGATTCGCGGCAGGAAAGTATCCGCCGGATCTATTCTCCTGACCGCCCTGTGGGTGGACCGGCGGGTTTGGGTGCGGGTTAATATCCGCCGTGTCGACTAGTCTAACCGCCGTGTGCTAGCCCGGGCGGGTTGGGGGTGCGGGTAAATATCCGCCGGAGCTGTTGTTGTCAAATCAAATGGAGCTAGACAGGCCTGGGATTGACCTTTTTTGACTTTTCTTTTTCCTTCCCCCCCCCTTCTTTTCTTTCTGAATGGTTTAGGGTTGCCAGTGTAATTCACAGCTAGCCTAATTGGAGTTTTTTTTTTTTTTTTCCCT
>Ga0116231_10011469_pt1 | contig 13599 bp, 14 predicted proteins | sample S1TSphgellanicum_2_FD_89695 | JGI IMG/M metagenome (GOLD analysis project Ga0116231, IMG submission 89695) | Host-associated microbial communities from peat moss isolated from Minnesota, USA - S1T2_Fd - Sphagnum magellanicum MG | ecosystem: Host-associated > Plants > Peat moss > Unclassified... | reverse complement strand
TTGTGACAAGAACCTTGGAGAGTTCTTGATGTTGTGTTTTGTGTTGTGAGCATTATGTTGTAGTTTCCTTTCAATAAAGATTTATGTTTGCACTTGAGTAGATCTCCTATTTGTTAACAGCTACCACCTTCCCCCATATAGTATTCTCTATGTCTCTCTGCAACACCTACACCCGAATGGCTTTTTATCCCGAGACTCCCAAGGAGGAGTCCCGAAATTGTCCTGGTTTGGACTCTCGAGACTTTGCGAGGTCATAACTTTTTGCTCAGACCTCCGATTGGGATGAGGCTTAAAGAAAACTTATAGCTCTCCTTGAGAGCTCTCCAACGGTGTGTCGCACTCCACCTGCACGCATCGGGGTTGGGTCAATTCCCGAATTAAACTATCAGTTTGACTACCAACCCTTCTTTTTGCCATAACGTGTGCTACAGATGTCCAAATGGCCCATTTTCGACATCTACACTTTGATAACTTTCCGATGATATAAAGAACACCCCAATGCGAGGTGTTTTGACCGCTGCAATTGAAGTCTGAAGTTTCGGGAATCCTAGAGGACTCCGAAGTCCCCATTTCGGGAGTGTGAATTTCATCCTCACACTCTCTCAAAGTATGGTTGCGACACTCTCCCCCACTAGAAGAAAAGGTCAATGTCCTCATTGACATTTAGAATTTCTTTCAAGAATTGCAATTACTTACTTTTGGATCCTTGGCCATCAAGTGCCGACTTTTGCAACAGGACTTTGCTTTAGGCTAATTTAAGCGTCCCCAAGTTTCCAACATTTTCTTGGCAAGTCCAAGGGTATCTCATAAAAAAAACCCTTAACCTTTGTTTCGTCAAAAGACCTAAATTAGCCTAATTGACGAAGCCTTCATTTGGGAGGTCATTATTTCAACCTTCCCTTCATGAGGAACTCAAAGCCAAGTCTAATCTTGACCTAAGTTACTTGACATGACTCCTTTCCCAACCTTGCGCCTTGATCACAACAATCAAGCCTTAACTAAAAGGTTTTGCTTATCAAGGTACGAGAAACGACATTTGGGTTTTGCAAAAATCCAAGTCCCAAACTACGCGATTCAAGTATGCGAACGGGGTCAAGACTTTCCACATTTGGGATGCACTTAAAGCTTGTGCATGTCCCCACAAGCTCACCTTGCTTGCTTCCTTTTTTGGGGTCAAGGTTTTTCTTAACCCTAAGGTAGGAGTCCAATTTTAATTTGGGCCTACGTAAGAAAGTTCCATTTGTCCAATGCCAATTTGACAACCTTATTTGTACTTATACATTATTTTCATGATACAATCTTTTGGAAGTTTTTAACCTTTATTTCATTCGCAACTTGATGTGGTACATTTTATGTGACTCCCTACCCCACTAAAAGAAAGGTGATGTCCTCATCACGTTCTACGTCTCTTCTTTGCCGCTCTAGTGTGGAATTCCTTTATGGCTTCTTAGGCATGTTCCATATCAGATTCCTTCACCCAAGATGCCTCTATTGGATGGTATCCTCTCCACTTAGCTAAGTATTCCCACTTTCGTCCTCTTAATTGCCTTGACTTGAGCATGGCCTTCACTTCGAATTCTGGTTCATTATGGACCAAGTCTGGTGGGAGCCTTGAGTTGTGTTCCCGATTAGGCCTTGAGGCATTACGGGCGACTGGCTTCAAAAGAGAAACATGAAATGTGGGGTGAACTCTAAGATTTTCTCGTAATTCTAACTTGTAAATGTCGAAAAGTTTCTTTTTCAACACTTTGAATGGGCCCGCATATGGGCCCAAGAACTTGTGACTCAAACCTTCTGGCAATTGAAAATTCTTGATGTTTAACCACACTTCATCCCCTTCTTGAAACTTCACCTCTCATCGGGAATTGTCCACAAAATCTTTGTACCTCTTGTGCGCCTTTTCCAAGTTGGCCTTTGCCATCTCCCACAAGCGCCATTTCTCGTCATCAAGTTGTGTGACCATGGGCACTTCCTCACTTGCATCACTTGGGGGTTGCCCTCACGATCGGTGACTTACTCGTCACCATTTAAAAGGGGGTGGCCCCCATTGCCGAATGTTCTGAATTGTTGTAACAAAACTCAGCCAACTCCAAATGGTCCACCCAATCTTGTTGATCTGCTGCCACATAATTTCTTAAGAATTGTTGGATAACCAAGTTCACCCTCTCGATTTGTCCATCCATTTGGGGTTGAAAGGATGTGCTCATCTTGAGTTCTAACCCCATGCGCTTCCATAGGGCTCGCTAAAACTTGCTCGTGAACTTTGGGTCTTGATTTAAAACTATGTCCTTTGGGAGGCCATGATGCTTGAACACATGTGTGAAGAACAACCTTCCTGTTTCTTAGGCCATGGCACTATCTTTGGTGGGAATGAAATGTGCCATCTTGCTAAATTGATCCACCACCACCATGATGGCATCAAAACCCCTTGATGGTGGCAAGCTAACTGTGAAATCCATGGACACACTTTCCCACGGCCCTTTGGGAATCGATAATGGTTGCAACAATCCTGCTTGTTTTTTTGTTAAGTGTCCAATTTTGTTTGCATGTCAAACAAGTCTTCACATACTCCTTTGCATCATCTTTCAAGTTGGGCCAATAGTAGGATTTCTTAAGGAATGTTGTGGTGCGCTTTGCACCACCATGGCCCGCGAGCGACCCCATCATGACATTCCTTCAAGAGCACATCCCTCATCCTCCCTTCTGGAACATAGAGTTAATTTTGCTTATACCACAATAATCCATTTCGTAGGTGGAAGTGTGACTTGATTCCCTTTTGAATGTTTTGCCTCACTTCCTTGGCGAATTTGTCATGACGGCTTGCTAATCAAACTTCCTTTTGAAATTTTGTTTCCCCCACATACACCACTTTAAGTTGGTGTTTTCGACTAAGAGCATCAGGCACCACGTTCTCCTTCCCGGGCTTATGTCGAATGTCCACATTGAACAAGGCCAATGTGTCTTGCCATCTCACTTGTTTTGATGACAACTTTGGTTAAATGGCAAAGTACTTCAAGGTTACATTGTTGGTCCACACCACCACATCTTTGGAGCCTATGTAATGGCCCCAACTTTTGAGACAATGTATGACCGCCCACATTTCCTTCTCCTATGTTGGCCACTTTCGTTCCGTTTCACTCAACTTCTTACTCTCGAATGCCACCGGGCTTCCATCTTGCACTAGGACTCTTCTAATCACAAAGTCAGAGGCATCAGAGTGGATCTCAAAATCTTTGTCAAAGTTGGGTAACTTTAACACTCACGCTTTCAACAAAATGCCTTTTAAGGTTTCAAAGGTTCCATTGCATGCCTCATCCCATTCGTAAGTTCCGGAAGATTTCTTCAAAAGATTTGTCAAATGTGTGATTATTTTCACAAAATTCTTGATGAACTTGCGATAGTAGGAAGCCAATCCTAAAAAGGATCTTAAGGCCGGAATCGACCTAGGTGGTTCCCAATCCAAGATTGCCTTCACCTTGTGATCATCCATGTTCAAACCTTCTTACGTGATCCTATGCCCAAGGAAGTTCACTTCCATCACCCCAAATCACATTTTTCAAGCTTGGCATATAATTTGTTTTCCCTTAACTTTTTGAACACCTTTTGAAGGTGCTCCACATGCTCATCCATAAAACCGCTATAGATTAAAATATTGTCTATGTATACGATGACAAAGTCATCAAACCATTCCTGGAAAATGTCATTCATGAGAGTGCAAAATGTGGTGGGTGCATTAGTGAGCCCAAAAAGCATCACCAAGAATTCGTATGAGCCATACCTTGTGCGGCAAGCGGTCTTTTCTTCATCCCCTTTCGCAATTCGAATTTGGTAATACCTCAAACATAGGTCAATCCTACTTAACACTTTAGCTCCCGAGAGTCGATCAAGGAGATCATCGATTCGAGGTAATGGGTATCAATTCTTCATCGTTACCTTGTTGATGGCTCTATAATCCACACACATCTTCAACTTCCCATCCTTCTTGTGAACAAAAAAGACGGGTGCCCCATATGGCGATTTGCTAATTTTAATGTATCCTTTTGTGATGAGTTCTTCGAGTTGAACTTTAAGTTCTTTCAACTTCTCATGGCTCATTCGATATGGGGCCTTGGCGGGAGGTGCCACTCTCGACATCACCTCAATTACATGATTAACTTGTCTTCTCAGGGGCAAGTCCTTAGGCAACTCTTCAAGCATCACATTCACGAACTCATCCAAGACTCACTTAATGCACTTCGGGGAAGTCACCAAGTTGGCGGCTTCCTTGGGCTCATACTCATCCAACACCCACATCACACACAACATGCTATAACCTCCCACACATTTTTTTTCCCAGGTTTTTCCTAACATAAAGTGAATGGTTGATCCACCCACACAAGGCTTTCATGTGCCTTCACCTGCACGATCCCGCTTTTGGACGAGATTCTAACTAGTCTATTATGCCTTTCTATGAACACATTGTTTCAGGTGATGAACTCCATTCCCAAAACGCAATCATTTCCACCCAAGGTGGAAACCAGCAAGTCCACCTTTCTTTTCCAATCTCCTAGTTGAAAAGGCACTTCCTTTGCTTGTGACGTAGTGGGATGGGGAACCCCATCCACGAAGTGCACTTCGATGGGTGCCTTGAGTTCCTCCAATTGGAGCTCCATCCATTTGGCGCTTTCTCGGGTTATGAAGTTGTGAAAAGCCCATGTGTCCAAAAGACGTAACACATCCTGCTAGCAATCTTCCCTTTTAAGAAGATAAGTTGATTGCATTTAGCTTGGGCTAGGTTGGCATTGAGAGCAATTACCTAAGAGCTTCCATTCCTCGCTTTAGACTTGGGATAATCTTTGGAGTAATGCCCCACTTCGTTGCAGTTGAAGCATGCTCCTTTAGGCTTCGCACTAACATCTCCCTTGGGTTGGTTCCCTTTGAAAGGAACCCCTTTCTTCACAAAATTTACCTTGGGCTTGAACCTCGAGCCTTGGAATTGTTTAGGCTTTTCCTTTCTTGGGCTTTCTCACCCTCAGTTCCATTCTCCCTCATGACGTGGCTTCTTGTGAAGGAACTTGTTGTCCTTCTTGAACCTGGATTTTTCACCCTATCCCACATCCGAGAAGCCTTCCACTTTCATGATGGCTTCAGATAGTGAGGAGGGTCAATTTTCCTCAAGCTTACACTTGGCCCAAATTGGAATCCCCATCACAAATTGGCACACGCGATCCAGTTCATGCATGTGCCGGATCTCAGGCATGAGTTCGGAATAAGCCCTCACATATTGTCGCAAGTTGTCATTTGTGGCATTTACAAAGTCGCGGAGTTTGCACCTCGAGATGTAATTAGAATTCCTTGGAACAAATTCGGATTCAACAAATTCCTTAAATAATTCCCAAGTGTAACCATGGTTTTTCCCCTCCTCTTGTCTCATTGTCCTCCACCATGTGGTGGCATAACTTTTCAAGTAGGATTGGGCAAGCTTCACGGCCAAATGTCGTCCAACCTTGGTGGCATATAAATAATCCTCCATTTTGACAAGCCAAGCATCCACAACCTTTCGGTCATGGGCACCATCGAAGTTCCTGGGTTTGACCGGTTGAAATCTCGCGTCCTTGGATGTTCCTCCTTTGAGGGTCACAACCAATTCACTGAAATCGGGCCTATTCATTTTGAAGAAGACTTCCAGTTGTTCTTGAGTGAATAGGACCAAGTTCCGATGCTCCTCTTCACTTTCAAGCTCATCTTGGTCCTCCCGGGTTCTTGGTTCCTCCTCCCCAATCAACTCTGGCGGGACTATTCGGTTTTTGTTAGGTTTTTCCAAGATGGTCTCTTAAGCTTGTTTACGGTTCTTCTTGGGTGCCATTTGAAACTCCCAAGAAATGAATTGAGTTCTACTGAAGCTCTAATACCATGTGACGTGCTCCCAAGTTCTTAATTAGACCCAAGATGGGCTTAAGTTACTCAAATAGCAGAATTGTGAGGAAGTTGGGGCACGCTTCTAGCTCTTAGCACTAGAAGGGGTAGAGGGGCATGCTAAAGTTCTAGGATGGGACTAAGAAGAGTGACAAGCTTTAGTTATTTACTCAAACTTGCATCAAACCAACCAACAAGTTGGTTAGTTCATTATCTGGAGCACCTTTAGTGCTAGGACAAGCCACGGGTAACTCTAGACTCACAAGACTCACCACGGCCTAGACTCGGGGCAAGCTACCACCTTCCCCCATATAGTATTCTCTGCATTTCTTTGCGGCACCTACATTCGAATGGCTTTTTGTCCTAAAACTCCTAAGTAGGAGTCCCGAAATTGTCTTGGTTTGGACTCTCGAAATTTTGCGAGGTCATAACTCTTTGCTCAGACCTCCAATTGGGATGAAATCTAAAGCAAACTTACAGCTCTCCTCGAGAGCTTTCCAACGGTGTGTTGCACTCCACTTGCACGCACCGGGGTCGGGTCAATTCCCGACTTTTAGTGATCGGGAGTCAAACTGGCAGTTTGACTCCCAACCCTTCTTTTTGCCATAACATGTGTTGTAGATGTCCAAATGGCTCATTTTCAACATCTACATTTTGATACCTTTCTGATGATATAAAGAACACCCTAATGTGAGGTGTTTTGACCCCTGCAATCGAAGTTTGAAGTTTCGAGAATCCTGGAGGACTCTCAAGTCCCCATTTCAGGAGTGTGAGTTTCATCCTCACACTCTCTCAAGGTAGGGTTGTGACATGTAGCACCCACACATTGCTATAGTAGGTCAACTAACCCGTCTGCCTTGAGATGCCTAATTGAATCAACAATTAATAAGTTTCCAAGACTCGTTGTTAGGGCAAGTTGATACTTTTAAACTTTTGATTTATCATATTTGATCCTAGGCAAGAATTTTTTTGTTACAATCGTATGTTATGGTTCAACAAAGCTGCAATTGATGTTTAACCGTAGGCACAATGGTATGTGGTCAAATCTCCCCCATTGCGCAGTAGCATGTGTCATCTATTATCACCTTGAGGTGTGTAACAACTTGCCAAACTGTAGGTGAGCCAATAATATAATCGATAGTGTTACACCCCCCATTTGCTAAGCAAATGAACTCCCCTGATTCCTCACAAGGTGTTCGGCCATTAAAGAGGAGTAATCCAGCATCACAACATAGGTCCAGGAATTTGCAGCCCTAGTTGCCAACACTAGCGTCGCAGTTCTGTCGCTTAGCCATAACGTTTAGTTGCTTAGTCTTAGCAAACTCAGGCACCTGTAACAATTCACAAAGGTTGCTAGTGTCAATGGTATTTGGTAGCATTGCAGTACGCTAGGCCTTATAAAACCTGGCAAATGCTAACTTTGCCACAATAAAATTAATTCTAGCACATTTGTCACCTTAATACTGGCACATCTGGCATATGCTTTATTTTTTGTAACAGGCTTCCCCCTACTAGAAAATAAAATCAAAACGGACACTTCTACTACCATTCTCGCGGTCATCGCAAACGGAACACAACTAGGCAAAGAATATGTTGAATGGAATGGACATGGAGACAAACTTGCACTGTTATTCAAGCGAAAAATTGGTGCTTGATCATTTTGATTTGCTTGAACTACTTCGCATGCATAATGCCCGTGAGGGATAAACTTGTTAGGCTTCTACGGGAATCGTTTTTCTCCCATTTAACGATGGAAAAATCACTCTCGACAGACGTCGTATTCGAGAACACTATTGCCAATCCACCGCACAGCTGACGCAGTTGCATGAAGTGCCCCTTCAAGCAGTCCAACACCTCGTTAAAGAATGTCTTCTTGTCATGCTTATCGAGGGCAGCCTTCACATCCGGCTCGCGCGCATAGACAACGAGCAGTTCACAATGTTCGCTCTTCGCCTTATCAATCAGGTCCACGCTTTAGTGTTTGGCTAGGTGCCTGCGGTATTGATCCACTACTTTGCTAATGAACACACCTGGACGCATCTTGACAAGATCTGCTAGCATCACGAGGGGCGCTTCTAATTCCCTAGCATTGTTGTTGGAATCACGCTTCGCTTGGATCTATAATCCGTCCACCACAATGGAAAGCAAGAAGATGTTAATCTCCTGCAATGTTTGCTGTTTTTCAATGTCGGAAAGCTCGTTGTACAGATCGCGTGCCCATGAGCCTTGATCGTGGATGTGCATGACGACGACATCTTTGGTGATGATCCAACCATCTCGCTGAATGATCGTGGTGGGATCGATCTCGTTGATTAACGCAGCATCCACAGTAGAGCGAATGTCCAAACCGGCTGCAATGTCCGCCATCAGGTTTGACACCTCTTGGCGCTGCTAAGAGATTACCAAGTTCGAAGATTAAAGTGTGGCAAATGTGACAACGATCCGCTCGAACAAAGGTGCTAGCGCTCCCGCGATAACCCATCATTGTGTGGATGGCGCTTGAATCGGTTGCTTGTCGGCCACGTGAATCATCAATCAACGACGGTGTTCCAGAAGCCAACGTAGAATACTACCGAATGCGACCCACCGCGTCGTGTCCTTCGGGCACTTGGAACCCACTTCGGTGATGAGGATTTGCTGAGCACGAAGATGCACAGAGAACGCGTGGGCAACCTTGTAGAACGCCTTGTCCAACACCCCATGTGTGGCATTCTTAACAACGATATCGAGCTGGTGAGGGACGCACCAAATGCGAAGCACAGGATTCGAGCATTCATTCTCCAGCAATGTGACAACACTAGCGTGTCGACTAATCATGGTGTTCTCTCCATCCAAGCTGATCAAAATGACTTTTTCGCGCCAGGTGGGAGACACGGTGTTTAGCAGAATATTGATGAGCTTCACGTAATTCTGAGTGATATGTCGTTCGAAGAATAGAACGAGGACGAGGTGAAGGTTGTAAAACATGCCTTTCACGCACACGCGAATCCGCTGATCAAGGAGAGGAACACCCAAATGAATGTTTGCATCAGCAGCTAGTGAAAACGCCCAAACCGCTAGATCTGTGAGAACATCGGAGATGATCTATAGGGAGACGACAAGGAAAACGGGAACGAATTGACCGACCATGTGGTCATTGAGGCCGTTGAGTTTGGCATTCTTGGTTGCCGAACGATGTTGCTCAATCACCTTGGATGTCTGCCGAAACGACAACCCAACAGAAACATGCCGAATTGCGAGGTCGAATCGCAGAGAGTTCTTGATCGTCACCAAGTATGATCCGTCCTCTTGCGGTTTGAACAGCTTCATGGTGTTAGCCTTCGTGATTGGTTCGGACGCATCGTCTTCTTCGTCTTCTTCCAGATGGAAAAATAAATCTCCCACCACATCATCGACGATCGTAGGCCTCAAAATGACGAATTGCAGGCTATCTTTGTCCTTGTCTAAGAAACTATGAATGCTAGAGACCTCGTTTTTCTTGAAGAATGCAACCTTCTTTTGATGCGACAGCAATTGATAACTGGTCCAGTCTTTGTGATGTTGAGATTTGTGATGATTTTTGTAGGCCTCGGGTCGAAACGGGAACTGGAACAGCTGCGTGTTCTTGGTGCGCTAGCGTTTCACACCGGGACCTTCATGCTTCTTGCGCCCGATGTGGACACATAAAAGGCATTGCATAGTTGTAATCATGCCACCTATCGATCGCTGCACTGGTTGAAGACCGTATTCCACAGCGTGTTTGTCCTAAAACAGTGTCTGTCGACTCATGATGACATGCAAGGTGCGAACAAGGTGCGAACAAGATGTGCAGTATCGAAAAGAGCAGGATCAACATGCCGATCGGCGAACGCATGCGCACACACACACAACAAGATTGATAAAACTATAGTGAATGCGCACTCGACGACCCCCTTAAATCTGATGATTTCAGTTTAGTGACTCCGCAGTGGGAAACCACAAAAATGACTGCACCCAAATCACTATTTTGGCCCTCAGAGGCTCAGACCGACTACCAAAAAATAGTGATAGCGACCGTTTTAGTGACTTGCGGTGGGGATGCTCTTAATAACTGTATTACTTAATTATGGCACTTCGGCGAAATTAATTCTGGCAAAGTTGGCATCTAAAAATAGAATGCCAGGTTTTATGAGGCCTATCTTAACACCTTTAAAATCTTTTTTCTACTATGGATTTGGACAGTGACTATTACTCGTCCAGATGTAAAGACATAAATGGTCTTTGAGTGCTTAAAGGGGCTTTTATGACATTTGTGGTTGAGGACGGTGATCATTAAACACTATTCTATTTGTTTACACTTTTGGAATTGAGATGATTTTACACTCCGTTAAAGGGGCCTGTTTCCCCCTCCCTCCATGGCGTTCACTGGTATATGTTTTATGGTGGACAAAACACAAAACCACTGGAAGCTGCCCTGGAAGATGAAATGAAAATTGTGCTGGAAACATGTGACCTGAGCAGCCCGAGGGGATCAATGAATTTTGCACAAAACCATCCGAACTTGTTGTGGAAAATGTGCCAGCATCCGTGTGAACTACAAAAGTGATCTGGGGAAAGGGAAAATCTAATTAAATCTGACCTGGACTCGTTTTAGTTTGAAATACTGTACCTTGGCAGCTTCCACACCAATTATATTATTTATAGAAAAGATGGAATTCTTAAAAAATACTTTTTTCAAATAATAAAATTCTGCAAAAAACAAGAGAACCTTTTGGAAAATTTTAAGAATATTCAATTTGGACATGGAATCATGAAAATGAACTAATTATTCGACAAACATGTGTTGGTTCTGGGGGCTTTGTACTTGGGTTGTGTGAAGTCAAAAACACTTCTGTCCATTGGACTGACATCAGTCTTTTCTTTCCTTTTCGAAAAATCACCAAAAGGCTACACAGTTTTCTGAAAACCAAATATTCTATGGCAAATTCCTTTTTTTAAAAATCGCCTAAAGTGACAGAAAACTGTTTATTTTGTCTGGAGGTTGTCGCCATATTTGTGTGTACTGGCTACAGTTTCAAGAGATCCCTGAAACAATGTTACCAGTTAAGTCGAAATCTGGCTATGGATGCTTGCCACCCTTGCTCCATCAAGAAATTAAAAAAAACTCATTGACTGACATTTGATCAGGCTAGTGAAAGGATAACCTTAGGCCCGCTTTACACTAGGAGTCAGGGCCGATGTCCAACCCATATCAAGCATTCTTATTGGTGCAAAAGTTGAAATCAGCCCCAAAGGCTTTTACACTAGGAGTCAAGGCTGAACTAGAAAAAATCTTTTCAATCTGCCCAAAGTTACTAATAAATGCTGAACTTTATGGCCTTGTATTGGCCCCAAGGCTGGAAAAAGGATGCCATCCAATTTGGGAGGCCGATTTGCAACCCTTGGGGCCGATGTTTCAGCATTTATGAATATCCTGACATCAATGTTCTAGTATTTATTAGTAACTTGGGGCCAAACAACAAGCCAAAAATGCTCAAAGTTGGCCCCAAGTTTTTTCAGCCCTGAATCTTAGCGTTAAGTGGGCCTTATGTTCCTTTCACGGTCAGTGATCAAATATTAGGCTGGCTGGACCATCAGAGAATTTAGATGATTATCTACCCATTGGATTTCGGGTACATTAAAAGTTTCGGCATCTGAAATTGCCCTGCAGTTATCAATTTTTAAAAAATGGTTGATATTTTGATGAGTATCAAGTGATTGATTTGAAGTAATTGAAATTTTGACATAGTTGGGTCAATAATTTTTCAAATTTTCAGAAAAAATGAAGATAAATTTAATTATTGCCCAAGCTTGCATTACATCATTTTTTGCAACTTCATGGAATATTTATTCCTTTTACTGTTGATGTTTAATCTTGTTGTAAGGGATAGAGCAGTTCTGCAATGATCAGGTCATTTGAGAGTTCATCGGTGTTGACATTTGTGTCCACCTAGTTTCCTTGGGCCACATAAAAAACAGACCTAAATTTTTCCTTTGTATTTGTTGGTACCTTACAAATCATTTAATCTTTCTCCTATCCTTGAGCACATCTTACAAATGTCCAATTTTAAATTATGTTAGTTTTTCATATTGAGGAAGGGCATGTCACACCACCTGCCCATCCTCTACATATAAGAGAGCAATCATGGTTTCATCATTAGCTCACATGGTAAGTTTGTGGGATCAATTTGCATGGATGTCTTCTTGGTCCAAGTACTTCTTACCAACCCCACAGAAGTTGGCATGGGCTACAATAGTGTACGTTATGTTCCATGATGCAAGAATGTGACCATGACTGCCTTGGCTTTACAGACGGATTGTGGGTTTAATTTGGGAGCCAACACATAAGCATGAGAGCTGGACCCCTCTCTTCTACCAACACCCACTCCGCCATGTTTTGGCATGGAGGGTGAAAAAAATTTCCACAGTGAGTAGAGTAGATACTCCATGTTCAAAATATCAGACATGGACTTTCTTGGCTCCTCACATCAGTAAACTAAATTCAGCCCAACAAAGTTGCAAATCAATTAGGAAATGATCATGATTTTAACTTTGTGCGCATGCTTTTCCCTAAATGGATTTTCTGTTTCCCACTTCTGCCTGCACCTCAACTAGAAAATAAAAAGGATTCAACCTGATTACTACCTATGTCCCCCATCATTCATGCCCCTACCATTAGACTAGGTGAAAAATGGTGACCAACACAATTAGAAATAGAAAATTTTCCAGAAAATTACTCAATGGTCACTGCATTGCTACAGTCTGCTGCCAAATAAAATGTTGTGGAAATAAACAGGAGGAGCCGCAAAATGAACAGTTGTGAATTTGGTGGATTCAGCCCACCTTGTACTTAAGGGTTTAGGGTCTGACCAGTGTTTCATTACTGGCGAATTTTCGCCAAATTTCGACCTGAAAAATATGATTTCGACCTATACAAAGGATAAAATGAGCCAATTTCGCCAGATTTTGAAGATTTTTTTTGAATTCGCTACACATTTGTGATAAGTTCCAGCAAGTAGTCAAAAATATAGAAGGATCCCGTTTTTTTTTCACTTTCATATCTAGTATGCAGCTAAATTTGGTTAAATTGCTTTGTGAATGATTGCCACTTTGGCTACATCACAAAATCCTTAAAAGAAACCCTGGGTCTGACAATTATCAACAACATGTTCTTTGATTGTTTTGGGATGAGCATGTGGTAGCCTAGCCTAGTCTATAGGAGGCATTCCCTGAAGTTTCATCTGCAAATGAGTGCGTGCAGAGTGTAGACACGTGTAGACAATAAGTATAGGGTAATTCCTAGGGTGGAGGCAATTTCCAAATAAGGGGCCTAGGATTAGGCAGTAGCTGAATATTGCCTCACATTTTGAAATGTGCCTTGTTGGGGGGCTTGACCCTCCCTTGCCCTCTCTTTCGTCGGGCTACATTATAGATAACCTATGTTTGCTTACTAGGCTTACCGTTTAAGTCCACCATTTTTAATCCAAATTCCCGTTTCTTTATCTTTTTCTTCTTTCTTTCTTTCCTTCTTCTTTCTCTTTTGCATTCCTTTTCTTTCTCTTTTTTAGTTTCTCTTTCATTTCAGCTCCCTTGGTCTCACCTCCAATGGTTGGGGTAGTGCTTGGATTTGAATTTGTGAGCAGTTAGGGTTTTTTTTTTTTTTTTCCCGGTGTTTCGCCTTTGGTTATAGGTCATTTTGTCTTTAGT
>Ga0116231_10011465_pt1 | contig 13600 bp, 12 predicted proteins | sample S1TSphgellanicum_2_FD_89695 | JGI IMG/M metagenome (GOLD analysis project Ga0116231, IMG submission 89695) | Host-associated microbial communities from peat moss isolated from Minnesota, USA - S1T2_Fd - Sphagnum magellanicum MG | ecosystem: Host-associated > Plants > Peat moss > Unclassified... | reverse complement strand
GATTTTTTGGCTTGTGTTGAAACTTAAGATTTGTTATAGAGTAATGATATCTTGAAAAATTTTGGTTTCTTTTAGAGGATTTTTTGGCTTGTGTTGAAACTTAAGATTTGTTATAGAGATATGATATCTTGAAAAATTTTGGTTTCTTTTAGAGGATGTTTTGGCTTGTGTTGAAACTTAAGATTTGTTATAGAGTAATGATATCTTGAAAAATTTTGGTTTCTTTTAGAGGATTTTTTGGCTTGTGTTGAAACTTAAGATTAGTTATAGAGTTATGATATCTTGAAAATTTTTGGTTTCTTTTAGAGGATTTTTTGGCTTGTGTTGAAACTTAAGATTAGTTGTAGAGTTATGATATCTTGAAAGATTTTGGTTTCTTTTAGAGGATTTTTTCTAAGATTATATTTGTGCATCGTGAAATATTTGAATTTTCTTAATTCTTTGTTTGCCTTAAGATACTTTTTAATGTAAATGGCAAGACCACAGTGTGAAGCACCCCATGTTAACATGGCCACCCCACTTGCCTTTCATTTCATTTTCTCTCACTTGCTTGCTTCCTGTCACATGCTCATGCAGTCTAAAAATGCCACAGAAACGAGCCAAGTGTGTTGTCTTATGCGAGCATTGAGGATTATTATATGCCTGGGATAAGCCATGGCCCTGCCACTACAACCACAGGAGACAACTAAGCTGAAGTTACTACTGCATGGAACACGAAGATTGCATGGAGACAAAATGAATGAAGAACAAACTTGCTTCGCAAAAATAAGCTCCTAAGGTGGATATTAAATGCTATGATGACACTATACCCGACATTACATTACGTTGGGTAGCTCCCTTGGAGCATGGAGTCCTTGAAATAATTGTCGTCGGGCTCCCACCTTGGTGGTGATATTGTTTCTTCCGAAGCTCCTTGCTCCGCTCCAGGAAGATGTAGTTAACTTATACGTACTAGTGTGGCCTCTGCCATTGGCCCCAGCATTACCACGTTCTCAACTGATTTTTCCTTCCGAAACCTGGGTTTTTGGAATTTGTTTGAATTTTCAACTGTAGAAATCACTTTAAAATCAATATCTCCCACATTCTGAATTTAAATCTTGTCAAATAAATTCCATTAAATCCTGCTCATCACGATCTTTCCAACGACACCAAAAGGTACATTCCAATTCCTCCTAGATTTTCAGCTCCGATTTTAATTTAATTTAATTTTCAGTGAAGAAATCATTCAATATTCAAGAACTTTTGCACTGCAAGTCCAAACGTCATGGAACCAAGCCATGCACCCCTCCTCGTTGAGAGCTTTCCAAAGACCAACCAAGAACACAATCTGAAGCATCATCCCAGTTAGGTGGATCTCATAACTACAAAACAAAACAAAACAAACAACTTCATTCATCGATGATAGATGAAAACAAATTTTAGAATTGCACAATTGATGAAAAGCACATTGATTTAGGGTTTGGGATCCCAACATTCCTGTGCCAAAAGGTTCATTCATGGATATGCTTAAGGATGACGCAATGCTATTGGAAACTCAATATTCATTATGGCCATTATTACAAGGGGTTTAAAGTTTAATGTGAACATTGCATGGGCTGGGGGCTAAAAGTTGACCAAAAAACCATAGAAATTGAAGAAGTTGAAAAAGGTGTATGAGGGTTATTGATGACAAAATCTTTAATTGCCATATGTGGAGTTATATGGCTATATATAAGTACGTTTAGTGATTGCAAAAGGCTATGGCTCAACTTGTTTGTAAAATATATTAAAAGATAATTAATTATGTGGCCTAGCCTAGTGGTTTCTATTACCTAGTCCCTATCATGAATTATCTTGATTCTTTCACAATGAATTTCCAATGCATGATAATAATTCCTTCAATTAAAGTCCATTTAGTCACTAATGGAAACAGATTAAAAACAAGATTAGAGAGGTAATTAAGAGAGTGGAACTCATAGTGGTTTTGCTGACTAGATGAAATCATGTGTGTGTGACAAAAGTTTGGCAACAGGACAAAGTTTGGGATGTGGCACATTGTATCAAAAACACATAACTTTTCAAGCTTTTTGTTCTTGTTGGTTTTGCACTTTTATTATGCTACATTTATTGCTCCATTACATTCCAAAATTTCCTTGCTATTTTCATCATAACTCACCTCCCAAAAACTCTTATGTTATTTTGTTGGGTGCATCCAAGTTTCTATAGAACACCAAGATGACATAAAAACATATATATTATCACGTACCTATATAGAGAGAGATATTGAAGACAAAAACATGTAAAATGTAACTGCACAACAATATGATATCATATTTGGACCCTTGCATCACAACAACAAACTACGCGGGAAACCGACTTTGTGTTAGAGCCTACACCTTAACTTGTCTTATCTTGTTCCTTTTCCACCACCCATCCATTAAAAAAAAGCTTGTAACAAGTACGGAAATGGTTGTTGCCATTGTGTCCTTGAATGTTTTTCCCAAGATTTGTGTTTGGTGGATGCCATGACTCGAAACATAATTTATTTATTCTATCCCATCGATGCTTCTCTCCAGGAAAATCTTTGAAGTAGGTAATAAACATCATCCCAAAAATAGTGTTTGGTGAGCACCACATGGTGTCATGACCTATTATTATCACCTTCCTCAAAATTCTTCAAAGACAAAAAGTTTTATTAGCCTAGTAGGGCTGTTTTGAGTAGTAAATCTTGTAACATCCTTTGGATTTGATCCTAAAGAGATAATTGAGGGTGTCAGCTTAAAACATGGTGGGGTTGCATATTTCCCAAAATTGGACGAGTCAAATTAGAAGATGGTGATGTCCATCACCCCCTAAAGGTGCGATCAACATTCATGTCAATGGGTTAATGGATGATTTCACACGGGCGATACAAGAAGCTACTGAGTTCAATCATGTTCATCCAACTCCAGAGGTGCTCTCCCCCGCCCTCGCTCCCTTCCAGTTCTCTTCATAATGGGCAATTTTGGGCAAAGTGAATGTGGGCACTTCTCTTACAAATTAAAATTGGCAACATGCCTGTGAAGATTGTAACTTCTGTTGGGCTTGCCCAACTGTGTGAGGGACCTAAGGGCACAGCTTATTTGGGAAGGTGCCACATATTGGGAATCCTTCTATCCCCACACATAATCTCTATGTAAGTTGTGAACATCGCTAGGAGACCAAACTTATACTTTATTTATCTTTGGCTCATTGCTAGCCATATGGCAATGCAAGCATAGAATCCCCCTTGGTGCTATTATTGTTTGAGGTTCTTCTTGTTGCATGGAATACCTAAATTTAGGGTCTTCCCACATAAGCAATTCTCCAAATTATCTCCCCATTAATACCATAAAAAAATCTAGGTTAAATTTGGGATTTTCATCCCTCCCCATGTGAGGCAACCATCATGGTTGAAGTGAATTCTGCCATTTGAGTGTATTTTGACATTTGGGGAGGCTGGTCCTTGAGAAATTGAACTTACACACTTTCAACCATAAGCATATATATATATTGTCAATAAACTTTTGTTCAAGCAATGTCCTTCCCTTTAGATGTTTTGGTTCATCTTGACGCAACTCTTTTTCTTTTCCATGTTATGTTTGTTTGCTTGTTTGTTTGTCGTAATTGAGGATTTCACAACCTCTAGAGCCCCTCTAGAACTGATGACCTTTCATTCAAGTAGGGTAGTACCAAAAAAAGAAAGAAAACAGAAAAGGGGTGGGTGCTTTGGGGGAGGAGCTCCAAGGGTTGTTTTCACTTTAGAAAAGAAGACTTACATGACTATTCATTCAACTACCCAAATAAAAGCTTCCTCTACCTATTGTGAAAATCAAAACCATTAACACCATGGCCACTTTCAAGGGAAAGGGGAGGATAATTTGGTAACTTTCGGAAAAAAAAAAGAAGGGTTCCATAGTCGTTGGCCTTGGGTGAACAAGAACCCATGTTGATACCATGGTGAAAATCCCAAAATCCATTAAAATTATTTTAAAATATTTACAAATATCCCATGCTTAGTCTAAATCAGGGTCTTTGTAACATTTTTGGGGCTTAATATGGACCACTAATAAGAGGCCTCTGACTCAGAAAAGGTAAAAGATCCCAAAGTGGGTGCTGATGGTTCAGCCTTTCTTTGCTTACACACTTACTTTTACTTGCAGGGAGGGCTAGGACAATAATAATAGGTAAACAACAAACTAGAGATCGAGGGCTTTTTAAACTTCCCTTGGAATTCACCTGACCCCATGATGATGGTAACGTAACTGCTGGTTAGTTAAGTAGTTAGTTAGATTATGGTGGTGGAATATGATGGGTGGAAATATAAATGTCCGGTCTGTCCTTTTGGGGAATTGAACCCACAACTACTCTTGCAGGTGGCCATGAGCGCTAACGTCAGTACTCAAGTCATCAGCAGCAGCAGCAGCAAAGTTCTCTTTCCATTAGGTTGTTGTGATCACAGTTACACAGAGACAAACCCACAAGCCTGGTGGGCTGTCTGTTTGTGCCAGGAGGAGGAGGAGGAGGAGGAGGAGGAGGTACGACTAGTAGTAAGGTTCTCTTTCCATTAGGGTGTCATGATCACAGTTACACAGAGACAAACCCACAAGCCTGCTGGGCTGTTTGTTTGTGCCAGGAGGAGGTACTACTACCAGTAGTAAGGTTCTCTTTCCATTAGGTTGTTATGATCACAGTTACACAGAGACAAAAGCGCAAAAGCCTGGGCTGTTTGTTTGTGCCAGGAGGTACCTACTGTGTGCTCTGCTACCTCCCTGTTCCTGTTGTCGGTTCCTGTGCGAACCAACACAAGGACGCAGGCCCAATTCTGTTGTTGTTGTTGTTGTTGTTGCGCATCAGAAGAGCAACACAAAGACTACTTCTACTACCTACCGTGCGGCACACTACTACTAGTCTGTCTGTGTGGAAAGAATTCCAGACAGAGTGCAGGAAGAGTGGGAGAGAGAGAGAGTGAGAGAGAGAGAGAGAGATCCTGAGTCAGCAAGCAGCAGCTCGACTCCACAACACTTGACAATATTTCTCTCTAATGATCTGGTCGTGTGCCGTGCTGCATATGCTGCTGTAGTCGTGGTGGAAGAGAAGTAGTGTTATTTGGTAGGAGCTGGAAAAGAGGAAGAAGAAGAAGAAGAAGAAGAGGAGGAGGAGGAGGACTTCTTTGTTGCAGAGTTACTTGGTGGCGGAGTGGTACTGTCAGATGTGAAGACAGTGGGGAGAGGCATGATGATGGGTGCTGGATGAGGGGGTGAAGTGAGTGAGTGGGTGGGTGGGTTACAAAGCAAAGCGTTTCTGTTCTTTAGAGGGGTGAAGAAGGTATCTGTTTTCCAGGAGAATGTAACTGACTGAACTATGGAAGATGCGTTCTTCTTCCGGTTTTGGATCTGTTGTTGCCATGGGTTGCGACATAGCTGCTTGGACTCGTGGATTTCGTAACAAGTTTGTGTGGGCGTTTGAGAGGGTTTGAGAAGAAACGGTAGCGATTCTCTCAGAGTCCCTTGCGACTGGAGTTGTCAACCTCGATGACCGTGAGCCAAGGTGCGTTTGAAACGAGCTCTGTAGTTAGAAGATGGAAAGGGATTTGTAGAGAGAAGGAAGGGGGGTGGGGGGTGGGGAGGGAAACAAGAGAACCCATGCACATCGATGGAAGGGCAGAAGTTGTGAACAGAAAGGACTTAGGCCTTGGGGTATGTATGTCCTCTAATTGGCATTGCAATACTTGGTAGAAGTAAGAAGAAATGGGTAGTAGCAATCTTGCTTGTTGCAACAAAATGTGTGTGTTTTTTGCTTCCTGTTGATTGTTAGGAAATGGGGGTTTTGTTGACTGTTGTTGTCCCTGACTGACTTCTCTATCTGTGTGATTGCCCATGTGCTGTGTCTTTTTGAATTTCCAGAGTTTCTGGCCAGAATCAAACACATGTGTGCTGCTCAGTCTGTGAGTGAATCAGAGCAAGATCTGATGGAGGCAGGAGGAAGTTCAGAAGATAGATATGAGTTTAGTATAGATGGTGCAAGCTCACGCCTCAGTATGGATGGTCTGAGCTTGGATTTGTTAGGAGAATCTGGTGGCTTAAGCTTCAGTACTGTGCACGGTGGCCGTGGTGGCAGCACAGATGATTGTGGCAGCAGTTCAGGAGGATCTTCACCTTTGGGATGGCCTTTGGCCAAAAGAGATCGGCTTATCAAAGGCCCTTCACTGTCTTCATCATCAAATGTAACCAGTGAAAGGGATACATGTATGTGGGAGGATAGAAGAGAGACAAAAGAAGCAGAACTTGCAGGTTGAATTCGTTTCTTTCTTTTCAACCTTTTTCTGTTTTTGTTTTTCAGAATGTTCCATCACTGCTGGAAGTAGTATTGATCCCACTTAGTGGGGTATTGGAAATGCATTGTTGCCACAAAAATCATGAGGTGATGATGTTAGGTCAGGTTTGAAGGTCTTGAAGACTCAGGATGGTGTGTGGCACAACATCTTGCATGATGTTGGTATCATGGTTTGATAATAAATGGATTCATCCAGTATGAAAAGAAATGCAAAATAATCTTTTTAGCTTTGACCCCAGGAATCCTTTGTGGGTTGGAAGTTTGGCTGCTTTGAAACTCATCGGGAGGTTTCTCTGCATGTGTGTGAAACCCCCTTTGTATTCCCTTGGGTATTTCCTCCTGTTGCTTCTGAGATTCAAACATTGTATTTATAACCAGGATCATGTTGTAGTTGTTGCCACAACATCCCTAAAGTTCTCCATTAGGCACTGGGCCTCTCCTCCATTTCTGTTTTGGGTCCAAAGAGTGTATCAACTATTATACAATTAGGGTGAGGTATTATTGTTCCTATCTATGGAACTCCTATCTGTACACTTGCAATGTCACCTTTGTTGTGGATCTGACTCCTATGGGCCTTGTGCTTACATCTGGGTACAGAGGTGGAGATGATGAAAGAGAAATTTGCAAAGCTGTTGTTGGGAGAAGATATGTCAGGTGGTGCGAAGGGTGTCTGCACAGCAATGGCCATTTCAAATGCCATCACTAACCTCTCTGGTACATATTCATTGCTGTTTCAGAAACATGTACTTTCTCATTTGTGCACCCGTGTGTCTCTGCATGTTCCTTCTCCTGTTTGTACAGAAACTATTATTTCTTTGTTCATGTGTTAGTGTGTTATTTGCGGTGGATGCAGCTTCTGTCTTTGGGGCACTCTGGAGATTAGAGCCATTTGCTGCAGAGCGACGTGCAATGTGGCGCAGAGAAATGGAATGGCTCCTCTCTGTCAGTGACTTCATTGTGGAGCTGGTCCCTACATGTCAAAGATTTCCAGATGGTAGTACTTTGGAGGTTAGCATGACCCACAGGTGGTTTTTGTTCTTGCTTTAGTATCTAGTATGTTCTCATCATGTTGGAGTTTAGCCTAGCCACAAAAGCTGGCAATCTGGAAAGAAGATGCTTGAAAGCATGTATAGGTTCCACGGCAGTTATACATGAAGTGCAAATTCTTATTTCAACTCTCATGGGTGTTGGGTGCAGGTGATGGTCAGCAGGCCTCGGTCAGATATTCATGTGAACTTGCCAGCTTTGCGTAAGCTGGACAACATGCTGCTTGTATGTCCACAAACATTTGAAACCTGCAGGCTTTTCCCATAAAAATAAAATCCTAGGGCAAATTTGGTTTCTTTACTATATGACATATAGCTGTTGGCTTGATTTCCTCTTTTGTTTTTTCCAGGACTCATTAGACAGCTACTATGAAACAGAATTTTGGTATGTGGACCGGGGAATTGCAGTGCCTGAGAAAAACAACTGGGTCAATTCACTGAACCCCTCTCTTCAACGACAAGAAGAGAAATGGTGGTTGCCAACTCCAAAAGTACCAGCAACTGGTCTGAGTCAAGACTCAAGGAAGAGATTACATCACCATAGGGATGCCACCAGTCAAATCCTGAAAGCAGCCACAGCAATTAACACCCAGATTTTGTCTGAAATGGAGGTTCCTGCCATCTACTTGAATTCCTTACCCAAGGTAACTATCATTTATATTTCTGTCTGAACAACCCTGGGTGGTCTGTATCTTTTTGATTGAAGAACTTTGGTCTCTAGATCTTTGGTCTGAAACCCTAAACCTGCTTACCAGATATCTCACAAGATCTATTCAGTTGAGTTTCAGATGGAGAGTTCTTTGATACTTATGAAGATCTTGAACTTTCACATCCCCATACCTGCAGGTATAGAGTCTGATACTCTACTACTGATTGTGCAGAATGGGAGGTCAATCCTGGGGGAACTACTATACCGAAGTATATCTGCGGACAACTTCTCAGTTGAAGCCTTCCTATCTACACTTGACACTTCAGATGAGCACAATATTTTAGATATAGCAAACCGATTAGAGGCAGCTGTACTTGTATGGAGACAGCAAACTCACCTGAAGCATGCACAGTTGTGGGTGAAAGAAAAAAAAATCACTCCAAAGGCATCATGGGGAAAGATTAGGGAGTTTGTGGGTGATGGGGATAGGACGTTGCTGCTAGCAGATAAAGCCGAGAATGTGCTAGTCAGTCTGAAACAGCGTGTCCCAGGGCTGCCACAGACATCCTTGGACACCAGCAAAATCCAATTCAACAGGGTAGGTATCTCCGATGACTATCTGCAAAACACTCACCAAGTTGTAAAGCAAGTGTAGCTGGATTAATAATAAAAGAGTTATGCTATCAGAAGAATAAGACTGCAAGATATGCTTACACAAATCTGTAGCTTGTCCTAAATGGTGACAACTCTGTGGTGGAATGGGTGCAGGATGTTGGTCAATCTATATTGGAGAGCTATTCACGTGTGCTTGAAAGTTTAGCTTTCAACATCATTGCTCGAGTTGATGATGTTCTGTATGCAGATGACCAAGTCAGGCACTCATTATCAGTGAGAACAGTTGAGACAGATGGAGAAGATTTCATGAGAGACTCACATCCCTCTTCCAATATATCGGCAGATGGTTCTTTCAACAAGAAGCAGTTGACGTGTGTTAGCATGTCTTTTTCAACTCCCTTTGTTTCTCCTGGTGCATCACCTACTAGTCCTGTTGTGGCCCCCAGCTCAGCTCACAACAATAATTCAGAAGGTGCTGGAACACTAATCTCTTCTGCGGGAAAAGCCTTTTCAGAGCACAGAGGAGGAGAATTGCCAGGCAAGAAGGAAAAACAAGAGCCTGCAAAGCTGGTGAAGCTTCCTTCAGAGCCAATCAAACCGCGGACTCATGCAGGCAACCTTGAGAGTAGCAATGCGCTTCACAGTCCACCAGGGCGTGATTAGATGAAACTGTGAGCTTGGCATGAGTATGTTCCATGCTATGTAATTTTACAACCCTTCTTCCCCCAACCCCATCCCTGCTAACTATACTTTACATTTTAGGTGGATCAGGGCAGGGGGTGAATTCAAGCATTCATTTGAACCAAATAGAAAACATAAGACATTTCAGTGTACCAGAGGTTATTTTCAATTGTTTTGGCATTGCAAATGGAACTGGCTTGAAGTGTTAAACCAGTGATTACATCATATACACAGCCAATTAGACATTGCTTTCGACACACTTTCAGTATGCATGACACGCCTTTGGATGCAGTTGTAAAATAACCAGTTTTTGCATGGAGCTTTTGCAACACCATGGTATGACTTGCTATTGCTCACAATTTCAGATGATTAGTCAGTTGGCTACAGTAGTTAGCTGATTATTCCTGCAACAATTTTGGTGGTAAATTTTAGGTTATACTAGTTTAGCTGGTTCAGTCCTTTTCACAGTAGGCCTTGTTCTGCTTGCAAGGACCTGCAGAGCCATGGACGCAGCAACTTCCCAGATTGAGTTCTCATGGCTTGTAAATGGAACAGAATGAAGTGGGTACGAAAATGGAAGAAATCCTTTATAGAAGTGGGTTTTGCTTTTCTGGCTCAGACTTGTTTGGGTCCTCTCTCTTTGTACTTCCTTTCCCCCTTTGCTGGGTGTTTTGTTTAATGGAGCTTGCCAGGGTTTAAACCATCATACATTGTGTTAACATGTGGCGCTTCAACATGATCCCATAATATTTGGTGAAACTTCCAACATGATAATCAAAGCATCCACATTGAAAATCAGAAGAAGCATGAAAATGTTCTAACAACGGGAACAATCTGAGCTTTACTAAACCTATGTTCTGAGGGATGTAGGCACAACCCTTTGCAACGCACTGTGACCTAACTTACAACATCACTCCTCTTTTAAAGCCCTGATTCTTTTTGCGACCATTTAAGGTATGGTTTCTGTGGGATTTTGGACGTTTGTTTGTGTATGGGTTGCAATTTTCAACATGTGGAACATGTAGTGCAATGCTGAAATGAGCCAAAAAATTGTCCCTAAGTTGTGGTTGCACAAGACATTGGGATTTGGGATGATACGCATTATGTGTCATAGGAACATCTTTTGAACCCTAAGTGTGTCTTGTTCATGTTTGGTGAAGTAAGCTTCTTGAAGTTGAGAGCTGTCCTATATGTGTTTGGATATGCTACATAAAACAAGGTTTTACAATTTGAAGTGCCAAAAGTATCATGAAAAATTACATCTTGGTGACAAATTGCTTCGAACAAATCAGCACAAAATTCTTTGTTGCAATTGAGATCTGGGTGGTATGGTTGAAGAAGTGTTGGGTGGTCCTCTCTTTTTCAAAGAAAGAAGCAGAGGATAAGGGCATCCCTAACATGCCAGGAAAAGTTAGATGCTTGGTGGACAGGGATCCAAGCATGTGTTGTGACGGGCTGAATCAACATTGTCATCATTTTCCATGCAAAAAACACATTCAAAGACAAATATGGGTGTGAAATTGTCTTTACTAAAATTGTGCTAAAGTTGATGAGACAAAAGTTGTTGTAGTTAGTCCTGATTATGACAAATTGGCCAGATGACCCTATGATAATTGCTATTATATTGAAATCCAATTTGAAAAGTTATCAACTCCTTTGGTATATATTAACATAACTATAGTTGCTTTCAATTTTATTTTTTCATTAATAATTTTTTGCACAGATGTTTGTGCATCCTTGATTGACACCTCCTTGATTCCATAAAACAAACTTTCAAGTCATTATAATGTACTCACAACATTTTGACACAACATTTTGATAATAATTGGCAACATATGGTTGTGTTTCACTTGTGGCAACACAAGTGGAATAGAAAACACAATCCTTGTCAAGGAAATTATGAGGGTGTTGAAGTTGACACCTTTGTCTTTCATCTAGTCTATAACCTTTTCACACAAGGCAAAATGGGCACATAAACTTTGTTTGAAGAATGTTGCACATGATTTGGTATGCATTGGCAATGAAAACTTTTTGTGTTATATAAATGTTCAACATGGGAGAGTGTTTTAATTTTTAAAGTGACATGCCTAGGTCATGTCATGGTCTTTGTTATTCATAAGAAGACCTTTATGATGATGTGTATTACTTTCTGCATTTTTTTTCTTATTGTACACTACGACAAACAACACATGACATCCATTGAAACATTGAGAAATCCGCAAAATTGATCATTAATGATTAAATAAAAAAGGCCCATGTACTTTGTTGTTTTATTGAAAGGAGGTTGCACACAATTTTGATTTGCATACAATTGGAAGAGGAATTGCTATTGTTGTGCCAATGTTTTAACTTGCAAATTCTCCTACATGCTCATTTGTTTTTTGTTTGCTAACTCATTATTCAAATCCAATCATTATTTCAACTCCAACTTCATCAACATGAACATCCATTGACAAATGTGAACAATATAAATAAACTTTGTAAGTTTTTAATCTTAAATTGTCATTGCAATCATGCACCATAGTAATAGCAAATTAAGAATTTGACAAAAGATGGAGGACAACCTTTCACCCTAACTTGATAGAGTAGTGCAACAAAGAACTAAACCACTAAACCCCTAACATTGATGATAAAGCAAACAACAAAGAAACACAAGGAATGGAAACTCAATAAAAGAGTTCCTAGCAACATCTAAAGGTCTATGTGACTAATCTTAGGATAATCTTGAACAACCATGCTTAGACAATGCATTTACATTGTGTCATAGTGCTTTAATCTAAGCACAAAAAACATTGGTTACGCAATTTAAAACATGTTAAAAAGATATTATATTCATTGGATTATTTTCAAACTTATCCAAATGTTAAATTGATATATTACACAAATGCATTGTAAAAATTTAACACTCAACATTAACTTAATTGATAAGACTTGTAAACATGTCAAAAGAAGATTGGTTATGCTCAAGGTGGTTCCCATTAGTGTGAAGGGATCCCAAGATGGATGTAAAACTTCAAAAGTTTTGCCTAAACTTGTTTTGAAGCTCTTATTCACTTTATGTATCACCTAGACATACATCAATGCAAAGGAGTGACATTGGTTGAAGAGATATCATGAAAAATGTTCAAGGGAGTCAATTACATAATGGCAAAAACAAGTGTTGATGTTGTGCAATTTGATTGTTAATGTGGCCACCCCTTATTCTTGGCAAACTTTCATAGTTCAAACCACAAGTTGAAATTCATTCTTTCCTTTGTTATAACTCAAAATTTTAAGCACCCTAATCTTAATGTTGTATCCACGTAAAAAAATAGGGATGTGTGTTAGCGATATGCATTTGAAGGGTTTTAGAAGCCCATTTGAACAAGGGCATTGCATTTGTATGAATAACAATAAATCTACCCAAGTAGGTGATTTTGGTTTTTTTTCAACAAATGCCTATTGGTGGAGTCATGATTGCCTTGGTATGTACATACCCATAACACCCACACCTACCCAACACTAGTTTTTTCTCAATTGTTGCATGAATACCATTGGTTTTTAAAAAGGTTTGAAAACAACACAACCAAAGTTTCATTAATTTTGAAAATGATCAAAAAATTGGAACTAGAGATTATTAATACCAAACAACACTAGTTCAAAGGTTAGACCATGAAAGTTCCATATTAATGGTTCATAATAGGAATTATGAATAACATGCCATAAATGTCATAAATTGTTTCTTTTGTTGGCATTGTATTTTGTAACCAACTATTTTGTAACCAATGAAGAAGTTTTATAGCTAGATGCATAAATTGACAACTATAATCAAAGTTACACCATATTTGGGCCAAAGGCCTTGTAGGTTATGTTGTGCTTTGCAGTTTTTTAATTGTGCCTGTAGGTAAAGTCGTTTTTTCGTAGTTCATCATTAGAAAGATACAATAGACTAAATTTGCTTATTAATGGTCTACAAGTCATATTTTTATTTTTCGTTTGCAGGTGCGACACTATTTAAACATCATATCTCTTCGCTCGCATATTTGAATTGAAAGCGCTTTGCGCAAAGCAACGCACCCTTCCTTCTCTATCTTTATTAGTATGTCCCTCAATCGAAATGCATCAACAATTTTTATATATAGGTAGTTTATTTTATTTGAGTTACCACTTTTGTGCAGTAGACCATCAGTGCTGGTATTTCCTTTTGTGGGTCATTTGATCGACACACTCAGATTTTACTACGTTATTTCTTCTCTATGTTCTTAGACCACGGTGGTTGGGCGCGTGATGATATTTT